>Ga0184627_10000078_pt1 | contig 50046 bp, 76 predicted proteins | sample PLM3_127_b1_FD_133150 | JGI IMG/M metagenome (GOLD analysis project Ga0184627, IMG submission 133150) | Groundwater sediment microbial communities from an aquifer in East River, Colorado, USA - PLM3_127_b1 | ecosystem: Environmental > Terrestrial > Soil > Riparian zone | place: USA: East River... | reverse complement strand
GGTCGGTAACGATCTGGGTCTCGGTAGCGGTGGTCCGCTTGGAGGGGAAGACGCCGCGCATGGGCTCGGAAACCCCGGTGGCCTCCTTCATCTCGAACAAAATCTTATCCGGAACCTGGAATGCCTCCTGGGGAAGCGGGGGCGGCACGAGCGGCTGGTACGCCTGCCCGTCAACGCCGGAAGTTCCGATGAATTCCCCCCAGACTGGGCTCTTGAAGGCGTCCTTGCCCTTCTGGGTAAGACCTTCCTCGGGTCCGATGATCTTGGGGATCGTCCTAGAGATGTGTGTCGCAAGATTAGAGCGCAGCTCGTCGAGTTCTGCGAGGGCGGGGTAGATCACCCGCATATCGCCGAGACCTTCGAGCGAGGTGTTGTCTTGCCTGATGATTAGAGGCTTAAACGGATTACGGTCTTCGAGGTCCGCGTTGATCATCAGCGGATTCTCTCGCTGGTGCAAGATGATGTCGTGACGGCCCTTGGGAAAGATCGTGGTCAGACCGGTTTCAAGATCCCACATCTCGCAGACCGTGACCCGAGCATCATCATCGTACTCGTCTTTTTCAAGTTCGGTGAACATCTCCGGGTCTGAATAGCCCTTTAGGGAGGTGTCCCCCTTTACGGACTCAAGCAGGCGGCGCGCGTTCTGCTCACCATACCTCTCAGCAACATAATCTGCCCAAATCGGGTGATTCTGAACTTCATGCACCGGAAGAAGGGTGTACTGGCATGTCCACCGCACATCTTCGATCCGCTTGGCGCTGGGGTCTGCCCTGATCATGGACCAGGGGACGTATTCGATGCACACCCGGTCGCGGATCACAATATCTACCGCTTCCGTCAGCTGGAGTTCTTTCTCGGGAACGTCAGCGGGGTCGATCTCTCGATCGGCCGCTAAAGTCGCGATTTGCGCACGAAGGGCATCTTCGGGGACGTCTCGGAGGGCCTGCTCCTCCTGGTAGTCGTAGTAGACCTTCACCCACCCGATATCCACCAGTAGCGAATCCTTGATCGCGTCCTTTGAGCGCTTCTGGCCCTTGGTATCGCGCCACCCCTGGTTCAGGGCAGTAGTTGCGGCGCGGGCTTGGAGCTGATTCCCGTTACCGATATTCCTCGCGAGGAATTCGATGTCAACGGCAGTCATGCTCGCAAACATCGTGTCGATGATCCCGATCCCGCTGGTCACGGAGACGACGTGGCCGTCCTCGGTGACTTGGTTTTCTTGAACCCTGTTCTGATACCTAGAAACAAATTTCTCGCGATCAGCCTTACCCTTGTCAAACTTGTTATCCGCCATGTGCAGGCGGCGACTATAGATTTTGAGGATCGCTTCTTCGTCACCCATCAACGGGTTAGTTGGCGGCATTCATTCTCTCCCTCGGCCTCGGCTCGCGCTTCGGCCGCGGTTGATCTGGTCCGATCGGTGCTATCGGGACGAACTTAGGAAGTTTACCTTTAGTTGACCGCCCGAGCCACTGTTTCTTCGGCTCTGGTTTTATCAGCTGATCAAATACGTGGCTGTAAGTCATAGGACCCGGATCAAGCTTGTCAGGCGGCTCCTCACCCTCGCGAGGGCGCAGCGGAAGCATAGAGACACCGTAACGAAGCGCGTCAACGATATGGCTAGTCCAGTCATGAACTGGGTCGGTCCCCGTCTTGATCCCATCCTTGTCGATCTTCCACTTGTGCGACGCGAGCGCATTTGAGACTCGCTTGGCTTTCTCGCTGTCCACGAAGACCCTTTGATCTGCCATCATATTGGACAAAATGCGGATCGCGTAGTCCGGAGACCGGCGCTGGGCAGGAGTAATCTCGACACCGGCGGCGCGGAGGTCCTGAATCACAGAAGTCTGAACCCCGACGCGGCGCTGCATCCCAGCCGGGTCTCCGTAGTTCCTGGCCAGAGTGCCCGGCGGGAACGCTTCTTCAAGGTGTTCCCGGTACATACTCGCCCACTCGGAGGAACTCAAGTCTTTAGCTTCAAGCAGATCGACCACATAGATACAAGGTAGGTAGTGATTCTTCCCCGGGGCCAATTCTACTTTCTTCCACTCGGTTTGGAAGAACACGCACACTCCCGGGTCCCCGATCCCGAAGTCCCAACCGGTATACAGAGGAAGCTCAGGCCGGAACTCCAGCGGCAGGCAGAACTTCTGGGGGTCCCACTCCGCAAAGACTCCCCCTTCGACCATTCCGACGAATCGGCCGAGGACTTCCTGGTCGTACCATCTCCCACTGTAAGAAACCTCCATCTCGGCGAGATAATCCTCGTCTAAGTGGATGTTCTCCCGCATTGGCGCGTTGTACCATAAAGCATCGGGATATTCAGTGGCATGCAAGTCACCATCTTTGGAAAATACGCGGTGCATCCAGTCGTATCCGTTGGGGGTACTAGCCACCCAAGCACCACGTTTGTACCCCGCCTGTCGAAGCCGACCTCCGATGAGTTTCCAATCTTCAAGAGAAGTATTCCTCCCTTCGTCGATAAATGCCCACGAGTACTCTGGCCCGCGGATGATATTATCCGGCTTGTCGAGGCTCCGGAGTCGTATGATCGCCCCGTTCTTCAAGCGCAAAGTCATCTCTGACTTGGAGAAGTCCCTCTCGAAATCGGCGAGCCCGGTGAGGAACATCACCTCCTGCAACTTGGGGATGATCACGTCCCGCAAGGCCGGATAAGAGACTGCCGCGATCAACCCGTGCGGCGGGTGGAATACCCCGTGCGGCTTCGGCTGCAGGGCAAACTTCAAACCACGCAAGATCCCGGCATACGTCTTGCCGGAACCCAAACCCCCAATAAAGGCAGAGAATTTACTTTCCCCCAAGACGAAATCTGTCTGGGCGCCCGGGTTGAGCGAGAGCGAGCCGAAGTTCACTTAGACCGGATCTTTCCAGACCTTATCCACGCGGGAAGGTACCTTCGAGCCGCCCTCGTAGTGCACCCGGCCGTAGACGAACCCGCCCGGCCAGCGGAAGTGATCTTTGGCGCTCGGGGGCTTGATCGGCGCGGGCTTGGCGTAGTTCGTCAGGTGCGACGCCTCGGCGCGCTCCCGCGCGAAAGCCTTGCGGACCCGCCTCGTAGCGAATCGGACCCAGATCTTTCCTGCCAGTTTCTCGAACATTCTTCCCTCCCTAAAAGATTGAATGCCGGGGAGCCCAGGCCGCGCGACCACGTAGACCCCCCGCCCGCGCCGGTACCACCCGGATCAACCCTAGCGGGATAGGGTGGGGGCTGGTAACCCCCAAGTTTATCTTACCCCAACCAACACCCGGGGCTCTGCGCTGCTATCAGACTCCTCCGGGCGGTAGTCATAGTGGATCTCGCGGGGCGCCGGTCCCGGCCCCCAGTCGATACCGTCGGGGCCGTCCGGCACGTTCCAACCGAACTTGTGCGCGTCGATCCCGCGCTGCTTGTGCCTCGTGTGGCAAACTACGACACCACACGCGATCCAGAGAAAGACTGATGCCGCATATGGTAAAAGAAAATCAGGGGCAAAATAAGGGTTAGGCATTTTTTACCAACCTGACGCCCTGTTCCGCCTCTACCCACTCGGGGATGTAATCCGGCGGGGTCCATTTTTTCGGGAGGGGCGGTGGACCGGGCGGGGTATTCTTGGGCGGCCTGCCGCCGCGGCGTCGGCCCTCCCCCCCATCTTGCTGCCCGCCCCACCTGACCAACTTGAATGCCCCCCAACAGACGAAGAGAAAAAAGGCGAGAAAGAGCAGGGTGACCACTAGTTGTCCCTCAACAAGTCTTCGAACGTCGGACCGGCCGCGGGCTTCTCGTCTTCTTCCTGGACCAACCCGGCCGGTTTCCCGAGCGTGTATTCGAGGACGACCAGAGCCGCCTTAAATTTCAACTCAGGCTTGACCTCCTCAAAGCCGTCGTCGCCGCGGATGATGCTGACTAGGGCCTTCGCGGCCTCGGCGGCCCCGCTCGCAAGCGCTTCCCTCGCGCGGGCATCTGGCGCCTTCCGGCGCGCGCGGATCGCGGCGGACTTGCGCCCACCCGCGGCCCTCTGCTCCTGAGTCAATACCGGAACCGGCAACTTGTTTCCTCCCTGTTAACTTCCTGAAACTACCTGATCACACGAGCAGTTGCGGCGGGGCATAAATCGCCCGTTCGTATTACCGCGCATTGGATTCGGTGCTTCACGTGCGCTGTAGGTTACTTTCCCCTCCCCGAAGCCCTTCCGGGGGAGGGGGAGTCGGTCCCGCTTCGCGCTCTCGCCCCGTCCTTTCGCGCTCTCGCCTCTCGCCTCTCGAACGGCGGTTTGGTGCTTCTCCCTCCCGCTCGCGCTCCTTAACCAAAGTATAACATGTCTTTGGCGCAACCCGAATATGCGCAGGTCGGACTAGGCGCGGCGCGCGGGTTTCCATTGCATCGGCGGGCAAGGATCCTCCGAAGACTAGACCTTTGCCGGGCGAGACGGGCCAAAGGACGGTGGCCGCCCGGACCTGTTGCGTCGTATCGTCGTGTTGGGGAAATGCCTGCTGAGGACGAGATGTCCTGCAAGCTGTTTGCGCTACGATTTTTAGTGCCCGTCCAGGTCTTATGCGCTCCAGGTATTCTCGGCGAGAAGCGTGAACGTGGTATACTAATCCTCGTGAACGGACCACGAACGGGAAGGAGCGCTCTTGGGTCAAGTTGTCTTGCCGCGCTGTCTAAGGCAGATGGTGCGGAGCACGGAGAACGGGAAAGGAAGAGTCAGGACATGCAGAACACGGAGGGCCAAACAGGCTACACGGATGACGAGCTGGCCTGGGCTCGCTGGGGATGCAGCGACTGCTTGTTTGATGAGTACTGCGAGAAGCACGAGACCGGGACAGATGACCTCAAGACGTACACAGAAAGAACGTACACGGACGATGAGCTAGCCTGGGCGCGTAGAGGCTGCGGGAAGTGCATCGCTGGCTACTGCGAGACTCACGAGACCGGGACGGACAATCTGGCGAAGAAAGTGTATTATGTCGCCGAGACCGTCCGCATCATCGACGGGGACTCTCGGTTGCGCCGGAACTGGATTGTTGCGACAACTCGTGAGGGTGTCGAAGTGCATTTGTTCTTCGAGAACTTTGCGCCTCGCTACACTCGCGCCGAGAAGGAAGGACAGTAATGGCTTTCGGAGAGGAAACGCCGAAAGGCTATAAGACCATGCCGAAGGGCGATAAGACCTACGTCGTCGTTCCCAAATTCGGAGATCCTTGGGTCCGACCAGACGGAAAGACAATGATCACGAACAAATGTGGTCATGAGTTTGCATACAGCATCAAGAAGCCTTCTGCCGTAAAATGGCTCGAAGGCCGCCCGTGCCCGTCATGTGCTCGGAAGAATCCGAACAAATCGGGCGGAGCACCTAAGTCGAAGTTGGATGAGATTCAAGACAAGTTCGAGGGCGAGCAAGGCCAGGACGAAACATCAGTGCCTGCACCTGCACCTGCACCAGAGCCTGAGCCAGAAATCGTTCTCGATTCTGAAGAGATTGCTCGAATCAGGGCTCTGTTCCCCGAGCCGCCGTCCGGTGTGTGGCACAGCGTTCTACCGGATGTCCTACTCGCCGTTCAGGGTAATCTCCCCGTATGGCTTCAGGGTCCCCCGGGGACGAGCAAGAGCACGATGGCGTTCCAAACTAGCGAGGCGCTAGGCCTTGCTTTCCACCCGGTCTCGTGCCACGAGATGATGACTCGGACAGACCTGTTCGGCTATAGCGATGCGAACGGGATAGACCACCGGACACCACTCTGGGATGCGTACGAGAACGGTGGAATCTTGCTCCTGGACGAGATAGACAACGGTAACCCGAACCTGCTCGCGGCGCTGAACAGCGCGATGAGCAATGGGCACTGTGTGTTCGGGTCGGGAACGGTCGTTCAACGCCACGATGACTTCCGAGTGATTGCGACGGCGAACACGGCCGGTCTTGGGCCGGAGGCGGGATTCATCGGACGGAACGGTGTGGACCTGGCGACCCGAGACCGGTTCGTCACGCTTCGCGTTCCGATCGAAGACAAGCTCGAACTCGCGCTAGCCCACCTAGCGGCCGGAGACAGTGATGCCTTCGGGTCTCTCGGGAAGAAGTGTCGCACCGCGTTCTCGGCTAAGATGGACGATCGGGCGCGCCAGGCTTGTCTGGCTCCCAAATCCGAAACTGTCGTCAGGGTCGTGAGCAAGCTTCGGAACGAAATCGAATTACGTTTCCGCGGCTCAGTTGTGTCTCCACGAACGACGATTCACGCAACAATTCTCTGCCATAAGGGATTCTCGCTCCGTGAGGCGCTGACCACGAAATTGGTCGGCCTCAAGGATGACGAGATCTCTTCTCTGTTGGAGAAGTCTCATGCTTGAAAAGACTAGACGCATCAGGAAGTTCGACCTAGAGCAAGCAATTGCATTAGCCACAAAGAGACCTCCGGAAGGGATCGAAAACGTTTCTTCTCGGGTGGAACTAGACTCATTTGGACCACGCGACTGGTATGGGGCGACATTCGAAGAGGCGATTCAGATGTCCTACGAAGGCTACCACAAGGGCACGCTCAAGCTCCAGCGCAAACTAGGGAAGCTGGCAAGGATCCGAACGGCCACGCGCCCACGGCCACGCTGGGGTCCAGAAGGGTCGAGCGTGGATATCGGTCGATTCATGACCGGCGAACCGGACGATATGGTCGAGGTCGTCCGCGGACAACGGCCTTCACCCGTGATCAAGATCGGGATCGAACGAGCCATCGCGGCGGCGACGAGCACGGGTGACATCGAAGCAACAGGCGCATCTGTGCTCGCGGTGGTCGAAGCCTTGCGAACGGCGGGAATCCCTAGCGAAGTCTGGGTCACATTCACGGTAGACAATTACACGATGCGAAATCGAAACATCATAGGAGTCTCGCACCAAGTTCTGATCCAACAGGCGGGAAGACCGATTGACATGGATCGGCTCGCTTTCTGGACGGTTCATCCGGCGGCCCTAAGACGATTCGCTTTCGCTACGTACGAGCACGAGCCGAAAAACGTCCGCGAAACAATGGGCTTCAGGAGAATGGGCGGATATGGTCGTCCTACGCAACTATCTCGCCATGAACACGATTTCGATGAGATCGTTCCTGCTCGTGAATACGAAGCAAAGGCTTGGATCCTAGACGTCATTCGCCGCCGTGTTTCTCTCGAACTCAGAGAGGATGAGATACTATGACGATGCCTGTTGACCACTTTTACGACACAAACAAGCCCAATTCTGAGTCGTCATTCGCTCGGAAATGGCAAGTCGAGGGCGTCACAAGTGTTCGGTCGGAGATGGATCGAATCCACATCGTTTGTTGGGGACCCGCGGCCATTCGAGGTCGGTCCACGGCAGACATGTGCATGCGCCACGAGTTCGGACATGCCTTTATCATCAGTGACCTGAAGGAAGGGCTCGGTAAATTCGAGGGCTTCGAGGCGATGGACAACTATGATAAATGGCAGGCAGAGATCGAAGCGTGGATTCGCGGTAATGAGCACCTCTCGCCGCTCGCGCCGCTCGCGTTGACCTACGAAAACGGAATGTTGATGCTGGATGCGCTGAATTCCTACCGGCGCGCTCTCAAGATCGACGATCGAACATGGCGCGTGGATACAGACATGACGATAGATGCGTTGTTCTCTCCAGATGAGGCGCGAAAGCTCAAGTGGTACATTCCACTAGAACCCGAGCCGGGCGATGATGCCCCTAATTGCTTCGATGAATACGAACAAACTGGTGAGAGGCGCGACGAAGACGAAGAGCGCGAAAGAGAAGAAATGAGGCGCATCCAAGACGGAGCGCGAGATCGAAAACAATGGAGCGATTTCGAGCAAGAGATCCTAGACAGCCCGATGCCACGCCAAACGGCCCAGCGCTATGCCGACGCTCATGGCCTCGACATGAGAGACCTAGGACCGCTGCTCCAGGCAGTTATCGAGAAGGACTTATGAGCGGGAACTATAAGGGCCGACACTGTAAGCGGCGGTATTTTACGCCGCTTGGTGCGCTCCTCGTATCGTGGTGGCGCTATGGTTCGAGAAGTTCAAAGACCGGACGGTTGTGGTACGGCCACGCTTACGTGTGTCCGATTTGCGGGTGGTGGCACTTCACGAAGAAGAAGGCCAGTAGGGGAAGGCACATACGGCAGCCGTCACCGTTTCTTCGTAGGCGCGCTCTTGAGCGCTCTAACGGGTGGGTGATGGTATGACGACGTTCCTTGAGTTGACGGTCTCGCGGACGAACGGCCAGCACAAGGTCGAGCGTGTTGAGCGCGACGATCGTAAGGGCCGTGAACAGATGGACAAGGTTGCTTTCGCGCTGATGGCCAGCCGTAAAGTGCGCTGGTGTAAAGTCTCGCGAACGGACAGAAAGGCCGGACGATGACCCTCGACGAAGCACTAGCCCAGTGGAGAAGTAAAGACAGAACGAAAATAGGTTGCGTTCAAGCTGCCAATTGGTTCTGTCGTCGCGTGAAAGGTCTAAAGTCTATCCGCCTCACTAGGGCGTCGGGAAATACATACTGGGAGCACGTCATGGTGACGGATGGTCACATCCTGATCGACCCGTCTCCATGGAACGATTGTCCCGAGCCTGGACCTTTGTTTATTGGGAGTGTTAGACATGATTCATGAAGCGGGACCCATGCCAGAAGAGCTGATCGATGCCACGATCACAGAGTTCCTGACGTACGTGGAGCACCTGGACGATCCCACGTTCCAGGTATTAGCGCCCGGAGCGCGCGACCCGCTAGAACTGGTGCTCGCAGAACTGTTTGAGGATGTCCCCAGGATACAGTTGATCAAACAGCTGCAGAGAGGTGCACTCTGATGGAAGCTGGATATCAAGAGGGTCGGGGCGTGCCCAGGCTCGTCGGCGAGGCCCCGAACGCCTCGGGGCAGGTGTTCTGGGAGGCGACGTACTTCAGGGGTCGGATTCCGAGGCTCCCCGGTAAGAACCTCCTCTCGGAATTTCCCGGCCGACAGAGCAAGGGTTGCGCCTTCCCGATCGGACCAGCGCGGGAGGCCGCGCGGCGATACAAGCGCGGCACGCCCAAGAGCGTCCCCCTCGTCCTGCTGGGCCGGAGGGTCTCCCGAGCGTTCGGGCTGAGCGGCACCGCCCCGATCCTGGAGTGGATCGAGCACGAAGGCCGGGCCGTGATGGTCTTCCCCCACCCCTCCGGGATCAACCAATGGTGGAACGACCCCTCGAACAGGAAGAGGGCGGATCGGGTATCTCTTCAGCTAGCCACGAAAGGAAAATCAGATGAAGACAGTGCGTGAAGAGGGGAACCGAAAGCAGTACCTCGACAAGCTCGCCGAGAGCGGGCGGATCGACCTGTTCTGGAAGATCATCAACACGCTGTTGCTAATGGAAGACCGAAGGATCTCTCAGGTCGAAGTAGCGGAAGCAGCCGACAGGAGCCCGAAATGGGTAGAGACCACGCTGACGGCCCATCCAAAGCTCTCGCACCAGCAACTCGAAGTGAACATCGAGATCATCGATGACGCGGTGACTGAGATTACCGATCGTAGGAACATGTGATGACCGAGCCGAGAGCAACACCCGAAAGGCAAGACAACCCGTTTGAGTATGTGACGTGTGACCAATGTGGCACACGTCGTCGGCTTCCAGAGCCGTGTGCTTGCCCGCCCCGAGAAGGGAGGAAAACATGAGCAACCCTATGTTCGGTTCCTTGACACATCCTGACAGCATCTCTCGCAAGGCCACGAAAGAGCAACGGGCGATGATCCGGCGAGGCCGTCAGGATGAGCACAACAGGTACCGGAACTTTGAGCGATGGGCCGAGAACGGGTTCACCTCGGGGAGCATCGACGAGGAGATCATTCGAAAGGATGAGTCATGAACAGAGACAAGAAGGATTACTCGCTTCGGTTCGCGGTCATTTTACACCCAATGGAACCGCATCGTCCAGGTGAAGTAAAGCGTGAGACACAATTGTTCGTTTATCGCAAGAGAACGGTTCTGTTTCCCGATGGTAGTGTTGTAGTTTGGCGGGAAATGTGGTCGAAATAAGGACGTAGGGCGTATAGTAATGGATTCAATTATCTGAGAATCAGATCCTCGATTACTCAAATAATCAGCAACTCTGATATAGATATTGTAGGTAATAGATTCTCAGAAAATCTAAGGATAGGAGCTATTACCCATGAGTAGCTGCTCGCCCGGCCAAGTTCGGGATCGCCGCCCGGCATGTTATCCTATGGTCATGGCGCTACGAGGCAAGCATCGTGCCCCGCGGGGACTCGTGGTGCGCATGTCCGAGACCGGTGCTTTCCTGCGCGAGGTCACCAGGGAACCCAGGTTCAGTGGCGGGGCGTACCGCGCCCGGACCGGCCCGGCCTGCTGCAACGATGGATGCGGGAAGAAGCACGGCATCTACTCGATCGGCAAGGGTGCGAGCAAGGTGGTCAAGCGGGCGAAGGGAAGATCGTGAAGACCTACAAGAAAGGGAAGGTGAAGTGAAGACCGTCAAGCTGGAGTATGAGTCGCAGGACTGGTTCAGGGTCTACGACGCGAACGGCGAGCTGTACTTCGTCGGGCACCCGGAAGACTTCTGGTACGAGTTCGACTACCACGCCCCGAAGCTGGGCTGGAAGGTCTTGGTGGTCCACCCGTGAAGACCTACGTATACATCAACAAGGCGGGCGAGAAGTATTCAGTCGTCCACCGCAGCAGCAGCAGCAAGATTTGGGAACACAAGTACGGGGCCGATTGTTTGGCTTGCAAGGGCAAGTCAGAGGTGGCACCGCTATTCCCGGGGGACCGGGCGAAGGGAGAGTAAACATGGCAGGGTTCTTCGATGGCTACGAGGATGAGAATCCAAACAGCGGTGATAGTAACTTCTTGACTGCGGGCGAGAAGCAGCTCCTCATTGACGAGGGCGCAAGCTTCCCGATTACGTCAGTTGATAGCACGACCACCCAGTACGGCCCCCGATGGGTTCTCGGAATCGAGGTAGAAGGCGAAAGCCGAATGCTCGGTTTCGGTAAGGGAAAGGTGTTTTCGAGAGACCGTCTGTTGGCGGCACTCAAGGATCACTTTGAGAAGGGCGGAGAGCCCGTCGAGGTCCGGATCGAGATGAGCAAGAGAAGTCAGATCATTGTAGACGCAAATAGCTAGAAATTGCGTATGGTCGAAGGGAGTGAGATGCGAACGACGATACTGATTGCGGCGGGCGTTCTGGCCTTTCTCGTTTTATGGCCGCTCGCCATCGTCGCATTGTTGAGGTACTGCGAGTGGTTAGCTGAGGTCATCTGATGCGCAAGCGCCAGCATTATCTTCCCCCGGGATCTGGCAGCATTATCTTCAAGGCCCCCGGGATAAGAGCGGGAAAGATGGAGGACAGTGACAGCAGGTAACGGTTACGATCGCGTACTCCAGGCCGCTGACGGTGCTGGCATCATTGAGAGACAGAATGGTTCCAAGTTCAGTGCGCGTTGCCCGTCCCACGAGGACGGGCGCGCGTCGCTGAGCGTAGCTAGGGGCGACGACGGCAGAGCATTGATTCACTGCTTCGCGGGGTGTGATACACCCTTGGTCGTCGCGGCCCTCGGCTTGGATATGAAGGATTTGTTCAACAACAAAGACGGTGGATTCGACGTAGCACAATACGTCTACACAGACGAGGCGGGGGACCCTCTGATCCGGGTCACGAGGACGTGGCCCAAGAGCTTCCGCCAGGAGCGGTGGGACCCCGCAGACAACATGTGGAAGAACCGCCTATTCGAAACCAGAAGGGTGCTTTACAACCTGCCCGAGGTAGTGGGGGCGGAGCATGTCTGGGTAGTCGAAGGCGAGAAGGATGTCGAGACGCTTAGAGGCGAGGGGGTTGTCGGAACAACCCTACTCGGCGGCGCCGGAAATTGGAAGGACGAATACCTGCCGTCCTTAAGGGACAAGCACGTAGACATCATCGCCGACAACGACCAGCCCGGCATTGAAGGTGCCATGCGAGTCAAGAATGCCCTTCGCGGCTCTTGCAAGGGGCTAGGCGTGTGGAAGAACCCACACGGCAAGGATGTGACCGATCTCTTCAACCAGGGTTACGGCTTGAAGGATCTTGAGCGCCACGTCATTACCGACGGCCGCGAGTTTGAGGAGATGGACTGGGAGAGGTACGAGGCTCCCGAGGTGGACTGGCTGTTGGACAACTACATCCCGGCGAACAGCCGGGTGATGGCATACGGGCCTGCCGGGTCGCTGAAGTCTTTGTGGGCGATGTGGGTGGCCTCGCAGCTGGCGAAAGAAGGGCACAAGGCGGCGTACTTCAGCCTAGAGATGCAGCCGAAGGAGGTCGCCAAGCGGCTCAAGAAGTTGAACCCGCCCAGGGACAGGTTCAAGCTATTCCGCAGGCTCTCTTTTGAGAGCAGCAACGACCTGGCGGCGGCCTGCGACCTGCTCAAGGGTTATAGCCTGATCGTGGTGGACTCCTGGTCGGCAGCTCAGAGAGGCAATTCCAACGACAACGACGCTGTTGCCCGGCTGGACCAGGAGTTCTTCCTCCCGCTGATCGAGGAAACTGGGGCTACCTTGCTGATTCTCGACAACACGGGGCAGGCGATCCTGACCGAGCGGGGGAAGGTGCAACCCGATTGGGCCAGGGGCGCGTCTTCCAAGGGCGACAAGATGGACCAGAACTTGATGTTCGAGCGGCCCGATGAGGACGACAACCACAAGGTCAGGATTAGGGTTAAGAAGGTGCGGGGGGACGCTTCGATACCGAAGCCGATCACCGTGAAGACCGACAACAACAACATCGACTTCAGGGTAATTGATGATCACGACGTGGACTTGGGGAGCATGTGGCACGAGGAAGGGGGCTCCCCGCCCCCGCCGGAACCAAAGCCAGATGCACCACCGTCCCTGCTCGACCGCTTGCGGGAAGCCCGCGAGGCGGCCAAACTGAAAGAGGAGAAGCTATGAAACAAGAAGACTGGCGAGCACTAGCTCAAAAGCTTCAGGCGAAACTAGATGCGCTCAACCCAATCTGCGAGAGGTGTGGGTTGCGGGCGCACAGGTATGGCGTGCCGCCCGACCGAGACAACCACGCGCCCACCGCCGTCGCGTGCGCCAACCAGATCATCGGCCTGTTGGAAGACCTTTACGGGAACCTTCCGAGTCGGCTCAGCACGGCCATTACAAAATTGGCGTTCGAGATTCAAAGGGAGAAACCATGACCCGGCGTACGCTAGAAATGGATTACGAGGAATTACGCGCGCTGTACTTCAAGCAACAGGAGGCGCTAAGGGACGCCCTTGAGGGCCTTGAGGAGATGAGGCCCTACGTGTCCGACTACTTCGCCGAGAAGTGGGAGCACGACGGCTACATCGAACGCGCCCGCAACGCCCTCAATCAGGAGAAACTATGAACGATGAGGTAGACGAGCTGTTCAGTGTGGTGAAGAAGGCGCTGGTCTATGGCGACTACGACCGCTCGATGGGCGGATGGGTAGGAGGCGACCCAGCCGACGTAGACGAAGCTCGAACAGCCCTCATCTCCATCCGCTCCCAATGGGAGAAGATGGTGCAGGAACGGGACGAGTGGAAGGCACGGGCTTATCCTGACCGACCCCTTGGTGAGGCGGTTCCGCATCTACAGCGAGCCTTGGCCCGCATCCAAGAACTAGAGAGGCGGTACGACGAAGGTTGGTGTACCGGCTGTGGGAAGTCGTTTGAGGAGTCCTATCAGGACATCGCCCGTAACGCCCTCGACCAGGAGAAGCCATGAGCGAGATAGACGAACTGTTCGACGTGGTAGAGAACCGGATAGAACACGATGAGGATTGTGCTCGGTACCCGGACCTCGTAGATGCTTGCAACTGCGGTTGCGATGAAGCCCTCGAAGCCCTCACCACCATCCGCTCCGAGTGGGAGGAGATGGAGGAGCGAGCAAGGTTAGCTGAGGCCGCTGCTCGTGGATGCGGGAAGGCGACAACGACGCTTCGTACCCGCATCCAAGAGCTAGGGGAAGAGCTTGCGGACGCGACGGACAACCTAGCCGTGTCCGACATGGCAGACCAGCTAGTCGAAGCTGAAGCCCGCATCCAAGAACTAGAGAGGCGGCTCGTCAGTTGGTGGCGAATGCGCACATATGGAGCGTTCGCCCCGACGACCTTTAGGCGACTTCGCCAAGCCCTCGACCACACTGACCCGGGAGAGACGGTATGAATGAAATAGACGACATGATCGAGGTCATTCGCGGGCAGATCGACCTTACAGCACCTGATGGGCACAGGGGCAGGGGTATGGAAATTACCCGCTTCGACGAGGCTCATGAAGCCCTCACCACCATCCGGGAGGAGATGGAATCGCTCAAGGTGGGATTCGAGGAAGAGCTTGAATGCTGCCAGCAACGTGGAACCCGCATCCAACAACTAGAGAAGGCACTAGACGAGCGACTTGTTGAATACGTTGCGGCGCTCACAAACGTGGAAACATTCCGAGACGCGAACAACGAACTCCGGCGTGAGGTCGGGCGTCTGCGGACTCCTGCTGCCTGGACTCCCGAGGAACGCAAACTGTTCCTGTTCGAAGCGACGAAGGCGAGCTATGCCGAGGGCACACGAGCCGGATGCGAGGAGCTGGCGATTCACGCTGCCGAGATGGACACTCACATCCAACAGCTAGAAGAGGAGGTGCGGAACCTCTCAGAGCTGGCAGCTGGATACAAGACTGAGTACCTGACCCGCATCCAGGAGCTAGAGGAGATGAATCAGAGTCGCGCTCAGTTGCTTGTGGAAGAAGGAGGAAGACGACATCCCGGTTGCAAGCTGGGACGACGTGGAAGACATATTGGAGTGCATCTTAGTGGCGGTCCAGCAGGAGGAGGTCTAATGGTTTACCGGGTAGCGCAGCTTACATTTGAAGATGGAACGATGAGCGGTCCAGAACTGGCCGGTTGGCGTATCATAGAGGTACTTTCGTCCCACTTGGCTACAAGGAACCCGGACAAGTGGTACATGAGCGTGCTATTGGAGGGCGAGTAAATGTTGGTGGGCATAGTTGACCCGTCTCATTACGAACGCGCGCATGCGCGTGCCGGCAGGCTGCCTAATTGGCTGACGCTGGACGAGGCACTGCTGGCCTCGTCAGCGCCGAACCCGAAGTGGTCACCGTGGACCTTCGAGATAATCCAGGCGGCTCTGGGAGAGCACCAAGAGCGCGGTACGCGCCTGTCTACCACTGCGCTGACCTCACCCTGTCCTAGGGCTGAGGTGCTGAAGCGTAGCGTAGACTACATCGGGTCTCTGGACGACATGTACGCGCCGCTGCGGGGTACCATGGTTCACCGTACCCTATCCTCGCAGCGTGCGGATTGACGGTACTTATGCCTTCGTAGGGCTGCAAGCCGACGACACGGAGAACGAGGAAGGCTGGGCCGACATCATGCCGTATGACCCGGATGAGAAGCGGTGGCTTCAGGAACTTGGGCCGGGACGACTCGTGTTTATCCCCGATGCTTACCAACCACACAGAGGAGAAAACAATGAATAAAGTCACCCGAATTATCACCATTGCACTATGCATTCTCGCGCTCGGCGCGACCGCATGTGTCAGTGATGCCGACGTGGCGTCACAGAACCTCTCAAAAGCTGCCGACAACTTTGAGATCCTACGCCGGGTCGTGTTCTACAACGGTATTACTGGCGAATATATGCTCACAATTGAGGGTCGCTGCTCTCTTGGCAACAGCGACAAGGCCCGCGAGTTGTCGGTGACATGCAAGGTTGGCCCGAGTCAGTTCAAGAAGCACTTCCTGGGCTTGTCCGACAATGTGAGTTACTTCGTGGAGCAACTGGAATCAGCGAGCGTGAGTACGTATCACTACCGCGTAGTGTTCAAGCCGTCGGTTATCCTACCCGACATCGATGTTCGCTGAGGAGGCGATACGAGTGATGAAGACAGAGTTTAAGGCAGTACGATCAGCTCTATTTCTAAGCCCTGATGAGGAGGATGGTAATTTGCACGCTAATGCGTGGAATGCCTTGTGCATGATCGAAGCTTATGTACAACAACTGGAAGGTGAGAATATTCATCTTCGGGCGCAAGCCGAAGCAGAGATAAGGGGGAACGTGCCGTTCATTTCTGGGCTTCCTTATACCTACACAACAAAAGTTCAGTATGGCGACAAGGCATGAGATGATAGCTATACGGGCGGGATAGGTTTCGACGGTGTACGCTTGTGTACCCGGACGTGGGTTCGATTCCCACCCCGTCCACTCCGCTCCGCGGGGCACTCTGATTATGGTGCCCGGCGACGGCTGGGGGCGAAGCGCTTCGTCTCCCGCGGAGCTTATCTTGAGGTAATGATGAGACGAAAACTAACACCCGAAGAATACAAACGGCTAAGTTTCTGGCTCGCAGTCTTGAGGACTGTGGGGAGCACGGCCACAGCTTTGGTCGCGCTGTACCTTTTGTGGGGACGGGGATGAACCCGCTTCTGGTACTCGCAAGCTGCGGCCTAGCGTGGTATATCTTGCACGGCCTTTACAAATACGAGCGGGCGCGCCGCGAGTGGCGGGAAGAGCACCCGGATTGGAAAGAGTGGGAAGAAATGACAATGATGGGATTGCCAGAGGCTCCACCACCGCGGCCGGACAAAGAAGCCGATGAGGGCAACCGAAGGGAGAGGTCAGCGCGTGAAGACAACAGGCGCAGGCGGCAGGGCAAATGGGCCGTCTTTATGATGGCAGCTGTCTTCGGCGCGGCCATCATGGCGGCGGGGTTGGTTTCGGGGGCTACGAGCGTAGCACCGGCCTCCCCCGCTGCCACTCCATCTACCGCCCCATCCGCTACCTCGGATCTAGTTGAAGAAGCTGCTGACCAGTTTCTTCAAGACGTTTCGAGGGCAACCGGGGATTCAGAGCGGTACGTCCAGCTCATCTGGTGCCAAGGTCTTCAATTAGGAAGCACGCCCCGGGAAGAGTGGAGGCAGAACGGCTTAGCCGCGGGCGGGTCGGAGGAATTCGTAGATGCCGTGGGAGCGGAACTTGATTCCCGCTGTGAGGCATGACGCGAAAGCTTGCAAACTCGGAGGACATTCCCGCAGGGGGAGCCGATCCGACTGGTGCCCGGTGTTCCGCGCACAGTGCAACGAATACGAGCGGACCTACTTCCGCACGAGACGAAACTGGATCAGCATCGAAGAAGCAAAGCTCCGGTGGAGCGCAAAAAGGCGTCAACGGAATCTTAATACCAACGAGCAGCACTCTGGAGAAGTATGGAATCACTAAGGACGAGTGGTTACAACTACTCGCTAGCAGCGGATATGTTTGCGGGGTTTGTGGTAATAAACCTCCGAGTGGGAGGTTGTTCACGGATCACGAGCACGTCCGGGGCTGGAAGAACATGGCTCCGACTATGCGAAAGCGTTTCGTTAGGGGCCTAGCCTGCTACGTGTGTAACAGGTTTGTTCTTAATCATCGAATCTCAGCAAAGCTCTTGCGAAGCGGTGCCGATTACCTCGACGCGTATGAGAAGCGGTCGCAGGAGGAAGGTGTTTAGGATGTCTTGGGAGGTGGAAGCGGTGATCCGATTTGAGGAGGAGCCGCCCGAGGATTGGGAAATCGAGGAAGCACTGGGAGACGTGTTCGATCAGGTAGTTATCATCCGCGAATGGCTGAAGGAAGAAGTGTAATGACGACAAAAGCTAAGATCGGGGATATCGTCGCCGTCGAATGGCAGGATGCCTGGTGTATTCACGAAGAAAGTTCCGAAAATGACTGGGCGGATTCTTTCGCGCTGACGACGTATGGCATTCTCCGCCGTAACGGGGATATCGTTACGGTCGAAAGCGAGACCAATGTTAACGGCGAGGGTCGGTGCACTACGCATATCCCGCGCGGAATCGTGTCGCGCATCCGGCGGCTTACGTGAGGCGGGGGTGGGTGGTAGCCCGTCCGGTTGTGTCCCGGAAGGATCAGGTTCGATTCCTGGGCCTCACTCCGTATAATGGTGATAGTGGGTTTAGCCCACCAAATCGGGAGGCAGGAGGTAGTAAATGAACGGTCAACCGAGAAAGAAGGGCGAGGCAGAACTTAGCTGGTCTGCGATCAAACGGGCCGTAACTGCTCGCGTCAATTTTGAGGCTCAGGTTTGGCGAGAGCGCAAGCTCAACGAAGCACTAAACGAGGCATGGGAACAGTTCCAGGAGGGTCTGAATGACGATATCATTCTGGGTCCTGGGGCAGATGCTTTGGACATGCTTGGGCCGGGCGGGGTGACAGATGAAGCTTAGACAAGTTGCCGAGATGAGAGTGCTGTATTTTGACTTGGAGTGCAAGCCCGGGCACTGGATCGGCGGGGATTATGTGTCGAAGATCATTACTGCCGGAGCATATGCCTTCGGAGAAGATGATCCTACAGTGTTGACCCATTACGAAGTTCTTCCGGGCGACATCGCCCGAGAAATTGCGAACGCAGTTAGGTCGGCCGATCTTGTAGTGGGGCATTACATCCGCGGGTTCGACCTGCCGTTGTTGAACGGTGAGCTGCTTCGCGCGGAAGAACCACCGCTTGGACCCGTCCTCTCGCATGACACCAAAGAGGATTTGTATCCAGCGCACGGCCGGAGCAAGAGCCAAAAGAACTTAGGTGCCGACTTGAAGCTGGATAACCCGAAAATCGAAGTGACCCTTGCGGAGTGGGAGGGCTTTAACGGTCGATACCCGGGGTTCGAGGAGAAGATCATCGAGCGCGTCGTCGGCGACGTGGTTCAAAACCGCGAGCTGCGACTGGCGCTCATCGACATCGGCTGGATCGGCCCGCCGACTATCTGGCAGCCCGATGGGCGGGAGGCGGTGTACGTACCGTGAGGGAACTAGAAACCTGGAGTAACGAATTCTGGCCAGAAGTTTTTGAAAAGAGAGACAAGTGGGATCAGCGATTCCTTGATATGGCAAGTCTCATCAAGACGTGGAGCAAGGACCCGAATACGCAGACCGGAGCTGTCATCGTGCGGCCGAATCGCTCGATCGCCAGCGTGGGCTTCAACGGCTTCCCGCGAAACATGCGGGACGATGAGGAGCTGTACGCTGACCGGCCCAAGAAGTTGAGCCGAATTGTTCATTGCGAGATGAATGCTCTACTAGCGGCAGTCGAGCCAGTACGGGGTTACATGCTCTATACAACCACCATGTGCTGTGACCGGTGCGTAGTCCACATGCTACAAGCGGGTATCTCGCGATTCGTCTGGCCTGAAGATACCAAAGGCATGATGAGCCGGTGGGCGGAATCCTTTGCCCTGACCCAATCTTACCTGGACGAGGCCGGAGTCTCTTACAGGGAGGTGTCGAGGTGAAACTAGCCTTTGACTATGACGATGTTCTTGTGGATTTCGTGCAGGCATGGTGTGATAGTGTAAATGAGCAGCATCCAACTGCTACCATTACCCGCGAAGGTTTGATCCTCGACGGCTGGGACATGTCTAAACACGCATCCGATATCGTGGGAATGGACTGGCTCCAATGGCTTGAAATACATTTGGAGTACTGGTACAATGCCAAGACTACGCCCGGGGCGCTAGATGCTCTCCAAACCTTAAAGACGCGGGGACACACTCTTGAGATCGTTACCAACAAACCCGAATGGGCCAGGCCTGTGGTATGGAATTGGCTCGGATACAATAACCCCCCGTTCGATCAAGTCACGATCGCCAACCACTTCGGTAAGGAAGATATCTCCAATGCCGACGTGTTGATCGACGACCGGCCAAGTACGTTGGATAGGTGGGTGGCGTCCAGACCCGGCCGAGTCGGTATCTTATTCGCAAGAAGCCAAAATGTTAAAGAGCAGGGCATGTTCCCAACAGCGTACACGATGCAGGATGTCGTTAACCTAGTTGACAAGATCAGCAACGGGAAGGGCGGGCACAATGACCCATGGTAAGATTGAAAGACTTTGGTATGCGGATTCCCCCATGTATTCTTATTACAGCGACGGCATGAATGATTCTGATAACGCAGTTGGGGACGGCAATTTGAAGAACCAAATGGGTAGCCGCAAGGCCCAAATTCAGCTGTTCCCAATGGCGGGGGTCATTCTCGGTTCAGACGCGATGGCTGAAGGGGCCGCCAAGTATGGCCCGTTCAATTGGCGAGAAGGCAGAGTCGAGTTGATGCAGTATCTGCGCGGTATCCTGGCCCATACTTTCGCTCTGATTGACGGTGAGGACGTGGACCCGGAGAGCGCGACAGGCAAGACCCACCTGGCTGGTATCCTAGCCGGGGCTGCCATTATCGCAGACGCGATTGAAATTGGTGTGCTGATTGACGACAGGCCGACCGGGGGTCCTGCCGCGCGGATGTTGAGGGAGCGGATCAAGGATGTCGCTTAAGGGACTAGTGACTCTAGACTTGGAGTGGAATGCTAATCTAGACGACGAGCCGCTACTAGTACTCGGGATTGGTGGAAGTTCTTACCCGTACCATGCTATTCCGCCGGGCGCCTTCGACAAGTTGATAGACCCGTCGATCGGCAAGATTGTATTTACTAAGGCAGACCACCATTGGTTGATCGAGCACGGTGTCGAAATCGGCGGACCTATCGTGGATGTCCAGGTCATGTGCTACGTATATGACGAGACTACGCCGTTGACACTGGATTGGTGCTCCAAGAACTACTTGAACATAGACCCAGACAAGAGGATTGTCCGGCAGAAGGGAATAGTCTACTTCCGTTGTGATGATGGTAAGTTGGTGCCTATCGGACAGGCCCCGATGGATCAGCTGCGCCGTTACAATAGGCGTGACCTATCTATGACCGAAGACTTGTACTTTGAGATGTATCGCAGGCTCGAAGCAGCCGGTTCCTTGGCTTACTGGAAGGATATGCACGAGCCATTTTCCAAGGTCTTGCTCGACATGGAACTAAACGGCCTGCCGATCAGCATGAATATGACCGATAAGTTACGACTGGACTACTCTATCCTAGCCAGTGGGTTGGAAAAAGACTTGCGGTACGGCGCAAAACTTCCCGAGCAGTTTAATTTGAACAGTCGAGACCAAATCGCCAACCAGTTGTTCTCGAAGGAATACAAGCTTCCGGCCAAGATCCGGCTAGACAAGTACGACATGGAAAACCTAAAGGAAGGGGTTTGGCCGGACGTAATTGACACGAGGTTCGACATCCAGAAGGTCGGAAGGGAGTTAGTCCATGGTGAATTTGAACTAAAGGGCTTTGGGTTCAAACCAAGAGTCAAGGCTCCGAAATGCGCGGCGAAGAAATGTGATCATCCGGCAGGTAAGTGCATACCGAGCGTCTCTTCTAAGACGCTCAAAATTCACCACAGTAGGCAAGATCCGTGGATTGGGGATTTAATCAAATACCGCGAGTACGACAAGGCATTACAGTTCCTCGCGGTATGGGTGAAGCACCAGAAGGATGGAAGACTACACACACATTTCAACCAGACTGGAACAGCAACCGGTAGGCTGTCTTCGTCCGACCCGGTAAACCTCCAAAATGTCCCATCAAGGGGCAGCCTTGGAAAGGAAATCCGAAGCTTGTTCCGGCCAAAAGACAACAATGTATTCGTTAACGGAGACTTTAGCCAGATCGAGCCCAGATTGATGGCCCATTTCTCCGGTGACCCGATGATGAGAAAGGTCTTCAAAGAAGGAAAGGACATCTATGAAGAAACAACGATGGAAGTTCTGGGGAAGTACTATTCCAAGGGCACGCCGGAGCGACAACTGGTACGAACCTGCTTCCTCGCCATGGGCTACGGGGCCAGACCTCCGAAGATCAAAGACAACCTCGCGGAGGAGGGATTCTATTTCTCCATTCGGGAGGTGGAGCGCTCGTATAAGGCCATCACCGAGATGTACGAAGTCTTCTGGAACTGGAAGGACGAAGAAGTAGCGCGTGGTAGAGAACTGGGCTACGTCGAGACAATTGCCGGGCATCGCAGGCACCTGAACTTTAAAGGGGAAAACGGATGGAAGGCCGAGCGGCAGTGCGTCAATAGTAAGATCCAAGGAAGTGCCGCCAATATCACACAGAAGACAATGATTTTAGCCCACGAAGAATTCCCGAAGTGGAACCTAATCCTGCAAGTTCATGACGAGATCATGTTCGAAGCCGACCGCGATGACGTGCAGTGGACGCACTTGAAGACGTTCAAATACTTGGCCGAATTTGGACATGGCTTCGCACTGAACGTGCCGATCGTATTCGACCCTATTATTGCTAAATCATGGAGAGAGGCAAAATGACCGATAACCCAGAACTGTATGTCATCGTCTGCACACAGATGCACCAGGCTTTTGGGCCGGTCGTCGGCCTTGACCTGGCGATTCACTGTGCACAGATGATCAACAAGAAGGCGGGCGTTACCTGCGTCCACGCGCCCGTGCCCTTCGTCCCGTTTGAGAGTAGGGTCCAGGCCCTAGCTACGCTGGGCGTAGAGGAGAAGCAGATGGGCGAGTACAAACCAGGGGAAGGACAATACCTATGAATATCATTGAGATCGCTTTAGGTGTTTTCTTCGGGAGTGTCGCTTCTACGGCATTCATCTCGGGTACTTTCTACCTGATTCGCAAGGTCTCTATCTTGCGCCAGACGAGAGAAAACGAAGCAACGTTTGATGACTTGATTGGCAAACTTAAGGAAGCGAAGAGTGCCCAAGATGTCGATGTTCACTGAACGTGACGACAACCATAGGGTATTGTTGGATATTCGCAATCTGTTGCTAGTCATTGCCGATGCAGTTACTGCGGGTCATCCAGCAGACAAGGTTGCGGCTCGGGCAAAGTTTCATATACTGGCTAACCAACGAGCAGAGGAGTTGAATAACAGTGCCCCTAGTCGGAGTAATTGATCCAACCGGTAAAGAGGCTCTGCCGCATCCCGGCAACCTCCCTAACTGGATGACGCAAGAGCAGCTTCTTCAAATGCTCGCGTCAAACGAACTGGGTGAATCCCACTGGACATACGAGATGGCCGCCGCCGCTATCCAGAACGTGCAAGACCGGGGGGATATAATCAGCACGACGGCACTAACCACCAGCTGTATCCGCGGGGAAGTCCTCAAGCGCAAGGAAGATTACATTGGAGATTTGAACGACTTGTGGACCGCCTTACGGGGAACGCTGATACACAGGACGCTAGAAATTGCCTCACCTCCCGGGTCTATTTCCGAAGTACGATTCTTCACGGAGGTAGACGGAATCGAAATCAGCGGCCAGCCGGATATGATGACCGAGAAGTACCTCGTGGACTACAAAGTACCGGCGGATCAGAACACGATCCCGATGAGCTACCTGTACTCCAACCAGACCGAGCAGTTGATGATCAACGCCTTTATCGCGCGCAATGCAACGCGGTGGGATCCCGAGGACCTTCCATTTGATCCTCGGGACTACCCGGTCGAAAGCGTCGGCATTGTTTTCATCGGCCCAAAGCGGCCCAAGGTAATGGTTCACAAGGCATCGGTCGAGGTCATCGGCAAGAACGGAAAGCCTAAAAGGGTGCGCCTCCCGGTGGTCTGGTCTGACGAGGAAGTCCTGCACACGATTCGGCCACGAATGCACTTGCTCAAGAATGCGCTCGACAGCTACCCGGATTGGCCGAAGCCGTATGTGGAACCGGGCGGGGTAACCTGGACAGTCAACGACCTTTGGGGCGGCGATGAAACTTGGGATTGTCCTGGGTGGCCGTTCTGCAAATTCGCTACGTGTCTCGCGAAGAGGAAGGTATACAAATGGTAACGAGAAAGAAACTTCATGCTAGGCGCGAAGAAGAAAGAAAGGAACGGGCAGCAGATGACAAGCCCGGCCTCGACCCCGTTGACCGCCCGCGTTGGAAAAGGCATACGAAGGGAATGGAGGCCATGTTGAAAGACATCGACCCGGCTAGATTTGAGGCACTCGCAGATGGACACTGATCCGTTCATCTTGGAATCCTACGAAGGCGACGCGCCTATCCTGAGCAAGACGCCCTGGAAGAGTGCTATTCGGCGTTGGCATCATGCGATCTGGGATGACGTCTTGGAGTGCTATCACTGTTGGTGCGGTTGGGGGAGCAACAAGAATGAACTAGCCCGGCGGCATTCAACGAAATCGGAGGAGCGATGACCCAGGAGATTGGTTCACGCGTTGAGGCAGAACTGGCTGTCGAGCGGCTGTTAGACAAGTTTACAGCTTGGCTCCTCCAACAGCCGGAGGTGATTCTAGTTTGGTCCCAAGATCGAACTACCCGAAAGCGGGTGGCTGAGGCCCTTGCGGATGGTTTCACGAAGATCCCAGTCCGCGAAGGGCAGGAGTACAACAGAGACGTGAAGCGCCGGGTAGTTCGAGAGATGAATCGCCAAGAACGCGAATGGTGGCGCGGTATACGTCTGTAACCATTCGATATTCTTTGCACAGCAAAGCCCCCGAGCCTTTTGGGCCGGGGGCTTTTGCTTTCCCCAGGGGAGGACTGGGGAAGACATGATAAGACATGATAAGACTTAGTTATATTTATCTAACGGGGGGCGTTTGTACTGATCAGACGAGGTGTCGAATTAATGTCAAAATACTACATACTTTTCAAAACGTACTCGTAGTGCTTACTCGTCTGACCTGGGCAAATGCTTTAGCTATGTCTTATCTGGTAAGTATTTAGTAAAATAGCCTTACCAGGCTGCCAGCAAAAACGCCCCGAAGAACGATGCCAGACTGACTGCAAGGTAATCGATTTTCTTCTTCAGCGCGGCTGTAACTGCCGGAACTGCCGCAGCGACAGTAGCAACAAAGAACAACACTTCGAAACCTTGAATACCATTATCCATAATTTCACCTCCTTACTCGTGAACGAAGAGGAAGTGGATGATCAGCCAGACGAGGAACCCCGCCACGAGGTACCACATTGGAGATGTCCATGTTCCTGCGATCTTGCGGATGAAGTACGTAAGCGGCTGGTTGGCATCGGCTTTGTTCGCCAGGCCGATGACCTCCCAGAGGACGAACAGCATCGTGATGACGATCCATCCGATGGTATGCCAGTTGTGTAGCTTCATTATGCATTGCCTGTCGTAATTACTCGTGCGAGGTAGCCGAGAAGGGCGCCTACAACTGCCGCGCCACCTGCGTAATACGCCATGCGCTTTTCCAGCACACCGATCGCCGTGGAGAGCACATCGACTCTCGCGTCGAATAGCTCACGGGTGACCCCGCGGTTAGTTTGGTCCACCAGGGCTGAGCGGAATTCATTCATGGCGTCTAGGCGCTTGTCCTGGGCGACACTTGCTATGCGGATACCCTCCGCGAGTTGTCTGTGCTCTCTAGCGTGGTCTTGAAACACTCGCTCGAAGTAGTCGCGCAGACTTACGAAGCGTCCATCAGAGCCGTGATAGTTGCCATTTGCGTCAGAGTCTTTGTTCATTATGCCACCGGAGTATCTTGTCCGTGGACGTGCGGGTGTTGCGCTAGTCCCACGTGAAAGTGCTCCTCAGCCTTGGGGCGCGAGGTTGCTACCTTGGCGGCGTTGAAACCCCTTTTCTTGTGCTTGGTCCAGAAGTCCTTAAAGGCGATACCGGCAAGCTGCGCATCCCAGCCCTCCTCGTATTCATCTAGGTTCATGTCTACTTCCTCCGCGTAGCCACCTTGGTACGTGATGTGCCACGATTCACTCGGTATGTCAAATTTGAATCCAAATCTCTCCGCGTTGTGGTGCGCCCAAGCAATATCACTGTCTTGACTCCAACTCAAGTCAAATGCCACAGCCCAACCGTGGTTGCTGGTGCCGGGGTAAGCTGCCAGGTTTCCCCCGTTTTGGTAGTCGATCCACTTCTCCCACTGCTTTGACAGCGTACGATAACTGTACTTGACCCAGATATGAATGCCCTGAGCCTTAGCTTCCGCGAGGAAGTCTGACATTGCCAAGGCTGCGTCAGGATGGGCGATAGCAGGACCTTGCAAGTCAATATCATACTGCTGGGGATATACCTCAGCCAGGAGGTCACGGGGAATGTCACCATTGTTGACACTCGCGCGCCACTGCGTCTTGTTGTAGTACGCCATTACGCACCTCCCGCCGGGATACCGGCCGCTGCGAGTACATTGTTAGTTGCCCCATACATTGCGTTGAGGTCTTCTGTCGTTGGCAGCGGGTATCCCAGCTGCTTGAGGTAGTCCATCGTCGGCAACACCGTTCCGTAATAGAAGTTCAGCTCTTCGGACATGAACTCTGCCTCACCGTAAGTCCTAAAAGAGACACCAGATGCAGCCGATATCAAGGCCGAGCCTCGAAGCTTGGTCCGCTTCGGGTCTTCATATAGCCAGTCTCGGAATCGTCCGACAATCGGAATCACGCCCAACGTGTTCTGAAGTTTGTCGTCGATGTAATACCCGCCGTCCTCTCCTGTCTGTCCGATCCCGATTCCGGACAGCAATTTACCGACAAACGGAATGTTATCAATCCAGGCAACCTTGACCGGCGCGCCCTCAATCGGCTTCCCGGTGAAGAAGCTCTTCTCAGTCACGTAGCTCTCAAGGAAAGGCCGGGCGAGGGGCAGGATGCTTGAGAACAATTCTCCCGCGCCTTGGTACAAGTCATTCATCGGCAGGTCGGCAGCGACAAGGTTGATCGCGTCTTCAGTACTACCCAGTGTCGGGATCGAAAAGCCTTCCTGTGCCCACTCCGGCAATTTGCTCCTCACATCCTCCTGGTCGATCCCGGTCGCCGTGTAGAAGGCATCCTTAGCGTGCAGGACACCCATCAACTTGCCGGGATTCTCGAACAGAGTGTGGATCTGGAGGGGCGTGTTAGTTCGCATCCACTTATAGAAGGGAACGACATCGCGGATCGCACCGTATTCCCAGTCAGACAGGTCCCCATAATCACCGTGGCGCATCATTGTGAACGTGTGGGCGCCCATCATGTCGCCGTCGGTCTGCTTGAGCCCCTGAAGGAAGGCCGCCCCGCGAAGCATATTCTCAGTAAGCTCGCCGGTTCCGCGTAGTTTCTTGGCGATGATTCGACCAGGCTTACCGGCCTTAACATTCTTGCGGAACGCGGTATCGACGATCGTCCAGGGAGAGTCAGCAGGCTTTGCCATCTCCTTGTCTAGTAGCTCAGAACCGATTCTGGCCGCGCCGAACGTCTGGCTGTTACCGGCATTGATCCCGTTGTTGGTAAGCAAGACGGCGAGGTCGGCGTAAGTCGGATCGAGCCCAAAGTAGTAATCCCCCAGACCGTGCTTGTTGATAAACTCTCTGGGGAGCTTGGTACTTGACCATTTTGGTTTTGCAGCACCAGTCTCCACCTCCCGGCGGGCACGCATAGCCCTGCCGATCTCTACATAGTCTTCGATTTGAACTCCACCAAGCCAGTTATTGAACCAGCCGCCCATCATGTTACGGATGTGGAAGCCGGGCCATGCCCACGTCGCCCATTCCTTCCACCAAGAAAGGTAGCGGCGCCAGACTTTCTGGAATTCATTCAAACTCTTGAAGCCCCTGGCAGCATAGTTGAATTCGTCCGCCATAGTCGCGGGCATGTAGACATCCTCAAGTCCCGGGACCATGACCTTGCCCATACCGACGTGTTCGGGATCTCCAATTCGCAAAGCGACCTTGGGATCAGCAACCCTGGCCTGCGCGGAGAACTGGATTCTATTCCACTCCTCCGCCGCCTCCTTCATTGCATTAGTTTGCCAATCGGCTTTTTGTCTTAGCCGATCCAATTCAGCTTCGCGTCCTTGAAGTTGCTTGACCAACCCCGGGCGAAGGTTTTCTGGCGTGGCGGCAGCCTTTCGGGCCGAGGCGATATCCTCCGGCAAGCCCCTATGCTCTTGAAGCCACTGCACTGTATTAACTTCGCGGTCGATCGCACTCTGAATTCGCTCGTTCAGACCTGCGAGCGTGGTCTCAATTCGACGCATATCCTTTTGGGCAACCTTGGCAACCTTGGTCTGGTGCCTGGCCATCTTCTGAGCTAGCTGCCAGAATTTCTCGGACTGCTGAGAAAGCCATTTGCCGCTGTTCATATACGCAGCGGAGGGAGCCGCCTCATACCGCGGGCCGAGGAATCTGGAAGTAAACGGAGAGCGGGACAAGCCCATCTGTTGCAACCTTCTAGTCTGCCTACCGAGGTAGATGTTGCCCACATCGTTAGCCATGCCGTCAACGTAGGCGGCTAGGTTAGCGGGCACGTCCACATCCAACATCCGCATATCATCAGGGACTTCTAGATCCATCTCACGCAGCATCTTGCGAATATGATTGTCAGCCTCCCCAAAGTTCATGTCCTTTGTCTGGCGCTCAAAATGAGCATCCCAGTCGCGGGGGGCTCGGCGCTCAATCGTACCCGGCTTACCCTCTAATAGTTCGTGAACTTCTGAGGTCATCCTGCGGTGGAAGTAGCCCTGCTCGGGGCCGTAAATAGGGGCGTCATTCGTCAGCTCCCAGATCGGGGCTCTGTCGCCCGTTTGTAGCCCCTTCTCAAAGACTACCACGCGCTGCTTGCCGTCCTTGACATGAATAACGCCATCGTGGCCCGCTTCTTCTAAGAACTGAGTCTTCAGACGGGCGGCAATCTCGTCTTGCGACTCCAGTGCAATTCGCGCCATCTCCCGAGTCATGCCTTCAGGGGCGAGTCCTAGGTCTTTTAGCATTTCCTGGACTTGCTCATCCATTTCGTCGAACTTGGGATTATCGAGGATCGCGCGAATCTGCGGATCCCACTTCTCGTTGAACATTTCCATTGTCTTGGCGACGTACTCGTCAGCCTGCTCTGCAATATCCATCCCGCCTGCCGTAGTCGTATCGACCGGGCGCTTGCCACGTTTGATCATAGCCGCGGCATCTTCATTGATCACAACGGGATTTTTCAAGGCGGCAACAGCTTGCTTACGTGGGTAAGCATTGGAACCCTTATTGATGATCTCGCGTGCCTGTGGGTCTTCCCGCAAGTCTTTGATCAGCTTGTCTATCCCCTCGGAGTTGTATTGGGATTCTTCCTGAGTAAAGACCTTTCCTACTATGTCCCTAAAGCGCGGATCGCTCTCCGGGATCTTCCCGAGCGAGCGGCCGATGAACTCATCCATCGCAGCCATCTCGGCATCCAATGCTCCAGGACCCATGATCTCCAGGTAGTCTGATGGCAAAACCTTGTTCCAGCCACCGTCAAGCGGGTCGCCGAACAGCTCGGTCGCGAGGTCCTCCTTCTGCCCGGGATCCATTTCCGGGGAGCGCTTCATGAACTCGTCGAAGTCCGGATCGCCCTCGAACCGCGAGCGGTGCCAGGCGTCGATTGAGCCCAGCTTCTCTTGCCAATACGCGATGTCCGTCGCCTCGTCCAACTCGCCGATCTGCTTATTTCCGAGGATCTGCCCCCACTTCGGGTCCACCGCCTCAGACTGGGCAAAGTTGTCGATGAGGTCGAGATGCTCCTCCGGCACACCGAAGCCCGCCACCAGGGTACGGATGTTGGCGGATGGCTCGATGTCAGGACGCTCAACAAAGTCGCCGACATGCATCTTTTTGATCTCGTCGCCAACGCCGAGCGCCTTCGAAACTCGGGGGAGTGGTGTCAGTTCTGCATCAACCTGGTTGATGAATCCCTGGGCATCGTCAACCCAAGCAGGTTCGGGAATCCACTCCACGTCGTACTCGACACTGGGATCAAGAGCTTCAACTCGATGGTGCCCATCGAAGATGAAGTACTGGCCGTCCTCGGGGTCGTACGCCAAGCGGATTGGGCGCTTCTGGCCCTCTTCAGTCAGCTTCTTGGCGAACTCTTCCTTGCTGCCGTGGCTCTTGCGCCATTCGATCCCATCGTACTTAACCTTGGGGTCGTATGCTTCTCGAAGTTGGGCGCCAGTCATTCTATCCGGCATGTTGTATCTTGGATCTTTTTTAGCTACGAGATCTAACTGCTTCTGGATCGCAGCAAACGCTTCCTCGCCTTGGGTTGCCGCGTCAGTGATATCGTCAAGCTCTCGAACGTCGTCTAACTCGATGCCATCGAGCATCTTCTGGGTCTCATCTTCTATATTCTTTAGGAAGGCGTCCGCCTTGGCGCCCTGATCTTTGGCGGCGGGCTTGGAGGCGTCCATGACCCAGTTAAACGTCTTGTCGAAGTCGGGGGGCTCGACGAGATTGGGACTCCGCTTAGCCAAAGAGCGCCAAAGCTCTTGGGCGTCCCCGGATAGAGTTACATCAGACATCAAGACGCCGCCGCGCTTTTCAGCCTCGTCGGCTAACCTGTGATACATCTTCTTGCCGAGGCCGCGACCCCGCAGTTCTTCGGGGAGACCGACCCCCTGGATCACGATATTGCCCGATTCGTCGATCTCAGCGTCCAGTCCGGCCCTGCCGCTCGCGGCGTTATCGTAACCTTCGAAGTCGATCCTTACGCTGTTGCCCTCAATGTCTATTTCGATCGGGGGAAGCTCCGGGGACTCAGGAGAAGGCCGTTCCGGTCCACCTCTTGGCCCCTCTGGTCCCTCTGGGGCTCCCTTAGTACCAGGAGCTTCCGGCTGGACCGGCGGGGCAAATTCATCAATCTCTTCCAGGTCGTACCCGCGCCCGAACGGAGTGTCTACTACATCTTCCAGCTCGAAACCAGGACCCACGCCCTCCCGGCGGGTGGCCCGCTGCACATAAGTCTTCCCGTGCTGTAAAACGTGCCCGGTCTCCACGACCTGCCTGTTGGCAGGGTGAATCACCGGCTCCGCCCCGGCGCGAATAGTGCTGTTGGCCGTGTGGCCTCCGAACTCGTTATGGATCTTTACGGTCTGTTTAGCCGCAAGGCGGTAAATCCGAGCCGCTAAGCCGATCTCTGGCGACTCCTTCATCAGAAGCTCGACTTGCTTCGCGTGCGAGAGTCTAATCTCATTGGTCTTCAACATCTGCTCTATCACATCGTCGGGCAATTTGTTCCTCTGGATGATCCCGGTGCGTTCGCTGTACCAACGTTCCGCGCCCATTTGTTGCGCTCGATAATCTGGGAACGACTCCAAGGCGCGAATCACGATCGTCGGATCATCTGGATACTTTTCCCTGACTAGCCGGTCGAGTTGGTGAAGCGTCCTCTGAGTCTCCGGCACAGACATGCGGCCAGTACCGCGTTTGGATACGTCACCAACAGCGTCTAGCTTCAAGCCGGAATTAGCAAGGTCTTCCAAGGGCTTGGGATCGTCTAAGTCCACGTCGTTTGCAAGTTCGAGCGCTTCCCTTTGAAGGGTTGCTTTGATAGACCGAACCGTCTTCCGCGCGTCAGCAGACAGTGCGGTACCGAGCCCGCCCCCGCGCACGAGAGCAAACGAGCCTAAGTTACGGGTGATCCCACCAATCTGCCACGAGGCACTAGCAAACGCAGTTCCCAGCCTACCTCCCGGTCCACCAAAGTGCTGTGCCACTTGCGGAACTGCCTGCTTCAGCCCGTTCCACCCACCTGTCGTAGCGGCTTCGAGAGCTTGGCGGGCAAGAAAGGGGTCAAGCGTCTTACGTTCCACAGCTCTCATGATTCTATATTGCCCGCTCAGGCCGCTCATGAAGCGCCTGGCGATGCTCATATCCATCTTGGCCGTGCCCCATATAGCGGGAGTAATAATCCTGATACCGGGCAGGCTGAATCGAACCCCCCCAAGAAGTGAGGCTGCATAACGTCCTTGCATGTATTCCGCCCGGGTCCCGAACTTTCCTACGATCTTTTGAGCTTGAAGAATCTTAGTCATCTCGTCTATCGGGATACCGAATTGCTCGGCCATCTTTGGCCCGAGCCGGTTAAGCCCAAATTTACCGATGACCTTGTGCGCCTCGTCCGCAACTTTCAAAGCGTGAAGAGCAACGGCTTTATCAGCCCCGTGCAAGGCCATGCCTAGCGGCCCTCCGATAAAGTCTTGGTGAACGACGGACAAATCGTCTGCTAAAGCACCCCACTTCCCCGACCGGCCCATTCGCGGGTCTGTAATCGTCTTCCACCAGTGTTCAAATGCCTTGGCCCTTACTTGATCCCAGGGAGCATCGTCGGCAAGGTTAAGGGCTTTCTTGCCTAAAGTAGATGCAATATTGTCCAGAGTGGACAAGCCTTCCCCATACATCACAGCCTTGGCAGCGGTCATCGAGCCGAACCTCGTAGCTCCAATCCGGCCGACTGATCCCAGACCGGCAGTCATATACGTCAGCGGGTCTACGGCAACATCCAAGCCAAATGACGTAACCCCCCGCCCGATTTTGGACAGGAGGTCATCGCCCTGCATGATATTCATTTGTTCGAGCCAGTCGCCCATCGTGGCGTCGGAATGCCCGCTAAGGGCATCACCCACGTTCTTCCAGATGCTCTCGTCTCCATCAGTCAGGATCTCGGGAATGATTCTTCCCGGCCTGGTGATGATTTCCAGCGCCTTCCCCAGCGGCGAAGACGCAACCGTCTGCAAGATACGACCAAAGAAACCCGGACTATCGGGCTCTTCCCCGCGTTGAACAGACAACTGCTCTGCAAGCTCTGGATTTACCTGGGCGATTCTTGCGAGCGCGCGATCCGTTTGCTGATTAGCCCCGAGAAGAGTCTCGGCGGGGTCGGCGTTGCCCGATCCGCCAAGAGCAGTGGTCATTCTAGTTAACCAGTCATCCCCCGCAGCAACTATTCCTGGTGTCTGAATCTGAAGCTGTTGCGGGAGAAACGCTGACAGAGAAGACTGTGCGTCTAACGGGCCGAGTCCGAACGTGTTCGGGTCCGGCGCCGGTAGGGGCATTCCTTGGGGAGTGGGCAGACCGGCAGGTACCGGTAGCATCCGCTCTAGAGGTGTTGACAAGTTACTTCTCCCATTAGATTAGTCCGCCGCCCACCATCGGCGCGTATTTTGTCAGTTCGGCGGCAAGACCAAATTGCTCCGCACTAAGAGGTCCGCCCGGGCCAAAGAAGCCCGACCAGGAGAGTCCTCCACCGGCCATGTTCTGATTCAACGTCGCGCCGTATAGCTTCGGAGTCAATGCCGCATCGATATCAGAGGCATAGTCCGAGTAACCCGGGTAGGCATTTGTGATCGAATTTCTCATCAAGCCCTTGACCCATCCGAAATCGGGTAGTCCATTTTCTCCGATATGACCTGCCCCACCCATAACCGCCTTGTACATGATATCCGTCAAAAGCGCCGTGGCGGCCGGATCTACCGTATTGGAGGCGGCCCATTGGCGGGCAAAGTCGGCCACGTTCAGGTTATTATCTCCAACCTTGATCGTGCCATCCTCTTGCTTGTTTTTCAAAGCTTCTTGAAGGTCCACGACCAACTGCGACATCGGCGCCCCCACAGCCTCCACGACGGCCGGTGCTCCTTCAAGCTTAGCGTCTGCGGCCATTTTCTGCTGCAAGTCAAACATCTTTTGCTGGCTTTCAAGTTCGAGTTGCGAGGCGAATTGCATCCTAGCCATCTCAAAATTCTGTGAAACGATCGACTCGTAGATTGCCGCCTTCGCGGACCAATCCATCTTCTTCATGTCGATACCGATCTGCTTGACATATGCATCTGCTTCAGCCAATGCGCTCTTGGCGGAAATCACAGACGGCTTGGCCGCCTGCGTAACTCGCGCCATCGCCGCATCTTGAGCAATCGGCAACGCGGCCTTTCCGGCCTCATAAACGCCCGTACTGACCTGTGAGACGGCCGCGGCTGCCTTTGCCTGAGCCACGCGAGATTGCAGAGTCATTTTCCCCGCAGTCCCCCTCGCCTGGGCGGGATCATATGCTTGCGCGATTGTACCGGCCATTGCCTGGCCGTACATCTCCCTCGTCTTCATCTCAGAGGATTGAACCCGCCTAGCCGATGCTTTTGCTCTATCGGACAATCTGCTAATAGCCCTCATGTTGCGCCTGGCTACAATAGTTCCATAGGTTTGCGCCATTAGTATCTAAACTCCCCCGTTGAACTTACTCTGCCGGGGAAAGCAGATCTTGTGGGTGCCCCAGGAGGTGTCAATCCGAACTGAGCCCAAATAGCTGTCGGATCATTTGCTTGAGCCTTCATGCCCTTCGCGGTTTGCCTCTCAATCCGTAGTTGCTTCTGCGCCATCGCCATCTGGGCGGCTGTACTCTGAGCAGTAGCGGATGCCTGCATCTTGGCGGTGCGGATAGCAATCTGGTTCGCTTCCTGCTGTTGGGCTAGCGACATTCGCTGGGCGATTGCACTCATCTCAAGCTGCTGCGAAGCCTGGTCAAACCCGAGGGCGGCGGCAGTCCCCTGCATCCTACTCTCGGCAAGCTGGTTATACAAGGATCGATTCACATCCGCGATTCCGCCCGCGACATCCGCGCGAACGCCTGCCCGACCAGCCAAATCGGCACTCCCACCGGACATCCCGCGCTCAAGACCGGTATTTACGGTCTCAGTCATCGCGGCCCGTCCCTCGGCCTTTACGTCTTGTCTGGCTACTCCAGCTTCTCCTCTGAGTCCAACCCTCTGTTGTCTCAGGCCAGCAAGAGTATTAGCAAGCTGAGCCTGCATCGTCTGAATCTGGCCGTAGTAGTTGGCGATGGCGGCCGGGTCGAGAGCGGGAAGATCTCCGCCCGTCAGCGAACTGAAGTCAAACTGGAATCCTGATCCACCACCCTTAGAAATAGAATTCGCCTGAGTATTTCTCTTACGCTTTGGGGCTCCCCCTTGACCCATCTCACCCGATGGAAGTGGCATATTACCCTCTCTTGAACCTAGTCCGCAGTGGCTCTGTGTCGATACCAATGCCGTGGATAGCAGTATGTGCGTTAGCGGTTCCGCTCAGTTTGACGCCGATCGCGTGACCATGAGTCGAGGCAACTTTGCCCTCGACGAACTCGCCTTGAGCAGTACCGGCTAAGGTACGATTTACGGTCGTGTTGTCCGTCCCCTCTTCAAAATTCCTGTGCATGGCAATTGTCACTTGCTCGCCGGTCTCACCGGCCACGAGCGCCCACAAGCGCCGGAGTCTGCGCTCGTTCCGCGTCAGCCCGAACTGGAACCAGCCGGTGCGGTAGCGCCAGGTGATATCAGCTGTAGATGCGGAAGCGGCGGCCGCGGTGAAATCATCGTCTACAAATGCTTCAGATCCGGGATCATCCGTGAGCTGGAACAAACACGGGCGCTCCCCCGCCTGCTTGGTAATAGCGGTAGCAAACCACAACCGCTGAGACTTTCCTCTTTCACCTACCGCCATGTCGCGGATGGGGATGTCCCACAACCAGAAAGAAGCGGTGTCCGGATGATAAACTAGCGTGTAATCAGCGCTGTCCGAGTCTGCCATCGACATCAGGATGAATGGTCCGTAAGATACTATCGAGGGCCTCGACAGGAGAGTATCTTGGTATACCTTGTCAACGCGAGTCTTTATCCACTCGCGTACCTTTTCGAATCCGGGGGCGACATCGATACTCGTACCATCCGTCATACACAACTGCCCAGTCGGGGATAAGAAGTAGACGAGCCCCTTATGCTCCGTGATACATCCCGGGCCTATGGTCCCCAGTTTGCCCAGGGGGCGTAGGTTCCACGTCTGCTCGTTAACCCCCGCGAGGACGAAGCTCTCCCACCGGCCACAGATGACTAGATAGCTCCCGTTTGCGTACAGCGCCCGGATTGCATCACCTTTCGAGAACGGGACCGTGAACCAACCGCCCCCGTCCCCGTCATCGTCGTCAACAGGAGCCCAGTCGGTAGGGCGAAAGTCCAGGTCGGAGATGAGTGTATCTTTTTCGGGCTTTGCAGGGGCGCTGTATTGGAGTCTTCCCCAATTGTCGGCGTCGTCGTGTCGTACCCACAGGCGGTTCCCATGATAGGTGCCGATCACCCCCTTCCCCGGAAGCGGCATGTATGCCCAGTCACTTGTGATATCACCGTCCTCATCCTTGATGTTCTTGAGTCGGATATTCTTCCAGAAATCTGTTGGTGTACCCGTTCCATCTCCCGGCCTGTTGGTTGCATCCGACGTGTTCGTCTTGATGCACTCGAAAGATCGAAAGTACGTACTCGTCCCGTGGTTCACCTTGCGAGAGACGCGTTCGCCCTTGTTGTACCTCTCCCCGCTCTCCCAGGTCTTGAACCGGATGCCCCGCAGGGCAGAGTAGAATCTTGAGTTGAATTCGGTTTTTGTTCCCTTCTTGAAAGCAAAGTTGCGGCCATATTGCGTGGCTGTATTAATTGCATTGCCAACATTGTCCTGCCAATCTCTCACATCGGGAGTCGTCGGGTCTGCGTCCCAGCCGGTTGTAGGATGCCACGAATAGATGACTTCACCGCGCGTCCCACCGTAGTATGTGCCCTCTACGATCGCGTACCAGTGCTCGGTGTCAGCCTTAGCCCACGAGCGACCCACCGTGTCTACCCGGGTAAAAGTATCGGCAGCAAAGTTATACACGAAAATCTGGATATTGTTGGCAGATGCATTTACGCTGCTGGTCAGCACACACACCAAGAACTTCTTGCGCGTGCCACTGACAATCAGCTCGTAATAGTTAACGTGGCGGATGTAATGCGTGCCGGATAAGCTATCTAAGCGTCCCGCCAGGAGACGAGCGTAGCCCTTGCGGAGCTCTACCGAACCCGAACCGGGATCTGGCAGCAAGTTCATCAAATCCGGCGACTGGTCTAGGGGTAGACTAGCTTCCTCCGGATCGGGCGCAAAACCGCCACGAAGTTCCGACAACTCGATTCGATTAGGTGCGACATCTATGGGCATGTTACCTCGCTGTAGCAAAGTTCATCGTAAACTTGATGGCATCAATATCCAGGTAGCGCATGGCCGTTCCCAAGCTTTTTGTGATGACCGCCATGACTTGAGACTCGTCACCCGCCCCGGATGGGATGTTGGTAGCAACAGTAGCTACAGTAGTACCGTCGATTTTGAATATTACCGAAGTCGCCGCCGAATTGATGTCAATCTCCAATCGGTACCAAGTATTAGCAGCTACTGTAATGCCTGTATCAGTCGATGTCTCAACTGTGTCGTTACGGGTCACAGCCTGCCACTTGCCGCTGTTCACATTATCTACGTACCGGAACATGATGGCATCGGCTGAGTCCATGTCTGAAGTAGCATTGAAGCCAATGCGATAAGTATATCTATCCGTACCATCTGATAAGTTAGTCGAGGTACGAATCCAAAAAGTTACCCTTACCCGACCGGAACCAAAGAGAACCGAGTTAACGTCACCGACCGCAGCCATGGTACGAGCCGTGGAGCTGGCGTTAGTCTCCATGCGGACAATACCAGGATGACTAGCTTCCGGGGGAATATTCGAAATATTACCACCGCCTGCTACGGCTATCACACGGGTCCGGGCAAAGTTACCTTCAGTGGCAGCAATCTTGTGGAGAAACTCTTCTCCCCAACGATATGCTGTACGGTTGACTACCAAAGAAGGTTCGTCTGCTACCCAATCTGCACCATCAAAGGAGAGGCTGTCACCTGCTTCTGGTACCGGAGTCGTGAGCGTATCGGGGTGCGTCGTTGACAAGATGTTGTGCTCGGCACCACCCACCGGACCGGCGGCGGAAAGCTTGCGCCGCCCCGAACTATCGTAGAACGTCCATCCCCTCATTATACACTCACCACGATGACAATTCCTTGGGCTCCTGCTCCGCCAGCATTACCGGTAGCAGTGTTTCGGTTTCCTCCGCTACCGCCACCGCCTGCGCCATAGATCCCGCCAGCACCGCCGACTCCGGTGGCTCCGGCAGACTGCTGCCCGCCGCTCCCGCCTCCGGCCGATCCTGCCCTTGGTTCGGTGGCGGTCACTCCGGTTCCGGCAACCCCGGCGGTCGCGCCGTCTCCAGCGCTTCCGGCTCCACCGGCGACGTCGAATGCGTTTCCGCCCTGGCCGCCATTCCTCGCGGTGTCGGCGGCGTTGATCGCTCCGCCAGCCCCGCCTCCGGGGGCGCCGTATCTCGGTGTCGCACTCAGGCCGTCCTGGTCATCGCCAGGCCCTGCTGCCGCTGTATCGGTCGTCCCGCCAGTCCCTCCCGTAACAGCATGCATGCCCCGGCAGCCAGTAACCTGTCCTCCAGCTCCGCCTGCTCCGCCCGGCCCGGCAGTCCCGGCGGCGCCGCCGCTTCCGCCGTCGGCCCGGACCCAGGTTCCCGTGGTCCCGAAGAACGAGTCTGTACCCGCTGTACCGGCGTTGCCGTTCGTGTCGTCTGCACCTGCCGCCGGGCCGCCAGCGCCGCCAGTCCCAACCTGAACTGCTTCAGTTGCAGCCAGGAGAGAGATGGGGATGTGGCTATACACTATAGCGCCTCCACCGCCGCCCCCTCCGCCACCTCTGATGGCGCCCGGTGCTCCCTCACGCCCCGAGCCGCCGCCCGCACCGGCACCGATACAGATGATCGTTGCCATAGTTGCTCCGGCAGGCTTGACCCACGTTCCGGCACCGACAGCCGTGAAGACTTGTACATCGGCGTTGCCGAGAGAGACAACCTTCTGCTCGCCGTCTTCCGTATAGAACGTCCACATGTTACGTGAACTCCATACCGTAGACCGTGATAGCTGCTACGTCGTCCCCCGTCAGCGACTTACACTGGAGAGTATCACCAGTCTCCATGGTGATAACGCCCTCGAATTCGCCCCACTCACCGGCTGCCAAGTCTACTCCCGGCAGAATGCAATTCAGGTCAGCGGTTCCGTCATGATAAAGCGTAATCCCAGTCACAGCGCCAGCCGTGTTGTTCGTGATTACGATATGCTTGATGATGGTCGTGGTAACAGAAGGGACCGTGTAGATAGCCTCGACTGTAGTGTCGATCAACGACTGCGCCAATTTTTTGAGTGTCTCTGCCATCTCTACTCCGTAGGGCTACGAAATGAAGAACGGGAACTTGAAACCTCCTGCCCCGCCTCCGCCTCCTTCGATCTCTTGTAGCGCAGCTTCCACGTCAGTCCCGGTATAGAAACCACCCGTATCTACAATACTGATAGCACTCGCGTCGTGGGCGTCTGAAGTGTCCGCCAGGTGGGCCGCGAGGTCTCCTGCGTCCTCCACGATAGCCGCCTGGACATCCGTCGCGGCAATACCCGCCGCTGGCGCGAAATCGATATCGTCAGCATCGTGGGCACTCGAAGGCGCGGACAGCGCCCCATGTGCGTGGACATGATCGTCGCGCGAGGCTTCATCATCATCTCCCGGCGCCGCCGTCCCTAATGGCTCCGGCGTATCATCCGAGAGTTCTACAATCGCCCGCGGCTTACCAAAGCTGTCGGGGCCAGATTCCTCGTTGGACTCGTTTTTGTACTCGATCCCCAGCAATTCGAACAGGGAGGAAACGTCATTGCCCAATTGATTGAACTTGCGGGCGAATTCTTTTGCCTCACCAGACAAGTGATCTTGGTTGGCCTGCGAAGCCCTGATGATAGATTCGAGAACCTTCTTAAGCTTTGGATCGATCTGTACCATTACAGCTCCCTCAAGAGGCCGGTATCAAGCGAGAACGGCAAGGATTGGGCTGAGACCCGACGCCGCTCGTACGGGAAACTCATATCCGGGGAGATAGCAGCAGGTCCTACCGCGAAATCCAGTAAGGCCCCACCCGCACCGGCATCTAGTGCGTTTGAACCAGTAAATGTAACAGTGAAATCCACGGCCCCGGGAGCGACGGTATCGATCTCGTAACCTACCATGGCACCACCAGCCACACCGTTACCAGCGTTAGACTCGGCATCTTCAACCGTAGTAAGAGTACCGTCAGCCGTAGACCAATCGTGGGGGGCGGAGGAAAAGCCTGAATCCGAAAATGCGAAATATGTTCTAAATTGATATGCTCCCGCTAGAGCTGCGACCTGTAGTGTCGTTGGAGATGTATCAGGGTTAAGACTACTCCACGCATCATCGCTACTAACTAGGGTGGGAAAGCCACCCGTACCGCGAAGGCGCTGCAAGCCAATTCCGATTTCACCTCCCACAATCACGAGCGCATCACTAGAAATCGAATCAGGTACACATTGATGGGCCACTAAATACAAATGCTCAAGGTTGAAGCTTACCGAACCTGGAGAATTCCAAGACGCCAAGATGGTGCAATTTGCTGATCCCGGGTTTGCCCCATTTACCGTTGCCCGAAATTCCGTAAAGACAGGATCAGATGCAACCCAAAACAATACGATGTCGTCATCGGCCGGGGTGGCACCGAACGTAGGAGACGTGACCGCGAACCCGGCATCGCCATGCGCTATATCGATGACATGGCGCTCGACCGTGATAGCCACGGTTACGGCCCCAGGGTGCTAGGAATCCTGCTTAGGATCGACTCGCCGAACCCCATCCTACGAACTGGCTTCGAACGGCCCCAAGCCACGACTTCATCAGCATCAAACTGCTTGGTCTCCTTGACAGCATTCGCCAGGATCGCGTTGTAAAGCGCGAACTGCTCACCGGCCTTCTGGGAGATTTGAAGCTCCTTTAGGAACAGGATACCCGCCGCATAAGCCGGAAGGGCATCCTGGTACTCCTCCGGCAGCGCTGGCTCATCTGACGTTCCACTCAGGGCGGGGGGAACGAACATGTAGATACCTGTGACTTCGTATTCAAGGTCCGGTACTGGAATAAGCTTGGCCGTGTAGATTACGGGCGGCTCGGCGGTCGTATCTAGGTTGGTATGCGAGACATAGTACCATCTGGGAACGCCATCGTAATTGCGATACTGGTGCTTGAGCCGAAAACCTTCCATAGGTTGAACTCTTTCCAGCATCTGTCCACCCGCTAGGGTTAGGTCGTCCATGATATTTAGGCCGAATACCCGGTTCAGGGCGATGTTCTCCGGAAGGTCAAAGTTCTCATCGTCGATAGTTGTCGTTCCCGAGAATTCGGTGAACAACCAAGGCCACCGCTCTTCATTAGAGAACCGGCGAAGGCCCTCGTTGAGCGCGCGCGTGACCTCGGCATCGGTAAAGAAATCTGCTTCCGTAACTTCACCGATTCGTTCCCTGACTTCTACTATCAGCTCTTCCAAATCCATAAACAATCCTTCCAATTAAACGACGTAAAGTTCACCAGTGATCGTGCAAACCAGCGATGTACCATCAACGCTCGAAACTCCAGTCAAGAAGTCTGCCGAAGTTAGCTTGAGACCCGATGGGAAGTAGAGTTCGTAGACGTCGTTCAACGGAATCACTTTGCCCTCACACAGCTCGGTGCCGTTGGCCGAACCGCCGGTCGCACCGACATAGAGGGCCAATGTCCTTGACGCGGCATTGGTGTTCGCGATGTGGATGTGTCGGACGAGCGCGTACGTGCCCGCAGCCGGAACGTAGATGTTCGCGACTGCGACAGCGACGAAGTCCGGCCCATCCCTAAATGGTGTTCCTGCCATATCTTTTCCTTTCTTATACTCCTGCTGTAATGACTATGAACGACGGTGATCCGGTTGGTGTAGAAACTCGTAGGCGGATGAAGGCAGCCTCCGCGCGGTCGATGTCGCCGCCCGACGCTGTTCCCGTGCCGGTCGCTGTCGGGGCCGCAGAGCCGGTACCACTGGTGACCGGGGTGTCAGTCGAGTGGAAGGACATGTCACCGCCCGAAGTGGTCTCGCCCTCGTTCCTCTCGGTTGTCGCTCCGAACGTGACCCCCGTTTGGGCGGGCGTCAAGTTGGCAGTGAGAGGACCGATCGCGTCCGTGTTGACCGCGACACCACAGAGGATATGGTCGCCCGCTGTGACGCCTGGATCGGAGGCGAACGTGAAGGAGAGCGCGGTCCCGTCTGTCTCGTCTGCGCCGTATACCACAACGGGCGTCCCCCAGACCTCGCCCGCGCCCTTGCTGAATATGTGGAGCGAACACCCTACGATGTTGAACGCGGGCGTCCCCTCGGTGAGCGTGGGGTTCGCCTCGGTGTCGGTCGTCGCCACCTTGTACCAGACCTGGAACTTCATCGAACCGATGTCCACGCCCGCAGCCGTGCTGCCGCTTGCGCCACTGCCTAACGCGGTCCAGCCCGCGGCACCGACCGACCAGCCCAAATCGAACGGCTTCCCCCCAGCGATCAGGATCATCATGTCGCCCGTTACCTGGGATGGGTCGATGGTCGGCGTAAGGCTGTTGATGCCGAAGTCAACGCCACCGTTCGCTCTGTAACCGATAGCCATTACGGCCTCGTCAGTTCTACCTGGATGGTGATCTTCGTGGCCGTCCCCGCGTTCACGACTTCGATCTCGATGTCGTCGTCGATGGCGACGGCGGCGTTCTGGATGGTGGAGGACGTTGACCAAGCGTTGGCCGCGGCGATGGCCAGGTCGGCCGCCAGGAAGTCAGAGGTCTGATTTAGGCGTGCGTTAACCGTCGTGGTGGTGCCCGCGTCCACGTGCCCTTGGATTTCCACCACGGTGCAGGCGAACGGCGCGCGCCACACCATGCGAAAGCCGGTTGCCGGTGAAGCACCGGCACCGTCGAGCAACCCGCCTACAGAGAACCTGTACGCCGTGATGCCGTGTGCGTGGTTCGCTCGTGCTACCTGGGTGCTCGCACCCTCGGTGCCGGTTGTGGTTCCGACGACATCGTTGGCCGGAAGGTCAGTCGGGTCGGTAATAGTATGCCGGTGGTCGCTCCGAGCGGGCGTAGTAGCCGTACCATCTGCCTCCGCCGCGAAGGTCGTGTCGAGGGGGTAGGCCGCGGCAGGGGCTGGGAAGCCGTGTACGTGATCGTCGGCGGCGGGCGGGTTCGTGCCGGTTCCTGCCGCTGCTGTGTCCCCGATGTCTACGGTGGTCGCCGCTGCCGGATCGGTATGGTCCGCACCAGAGTGGGCCTGGGCGTGGTGGTCATCCGCACTGACACCCGTCAAGACATCATGGGAGACCGTTCCTGCCTCTAGGCCGGTGGAAGCATGTGAGTGGTCGGCCGACTCCAAGCGGTACTGCGTGTGGTCGTCATCAGCGAGCCCGGCGAGTCCGCCATGGTCGATGGCTGCCGTGTCAATGTCTACGTCGGTGCTGGCCGCCCCGGGATTGTCAGTGACGATGAAGCCATCTTGGAAATCCAGCGTCGCGCGCTGGGTCTCTGGGGTACCGGCGTCGGCGATGGTATGTCCGCCGACCCCAGGCTCTCCCTGCGGGCCAGCAGTTCCTGTCGGGCCTGGGATCGTGAACCCCGACTCGCCCTGCTCACCTTCAAATCCCATCGGCCCTTGTGCGCCGGAAGCCCCGGCGGCTCCCGCAGCGCCAGCAATGCCCCCATACGGAAGGCTACTCCAGGCCGTGGTGCCATCGCCGATCTTGAACTTGTTGGTATCGGTCTCTAGCCCCATCTCGCCATCGGCAAGTACGGGGTTGGCTGAAGTCCAGTCGGCGGCGACGTCACGCCGAAGTTGAATCTGAATTATGACGCCCACTACGCTGAACCTCCATCTACCGCCGCAGTACCGAAGTGATGTGCCAGTGCCCCATCGGCACCGCCGTCAAACTTGTAGCCCGCAGCCGTGTAGCCGAGGTAGGTTGTGGTCGCGATGCCACCATCAACAGGCCCAATACCTGCGCTAGTTGCTCCTCCTCCCCCGCCACCATCCGCACCGGGCGGACCTGCTGGGCCTCGGAGACCTGGGAACCCCATAGGCCCTATTTCTCCGTCAGCACCCGCAAAACCTGGAGATCCTTGTGCCCCAGCAGGACCTTCAGGACCTGCGGGACCTTGCTCAAGGCTGTACGGGAGATCATTCCAAGCGTTGACGCTATTACCGATCTTGACCTTGCCAGTATTTATTTCAAAACCCGGCTCGCCCTGGAGGAGAACCGGGTTTATGGATGCCCACTCTGCCGCAGTTCCCCGACGAAAGCGAATTTGAGCGGCAGTTGCCATTACACGGGACCTCCGTCAGCGACGATCTCCCTGATGTCAGAAGCATCGGGCATATCAAATCCTTCATTGCTCGGCTTCATGAGTCCCACGGCCAGTTTGAAAAGGGCAAAAGCCAATGCGTCAGTATCTCCCTGGTGGACGTAAGTAATTCCACCAGCATGGGAGACTAGCATCTCCCCATCATCGTTCGAGATGAACACCCTCATTAGAAAGTCTTCTTCTCTACTTCACCGGGCCAGAACGGGCGCTTATTGCCTTCCTTTGGCCGGTGCTCGTCACGCCACTGCCTCATACCCTTCTTGCCCTCGGGGTCAGAGGGGGAGGCGAAGTCCGCGTTGGTGGGAAGCATCTTCGCGGCGTATTCCTCCTGCGGGTGCTCGCGCAACTTCTTCACTTCTACTAGGGAAACGCCAACATTCTCCGCGCGGTAGTCGCGGACCAGATCAGCCTTCATGCAGGCTGGGCAAGTCCGGACATCCCGGTTTTTGACCTCGAAGCCGTAGCCGCACTTAGGACAACTGTAGCAGTATATCATTGCCCCTCCCGAGCTTACGTCGGCCTGTATTCAATCTCTACGAATGCCTGGCCCGCCTGAGTCGCGGCGACGCCTGTGTGCCTCACGAATACGGCGCCGCCCGCGGCGATCACGCCTGAAACGATGGTCATCGCGGTCTGGGTGCCAACCGCAACGGCGTCGCCATACGCAGTGGCGGCCACAACTTCAGAACCACCTAGCGTAGTTCCGATTCGGGCGTTCCCCGCCGCGACAGTACCGGTCGTGGCATCTACGTATACAATACGGGCAGCGATAACAGTCATAGCCACCGACACTTTCATGATTACATCATCAATCGTGGCGGCAGCCCCGTTGTCCAAGTTGAACCACACGGTCCTTGAAATTCGGCGTTTGGCGTTCGTGGTCATCTGCAGGTTGTCAACGGCGTTGTCTGCGATCTTCGCATTTGTTACGGCGTCGTCTTCCAAAGCAGCTGTTGGGATCGAAGCGACGGCCGTGACGCCCTCAGCCGTTAGCTGAGTCTGAGTATCAGAAGGATCGGTCTCGTCATCCTGCGTATCATAACCGAGACCAAAACGAGCCCGGTCTTCGAGTGTCCTGTTAGCTCTTGCCATCACGTCTCCTTACGCCAACGGAACGCTGGCAATACTAAAAGTCAAGTTGTCGGTACCCACGGTAGCCACAACCCGCAACTTGCGGGGGTGGGGCGTGGCAAACCGGCGACCGGTTGCCAGAGGGTGAGTAGCGTCGGCAGTCTGCGCCATATCCGGGTGGATGATCAGATCATCTTCAGAAACCCCGGTAAACTGCGCGAAGGCTACAACAGTACCTTCCGAATCCTTCAAGTCTTCATAAGTCCCCGTCACCGTGTCGTAGTACTGGAATTTGACATCCAGCACTGCGGTAGCCCCGCCTTCTGCCGTATAGGCGACATGATAAAGCTGTCCTCTCGCATCGCGCGCGAGAGTAATGTCAGAATTGAATACGCCTGGTTCCCTATCTATACCTACAAAAACAGTTGCCATGTCTAGAACCTCCCCGAGAGGGGGTCCGAAGACCCCCCATCAGCGTCTTGTGTTACGTTGTAGCAACGGTGTTTCTAGCCGACCAAGCGCTGACCTGGATCTTCCCGTTCGCGTCCGCCTTGCGGAAACGCGCGTAGAAAGCGTAAGTCGTGGCGCTGAGAAGCCCGACGAAGGCATCCGTGATGTCCGTCCCGCCGTCAGCGGAGACGTGTCCCACGAAATCGCCGTCTTCATCCGTATCGGTCCCCCGCCTAAACAGCACAATTTCGGCGCCCTTCAAACCGCTGGCACCTCCTGTGATGTCGTCCGCGTGGAGGTCAACCCGGAGCAGGTCATCACCCGCGACTAAAGAAACGATTCCTGCAGCCTGGTCCGCGGTAGTACTAGTAGTCGGAATTGTAATCGCCCTGGTAACCGTCTCGCCGTCCACCGTAGTCTTGCTATTAGACCCGAGGGCTTCCCTCGAAAGAGAACTCCTCTTGTCGATGAAAGCTCCGGTGATAACACCGCCGGAAACGTCAACACCATTAGCGGCGGCCGCTCTCTGAGTCGAGCGCTGCGCGGCATACCCGGGAATACTCCCCCCGAAGATACCGTCGGCATTGTAAGCCGTCCGACCGGTAGGCCGGGTCTGGATCTCGACGACCCCACCCTGCGCCCCGGTCATACCGGTGTTGTCGCCTGTGACTCCGTAGGTGTCCGACTCGCGATACCCCGTGGTGTCCTCAACCCCGCCCGCGGCCGATCCGGTTGCGTGCGTCGGAGTTGCGGGTCCTTCGATAATTGCGTCCCCCCCGATAATCGGGCCGACATATACTCCGCCGGTCGCGCCGCGAAGGCCAATACGAGGCTGACGAGATGGGGAATCCCCATCCACGTCCAGGCTAGCACCAGCGAGTGAAGTAACTGCGATAGCAACCATATTACACCTCCACGATCAGGTCGCAGGTGAAGAAGTCGGTAGCCGTAGCACCGTTCACAACAGCAACCAGAACTGGACCCTGCATGATAATCGGAGCACCCGCACCGGCCGTCGCGGTAGCACCGGTAGCATCGGTTGCGATCACGTTCAGACCCGTAACCGTGTCGTCCTGCGTCGGGTTGATAGTGACTTCTGCCGTAGCGTAGTCCCTATCGGCTGCATCCAGATACACAATGTCGCCATTGGCATCCGTAATGCGGATTTTCGTGAGGACATCGGCACCCGCCGCACCCTTTGCCGCGGATGCCCAGTTGCGGGCGCGGATAGAGAGCAACTTGGCAAACGGAGCCCCAAGGCCCAGCTTGACCGTCTGCGCCCCCGCAATATTACCGAGGTCGTGGTCCGTATCCAGGACCAATCCCTCAATTCGTCTCTTCTTGATAGCCATTTCTTACTCCTCTGTTTGCTCCACTATCGGACTGGTGTCTTCAGGAGACTCGTCGGGACTGGCTTCTGGATTGGAAGCCTCGTCCTCTATTGCTTCATCGGGAGTATCGGTGCCGTAGAAGGCAACAACTACCGACTTTCTTGGGGTGCTGAACTGCTTTAGGACCGTAACCCGGTTCTCGCTGATCGATTCTGCGATCAAGTAATAATCGAGCTCCCGGGACGATAGGGTCCGTAAAAAGTTAACCGTGTGCATGACGTTCATGCCACTTAGCTTCTTGACAGCCTTGGCGACATGCTCATCCGCGGTCAACCTTTTAGCCCTACCCCGCCTAGCGTCAAGGAGTTCTTGCTCCTTGATACGATTCGCGGCACGGTTGGCTTCTCTTTCCTCCATCCGCTTGTGCGAATCGAGGACTTCAAAGCTTCTGGACTCCATCGTCTTTTCAAAGGTCCGCTGCGGTTCAATAATCTTCATCTGCTGCCTCCCAATGGGGATACCCGGGGAACCGTAGCCCCCCGGGGTCCTCATTTACGATTACAGCTTAGGTGACCACACCCGTCGCGTAACCGTGACTACGTCGCGAGTCGGTGAGCAGCTGACCCATCGAGAGGATCAGTGCCACCTTCGCGTCCTGGTTGTACGGACGAACGAACTCGGTCATCGAGAGCCATGCAGCGGTGTGCTGCACGAACTCAAGGCGAGACGAGTCGATCATATAGATCGTCGCGGCGGGCACGTCCGGCTCGAACATCAGCTCGGCAGCCTTGAAGGCGACGGCCTGGAACCCCAGGTCGGCCATCTTGACCTGCTCAAAGCGGACGTTCGGGACGGCAAGCGCCTCGTACGCCTCGTACACAGCCTGCGAAGCGAACACGCCGTCAACGCGACCCTTGTTCACCTTGACGGTGTTATACAAGTTGCCCATGTTATCGATCCCATCGAAAGTCGTCAGGTCGATAAGCGTGGCCAACGTGGACTTCCACCAGGTATACGTGGTCGGGTCAATCCCCGCCACCGTACCCGAGTCCTTGATCAAAACCGGAATGCTGTTGAAGTCTTTGCCGCCGTTCCCGACAGACGCAGCCCACAACATAGCGTTCATGTCATCAGCCACGGAGAACCGCAACTGATCGACCTTGGCCTCCAGCAGGTTGATGAGCTGGGCAGCTCCGGAGTTCTTACGAACTTCCTCACCCGAGATCACGACGGAACCAGCATGCTGGCGCCACTCGTACTCGGCCCAGCCCAGACCTTCCTGGGGGGTAGTGTCGATAACGTCGTAACCCGAGTAGGTCGAGACGGTATCGTTGAATGCGAACACAAGCGGTCGCCGGACCACGGACCCACCGTCCAACTTGACCCGAGACTTCGAGTTCAAGAACGCCGTGACGGCGTTGTCGGTGGTGATCTGGTCAGCCAGCTTGGGCCGCGATTTATCCAGTGTCGTTGTGACTAGCACATCGAACTGGTCGGTGAAAATAGACATTATCGCTTTCCTTCGCTGATCATCTCAGCATCTCTTAGCTGCGCCCGCCCTTCAGGACGTCTTTCCACTTGAAGCCGGATTCCTCCTGGGCCTGGAGCGCCGCCTCTCGGACGATCTGTCTCAGGTCCTTATCCTTCGTGTCCAGCACCTTACCACCTACTTCGGTGGAGCGGGGTCGGAGACCGCCCTGGGCCGCCCTCTTGGCGGCGTCCTGGCGAACCTTCGAAACCTCGGTGTCAATCGCCTTACGGGTAGGAACGGTCAACCGGAAATACAGGACTTCCGGGTCCGAGATCTTCTCTCTGGCGGCGTACTGCAAAACCTGAACCCGGTCTCCCGGGAGCTTACCGAACTCGCCTTCGAGTCGATCCAAGGTGCCGTTCCAGAACGTCGAAATGTCTCGGACGTTCTCCGTTTCGGTGATCTTCTGAACAGTTTCTTCCAGCGCCATAACCTGCTTGGCGATGGGAAGGGTAAACTTCCGAGCGTATTCGAGTTCGAGCTGGTCGCCCTGTTCGGGGTCTAGCCCGATTGCCCGCAGGATATCGTCATCGGTGATTTCCACCTCTGGCTCCGGCGGTTTCTCCTCAAGCGCGGGAGGTTCCTCTACAAGTTTCTGTTGCAGCTGTTGGATATAGCTGTCCCGCTGTGACAGAGCAGCGATAACTGCTTCCCTCTGCTCGTCCGATAGCCCCTCAAGACTCGTACCAAAATACTCTTCTGGCAGCTTTTCTGCTGTACTATCCGCCTCTGCTTTCGCTTTAGCGGCGGCCTCGGCAGCTGCCTTGAGCTGGTCGTCATCTGTACTAGGCGTCTCTTCCTCGGTTGCGGGCTCAACGGCCGAGGAGCTACCCGGGTCGTCCAGGATATCTAACTGATCCTGGAGCGTTTCCGCGTAGCCTGACTCCCCCAGCGCCTCCGCAATTGCATCACGGATACTCTGGGGTTGGTTGTCCGTATTAGGACTTGGTTCCGGCATTACTGCACCTCCTGGTGACTGTACCCTTCAGCCTCGGGACTGAGTCCTGTACCTCGGGCCTCGATCGCTTGGTGCAGGATCGCTTTCACGCGACCCCTCTCCGCTCGTTTAGCGGAAGTCTTTGACTCCTCCCTATCCATCCAAGAGCCAAAATGTTTTCGTGTCAAAGATGCTTTACGGTCTCTCACAGTTGCTGCACCCGGACTCGAACCGGGGACCTTCAGGTTATGAGCCTGACGAGCTGCCTCTGCTCTATGCAGCTAAGACAAATGGAGCGGCGAGAGGGAATCGAACCCTCGTAGCCAGCTTGGAAGGCTGGAACACGGCCTCTATGTCACCGCCGCTTAACCGATATTCAGACCGGCAGGGCTATTAGCGAATGGTTGCGGGCGGACCGCCAGCTGATCCAATTCAGCCTGCTGTTTCTCGGCCTGGACTTCAGTAGTACTCTTGATCAACCTGCGGACATCTTCTTCGCGGTAGCCCATCTCAAGAGCCGCCTGGCGGATGAACTCCGCTCGATCTGCTTCAGGCAAGGGCAGCGCGAGGTTCATCAAGAGCAAGAACTGCTGCACCCTTTGATCGCGAGTCGCGTTGCCCCTGGGCGTCAGGCTGATGTCCAGGTCCGCATCGAATGCGATGTCCTGCGAATTCCAATCCCAGACGAACTCGTCGCCCAGATCATCAGTATAGCGCAGGATGCGGTCCCTGTTGTAGTAGACCTGCATTAGCTGGAGCATCGTCTTAGCGATGCTCAGGTACCACTCTTCGAGGGCCGAGCGGCGCTCGGATTGGCGCATGTCGCCGCGGTCGGTAACGATCTGGGTCTCGGTAGCGGTGGTCCGCTTGGAGGGGAAGACGCCGCGCATGGGCTCGGAAACCCCGGTGGCCTCCTTCATCTCGAACAAAATCTTATCCGGAACCTGGAATG
>Ga0184627_10000077_pt1 | contig 50065 bp, 77 predicted proteins | sample PLM3_127_b1_FD_133150 | JGI IMG/M metagenome (GOLD analysis project Ga0184627, IMG submission 133150) | Groundwater sediment microbial communities from an aquifer in East River, Colorado, USA - PLM3_127_b1 | ecosystem: Environmental > Terrestrial > Soil > Riparian zone | place: USA: East River... | reverse complement strand
GGTCGACGACCAGGTTGGCGATGAGGGCGCCGGCGCCGGCCTCGAGCGGGATGTCGCCATGCAGGCCGCCGAGCACCGGGACCTCGAGACCCGGGCGCTTGCCATCGGCCGCGAGCCGAAGCCCGTACCAGATTCCGACTGGATCCAGCACGACGAACTGCGCCTCCGCCGCGTACATCTCTTCGGCGAGCTTCTGCGCGGCGTAGCTCTTGCCGCTCCCGGTGCGCCCGAGGAACGCGAGCTTCTCGGTGACGACGTCCAGCGGGAGGGCTAAATCCGGGGCGATGCGGAGGGACTTCACGCCGTCTCCTCCGGCCGCTCGGGCTGCGCGAGATCGAACAGCGTCGGCACGTCGACTTGGCGCGACGCGGCCTGAACATAGCTGATCCCATCCCGAAAGTACGTGGCGCTGAGCTCTACGCCGATCGCCCGCCGTTTCAGCCGCACGGCACAATAGGGGACAGTCATCAATCCGGCGAAGGGGTCGAAGACCGTCTCGCCCTCCATCGAGAGTTGAACGATCAGCCGGTCGACGATGTCGAACTGGAGGGGGCACAGGTGCATCTCACGGCCCTTCGCCTCCTGCATCATGTTCAGGGTCCTCATACGCGCGACGTCGGTCCAGACGTCGGGATGCCAGGAGTGGGGCGGCATGAGCATGAAGGTGACGGGCAACCGGTACCCGAGCGACGCGGCCAGGCGCACGTGCTCCTCCACGTCGTAGACGTGCCCGAGCGAGTACTTGCGGAAGAGCCGATATATAACGTCATGCGGTACGTCGCGGAGATCCTCGGCCGTCAGGGGCCGATCCCCATTCGATCGCTGAAACCCATGGGCATCGAGCTGCCAGCGGGCGAGGGAGTACTCGGCCTTGTCCTTGCGCACGGGCACATCGGCGTAGCCGTTGCTCCGGTCGGTCGGAGGCTTCCGGAAGAGCAGCAAGTACTCCGGCATCCCGCACCCCATCCGCGAGCCGTCCTTGCACTGCTCGGTCCAACCTAACCGATAGGTCTGGTTGTTCTCGCGCACCACGTCGGTGACGACGGTCTTCATCCCGAGATAGGCGAAACCGTGGCGCCGGTAGTGGAAGATCGCCTCCGCGTGGAACGGTGAAACCGTCTGGAAGCCGAGGCCGGTGATGCCGCCCGGGGTGATCCGATCCTTTACGTGGATGACTGCCACGCGCCCGGGCTGGAGTACTCGGAGCAAGTGCGGCGTCAGGAAGTCCATCTGCTGCCAGAACTGCTCGCTGCCCTCACTGTGGCCGAAGTCCTCATAGCTCGGCGAGTACTCGTACTGAGTCCCGAAAGGAATCGAGGTCACGATCAGGTCGACGCTGGCGTCTTCCAGGCGGGCCGTCTCGGCGACGGCATCGTTGCGCACGAGCCGCCAGCCCTCGCCGCTGACCTCTTCTCGATCGACCCCGAGGGTCCGGGTGAGCGTGCCGGCCATCGCCGCGCGCGAGAGCCCGTACTCGCGGATGATCTCGGTCAGCGTGCCGACAACGGTCTCGTGCTGCGCCCACTTTCGCTCGAGCTGGCGGCGGATCTCGCGCTCGGCCTCGGTATAGATGATGTCGATCCGCACCGGCTCCTTCTGCAGAAAGCGGTGAATCCGGTGAATCGCCTGGATGAACTCGTGGAACTTGAATCCGATGCCGAGGAAGATCGCCCGGTGGCAATGGCGCTGGAAATTGCAGCCCGAGCCCGCGATCACCGGCTTGGTCGCCAAGTACTTAAGCCGGCCGTCGCTGAAGTCGATGATCCGTTGCTCGCGAGCATCGAGGTCCTGGGTGCCCCAGACCGCCGTGGCTTCGGGCAGTGCGGCCGAGATCGCGTGCCGCTCGGCCTCCAGGTCATGCCAGAGCAGGAAGTGATCGTCGGGGCTCTCGTCGAGCAGCTCACGCATCCGGTGGACCCGCGAGGCGAGGCTCTCCCGCTTCTCCCGCTCGGCTTCCTGGACCCCGTAGGTCGTGTCACGGAACATGCGCGCCTGACCATCGCGTTCGGCGTCGGCGCCTGGTGCTGCCAGCGTCGGCACCTCGTGCCACCGTACGTCGAGCTCCGGGAGCTCGTAGCCCTCGTCGGAATGGCCGAGGTCGGAGGGCTTCTGAAGGAAGATGGCCCACGAGGCGACCCACAGCCAGAACTCACGCTCCTTGTGAGGATGGAGCGTCAGGGCATCGGCGTGCTCGGGGTCCCGGCGGAAGAAGCGCGTCTTGGCCTGGCCGACGTCCATGACGTCGAGGAACGCGGCATAGGCGAGCAGCTCGATGTACTCGTTGGGGCTCGGCGTGGCCGTGGCCACGAAGCGGTAGCTCGCCGTGCCCTCATAGAGCCGCATGAACTCGCGGAAGGTCTTGGTACCGCCGAAGCCGCGGAGTACGGCCGCCTCATCGAGGCTCACCACGGTGAATCCGCGCGGGTCGAGCTTGCCGTCTCGCACGCTCTCATAGTTGGTCAGGTAGATGCCGGGGGCCGAGGCCTCGGCGCGCGTCCTGATGAACGTCACGGCCAAGCCGAGCATCGCGGCATCGCGCATGAACTCCTGGCGGACGCCGAGCGGCAGCACGATCAGGCCGCGGCCGCCGCCGGCCTTGGCCAGGACGAGCCGGATGATCTCGAGCTGCATGAGGGTCTTGCCTAGACCGAACGAGGCGAAGATCGCGCGCCGGCCGCCCCGCACCGCCCAGACGACGATGTCCCGCTGGTGGGGCTTGAGGAGCGGATGGACCTCGGACGGATCCACCGCGATACCGCCGGCTGTGGCCATGGCGGCCTTCGATTCCAGGAAGGCGCGATAAGCCCCGCTCACACCCGCCCAACTTCCTCGACCCGCCACGCGAGCTCCGCCTGGCTCGGCATGATCTGCTCGACGGTGATCTCGACGCCGGTCTGGCCGCCGGGCCCGGCGAAGCGCTTGTAGGCGAGGACGTCGACAATCTGGGAGTCGTCCTTGTAGAACACGCCGTTAAAGTGGTCCTCGAGCTTGTGCATGAGCGAATGGAGATCTGGACGCCTTAGCGGAGCGACGATCTTCTTCCCCGCCGTCGCCGGTTTTGGCAGATAGAACACCGCCTTGAAGGCGATCGGGCCTTCCATCGGTGCCGGCGGCGCGTGCTCGCGGCCGACCTGACCGACCATCAGCGCCCAGTCCGTATTCCGGCGCTTCTGGAACGTATGCTGAACGCCTGCGCGTTTGAACGCGATCATCGAGCCCACGCTCATGGCCTTCGGGATCCCGGCGCAGAAGAAGCGAATGGTCACGCCTTGTCCCGGACGTGGTACCCATGGCCGGTCGCGTCGAGCTTCCACGCGCGGCCGCGGTTGATGGCCATCTTCCGGTCGACCTCGTCGAGCAGGTTGAGCCCGCAGTTCCGAGCGAGGCGATAGAGCACGATCACGACGTCGGCCGCCTCGGAGACTACGGCGTGATGGTTGTCCGGATTCGCCGTGACGACACGCAGCAACTCGGCCATCTCCTCGTTCGCGCGCGCGGCGATCCGAGCCGGGCTCGACGCTGCCCCGAACGTCTTATCGGCCCAGCGCGCAACGCTGTCCTGCGTCTCGGCCTGGGGCGGGCGGAGCAAGTGCCGCGCGAACAGCCCGAGGCTCATCGCCCCTGATCCCTCAGCTGCTGGGCGATGTTGTTAATGCGCTCCTGGAGCTCCGACCGCTCCTTCTTCATCTCGGCGCGCCGGCCCTGGTGCATGGTCTTCAGGTCCGCGAGCTCACCGATCAGCTTCGGCAGCGTCCGCTGATGCTCGTCGACCTCATCATCCGAGAGCGGGACCAGCGGCGGCTGCGCGGGCTCGGTGGCGTCGACCTTCTTCTGTCTGGGCATCAGCGCCTCCATGTTTTCGTCGGACAGAACACGTAATGCCTGACGACCTGTCCCGGCGCCTGCAGCTTGAGATCGAGCGTCAGGAAGACCCGGCCGCAGCGCCCGCAGAAGCGGATCACAGTTCTTCCCCGCACTCGGCCCCGAAGCCCTTCGCCTTGAGCTGCTCCGCCATCTGCTGACACACGCCGTGGTTGTATTCGGTGACGGTCCATGTGCGTAACTTGATCGGCCCGAAGTCCGCGCCCCAGACATAGAGCACGAGGAGGCCCGCGAAGATCTCGGGGATCACTGCGGGAAGTCCTTGCGGGCCCAGATCGCGTCCGGGATCAGGCCTTGTCGCCCGGGCCGCAGTCCGGAATCCTGCTTCACGAAGACCGGAACTTCGGCGCGATCACACTGGTCAATAATTGAATGCAGCCACCGAGGGTCCATCTCTCGCGGCCTCGCGCCGCTCTCGCCTCCAACGATTACCCAACGAATCGGCCAGCTCTCGAGCTGCTCGCGCGTCGCTGAGCCGGGATAGCCCCAGAGACCCTCCAGATCGACGTATGACAGAAGCGGCTCGATAGACAAGAAGCGGAGTTCGGTCGGGATGGTCATCAGCAGCGGCAGGCGAAGGTTCGCGGTCTCTTGGTTCTCAACCGAGACACCGATCCAGACATTGGGCATCGGTGGTCGCTGACGGAGCCACCACCAAAACGGGAGCACGCTCCTCGCGCGTTCAGGGCGCTTGGTGAGAATCTGATACGTCAGGTGGGGCGTGTTCTCAATGATCTCCCATGCCTCATTGCGCCAGTCGTCGGCCTCTTCGATGAAGAAGTCCGACCACGAGCACGTGAAGACGCGCTGCGCCGTCTTCAGCCGGCGCGGCAGGTTGAACGTGTGCGGCTTCGAGCGGATGACGACGGCCGGGTCCTGGCCGTACTGTTTCTTTTCCCGGTACATGTAGCAGAACTTGCAGCCGGGCGAGACCTTGTGGCAGCCCTGCCAAGGATTCCACGTAGCGTCGGTCCAGCTGATCGCGCTCTTGTCGCCCATCACGCCCTCTTCCTGAAGCTCGCTTCGCGAAACTCCTTGTCATGCTCCTGCCGCGCGTGACGCCAGAGATCAGCCGCGCCCTTGAACGTGCGCGGGAAGGCGCGATCACACCAGCGGCACTTGCGCGGCGGGACCTGGGCGTCGGCGGTGTCGGCCACCGGCACGGCCATCAGCACGCCTCCTCAAGCTCGGACAGCGGCGGATCCGGGATCGGCGGGCTCACTGGCCGCTCATCATCCTCCGGCTCGTTGTCCGCGATCCTGACCCTGACCACGCGATCGGTGGCCGCCGCCTGCTCCTCCCGAGCCCGTGCGCACGCAACGCAATGTTCCTTCTCCGGGTACATCCGCAGCCGCGCCGCCGCGATCGGCTCCGTGCAGGTCGTACAGCGGCCCCACCGCCCCGTGGCGACGCGATCGAGCGCCTCCTCGATCTCCCGGAGATGCACCGTCAGCTGCTCGCGGCTGGCGAAGACGACGACGCGTTCAGTGCTCTCCGCGGCCGTGTCGCCCTGATCACCCGGGCCGCCGGACGCTGGGACGAGATTCAGATTCAGCCCGAGCCGATAGCGGACGATCGCGCGGCGAAGTTCTAGGGCGCGGCGCGCGGCGTGGAAGGTCACGCCAGCGCCTCTCGCACCGCCGCCAGTTCCCTCTCCGCCGCCTTGCCGCGCGCGACCTCCTCCTGGAGCTTGGCGACCTGGGCGGCGAGGCCGTTACCGGCCGTCGTGACAGACACCCCGGTCGTCGTTGGATGCCGCGAGCCCGTGACCACGAGCGCCGCCTTCGGGCGTTTCGGTGCTTTGGCCGCCTTGCGCTTGCAGCCAGCGCTGTGCGTGCCGTCCGTGCGCTTGCAGTAGGTGCAATCGGGAGGCACTTGGCCGAACTTCGGACACTTCTTGCTATCCGACCGGTGGCCGGGCTGGCCACAGGCCGTGCATGGGTTCACCTTGCGCGCCACCGCCATCGGAGCCTCCTTCAGTTCAGCTCGTGGTCCTGAATCCGCTGCCGTAGCGCCTCCGTCATGAGCGCGGCCTCGGCGAGCGTGCGGACGTTCAGGTGGAACATCGACATGCGCAGGCGGCTGACCGGATGCAGGATGAGGACCGTCACGCGGTGGACTGGGGTCTCCGGATCGGGGGTGTCCATCGGCGGGCTCCTCGTGCTTCGTGATGCCGTTGCGGTCGAGGCCGTAGGGGTCGGCGGCGACGTCGGCACGCTCCGCCACTTCGCGGGCCTCCTTGAGGGCGGCTGATCCATTCACCAGGTGGGCCGTGGCGAGGTGCGCCGCGAGGACGCCGACCGTGTCCGGATCGAACACGCAGGGCCGCCGCGGGCACTTCATCGCGTCTTATCCCAGCGGGGGCGCAGGACTCTTGGCGCGTGTTTCAGGGTGTGGCTGGAGGTCGAGGACTCTTGCCGGGCAAGCCGCTCGGCAAGTATGCGATTTAGTGCGAGAGCGATCGCGGTAGCTACATAGGGCTGCGGACCCGGCTTATATGGCCTTCTCTGGCGCACTATTCTTCTCGCGGGGTTACAGAGGGGGCAGGGGCAGCAGGGCCATGAGGTGCAGGACCCGGCCCTAGGACTCGTGCGGTTTCCGACTTGCGTCCCAGCAGATCTATCGCCGCCCGTCGCCGCTGGTCGGTGACCTGCGTGTACCCCGCCGTCGTGCTGATGTCGGCGTGGCCCATCAGTTCCTGGACCTGGCGAAGGTCGGCGCCCTCCTCGAGGAGCTCGGTCGCGAATCGATGCCGGAAGCGATGAGGCGTCGTGCGCTCGGCGAGGCCGATACGCCGGCCCCACGCCTTCGTTCGACGCTGAACCATCTTCGAGCTCCACGGCGTACCGTCGGGCTTCGCCAGCAGATACGCCTTGAGTCGCCCTTCGGAGTCCGAGCGCAGATCGCCGGAGGCCAGCAGGTAGTCCCGTAGGTCATGCCAGAGATCGCGGGCGAGCGGGACGACGCGCTCCTTCGAGCCCTTGCCGTGTACGAGGACGGTGCCGTGCGCCTCGTCGACGCCGAGGACGATGTCCTCGATGCGGAGCCCGCAGACTTCGGACACGCGCAGCCCGGCTCGGAATAGCAGCCCGCGGATGACGCGCTCTTTGCCTCTCAGATCGAGCGCCAAGATCTGATCCTGCACGTCGCCGGCAAGCGGGCGCGGGAGCCGCCTGGGTCGCCTCACGCTCGGGACGAGCGGTGATGCGGCGATCACGCGCTCGCGGAGGCACCACTTCGCGAATTGCCGCACGCTCACCATGCGCCGATGCAAGGTCGCCTGCGCCATGCCCTTTGCCTTCCACTTTCGGAACACTGCGATGACGAGTGCGGAGGTGAAATCCGCAAGGTTGTCGGTGTAGTCGACCTTGGCGACGGCGACGAGAAAGGTAAGGTCGCTCCGATACTGCGCGCGGGTCGAGCCGGCGATGACGGGCTCAGACTCTTCGAGGAATTTGGCGACGGCGGTCGAGATCATCATGTGGCGCGCTCCCTGCCGAGGGGTGACTTCCTTGGTGGGGCGCATAGTAGCCGAAGAGCCGGGCATCAGGGATGGCTCACGATTCCGGGATCTCGGGCGCGTCGAGGTCGACGGAATCGTCAGCCCCGGCATAGTGGCAGGGGCACTCACACTCTTCCGGCTCTTCCCATGCCTCTATGCTGTAGCGGATCTCCATGCAGCGAGTCGCCGACACCTCGTACGGACATCCGCAGCGGGTGCCCATCACTTCCCCGCCTCGGCCTCGGGGGCGGTCTTCAGCGCTTGCCACTCTTGGATCACATCGCTCAGAATGCAGTCGGCGTCCCGCTCCTCGTCGACCGGGATCGTGAAGCACGCCCGGGTGTATCGCGGGTGGGTGTGGTGCCAGCAGCCACTAATCAGTCGTTGCAGCGCTTCTCTCGCCTCTTCGTATGTTCGCTGCTTTCTCACCCCTTCCCCTCCCCGCCCGGCTGGCCGTGGGCGCGGGCGCGCTCTCGCGCGACCCGGTGCTTCACTGCTACTGCACAGGCTGGGCAGCCGTCATCTCCAGGGTGAAGGAACAGGAGCATCACGTCGTCCATGTCTCGGATCGCCTTCCGATCCTCCTCCGCCTCGCGCAGCAAGCGCTGGTTCGTGGCGAGGAGGAGATCGTTGTCGCGCTCTAGGTGGGCGATAGTTACACCAACAACCTCTGCCCACGTCTTTTGAACCGCGAGCGGAAGGCCAGAAAACGGCGTATGTTGCTCGCCAGAAAAGAACGTGGCCTCATAGGCGAGTTGGGCCAACGCTTTATGGTTCATCCCTTCTGCTCCTTGGCGATGTCGGCGAGGAGTGTTAACGCAGCGACTTCTTCCGCCGCTAGATGACGCTCCCACGTCTCAATGCTGGCGGTGAAGAGATCATCGGCCATGTCGTAATGCAGAAGATTAGTCAGTGTCTCCACCAACCGCGTGACCTGGGCCTGCCAATACTCGGCAACCTCAATGACTTCGGCGTGCCACGTCTCGCGCGTGTCGATTAACTCTGTCTGATGCGCAGCGACCTGGGCGCGGAGGACGTCGCGCTCTTGCTTTAAATGTCGAATCGTGGTATCGCCTGCCTCGCGACGTCTTACCTCCGTATTCCACATCCCTTCAAAGCACACCAGGCAACCACGACACGGGTCAAGGGGATCGTGACAATCTTCACGCTCTTTCAGCCGCGCGATCTCTTCCTGCGCCTGCGCCAAGGCGCGCTTGGTACAGCGACACCATTCATGAGCCAACATACGGACACCATGATCACGCTCACACTTCTCGTCATGCGCCAGCACCGTCACGCCCTCCACGACGGCCAGTAGCGTAGAACAGCGCGCCAGCCGAGCAGCGTCCGAGCGGTGATGAGCCAGCAGAGTTCGTAGAGCCAGCGCGGCATCTTTCCATGCGCCAGCGTCATGGGCGCACGTGTAGCGCGGTCCCGTGCTCAGGATCGCCACACACCTTACATTGTGCGGCCCAGTAGCCGTCGTAGCGCCCGCAATTCACGTAGTAGGGATCGCGTATAAACCTGTGCTGCAGTTTGTGGATAACATCTAGATTTGCTTTGTGCTTGGCGTCGTCCAGCTTTCGCTTAAATATTGGATTCACGACTGCGGCTCCTGGGGCGAGGCGAGGGCGGCTCGATGATCTGCGAGAACTACCGTACCCTTTTCGCGCCAGCCTCGATATGAAGCGTCCTGCTCATTGAAGTGCCGCATGAGATAGCTAGCGTCCACCAAGATTCGCGTCTCCCTCATCGCGCCCTCTCGATCACCTGGATCAACCGGCGCCCGATGAATTCGGCAACATTGACCGTGACGGCGTTACCCATCGCGCGGTAGCGCGGTGAATCGGGGCAGGTGCATTGTTCGGCCGCGTCCTCGGGATCGCGCGCCCATTCCTCCAGCGGGAGACAGAGACACGTCCAACCATCGGGAAATCCCTGGAGGCGCTCGCACTCAAGCGTGGTCAGGCGACGAACGAGCATCGGCGCACTGACGAGGGTACCGCCCTGATTTGGCGTGAAACCAGCGCCGTCAAGGCACCTGGCCGTATCAGTCGCGATCGCGTTTGCGTGCTTGATATTGGCGTTCTGGCTTTGCACCGACCAAGTCAGCGGTGTCCCGCGCCCCGTCCCATCCTCCGAGGCGTCGTGGCCTTCGCCGGTCAGCGCGTGCGCTAGAATGGCGTGATCGGTGTTTGAGCCAGGTCGCACGTGTTCGCGAAGCGTGCCCACTAGGTTGTCTGGCGAGTACACGACCGCAGGCACCTGATTGGCATGAAGCGTGCCCTCCTCCTCCTTTACTGCCAGCCTTACATCACCGCCCGATTGCCAGGCGAAGCCGAGAACGAGCGGGCGTGTGCAGTCGGAGTCCTGACCCTTTCCTTCGCGCCACTGGAGGGCGTTCACGACGAGGTGCCCTGCCTGCGCCTCGTTGTCATCGGAGCCACCCTCGCCGAGATGCCGGATCGCACCGACGACAACATGACCGGCATCTACGGACTGATTGCCGTTGAATCCAGCAAACCCATGACCGCGCGGAGTATCCAGCGCCGGAAGTGCGCCGACCACGAGGTTCACATCGTCCTCGTTCCGTCGTCCAGGCTCGTTGACGCCAGCGCGGTGAGAGCCTGAAGTAAGGCTAGCGGCAACCCGCGCCCTCTCTTCTGAGCCCGCCTCAGAATCCCCGCCGCAGCCTTCGGTGAGAGCGAGTACCTGGCTGATGGCCTCGTCTGTAGGACCGCAGACAAAGAACACGCGACGGCGCCGCTGGGGGACTCCGAAATAACGGCTGTCCAGAATCCGGTAGCCGACGCAAGGCCAGCACTCCCGTAGTCCCGCGATGACGAGCCCCATGTCGCGTCCCCCGGAGGAGCTAAGGAGCCCTGGACAAGTCGAGCTTGACCGAGCCTGTCGCGCCGTCCTCCGAGCCCGCTGCCGACTCCGGCGAAGAGCGAAAGGAATGTCGGCATCACGCACAATCGCCCCTGTTTATGCGGGTATTAGGGGGCTTGACAAGTGATAACCCAAGCGCTACGCTTACGGCATGGAGGATCAGACCATGAACGCGACCTACGACGTGGCTAGGGCGGCAGGGCAGGATGCCGGGAATGCCCGGATGCGCAAGGCGGGGCGTACCGCATGGAGCCGCGCAGACTACAACGAGTCCGTGCGCGTGTTCGAGCGGCTGTATCAGCCTCGTCCGCGCTTCATCTTCGACCGCGACATGGCGAGCGGCAATGTGATTCTTCGGCGGGTTGAGTGATGGGCAAGAGCCCGCACGCTGCCGTGCTCGGTCGCCGAGGCGGGAAGTCCACGAGCGCGGCCAAGCGCCGAGCCGCCCGTGAGAACGGCAAGAAGGGCGGCAGACCGAAAGGCTGCTAATCCTCATCCCCTACTCCAGCGCCGGCGAGGGGGTCATAGGTTATGCGGGTGCATATACTTATCCCCGCTGAACTGGAATACCGGCGCTCCCGGCGCGTCGCACGCCTCACAGATGGTCCGAAAGCATCCCTGGCAGACATCGCAGTAGGGACACGCCGGGCCCCCGCAGCGCGCGCAGCGCGCCTCTTGAGCGGTGAAGCAGATCGCGCAGACGCGGAGCAGCAGGAAGGGCATCAGCCCGTGCGCTCGATCTTGAAGTGCGTCTCGGTGCGCGAGTGCGCGGCCACCGCCTTGATCGACTTCTCGACCAGGCTGCCGGTGATGATGAAGGGGCCCGCCAGGGCGAACTTCACGCCCTCATGCTTGAGCCGGGCCTTGATCGAACCGTCGACCTCCTCGAACTCCTTCGCGCCGGCGTGGAGCGCCTCGCGCCGCTCGAGCTGCTCGATCAATTCGGGATCCTCGAGAACGGACGCCCCCTCACCGAACGACCGCGGCGGGTAGCAGATCTTCCGGAACCCGCAGCCGCCGCACACGCTTGCGTCATACGGGATCGGCTCCGGGTCTACGCCCTGCTGGATCATCGGGAGCAGCTTCTCCGTCTGCTGCAGGAGCTGCTCCACGTAGGCGTAGTCGAGCTCGTAGGGGATGAGCTTGAGCATCCCGGTCTGCTTGCTGATGAGCACGAAGGCGCCGCGCGGCGTGTCCTCGAGGAAGCAGTAGACCTGGCCCTGGGCGTAATAGCTCCGCGTCCAGTGGCTCGGCGCGCGCCGGAGATCGTCCACCGTCTGGATCCGGTCCCATTGGTAGCCCGACATGCTCTTGGCTTCGAGGACCCACGGGGGCTTATAGCGCGTGCCGCGGAAGCCGATAACCCGGCCGTCCGGACGCCCCGAGATCACCGGGCCCTGGGGTCCCCGCGGCCGGTACTGCTGCGGGCGGTCGGACTCGCGCACGACCTCGAAGCCCATCTGCTCTAGTCGACGCATGACGAGCGGCTGATGCTCGCGGCCGTGATCGAAGATCGCCTGCAGCTCGTGGCCGTGGCGTTCCTGCTCCTGGTGCCGATTGAAGCGCCAGACCACATGGCGCTGGCACGGGTGCCCGAGGATCGAGGGCCAGAAGGCGCGCATCGGCCAGATCGAGATCTCGGACTCGAGCGTCTCGCGCAGGAGGGTCGCGAAGCCCTCAGACGTGACGGCCTGGTCGGCGCTGACCTGGGTGAGGATCTGCTGGCGGTTCCGCTCGGCCGTCACCGCCGCACCGCCAGCTGCTCCTCCTGGAGGATCTCGAGCCCCGGGATCGCGCGCACGCCAGCGCGGATCGCGTCGCGGACCTTCGCCTCGTCCAGGACGAGATACTCGGTCGGCACCGCGTCGAGGTTCACCAGGTGGAACGTCCAGACCTTCTTGACGGTCGATGAGCCCGCGTCCGTCCGGACCGTTTTCGAAGGCAGCACGGCCTCGGCCTGGGCGACCTTGGCGCCGGTCTCACTCGCGACCGCGCGCTCGAGCAGCTCGCCGGCGACAGCCCCCTGCCCCGCCCGTTCGGCCTTCTCGGCTTCCTTCAGGAGCGCCTCGGACCGGATCCGCTCCGCCTCGGCCGCCGCCGCCGCCTCCGCAGCCTTGCGCGTCTGCTCGCGGTTGAAGTCGATCACGCGCCGGCGGAGCGTGCCGTCGGCCTCGACCAGCGGTGCGAGCGCGTCCCGGAAAAGCGCGTTGATCCCCTTGACGAAGTCGTTGTAGGGCCGCACCAGCTTGACCCGCTCCGCCTCCGCCACGCTCTGGATCTGGGCGATGCCGGCCAGCAGGTTCGTCGCCTTCGCCTTGGCGTCCTCGGAATCGACCACCAGCGCGAGGGCGCGATCCCGGAACGCGATCGCGTTTGCACGCGCATTGATGACGGCCGGATGCTCGGTCGGCACGCGGAGCTCGACGGTGCTCACTTCTTCGGCTCGGCGGGCTTGCTGATCAGCTCCCAGGTCTTCTTCAGGACCTCGTCGGTCATGTTCGAGAACTTCATCAGTTCGACGTCGGTGCACTCGCTCATGGCCTTGCGTTCCGTGCCGAGGTCCTTCGTGACCTGGCGCAGGAGCGTGCCCGCCTTGTCGCCGGCGACCTCGATGAGGCGCCGCCAGACGTCGTTGAGCAGCTTGCCGCGCGGGGTCGGCGCATCGGTCGAGACCGGCGCGCCGGCTGCGGGATCCTTGGTCGCCTCCTCGTGGGCGGCGCCCTGGGCCCGCTTCTCCTTCTCGGCGGTGAGGGCGTCGAGCACGCGCTGGTTGGCCTTCTTGTACTGCTCCTTCTTCGGATCGCCGACGTTCTCCGTGTAGGCCTTCACGTACCACTCGAGATCCTTGTCGCCGAGCTCGGCCGGCGTCTTGCCGGCGCTCCGGCCGAAGGCGACCTTGACGTCAGCGCTCCCCATCGTCGCGCCGGCGGAGGTCCCACCCTTGGCGCCGGCGGCATAGCCGACGAACATGCACCGGCTCGTATCGAGACCAGACGCCTTCAGCGTCTCGAGCGGGATCGCGCTCAGCCCAGCCAGTGCCCGCACCGCGCGGCCATGGAGGTTGGCGTAGGCCGACTTCCGAACATCGCTCGGATCGACCTTCTCGTCCTCGTCCAGGCCGCGCGCGAAGAAGTCGTCGCCGCTCCACCGCGATCCGACGGCGCGATCGATGTGCTCGCCGGTGATCTTCGACCAGGCCGGCGCCTCAAGGTGATAGACGAATGACTTGTCCTCGGAGATCTCCTCGCGGCGCTCCGTCACCTTGCCGACCTCGATCCCGAAGATCTTGCCGGCGCGCTCGGCTCCCGAGTCCTGGAGGTAGCCGACCTGCTTGGTGATTTCGCCCGTGCTCCGGTCGGTCGTGGAGTGAATGACCCAATCCGAGGGGTAGGTCTGCTGGATGGCGACCTTCCGCATCCGTTCGAGGACCTGGCTGAGTGCCTCGAGCTTCTGGAGCGCGCTCTCCGGTGTGCCCTCGATCCACTTCTCGAGCATCGAGCCGGTGACGCGCCGGATGGTGAGCTGCTCTTCGTGGGTGACAGGCGGGGTTTCGACCTCAGCCATGGTGCGGGTCTCCTTTTTTGTTTAGCCTGCGATCAGGAGGCAGATCGTGTAGATCGTTCCGGTCGCCGCGAGGGCGATGAAGAGCGCGAGGAGGGCGTCGAGGAGCGAGGTCATCGCTTGAGACCCTCGAACCAAGCCTCACGGAAATCCTTGGCGAAACGCTCCCACGTCCAGCGGTGCGGCGCGTCGTTCAGATGGATCATCGCGCCCCAGAGACTGCCGCCGAAGCCGCAGGTGCATAGCCACCAGCGCTCCGTGTGGAGTCCGGCTGCACGCATCTGGAGATCCCGGCCAGCGACGAGCGCCGCGCACGGTCCTTCGCCCGAGTTGTGGACGCCGCGCCATTGCGCTGTGCCGTCGAGCGCGGCCTGCCGCCACTGCTCCTCGTACTCGGTGATGATCTCGTCGACGTTCATGCTGGCCTCGTGATGATGGTCTTCGCGGAAGGCGGGCTGATGAATTCACGCCCCCCGCATTTCGGACACGAGCCGAGCGGAGAGCTGTTTACGTTCTCGGTGAACATGTAGTCGCAGTCGGCCTCGAAGTCGCAGCCCTCAGTCATGCACGCGTACCTCACCATCACGTGCTCCTTTCGCTTCTCGGTCCATCGGGCCAGCGGCCAGAAGTGAGTCGACGAGCACGGGCAGACCATCACCGACACGTCACGGATCGCGCGGCACTGAAGACAGATGATCGCCCGCGATTCGGGGATCGTGAGGACGGAAGAGGTTGACGGTGGGGGTCATGCCGCCCAGCCGAGAAGGAAGAGGGTCACAGGGAGCACCGGCGTGTGCATCGGAGGCGGTAGGCGGTTAGCTCGCCGAGGCAGTGGGCGCACCGGATGTCGAGCAGCGTCGTGGTCGGGCCGTAGCGGAGGAAGAGGTTGAGCTGGGTCACTGGCCCGTCGCCTTCGCGAGAGGCTCAGGTCGAGGACAGAAGACGCAGATCCGAACGTGACGGTGGAAGCATCCGTGGCAGATCGGACGATTCCTGGCCCACCAGGCGAGCACGAAGGCCGGGCCCCGCCCGCCGCACTGATAACACCGCACAGACCCCGAGCCAGCGGTGAGCATCTGTCAGAACCTCCGGGTTCTCGGAGAACCCCCGAGCATCTGCTGGCCAAACCCGGGAATCCACGCAGAGGCTTCCGCGAGCGTGGGGGCCTGGACGATGCTGAGGGCGTACATGGTGAGCATGCGAACGAAGACGGCAGGCTCGAGGCCACGGCGGCGCGCGCACTCGGTCACGGCATCCCACTCGATCGGCGTGAACCGGATGCTCTTGGGCTCCCGGGACTGCATCGGTGGCGCCGTCGGCTTGCGCTCATGACCGTTGTTGTTCACGACGCCACCGCCTGGCCGTTGGTCAGCACGTCGAACGCGCGCTGGCAGTCCTTGCTCTCGCGTTCGCCGTTCATCCACTTGTAGGCCATGGAGTACGAGACATCGGCGAGGCGGGCGAGATCGCTGTAGACGTGATTGGACGCCGCGAGCTTCCGCTTCCGATGCCGAGCCTTGCGTTCCCGTTCCGCCTGTTCCATTGTGCGAGTGCGAGTGTGGGCCAAGTCTTGCTCCTTTGCAAGACAAATCTTGCGTCAACGCAAGACTGCGAGGTAAAAGGGGATTTTCCGATTTCTCTGCGACCTGGCCGTAATGGAGGAGGCGCGGTTTCGACTCGGGGATGATGAGACGAGGCGTCTTCTGGAGAGTGATGACCCGAGAAATTGGCCGAATCCATACCGCAGCAAGAACAAGCTGCCACCGGCAAAACGCGAAACCCTCCTCAGGGCGCTCGAGGAACATATGACGCCGGAAGAGCAGCAGCGAGCCGAGATTATCGCAACGATCGCAGAGAAGCTGCTACGCGATCCGGCTGTTGTGAAACTGCTCGGACGACGCCGCGCCGCCCGTTGAGAGCGACGAAGGACGCGGCGCCGAGAGACAACGCTCCCCCGCGGGACGCGCGCATAGCGCAGGAGGGCAAGGTGCTGGCGAAACGATATCCGGAAACTCGCCGTCGGAGGACGTGGAAGATGAGCGGCCGGAGCATCTCATGGAAACTTCAGGTCTGGTCAAGGTGGTTCAGGCCGCCCGTGATGCTCATCCTGCTCGGCGCTGCCCCCGCGGTCGCCGCTCCACAGGAAGATCACCGGGCGTACTGTGCGGGCATTTTCCAGAGCTACGAGTCCCAGCTCCGGTGCGTCCAGCGGGAAAAGGCGGCCCGTGATCGCGTGTATCGCCGCGAGGGCTCATTCAATTACCAGATTGAGGCCGCCGTCTGGAATTACTGCGCGGGCGTGTTCGACAGCTGGGAATCAGTCGAGCGGTGCATCGCTCGCGAGGAGCAGGCGAAGCGCCAGCTTCGGTGACCCGTACCCGCTTTTAGGTCGGAGCGCCATCATCTGGCGAGCCGTGGATTCGATCGGGAGCAGCGCCAGAGTTTCGGGGTGCGGCGGAAGAGTCGAAAGGGTGGGTGACGTGAAAGATCGGGCGTTCTGGATACCGTTCCTGTTGGCTCTCGGCGCGTTCATCATCGTTGCGGCGATGCGGATCGACTATGTCATGAACCCGACGCGAGCCGAACCCAAGGCTCTTCCTTCCTGGACAACCGACTGGAGGTTACCTCGATGAGTGCGACGAACATGAAGAAGGTTCCGATCATCAATCAGGCGCTGTGGATAGTGTTCCTGATGCCGATGGCCGCGTTCTTCGGCGTCGCGAGCCTGGCGATTCGGGCGTACTACCTCGTGAGGAAGAAACCACCATATGCATGACATGGCTCTCCGACTGATCCTCGTGCTCGCGGGCCGACGTTACCGCTTCACCCCCAGCCCTGCCGCGATGAGCAGCTCCGCGAGATCTTCATCTCCGCGCGTCGTTTTACCGAGGATGCGCCGCAGTGAATCACGTTCGCAGTACGTGACCGTGAACGGCCCCTTGTCGAGCCATGCCTGCGTGAAGGACTTCGCGGCGTAGTAGGGACCGAGCGTCTCGGCGCGCTTCTCGGGCGTGTTGACGCCGAGCACCCGGATCGTCTCAGGCACCTTGTGCGGCTGCTTGTCGTAGGTCGTGCCGAGGTGGATCGCCAGCAAGGCGTCGATCGTGTCGCCGTCAACCGCCCGGAGCGGCTGGGCGGCGACCGACCAGCAGATGATCCAGCAGAAGAGCGCGGCGATGAAGGCGCGTCTCACGTGTCCCAATGGCTCCCCCCGTAAAATGACACGGCGTTGTAGCGTTGACGTGAGAACACGGGATCGAGCCCCTCCGCTACGCACGCCTCCTCATACACGAGATCCGCGAGGTAGCGCTCGATCGTCTCCCCATCGATCACGTGGAACGCGTACAGATAGTCGTGAACCGTGCCCGCCCGTAGACAATCGACCCCCGTGAAGCTCCGGAGACGGATACCGATGGACTCCCCGTCGTGGACAAAGCCCGCCGGCACCGTGATCTTCCTCCCCGCGACCTCCGACTCATAGACCAGCGGCTCGAGCAGTCGCCAGCACAGCCGCCCGGCTCTCCGTTCCTCCAGGAGCTCGACGCGGTAGGGGGTCAGGAAGGCCATGCTAGAATCTGTGGGCCAATGAAAGAGCACTGCGACGCCGTCCGGGTCATTCGGCGGGCCATCATGGGTGACGAAGAGGTGCTCGTGCTCCAATTCCTCAGCGGCGACATGCCAATATTCGAGTTCGTCTCGCCGACTGCGGTGCCGCCGGATGGATCCTTCACCGTAACCGGCGTCGAGATCACCGTGCCCTTCGCAATCACAAGCGCCTAGCCGTCTACTTCGGCGGCGCCGGCACCGGGAACTTCTCGCTACTCCGCTCGTACTCAAACCCGTCGCCACAGTCCCCCTCGATCGTTCCGCCGTACATCGCCGCGAGGAAGGTAAGCTTGCCCTTCCCCTTGCACTTGACGTGCATGGCCTGGAAGCAGCCGCCGAGCAAGCTTGCAAGCAAGAGAACTAGAAAGATAGAAAGATAGCTACGGCTTCGGCGCATTGATCCCTCCATTCGCGGGCGGTGTGGCCTGCGTCACCACCGCTGCGGCCCGCTGGCCGAACCAGAACATCACGACCGCCATGACGATCCCGACGAACTGGTCAGCGCTGATGTTGATCACGGTGCGAATCCCCATCCAGCAGATCGCCCCGCCGAACATGAAAGTCATCACCGGGCGCGTGAGGCGCTCGATGAGATCCCCGATGGCCTGTGCCGTCTCTTTGGTCATGGCCCCTCCTCCTTCACGCCCTCGGCAACCATGCGGCGATCAGCGGCCACGCCCGCAAGACCGCTCCGCCCACGATCAGCGCGAGCAGTGGGCCGATGAGGGACCACCAAGCCCAAGCAGGGATCACGACGGCAGCTCCACGTGCGGGTAATCCTTCAGCGTTTTCCAATTGCCGCCCCAGATGAGTCCGCGCTGCCCCGCAAGGACACCGACCGGCTCGTACTCGCGGGCATCCCAGGAAATCTTGCCGCCAGGTAGAAGCACCGCGAAGTCAATCGCCTCGGCGGGCTTCTTGTTGTGGCGGCTGACGATCTTCGTGCCATCGCAGTTCGTGACCACCGAGCTCTTCGGGTCGTCATCGAGCACCCAAGAGCCGTCCGCGATCTGACGACGCCCCTTGCGGTAGAGGGCGAACTGCTCCTCCCGCGATCGATGCGTGCACGTGATGATCAGATCATGCTCGGGATGCTCGCGGACATACTCCTCGTGGATCTCCAGCCACGCGGTCGCGAGCCAGGGCGTGCAATCGGTCAGGCGCGTTGAGGGCATCAGCGTAACCCTCGATTTCGTCCGCCACGCGACCGCCACACGAGAATCCAGAACGCGATCGCCGTCAGCACGCGAGCCGGGATCGCACGCAGCCAGCGGTAGATGAGATCCTGCCAGCCGAGGTTGAGGAGCACTTCGCCCAGGACGATCCAGGACCAGACGAGCGCCAGCAAGATCCAGGCGAACCTACTCCAGCCGTGGCGCTGGGTGCAGCGCACGATCGCCGCCACGAGCGCTGCGACGGACGAGAGGAAGAGGATCAGCTCGAGGATGGCCGGGATCATTTCACGCTGCCACGCTGGCGGAGGGAGTCGAGGATCTTCTCCAGCTTGGAGTCGGTCTTTTCCTGATTCTCCTTCTGGCCCTTCTCGAGGCGCTCGACGCCCTTCTCGAGACGTTCGACGTCCTTCTGGATCTGGTCGACCTTGCCCTTGGTTTCTGTGATGGCTTGGCTGGTCTTCTCCCGATCTGCCACTCGCTCCTTACTCTCCTGCGTCACCTGGGTCGTGAGCAGATGCTCGACCCGCGTGATCTCCTTCGCGTTCGTGGTGACGGCCCCACCGAACCAGCCCGCCACGCCGAGGGCAATCGACGCGAGCAGCCCAAGGAGCGCGGTGACGATCTTCCAGGCGCTCGGCATGTCGGTCTTGCGCTGGGGCATCAGACCTCCACGATCGGGACGTCGAGCTCGTGCTCGAACGCGTTATTGCCGGTGGTGGTGACGAGCATCTGGATGCGGTAGGTATCGCCCGGCGTCCCGCCGACCACGCGCTTCTCGACCCGACCCGCCGGATCGACGGATGCTATTCCGCTGAGAAACGTACCGCTGACGTTCAGGCCGTCGTTCGGCACGACCCTCTTCGCCGTGATCGTCGGCGTCCCCGTCAGGGTCTCGCCGGCGTCGAGCTCGTTGGCGAAGTTGATCCAGACCGGATACGTCTCGGCCGGTTGCTTCGGGTCTATTGTTCCGAGCAGCATGGCATCACTCCTTACTCGGGGCGTGGAAGCCCCTCACTCTGGAAGACGCGCTGAAGCCTCTGACGCGCGGCGGTGCATCGAATCCGGCGCCCAGGCCCACCGTGATGAGGCCGCTGGTCGAGAGCGCCGCGTCACTTCCAGAATAGGTGTAGGCCCCGGGGAGTGCGGCGAGGCGGCGGGCGACCCGTGGTGTCATGACCGTGCCGGTGACGGCGTAGGCCCCCGCGGCAGCGGCGAGCCGCCGACCGCGCGTGAGCGTCGCGGCTGAGCCTGAGAGCCCGTACGAGGTTGTCGTCGCCGCGATCTTGCGGGCGGCCCGGAGCGCGGCCGCGGTCCCCGTCACCGAATAGGCCCCAGGATCGGCCGGCATCGGGTGCGCGCCGCCGCCAGTGTGGATGAGGTTGACGCTGGAGCCTGTCAACGCGTAGACGCCGACGTCCCCGAAGACGGTGTGCTCGAAGCTGACCACCGACCCGGTCAGGGCATAACTGCCGGCCCCAGCGGCGAGCGTGAAGGCGCCGCTGCCACTGTGGATCAGATTGACACTGAAGCCGGTGAGCGCGTACGAACCCGGGTTGGCTGGGACGCTATGGACGAGCGTAGCTGCGGTGCCCGTGAGGGCATAGGAACCCGAGCCAGCGGCAAGCGTGAATGCCCCGGCGCCGCCGCGCGTCAGCGTCGCGTCGGTTCCCGCCAGGGCATAGCTGCCCGATGCCGCCGTCATCGGATGCCCGCGCCTCAGGCTGGCGGCCGTGCCGGTCAGGGCGTAGCTCCCGGCGTCCGCAACGATGATGGGGTTGCCCGCGTCGTGCGTCAGGGTCGCCGCGCTTCCCGTCAGTGAATACGCGCCGACACCCGCCGGCATCGGATGGCCGCGAGTCAGAGTCGCCGCAGCTCCCGTCAGCGAATAGGCGCCGGGATCGGATGGGACGCTGTGGATCAAGGTGGCGGCGGTGCCCGTGATCGCATAGGATCCGCCCGCCGCCGCGATCGGATGCCCGCGCGTAAGGGTCGCGGCGGTCCCGGTGACGGCGTAGCCCCCGGCGGGCGCGTCGGCCGCGATCGAGTAGGCGAACGCGATGGTATTCGCGAAGTTGATCCAGGGCCGAAACGTCGTCCCGGTCTCCGTATCGTTGGCCGGCAGGTCTCCACCCGCCGCGCTGCCACCGAAGCGGACGGATCCGTTGTGACCCTGCACTCCTCCCGATGCGACCGGGAGCCCTCCGAGCCCGATCTCGAAGACGAGACGGTCGCCGGCCTCCAGCGTCGCGCTGGTGGTCGTCGCACTCAACGAGCGATTCGCGAGTGAGGTTCCGACCTCGGTGTTGTCCCGGGGGGTAATAGCGAGGATGGTCTCCTTGATCGTCGTCCCCGGCGTGTCGACGACGAAGACCTTGATGGTCAAGAAGAGATTGTTGCCCCCGTTGGCTTCGAGAACCTGAAACTGCGCGGTCAGGGTCTGTGCCGCGATGGTCTGCGCGGCGAGGGGATCGCTGATGTATTGACGGAAGAACGTATCCTGGTCCGCGATGTGATCCGCGGCGTCGGGGGCGAGGAGCTTGGTTGCGAGCGCCGAGGCATCGGCGACGACGGCTGCGCGTCGCCGCTCAGCGGTGGCGTGTTCCCACTCGGCGGAGATCGTTGGGGTGAGCGCACCACCGCCGGTGACGTCGGAGTCGGAGAAGTAGAAGCGGGTCGCCACGTCAGGCTAGACCGCGTGCTCCAGCCACGTGCCCCCCCCGGAGATCGGATTCTCGGTCAGCGTGAACTCCGCCGAATAGATCATCGGGCATGCCGGAGCCAGGTCTTGTCTGTGCTCAGGGCGGGCGGATGATCCACAAACGTCGCTCCGTTCACGGTGAGATCCACGCCGCCCACGAAGTTCGGCTCCGGCGACGTCGTCCCGTCCAGATGCCATCCGAATGTTGCGGAGCCGACAAGGTGGGGCTTCGTCGTCTGGAGGCTGTCGACTTGTCCCTGAGTGAGGAGCACCCCACCGTAGATGGCGACTTCGGCGAGCCGCCCGGCATAGAAGAGGCCGGCGTTGTTCCGCGACATGAAGTTCAGTACGTCGTTCGCGAAGGTGCCAGCGTTGTCTGTCCCGCTTGGGGTCAAAGACTGGCTCACGCCATCGACCCAGATTATCGGGACTTCATTGACAGCCTCAGTGAAGTCAAAGTGAAAGGCGTAGTGATGCCACGCCGTCGCAGAGGGGCGTGAGAACTGTGACCTATTGCCAGCGGTATCACCACGGACCTCGGCCTGGAAGACCCCAGAACTCTCATTGGGATTGATGGCGAAGGTTCCTGGATTCGAGGACACCGGAGACAGCTCCATCATCAGATCATTGTCGTTCGCGAAGCCGTCCGAATAGAACCATACCGAGATACTCAGCTTGGTGAACGCGCTCAGGTTAATGGCGCTGGCCGATTGAAGACTCTGATCGGTGCCGTTGAATTGACGGGCCATTCTCTATTTCCTATGCCGGAGGGCGACCTTGATGCCCCCACCACCCGCGCATCCGCCCTCGACCTCGCAGGCAGGACCGATCCAGAAGTTTCGATTCTCCGGTCTGACGTGCGTCACGAGGAAGTGCGTGTTGTACGAGTCTCCAATAAAATTCGGCTGCACCACCGATGTTTGCGCGTAGAGCGACACCCCGTTCGGTTGGGGAACAAAGCTGATGCCGCCTGGTCGTAGCGTGTTGCCGATGGGCTTAAAGACCGTGTTCGTGCTTCCATCTCCAGGCGAGACCTTGGTCCGACGCATCCGGACGCGGCCCTCGCCGATCGCCGAATAGTCGACACAGATCTCGAAGCGGCAGTAGTTATCTTTGCAGTCGGTCAAGTTGCCGAGGCTTTGGAAGTCATTGGGCGAGTCGAACCATACACCGTCAAAGCGGGTATGCAGATCGCCGCCAACATCTAAAGAAATCTGCGCATTCAGAAAGTCGTTGGTCCCTGACGGAGCCCCACCGATCGTCAGCACCTTCTGCTGCGCTGGTGGATCTGGTGGTTCAGTTGCAAGCGGGGCTTCCTGCGAGGCATCCCACCGGCGATAGGCGCGGGCGCAGTAGGTAACATCTGGAGCCTCCACCATAGCTGGATGAGTGACATGACAGGCCGCCACTCCGATATGGTGCATGACGTAGGAGAGTGTATGTCCGCTGGGCAGTTTCCCCGCTTCCGCGCTTACCGCAAGCGGGGCGAAGAATTGTGAGTTACAGTAGTTTTCTCCATTGAGTGTTGGCCAACATTCGGTGGCGCTTGGGGAGTCGTCAAAGTTAAAGAAACGCTCGCCGCTGGTCGGCCAGTTTGCGCTTCCTCCATCGTGCGTATTGGTATTCAGCGGCTCGCCGCAGAGGCAGCTGGAGCCGAGGGTCGTACAGAGATCCTCGGTGCTGCCACCGGAGCCACCCGCGATGGCATATCGTCGCGGCGACGCGGGATTCAGTCTGCGCTGAATCTTTGAGCAACCACAGCCCGGCGTCTGTCTGAAACCCAAACGATAGGCCAAGCGGGCAACCGCGTCACCCACCCCATCCCCGATGGTGTAGGACGGCACCCACAACCCGTTCGCATGGACGTAGCGCGTGCCGATCATGGGGCCTCGACGGCAGGTCCGGTCATGGGCATGTCGTCGTCATCGCTGGCGTCCGCACCGTTCCTGTCGGCATGGCGACATCGGCCGCCACCTGGTACGTCCCGAGGCCCCACTCCCGCGAGAAGACGAACGGGGCGCTCTGATCCGCCTTGCCGCTGGCGATGCCGTCCCGGAGCAGCCGGACGCTCGACGCGCCAGGAGCATTGACGGTGAATACGAACCGGCACCCGGTCGAGACGCTCGTGATCGTCGGACCAGCGGGAGGCGGCGCGACGGCCGTGAAGGTCGCGATGCAGGTCTTGTTCGCATCCAGCGTGACGGTCAGGTCCACACAGTCGGGATCACCGGACAGGCCGGCGAACGTCGAGCCGGCTTGCGGCGTTGCCATGAGCGTGACGACCGTGCCATCCGCGTAGGTACCAGCGCCCGTCGTCGTTCCCAGTCCGGTCCCTGACTGCGTGACCGTCAGCGTTCGCTGGACGATCGGAGGCGGAGTAACACCGCCGCACCCGCCCTCCACTTCACAGGCGGGGCCGATCCAGAACGCGCGGTTTTCTGGCCGGACGTGGCTGACGAGAAAATGCGTGTTGTACGAGTTCGCGATGATGTTCTGCGCGTAGAGCGACACCCCGCCGGGCACCCACGTCAGGTCAATGCCGGTGGGGCGCCGCACGTTGCCGACTGGCTTGACAACCGTCTTCGTGGTCCCGTCTCCCGGCGAGACCTTGGTCCGGCTCAGCCTCACGCGGCCTTCCCCGATCGAGGAGTAATCGACGCAGATCTCGAAGCGGCAGTAGTTCCCGATGCAGTCCGTCATAGTGCCGAGGCTTGAGAAGTCTACCGGGGCATCGAACAGATTGCCGTCGAAGCGCGTGTGCAGGTTGCCGCCGCTGTCCAGGGAGATCTGCGCATTCAGGTAATCGTTCGTCCCTGCTGGCGCCCCACCGATCGTCAGCACCTTCTGCTGCTGGAGCAAGGATGGATCGCCGGGCACTTGCGATGTCGCATCCCACCGGCGATAGGCGCGGGCGCAGTAGGTGACGTCTGGAGCCTCGACGATGGGCGGGTGTGAAAGATGGCAGATGCCAGCGCCGACGTGATGCAGGACCGACGACAGCGCGTGACCGGCCGGGAGCTTGCCCACTTCCGACGCGGCCGGGGTCGGGGCGAAGAGTTGTGACGCGCAATAGTTTTCGGCACCACGCGTCGCCCCGCATTCGCTGGCGCTCGGGGAGTCATCGAGGTTGAACGCCCCCGGCGTGGTCCAGGTCGCATTCCCCCCGTCATGCGTGCTCGTATTCATCGGCTCGCCGCAGAGGCAGTTGGCGCCGAGGGAGGTACAGCGCGCCTCTGTCCCCGCCCAGGCCGGACCACAGAGCACGCCGAACGAGAGTACGGCCGCCGCGACGAGGACAAGCGCTCGGATCATGAGTCCCTCCTTCACAGGTCGAGATAGCGAACGTGGGGGCCCGGTGGCGCCGCCGGCGGTCGACGCGGCAGCGCGGACGATCCGAGAGGATGGATCTGCCCGCCATAGCCTCCGGGCTCCGCGGTCATCCGGATGCGGCGCCGCTGTCCGGCCTGATGCGTGATGTTGGGCGCGTGGAGCTGCGCGAAGATCCGCCCGGGCTGGGCCTTCATCCGGATGTGGCGACTCTTACAAATGCGGCAGCGGCGCACGGTCACGTGGCCTTCCTGCGCTTCCGCAATGAAGAGATTCTCTTCTTTCAGGCAGCACGTATTGATGGCGCCCTCGGCCAGGCGGTCGGCGAGGGGCTTGAGGGGCCTCATGCGGCGGCTGCCTTTCGGCGGGCGCGCCAGACGCGCATGCTGCACGAGTTGCAGAGACCCCTGGAAGACCGCAGCCGATCGGGATGACATGTCGACATCCAGCGTTCGCCACGAGGGGCACGCGGGAAGTTGCGTGCGGCTTTCCAGAAAGCGATTATCTGGCGGATCTTGCTCCGCCGGCGCATGCCCATGTCTAAATAGAGCGTCATCATCCAGCCGATTGCTTGGGCACCGTAGACACGACAGCCATGGATCGTCTTGTAGCCGGCCTTGGCTCTAGGCTTCCACGGCTTGCGCAGGGTAACTCCGAAGAGCGTTGCGACCCGATGGACAACGTCCGCATCGCTCATCTGCAATGCAATGCTCGGCGTTCCATTCGTCCACATGAACGCCGCTTCGCCTTCGAGCAGTCCCGCAAGCCAGCGGATGTCTCCACTCGTCAGTTTGTGACGCTATGCGAGAGTTGCCACGGAAGTTCCGAAGTCGACAGTGAACGTCTCGGTGTTTCCAAGGGTTAGCGCCGAGCCGTAGTCCCACCAGGCCACGAGCGGATCCGCCGGTGAGGTCTGCGTGTCGTTGTAGAGCACGACGTATTGGAAGGCGACCCAATCCGCCGCGCCCGCGGTCCACACGACGTCGACGCCGGTCAGCGTCGCGGTGCCGGTGGTCTCGGTCCAACCGTTCTGGATGTCCGTCCCGCCGGCGGTGTAACCCGTGCCACCCGCGAACTCGGCCAGGTCGGCCTTCACGGCGTCCGCCGAGGCCGAGGGCACCGCGTTGCTCAGGTAGACCTTGAGCACGTGGCCGGCCGCGGAGAGGTCGTGCTTGCCGAGCCCGAGCTGCTCTACGAAGTCCTGGAACTTGTTGTACGTCGCCATCGTCGTCCCCTTTCGCCCGCCCAAAGAAAAGGCGGATTCTCTTGGCTGGTCGACCAGAAGAACCCGCCTCGTCTCGGCTTTCGCCCTCGGCAGTGATCAGCTGTCGAGTGGGCGTGCGAATCGCAGCTCTACTCTGTTGGCTTCATGCCCCCGCCTCGATCATGCGCAGCCGGATGCGCCCCGTGTGCTCATCGCTGATCATGTTCGTCTTGCCGGTAATCCGGAAGACGAGACCCGCCCCGCCGTGCGCCTCGAGAATCGGGTGGTTCGCGAACGACACGTAATCGATCGGCTCCATCTCGATCACGTTCCACCAGGCGATCGCGTCGGCTAGGAATCTCTGGCGTTTCCAGCGCGAGAGCCAGAAGGCGCCGAGGGCCGCCGCGGTCGCCTCGTCCTGGACGAGATCAAGGAAGAGATCGCCGTGGAAGGCCTCGCCGAGGCCGGGCTGCGTCAGGTCCTCGTGCGGGACGGCCCGCCGGTACGCATTCGTCGTGTAGTCGAACTGGCTTGACGCGAGCAGGCTGTTCTTGATGTCGATCCGCGGAGTCCGCGTAATGACGGCCGGACTGGCAACCGACACGCCGCTCAGATAGTCGAGTGTCTTCTGAGCGATCGGCGCATCAGGGAGGAACTGGAACTGCCAGATGCCGGCGCTCAGAAAGAAGACCGATCTCGCCTGCTCTCCGAACCGACGCCGGAACTTCGAGAATTCCTCGGCGTCCATCAAGAAGCCCCACGTGTAGCCGCCAGCCAGAAGCGACGCGCGGGTAGCCGCGAAGGAGGCCCCGAGGTCGCTGGCGACCACGCCGGGCCAGAGCTTCAGCAGGGCGAATTTCACGACGTCCGCAGGATTCTCCAGGAGCAGAGACGGCGTCCCGCTGATCGTGCCGCTCGCGTCGTCCTGGATTCCCTCGACATCACACGTCACCTCACCGATGACGATGGCCGCCGTCGAGTCACCCCCGAGCCCGCTCGCGGTCCCGATCCATTGGATCGTGGCGACGCTCAGCTCGTAGAGCGTGATCTTCCACTGGAACCGGAAGTTATCGGCATCGCCAGAGAGATGCAGGCGGAATTCCTCATTGGCGACGGTGCCGTTCGTGTCGTATTCGTAGGTGGCCGTGGCCGCGAAGTCGAGCGTCGGGCCCGTGTTGTCGAGCTGGAGTTGGACCAGCTGCAGGGTCGCGGGATCGACGCGGCTAATCGTGTTGTTGCCGGACAGCGAGAACGTGCCGCTCACATTCGTGAAAGTGATCGTCGCTTTCCGGTGCACCGTCCCGATCACGGTGTACGGGACCGGGATGCTCTGGAGCGTCACGGTCATAGAGCGATCCCACGTGTTGTTCCCGACACTATCGATCGTCTCGTCGGTGACCAGCGGGATGTTCGTCGCCAGCGGCAGGGCAGCCGGCAGCGGGACCGCATGGAAGGTTCGCACATCGGAGACCGGGAAGCTGATCATGGCGAATCGCTTGCCGGTCACCACGTCCGACGCGTCGAGCTGAATCGTCACGATTGACGACGGGATGTCCTGGACCTTGACGTTGGTGATCGCCTTGATGATGAATCCGATGAGCCCCTCGCCGACGGCGTAGCGGTAAGCCAGAGAGCCCGACCTGGCCTCGAAGACAGTCGAACGGTCGTCGTGCGCCGCAGCGGTCGTGCTGTTCACTCCACGCGTCACGCCCAGAAGCTGCGTCGCGTTCTTGGACGTCCAGGTGAATTGTTCGCTGTTGAACTGTCCCGTGGCCGAGGCCGGGAAGTCCGTGGCGTCGAGTAGGGTGATTGTCGTCTGGGATGACGTCACGGCCCCGTTGAGTTGGCTCACGGCACCATCGACGACAGGAATGGCCGGGACATTCGTGATCTTGCCGAAGGGCCGGCGGATACTCTGGCCGATCCGCGACTTCCCGCAGGTGGGGAACTCGGCCCGTGTGATCCTGGTGACCTTCGTGCTGTTCTCGATCACAAGGCTCTGATCGCTCATGCGCAGCTGCAGGACATCCTCGCCGATCTCCTGGGGGTCTTCGAGGAAGAAGACGCCGAGCCTGAGCAGGTCGCTCCCGCCAGCAAAGAGCTGGGAGATGGTGACTTTTGCGAACGCCCACTCATAGGCGTTGCTCGTGTTGCCGGGCGTCCGGATCAGGTCAGAGAGCCGCGAGCGCCCCTCGATCGGCTTCGTGTTGATGAGGGCCAACCCATCGACCACCGCCGGGCTTCCGTCCACGTCCAGCGTATTCAGCACGGCCTCGAGGTCGCCCCAGCGTTCGACCATGTGGAGCCATTCCCGGCCGACAGCCGTGATGTGCCGGTCGGACAGATAGAGCGTCTTCGCGGATGGTGCCGAGAACTCCATCGTCATCAAGTAGATCGTCTCGGCGTGGGGACGATCAGCCGCGAGTGTCTGCGCGGCGGTGAGGGTCAACATCGCTAAAGCGCCTCTACCAGGGTGAGGCGCGCGCTGTTCAACACTCCGCTGAGCGTGTCCCCGGCGAGCTCGGCATCGGTGATCTCCATCCAGCGAGCGACCCCGAACGGATCGCGCACGACGATCTTCTTCGATCCCTCCGCGCTCTCCGCGTAGGAAGTATCGAGCGCCACCTGGTCGGTCGCGACGGTAATGGCGTTCCAGGCATAGTCGAACCTCACCCGCGAGGCGCCGCGCTTTACGGACCAGGTGTAGCCGGCGGGGCTCTCATCGCGCACCACGTTCCCGGCGATCGCGCGGCCACTGACCCCGGCCGTCGGACTCCTGAGCACTTGCGGCACGCCGAGGAAGAGTTCGCCAATGCGCGGCTCCGGGCCGCCGATAGGGATGCGGATGTTGAACCGCTTAAAGGTGACCGGAGAACCGAAGGTCAACAGAAATGGGTCCTCTGTGACCAACGCCGTCGCGAATGGCGCCCCGAACGCCTCAGTATCGCTACCGGCGACTTCGATGCTGACCATGACGTTGTGATTCACCAACGCAATAGCATTAACTGTTATCCCAAACGGTAGAGCGACCCTGATATCATGCGTGCCCGTGCCAGCGCCGCTCCATTGGGGCCCGCGATCGCGATCCTTTAATCTCTCCAGAAGAGGCGTCGTGGGCGAGGAGGTCAAGGCACCAGTCTCAAGAACGTTGTTGGCAAAGAGTAGGGTGGTGCCAGGATGGACTGCGTCACCGCCGTAGCCGCCTTCACCGTAACCGCCCTGGCCGTAGCCGCTCATATCTCCCGGATGCAGTCCAAGCCGAAGCGTTCATTTACGATCCGTAAGAGCTGTTCGACATCTATTCTGAGATGCCGCCCTGTCTTGCCATCGACGGAATCGAAGATCCATCGCCCCTGACGATCGTGTGGCGACAGCAACGTCGCGTTGCCGGCGGCATCCATGACCCTCAACTCACCCGAGGTAGAATAGAGAGAAATGCCGCCCGCAAGGGCCCCAACGGGGGCGGTGCCATCGAAGATGTCGAGATGGCTTGTCCCTTCTGTCGTCGCGCGGCGTGCAGAGCCTGAGATCTTCAGGACTGCGGCAACCGTCATCTGGAGCTTCCCAAAGCTATCGAGATAACTCAGCGTAGAGCCGGTCTCAATCGCGGGCTCGCCGGACGCCTGATCGGTGTTGTAACCGTAGAGCCAATTGTCCCGCGACGGACTGGTGTCGCTTGGTGTCCCGCGCGCAAGAACCCCACCGGCCCCAGCCGAGCAATTAAAGAACTGATTGTTTCGTGCGACCCGAACAGAAGTAGAGCCGGCTTTCAGTTCAATCCCCTTGCCAATGCCGGCAGCTACACGATCGGCGTGGAAATTAATAAATGTATTCGCGTCGGCGTTTCCAAGTTGCAATGCCGAAGCGTCCTTCGCGACGAGATACACGTTATGAAACATATTGCTCGTCGTATTCGGGTCGCCGGTCCCATCGAGGCGTATTCCGATGCCTGAGGTGGCGTTGATGTTGCGCGCGATGATATTCGAGAAGACATTGCGGCTGGTGGTCGTCACCTCGCCCAGGGGCGTCACGACGTTCGTATCGAGGCAGGCCGTCGTACACTCAGTGATCCAGATATTCTCAAAGCAGCCATATTGGCACGAGAGAAGCTGGAGACCGATTGCGGCTACATTGTTGCCATCGATGGACAGATCGCGAAGGCCCGGTCGCTTCAGCGCTGGATTCCCTGCACCGGTCGCGGGCGCAAATTTCAGCACTGTCCCACCAGCACTCCCGCCCCATTTCAGGACAGCACCCGGCATGGGCGAGACGGTGACATCGACAATACCGTAGGACGCTGCCCCGAGAAGCATCGTTGATGGTGATGCGACCGTGAGAACGCTCGTGATCTTATAGGCGCCAACCGGGAAGAATACCCGGCCACCAAGTGACCCCACCGCGTTGAGGATCGCCTGAATCGCGGAGGTATCATCGGTCGTGCCGTCGCCAACGGCGGCCGTGAGGCCTCCGCCTGGGTTTTTAACGTTGATGTGGCCGAACGATCCATAGGCCGCATCGAGTTTATCGAAATTGTTGTTTAGCAGTGTGTGCCAGTTCGGATCCCCGAGGGCTTGCTTATTTAAGACTAGAAGCGGCGTCGTCGTCACAGCCCCAGCGCCTTTCTCATGGCCGCGACCTGCTTGATGCGCTGGCCGCGGGCGATCGCTTCGGCTTCGGTGGTGTCGGAGCCCTGGCCACGCTCCCCGCTGACGATGATGCGGAGCGGCGCGTCCGAGACGGCGTCGAGCGCCGCGGCGAAGTCCTTCATCTGCGCCGTGAGCTGACCGAACGAGTCGATGAGCGCCATCAGACCCCTCCCCTGTCGGCCCGTAGGAACATGGCGCGCCACACCCAGAGCGGCAACACGAACGTTTGAGCGCGCGGATCGTCAAGGGCCACCCGGGCCTCCTGAAACGGCTCGGCGCGGAACATCCTTGAGCGGAGGTCTGGACGCACGATCTGGGCGGGCGCCGCGACGAATGTGCCGAGGCGCGGATCGCCTGCCATCGCCCGGAACATCTGTGCACGGAAGTCCGGCGTGATCCGGCCGCGGAAGTCGCTCGTGTCGCCCGGCGTCAGGATATCGGCAACTCGCCGGGTACTGCGCCGGACGCCGTCAGCCCCGACTGCGGCCTGCTCGATCGTGAACGACAGTGCGAGGAGCGATTCGGTCAGCGTCATGGGTTGCCGCCCACACCCGCACCGACGACGGCGGTGAGCAGGAGCGCCTCGAACCGCGCACGCGCGAACGCCTGGGCGAGCGCGTCGACGCTGCCCGTGACCGTCACGAGCGCGCCCTCGGCGGCCGCTGCAGTCCCCGGGATGGTGTCGAGGGAGGCCGAGAACCTCGTCACCTCGACACCGGCTTCGGTCAGCTTCACGGCGCCCTCGGTCACGCCGGCCAGGCTCCGGGCAATAGCATCCTGCCCGCGCGCGAAGTCGCCGAAGTCGATCGCGGCCAGCTCCGTCCGGATCGCCTGGAGTACAGCCGGCTCGCTGGCGAACTGCTCGCGGACGTTCGCGATCTTGAGCGAGAGCGCGTCCTGAGCCTTGCCGATCAGGTCGAAGATGTCTCGAAGCGGCACGCCTCGCTTGGCGAGGTCCTGGATGACAACGCCGAACTGAGCAGCCTCCGTCTTGACCTTGTCGATCTCGGCAAAGCCGGCGAGCAGGTTCGTGTCGCCGATCCCGATGCTCTTCGCGAGCTGGGCCGCCTGGGCATTCGTCATGCTCTGCTTGGCTTTGTCCGCGGCCGTCGTGACATCCTCGAACGCCTGACCGAGCGAGCGGATGACCTCGGCTTGGCCCGGCACCGCCCTGGCGAGCTTGTCGACCTCGTCGCGGAACTTCACGATCGACTGCGCCGTCTTGTCGGGGATCGCGGCGTCGATCACCTTCTGGCGGAGCTGGTCGATCTTCGCCAGGTTCTCGGCACTCACGATGGCGCCTGCTGGGAGCAACGCTGGCCGGTCCGCAAGCTGCCTGAGCTTGCCCGACGCATCGGCGATCTGCTGCTGGATCCTGGCGATCCGCTGCTCGAGCGCCGGGAGGGCAGACGAACCCTCCGGGAACACCGCCCGGCGGCGCTCCAGGTCATCGAGGCTCTGTCGGAGCGTCCACAGTTCGCCGAGTACCCGGACGGCCTCCTTCGACTCCACGACCGAGAAGCCCTGGAAGATCTTCCCGACCCCGACGGCGACGTCGGCGAGCGTGACAATGAGCGCCTTGAGCGGGCCCTGGATGGCGACGACGGCGCGCGTGAGGTTCGAGGAGATCACCGCCTCGAGCGCCTCCATCTGGTCGTGGAGATCGCGCGCCTTGTTGATCGCCCCCTCGTCGAGGACGACGCCGAGCCGGCGCGCCTCTTCGCCGAACTTCGCCAGACCGCCGGCCCCCTCGGCGAGTAGGGGCACGAGTCGCGCGCCCTCACGCCCGAACGCGGCCACCGCGAGCCTGATCCGTTCGGCCGGGCTCTCGGTCGCCTTGATCTTGTCGGCGAACTGGTCGAGCACGTCACCGGCGTCCCGGACCCGCCCAGCGGAGTCATGCACGTTGATGCCGAGATCCTGGAAGAGCTGGATGGAGGCCGTGTTGCCCGATGCCGCCTCGCCGATTTGACGATTGAGCCTGGCGAGGCTTTTCTCGAGCGATTCTATGCCGACGCCGGATGTGCGCCCCGCGAACTGGAGTTCCTGGAGTCGCTCGACGCCGATGCCGAGCTCGGTCGACATGTTCCGGAGCGCCTCGCCGCTGGCTGCGACGCGTTCGATCAGGAACGAGAACGCGCCGATGCCGGCGCCAGCCGCGAGCGCCGCGAACGGATTGGCCAGGAGCGTGAACGCCCCGGAGATCCGCCTCACGGCGTTCTGGGCGATGTCGACGCTCTGGTCGAGCCCGGTCCGCAGCCTCGTCAGGTCGACGATCATCCCGAAGACGACGGAGGCGCCGCCGGGCGGGGTGATAGACATCAGGAGCTACCGGCGCGGTGAAGACGTGCGTGGGCCATGAAGAACGCGTCCATCTCGCCTTCAGTCATGAGTCGAGGACTCGTGGATAGGGCAGGGCCAGACGGCTCAGCGGGCGCCGTCACCAGACCGGCAGCTTCAGCGGCGAGTTCTTGCGCGGCATGGAAATAGGCGCGCCAGCCGAGGAGGTCGCGACTGGTCATGCCCTTGGCCATCTCGTGCACGTCCACCCTCCCTGCTTCCAACGCCAGCCGATGCAGCAGGAGAAGGTTCGGCTGGCCCTTCAGTTTTTTGTCGCGGTCTCGACGGATGTCTCGGTCAGCCCGTTGAGCTCGGCAGCGGCTTGATAGACGCGGGCGATCCACTGCCAGTTCTTCGTGTTGAGCCACGCCGCGTCCTCGTCGCCGAAGAGCCGACCGCCCGTATTCGGATCGACCGCAGCGCGGGCGACCAGCAGGCCGGGGTACTCTTCGCGAGGGACATCCTTGCGCGCGGCGTCCCAGGAGAGTAGGAGCGGTGCGCTCATGACACCCACGCGGACCATACAATCGGGCCCGAGCTCCGGCACCGGAACGTCCTTCCATGGCCGATCGTCGGCCTTCTCGATTTCGTCCCTGGTCGGGTATTTCTTGTCGTCCATGTGATCTCCGCTAGAAGCGCACGGGCGCGCCGGTGATCCTCAGCTTCATGTCCGCGCTGACTGTCTGCCCTTGCGCGGCGCTGCCCGGGAGGCCCTTGACGGTGGCCGAGAACCGCCAGCCGCGGTTGTTGACGTAGGTCACCTCGAGCTCCTGCACCACCCCGGACAGCCATGCATCGGCGAGGTACTGGTGGACGGTGTTGTCGAGGTTGAGATCCATCGCCACGCTCGCGTCGCCGGGGTCCGTCAGGTCGGTCAGGAAATGCTTGGCCTGCGTCTCATCGAGGGGCGTCACCTCGATATCGGCGCCCTCGCCTCCGGGGCCGGTGAAACCGCGCGCGCTCGGGATCAGCGTGTAGGCGCCGGTGATCTTGATCTTGACCAGCGTCCCCGCCGAGCGAATCGCTACATTCGTCGCCATGGATCAGCCCTCCTGGCCCTACGCGCTGGTCCCGCCGATGAGGATGTCTGGCGTCACGCTTCCGGCCGCCGTGTTCACGATGTCGATCAGGTCAGCCGTGGCCGCCGTGACCGGAATCCCCGCGAGCGTCGGCCAGAACTTCAGCGCCAGGCCACCCAGATGAATCGGCTCGCCGTCGCCAGCCGCGAGGTAGATCGGCACACCGTTCGCGGCCGGCCGCACGAGGTTGATGGTGTTCGGCCCGAGTTCGTTGACGATCAGGATGTATTTGAGCTTGACCATCGCCACGGCATCGCCGAACGGGTCGAGGAGGCCGCCACCCGTTGCGACGTCGAGCGTGAGCGTGGCGCTGCCCGCAATCGTGGGCTTCGAGTAGTAGAGCCGGTCGGCTTGATTCAGGCCCGTCCCGGTGAGGAGCGTCAACGTCTTGCTGATCTCTGGCCGTAGCGGAAAGGTAAACGCACCGACGAGCTTGGTCAGTTCCGGCGTCAGCCTCACCACCAGATCGCTTTTCAGCGGCATCGCTCAGCCTCCCCTACTTCACTTCGCGTGCGAGGAATTCGACCTCGTGCGTGAGATTCTTGCGCAATAGGTCCGCGGCCAGCGCTGCGCGTGCCGCGCTGATGCGAGCGGCCGTGAAGACGTGTGGCAGCGATGGCCCGAATAGCTCGTCGATCGGCAGGCGGCGCTTGTCGCGACGCCGGAAGACGCCGATGTGTCGACTTCGCATCGTCGCGATGAAGGCGCCGGGCGCGACGGTACGCCCGCGGCCGAGGTCGTAGCTCACGCCGGCCCTGGTCGGGCGCGCCCGGAAGGCGTGGAGGGCGAGGCGCCGGCCGGTCACGATGAGCCGCGCCCTGAGGGTCTGGCGCGTCGCGCGCTCGAGAGTCATGCCCTTGCGCACGTCCTTTTGGGCGAGCTTGAGATCCGAGGCGATGTCACGAACGGCAGCCGTCTGGACCGACGCGATGGACCTGTTCAGAGCCCGAGCCGCCGCGAGGGGCGCCTTGTCGCCGATCGCCAGGAGCTGGCGGCGCATGCCGCTGATATCGACCGTGACGGTAATGGCCATCAGCTGATGGCCTCGGATAGCCTGCCGATCGCCTCGAAGCGCTTCACTTCGTCGACCAGGCCGGTGATTTCTATGACGGCCGGACGTATTCCGAGAACAACGTTGCTCGGCCGTCCAGCGACGTGACTGACGACAACGGATAGCAGGTGCTCTATCTCGACGTCATCGATCCAGACGCGCGTCCCGGCGAGTCGCCCAACCTCAATGCGGATCTTCGCGCCCCTCTTCTCGCTCACGGCTGGCCGTACCCTTCGCGGTAGCGAACGGCTAGGGGGACCGAGCAGCCGACAGCCTTGCCGCCTTCCTCGACGTCGTTCACGACCTCGGCACCGGCGTCTTCGAGTTCGATGACAAAACCCCCGAGACCGAGCACCACGTCCTCGGGACGGAAGACCGCGCGCTTGATGTCAGCCACGAGGTCCTCGATCTTGGCCGGATCCGTAGGATCCTCATCCATCAGGCCAGACACCGCCAGGACCCAGCGGCGAGTCGACTCGAGCTCGAGGTTTACGTCTTGAACCACCGAAGCACCCGAGACAAGCGCGAGGCTCGGCTTCGGGTCATCGCCCGAGGACGCCGTCTTACCGTAGGTCACGTGGAGTCCGGCGTCGGTGTTGTAGCCCGAGGCGACCTTGATCTCGGCCAAGCGCGCGGTGAGGGCTAGGAGAATCTGCTTCCGCTTCGAGGCCATCAGTGCCTCTTCATACCCCAACCCATACGATCTGTGCCCCGCTCGCCACCGCGAGCGACTGGCTCACCGTGAGCGATTCGCCCGCGACAGTTTCGATCCATCCATGTGGGTTGTAGGGCCATACGACATCGTCGTTGATCCCGAGGGAATAGGAGGCGCTGATGTTGTTATTGGGATTGCTCTTGAACTGCACTGCTACGGCGAGCGCCGACCGATAGAAGAGTGCGAGCACACGAATCTTGAGGCCCGCCTGGACCGGAACGAGCTCCGTATTGCCGATCGCCGTGACATCCTTCAGCGTCCGGTTGATGGCTCGGATGATCCCGTTCTCATCGGTCAGGAACCCGCTGGCATGGACAATCGGCCGCGCGAACACTTGGCCCTCGAATATCCCATTGAGGACTGGGATCGTCATCAGGCCGGCCTCACCACGGCGCGGACGACCTCGCCGTCCTCAGTGAGGATCGTGTCGAGCGTATAGCGCTCGAGCGGGCCGACCTTGATCAACGTGCCGCGGGGCGCGCTCGGGACCTCCGAGCGGCGGAAGCAGATGATCTTCCTGGTCTCGTTCTGGGCCAGCTCGGCACCAGGCGGGAACTCAGCGTTGGTCGAGCCGAAGATGACGGTGGCGGGATGCTGGTACGAACCCGGCGGCGTCATCGTGACGGCGACACCGCCGAGCCAGGGGTCGGCGAAGATGACTGGATCGATCAGGGCGCGCGGATCGGCCATGCATGCCTGGCGCCGGCTTACGCCAGGGCCGCTCCGAGGTTCACGCCGCGGAGGATCACCTTGCCGGTCGCCGTCGGGTTGGCGGCGGCGGCGGCAGCGACTCCCGCCAGAAAGTTTCCGGTCGTGACCGTCGTGAACCGCTTGTTGGTGTCATCCCAGTTCACCTGCTGCCCTTCGGTCCACGCCTGAGCCGACAGCTTGGCGTGGTCGACGACGCCGATGCGCACGCCGGTGAACTTGGCGCCGCTGAGCACGGTCACGGTCGGGATGACGAGGATGTCCCCGATCTTCACGCCGGTGCCAGACGTCACGTTGGCTGGTGCCGTGAATTCGACGATCTCTCCGGGCTGCACGAAATTCTTCATCGCGTGTTCTCCTTGCCGTCAGGCGCCGGGCTTAGGCTCCCGGATTCTTGTACAGGCCCCGCCAGTCGATCACCTTCGCCGCGACGTCGTGGCGACACTTGACCTCGATGCCGTCGACCTTGAAGCCGATCTGCGACTCGACCATGGGCCCATCGCCACCAGCGAGGAAGCCGAGCTCGATGACGTCGACCTGAGCAATCGGGGCGGCCAGATACCACGAGACCACGCTCGCCGCGTCGAGCCGGGGCTCCGCGATGACGGTCAGTTTCCCGGCGAACGGGTTCACGTTGCTGGACTGGGTGGCGAGCAGGTTCGTGCTGACGAACTGATTCGCGATGGTCTCCTTGGCCTTCGGCACGATCAGATAGGCCGGGGTGAGATTCAGGAACTCCACACCCGCGAGGCCCTTCTGGAGGCCCATCGCGGCCCACGCAGCGCCGATCGACGCCAGGGCGATCGCGTCGCTCGTGGCCGAGAGGTTCGCGTGCGTGGCGTGGAACAACGCCACGCCGTCGCCCATGTTCGGATTGCTGGTGATCTGGACCCAGACGAGCTCAGACTCCTTCTGCCGCGCCGACCGTCCGAACTTCACCGCGAGGCTCGTGAAGGCGTCCAGGTCGTCGTTGACCATCGCCTGGCGTGTAATGCCGAACGTCTTGCCGTAGGTCGCGAGCTGGTACTGCTCCTTCGCATCGCCCATCGTCCCCGAGGTGAATTCACCGTTCTCGTTGACGAGGTCCAGCGCGGGCGCCTCGGAGATCTGCGTGCGCTTGACTGGTTTGAAGTCGGTCAGCTCCTTGCGAGAGGTGATCGGCCCGAACGTCTGCGGCGCCTCGTCGTAGGCGCGCCGGAGCGTCTTGCCCATCACGTCCGCGAGCAGATTGGCGAAGTCCGAGGTCGTGTGGAGCCCCTGCCGCATGTTGAGGCCGAGCGCCAGGCCCGCGATGTCGAGCGTAGACATCGTGGTCGTCCTCACGCCGCAGGACTGGAGCCAGCACTCGGCCAGCCCGATCATCCGCCGGTTCGCGTAGAGCTTGCCGAGGGCGTCGAGCGGGAACCACTCCGGCTTCACGCGGTGGAGCAGGGCGTTCTCGATGCCCGCCCGAACGTGCGAGTTCTGATCGCGGACGATCTGGATGCCGGTCGCTCCTACTCCTGGGCCGACATCGGCCTGCCCGCGGCGAGACATTTCCTCGATCACGGCGGCCTGCGCGTCCTGCAGGCTGACGCCCCGGGCGATGAAGTCCGTCGCCATCTGCACCGCCAGGCCGACGCTCGTGACGGCGCGCAGGATACCCTCGGAGCGCGCGCGCTCATCTGCGGCGCCCGACTGCCGCTCGGTCTGCCCCACAGCGCGCTCGGCCGGCGTGGTCGCGGGGGCGGTCGGGGCACCGGGGTCCGTATGAGTGCTTGGCCCGCGGGGCTCGACGGAAGGTGCGGCTGGCGTGGTGGCGACGGCAGTTGGCTCGTCCATCGTTGTCCCCCCGCCCGCGCGCATGACTACGCACGGGTTGGTCTTGGCCTGCTGATCGCTTCGAATCTTGGCGCCGGCATCGGCGCCCATCGGCACGACACTGACTTCGTATGGTTCCCAGTCGATCGCGCGGACGGTCGGGATCTTGTTCTCGCCGCCCTCGATCTTTTCGACCTTGTGAATTTGGTAGCCGACGCTCACGTTGCGCAGAACGCGCTGCTGAACCTTGTTCCAGGCGCGGTCGGCGTCCTCATCGTCCTTGGCGAAGCGCATCGTGGCCACACCGCGGCCCTTCTCGAGCCGAGCGGACTGGATGACGCCGATGACGGCGTCGAGCGAATAGCCGTTGTGGGCTGCCAGTACGGGCGCGTCGCCACTCGTGAGGCGATCCATGCGGACATGGCTCGGGGCGAGTGATAGCTCCTCGTAGTAGCGCTCGCCGAACCAGGGCGAACGAAGAACGCGCGCGCCGGTCGTCCATGTCACCTCGACGGTGCGGGCTTCCTCGTTGATCGTCTCGGCGCGGATCTCAGCTTCGCGGGTGAACGAAGGTAGGGCGTCGATTACATGATCATTGGTTCCCTCAAGGACAGCGACAAGGCGCTTCGCCATGTGCGAACAAGCATGCACGGTGGGCGGCGAAGTTCGTTAGTCGCCGATTGTGCTATGTAGCGGAGGCGGCTATTACCGGGTGGGGCTCGAGCGATGCGGCAGCTTTGCCAGCATTGCAGTCCTGACAAGAGGTTACGAGGTTCGACTCTTCGCTACGACCGCCGTCGGCTAGCGGGGCCTTATGATCGACCACTAGAGGCACGTCAGGCGCCTTACGGCCGCAATATTGACATGTGAACTTGTCGCGTTTCAGCACGTCAAAGCGCTGTTGGGCAGTCGGCCGCGGCGCTCTGCTTGTGCCGTTGGCCGTCGCCGGCACGATCTGAATGGCGCGCATCGCCGCTGCCGGAGCTCGGCGAAGCGGCAGCGCTGGCGAGCCGGAAGAACGTATCCAGCCCTTTCGATGCAACGCGAGGAAATGACCGCGGACCGCCTCATGATGAATGCCGAGCGTCGTCGCGACCACACTAGCAGGACAGCCGACGCCGGTGAGGCGGACGTACTTCGTGACGATGCTGAAGATTAGTGTTTGGCGGTCGGTGAGATCACTCAGGGGTCGCGCCCTCGAGCGCGCGGATCGCCGCATCGCGCCCCTCGCCGAAGCAGTGTCCGCAATGAAGATGTGGGCCCGGGAGCAGCGGGACCGCGCGCGCCGCGAGAATCCGGGCTGCGTGCTCTTCGGCGGATATGGCGCCGTCCGGCTCAGACTTGTGGCCCTTGACGCGCCGGATGTCGGCCTCGACGGCATCGGCGCCTCGCAGGTCCGTTATGGCGCGGTTCGTGAGATCTCCCTTTTCGATCATGCGTTCGCTCCATTTCCGTTCCCGTTGGTCGTCGCCGGTTCCGCCGCTGGTGCGATAGATTCAACGGCCTGCCCCTGCTGGCTGGTTCTGCGCGGGTCGCTGTCCAGGATGACCCCCAGAGCATCGAACTTCGCGTTCCACTCAGCGATCTCAGCCAACACTGCTTCCGGATCATAACCGCGTTCTCTGATCATCTCGGGCCACGAAAGAGCCCCGACTCGGACGAGGCGCTGATAGGCCGTGCTCTCTTGAACAGGATCGAGGATCGGCATCGGTGGCGCGGTCCACTCGGCTGTCGGTTTCTCCGCCAACCCCATGACGCCCGCCGCGTCCATCGCCCATCCCCAGACCGGATCACAGAACTGCGGGATCAGCATCCGCCAGCGCCAGGCGTGGACGCGGGCCCAATGCCGCATACGTGACATGCGGGCGGCAGAGAAAGGCATTCCCTGATAATCGCCCGTCAAATCTTCGTACGTCACGCCGAGCCCGGCGGCGATCGTCCGAAGCTGCACGCGCGTGTATGGATCGTAGTCGCTGACCGTCGGGGGGTCCACGACGGTGACGGACCGCCCCGGCGCCGCGTTGATGATCATGCCGGGCTCGAGGCTGTCGATTCCTGGCTGGCTCGAATCGTCCTTGGTGCCGAGTGCTGGTGACGTGCCGTCGATGTCGCTCGTGATGACCGCGAGGCATGCGGCGATCTTCTGCTTCATGAGCGTGGCGTCGTCGTACTCGTCGAAGTCTTTCATGCGGAGGATGACATTGGCGAACCATGTTGCGGCCCGCGCAGCTCCTGGCCGGCCGGGCTTGAAGACGTGGAGGATCTCCGTGGCCGGAATACGCTGCGACGCGCCGCCGATGAACGAGGTGAACAACGTCGCGCCCGGATGGTCGGGGAACATCCAGTATGCCGCGCGGCGGCCGATCGGATCGAATTCGATCCCCTGGATGATCTTGCCGCCGTTCGGGAGCGCGGTTGTCTTTGTGGTGTCGAGGAAGTCGGGCTCGAGCACTTGGACTTGCATCGGGATTGGAAGCGCGTCCTCGGGGCGCCGCCAGCGTCTGCGCACGAGGCACTCGCCGGCCTCGACTACCGTTCGCATGACCTGGGCCTGGAGCCCGTAGAAGTCCTGACGACCGTCGGCGTCGCACGCCTTCGTCTCGGCCCATGCCTTCCAGAGCTCGCGCGCGAGGTTGCTCGGCGCCTTCTTCGCCGAGCCCTTTTTCGGTGCCGCGACGATTCCCCAGCCGACGGTGTGGTCGACGATCGTCGTCAGGGCGGACTCGGCGTGCGCGTTGTTCCTGACGAGATCGCGAGCCTGATCGCGGAGCATCGCGCCGGCCGAGCCGATCGCGGTGTTCGCATCAGCCGAGGTCCTGCGCCATCCCTGTGTGCGCCGGCCAGGAGACGCGGCTTCGTAGTGGCGCGTTAGGAGCTCGCCGGCGATCCGCGCCCGGACTCGCTTGACGGTCCACCGCGGGGCGATAGCCATCGTGAGTCGGTCAAACCAGGAGAGCATCAAGACTCCAGAGTCTTCACTTCCGCGGCCGCGATAAACCACTCCAGATCATAGGCCCCGCATTCGCAGTGCGGTTCGCGATAGCCCGTGACGCACTCAGCCTCGGCACCCTCCGAGAGGTGTCTGAACTCGCCCTGCTCAGCCGGGACGGCGATGCTCGGGCGCTTCGACTTCTCGGGTTCCTTCGCCATTGTCAGACCCCCTTGCTCGTGGCCGCGAGGCGGTACGTCACTGCGGAATCACCTTGAACTTCCTTCTGCATCAGGGAGAGAGCCTGGAGCATCTGCTCAATGGACTGGTAGGTAACTGAACGAGACGGCGGGCCATCAAAGTGGACTGACAACACGCCGCTTGCGATGGCGGACTTTAGGGTATCGACTGCTGCCTGATCCCACGCCATCAGCTACCCCCCCTGAGAAAAGAGAAAGCCCGGAGAGCATGGCGCCCTCCGGGCTTCGGTTGTCCGAGTATCCCGGAACGGTTAGAACTTTAGCACATGTTGGGCGGCGGATCGTCCTTGAACGATTGCCTCACATTCACGTTCGAGATCCCGCCCTCGAACACGTTGATCTCGATCTGCCCGACGAACGTCCTCGGGAGCAGCGGCCGGATCGCCGCGAGGATGCGCCGGAGCCAGTCAGGCATCATCGCCGCCTCAGCCACCCGCCCCGAGAAGGCGCGAGCCACGGCGTCCGGCGAGGTGCTGGCGGCGTTGTGGCCGGTCCGCTTGCCTCCTCTGGCGCAGCAGGCACCGGCGGGCTTTCCTGTCCCGTCGCCCGCTCGAGAGCCTGCCAGTCGGCTTCGCTGAACCGATCGAGTTGCTGTGCGGCGGCCGCGGCGCGCGCGTAGATCCGCGCGTCCAGGAAGTCGTTCGCGCGCCCCTCGATCTGGATGTACTCATACCGCCGGCCATCCCGCGATGGCAGCAGCTCCTCGGCCGTGAGCTGGCGGAAGTACTCTTCATCGTACTCGGGAAAATGCAGATAGCCCGGCGGGGCCAGCGCCTCGTCGTCAAGCGGACGCTCCAGGCGCAAGAAGCCGAAGAGCTCGTCTTTGAAGACGTGCCCGTAGACCGGCCAGATCTTGTGGCCGCGCTTGATGCGCTGCCCGCGCTGGCTGACCTCCACTGCCCTCGGTACCCCGAGCCCGAGGCTCGCGAGCCCTGGCTGCCCCTTGACCGTGATCACGCGGCTGATCGGATACCGCCGCGCCCACGCGCAGACGTGCTGCGTGTTGTAGCCGCTGTCCACCGCGAGCCGCCCGATGACCATCGCCACGCCCGCTTCGTGGGGAAACGTTCGCGCGAGTAGCGCGTCGAGCTGGGGCCACGGCCCCTTCTCGAGATCGGCCGTGTCGCCCGCCAGCACGCCGGCGTCGATCGACCAGGATGTCTTGCCACGGCCGTACCCGACGACTTCGTAGACCAGGCGGTCCTTCTGCACGTCGACGCCGGCCACCAGGAGCAGTACGCCACGCGGGGCGGTGCCGATCGTGTACGTCTCACGGCGGCGCGCGATGACCTGCCAGTCCATCCGCACCACCGCCTCTCTCCACGTCTCCCCGAGGACGGTGTTTTTGAACGTGCGGTGCGTCAGCGGATTGCGGACCGCCTTCACGAACTCGGAGGCCAGTTGCCCCCAGGTCGCGTTGGGGCTGTAGGAGTAGGCGGCCCAGATGTGGAACGACGCGTGACGGTTATGCTCCGTGAAGTTCTCGGGCTTCTCGGCCCGCCACTGTCCGGCCTCGATCATGTCCCGCTTGGAGCGATGCTCGATCGTGCAGCCGTTCGCCTCGCAGACGAAGTGGGCGTCCTCGGGACTATCCTTCGGCCACTTCAGGCTTGGAAACTTGAGGACCTGATAGGCGCTGCACGCCGGACACGGCACGTAGTAGCGGCGCTGGTCGCCCTCTTCGAAGAGCTGCTCGATGCGGCTATGCCCTGTGATTGTGGGCGTCGATCCCGCGATGATCTTACGGTTCCAGTAGTACTCGGTGCGCCGGATGCCGAGCGCGATCGGGTCGCCTTCAGTGCCGGCGCTCATCGGATAGCCGTCAACCTCGTCGAAGAAGACGATGCGATATGAGGCGCGCCGGAAGCCTCGAGGGCTGTTGGCGCCCACCAGCGCGAGTAGACCACCCCGGAAGAGCTTGAGGGTCATCGTGTTGTCGCTACTGCGGGACTTCACCTCGGACACGAGGCCATGCAAGGCCGGGATATCGAGCGTCGGGGCGATGTTCTCCTTGCTGAACTTCTTCGCCTCGTCGATCGTCGGCTGCACGAGCAGGATGTTGGCCGGGTCGTGCTCGATGAAGTAGCCCGTGCCCGCGCAGATGCAGGCGAGCGTGTAGCCCACGCGCGCCGATTTCATCACCGTGACCAGCTCGATCCCGGGATCGCTGATCGCGTCCATCAGCTCGCGCTGGTACGGAATCGTCCGCCACCGTCCCGCGTTCGCGTCGCCGGCGGGCAGCGCGAACTTCGCGTCGGCCCACTCGGAGAGGGCCAGCCGTGGCGGCGGGCGCCAGAGCTGGCGGACCCGGTGCTCGAGGGCGGCGAGGGAACTCATGTGTTCCTGGTGAACGGTGGAGGTGGTGGCGGGGCGTGCGCCGGTCGGCGACTCGCCGAGTCCATCTCCAGATACCATTCGATGGAGTCGAGTCGGCGCTGCTGCCGATCGCATTTGTCCACGAGCCAGATCGTGATGGCCGTGAGGGCGATCGTCGTGATGGCGAAGCCCGAGGTCATCGCGATGACAATCCCGTCTGCCGTGAATTCGTTCATGTCCGCGCCAGGATCGCGGCGGCTTCACATGCGCTTCGATTCCCCGGGCCGTACTCGGTCGGCTTCCACATCGCCTCGGGCAGGATGTGGAGCAGGTCGCCATCGAGTTCCTCAGTGGGCCATCCCTCCGCGCAGCCCTCGCAGACCGCCTTCGCGCACGCTGCGCGCTCCTTCTCCACAGCCTCTCCTACCGCGTCGGTCAGGGCCTCATCGAGCTGGACCACGAACGCCATGGCCATGCGCTCGGCAAGATGAACTTTCTCGACCGTCGTCAGCATCACGATTCTCCCTTCTCCCGTTCGTCGTCCGTCGCCAACTCCTCGAGCGCCTCGCGCACGAGCTTGTCGAGCTCCACCAGGTCGAGGCTGCTGAGATGCGGCAGCCGCTGCTTGGCGCGGGTCGGGAGCCCGAGCAGCGTCGTCCGAGCCGCCACCACCAGCGTTGCCCACCGCGTCTCGACGTCGCGCGCCGGCACCAGGTCACGCGCCTTCCGCGCGTAGTCGAGCTCGGCCAGCTTCGCCCGCGCGTCGCGCTCCCGCTGCGTGGCGACCGCGAGCGCCGAGGGCGTTGTCACCGCTGCCGGCCCCCCGTTCGCGGCCGCGGCGGCCACCCTGGGGCGTGTGTGCGCCTCCCACTCGGTCACCGCCTTCGCTGCGTCCACGATCACCCACCGCCGCTTGACCTTCTTCGCCGAGGTCGGCAGCGCGCCCGCGGCGATCCGGCGCTGCACAGCCGTATGGGACACCCGGCGCCATCGTGCAAACGCGCGGATCGACATGGGCGCCTTCGGAGCCTTCAGACGATCCCCTCTTCGCGTTCGGCGGCGATGGTGAGTTCCCGAAGCGCGTGCCAGACCGCCGCACGCCGGATCTTGTTCCCGTGGCCGGTGATCGTCCCATCCGTCCCGACCCGCCAGACGCGAGAGCGATTGGACGGGTGCACACTGACGAGGTAGTTCCCTGGCTCGAGCTCGATGGTGATTCTCGGCTTCGCGGTCATCACTGGACCCTCCTGGGCCAGGTGGAAACATTTCTGCCAGCCGCTGCCTAGCGGAATATCACGCCTTCGCTTGCCCGTCTCTCTCAGGCTCGCGGAGAACCTCTGCCGCCCCACTCCCCCTCTTTGGCATGAGCTGTGCCGTCATCGCCGCCTCTCGTGAAGCTCGCTGTCGTCCCTCTGTCCCACCCTGTCGCTTGTGCACGGATGCGCCACGGCGAACTGGCCCACGAACCACGTGGCAAAGACACGGCGCTGCTCATCGCATCCGACCTCGGTCCCGAATGGACCGGCCTGCTGCACGGCACCACAGGCGGTTTGGAAGAAGAACCACCAGGCGAGTAGGGTCCTGCTCATGTTGGTAAGCCGTCCCCCCGCATCAGGATCGCGTCGGTGATCGCGTCCGCACCGATGCCTGGCTGTGTCCGTACGAGCTCGCCCGCATAGAGCGCACACGCCTTGCGCTCTTCGGCTCGCTCCGTCGCGACGATGCTAGCGATGTACTCGGTCTCGGGCTTGTTCGCTCGATCAGGGTTGCGATCAAGGAATGCGCTAAACTCCTTCGCCCGCTCCGGTCTGACGTTGTAGCCATGGCCGCTGATCTTGTTCGAGAGCACGATCCGGATGTCTTTGCATCGTGCGGCCGTGAAGGATTCCAGTGTTCCGCTTTGGCGAACCCAGAGCGGCTCGTCGGTCATCGGGATCACGACCTCGAGCTCCAGCCAATCGCCATCGTCTCGCCGTGGCACGCGTACCTCGACATGTCCGCCTCGCGCATAGCACACGGCGAGCGAATCGCGCGTCGACTGTGGGTCGCTCCACTCGGCGTCTAGGATTCCTGCTGGGTTCATTGCTATGCCCCTCCCGCATTCATCCGATATCCCCCACCCGAAGGCTTCGGGCTCACGACTCGACGGACGGACAAGGTCGCGACGGGCTGCCGTTCCTTCATCGCCAAGAGTGCCCCCACGACCTTCTCCTTTCTGTCCTGAGGCAGAGATCGGCAGATCTCCATCAGCACCCCGTCGAGCGTGAGGATCATCTGGCCTGGGTCGCTCAGGACACGTTCACCAGCAAGGCCATCAGCGACCTGCTGTTGCTGGCGTGGCTCGAGCACATTCCAGATCGCGATGACGACCGACTCGGTGGCCACCAGGAACACGTCGTCTCCGTTCTCGATCCTGATCATGGGGTCTCCTTTCAGCGGAACATACATCCCGGGGAGGTGGAGCTCGGGTTGCGGTGCCAGTGCTTGGGGTGCTCGTTGCGGAAGAGCGGTGAGGTGGTGCAGAGGGCATCAGGTCCGCTCTGTGACGCTTGACCCCGTAAGGGGGTAGGGGGATCTCTTCTACTTCTCTTCTCTTCTACACCGTCACCACGTGACGCTGTAGCATCGTCACCATCGGTCTTGTTGTGACGCTTATCGGCGTCACTGTGTGACGATGATGTACCGTCACGTTCGCGCTGTCTACGACGCCACTCCTTGGTGCGTTCTGCAGAGCTATCTTCCTGATATTTCTTCCAGTTCTTCATGCTTACTCTGATTGACTCGGGCAGGCCATCTGGCGATGTGGTTATGACCTCGACGACGACCCCAGGAAGACGTCGAGCCACGGCCAGACAAGCCTCCCAGCGAGGGCTTGTTGACGCCGTGGCCAAGGCATGGCCAGACACTCGCCAGAGCTTGGCCAGAGCCTGGCCAGGGCGTGAGCATGTCATCGATCCGCCCTCTCCATGGAGCTTGAGATGGGCACCGAGCATCGCCCAGCGAGCGAAATCCTCGAGGCTCAAGGCCATCAGATCATCATCGCTCAGCGCACTGACCCAGAGCTTCCACCACGGACGCTGATCGGCCATCGTTGATCCTTCAAAACGGCACGTCCTCCGCCCCGGGCTCTCGGGCCAGCGCGCCGTCGGTGGATACCTGATTGAAATGAAGATAGACCGGATCCCAATCGAGCTCGATCTGGCCGCCGCCTTGGCCATCCCGGATCTTGCTGAAACTGAGCTGACGGTCCGGGCTTCCCTCCTCCTTCTGCCAGAGCAGGAGCACGATATCGGCATCCGCCTCGAGGTCGCCGGACTCCTTCAGATCATCGAGCGAGGGCGGGGGCCGCCGCTTCTTCTCGCCCTTGCCGCCTTCACCCGGGCCCAGGCGGCGCAGCGACGAGAGCGCCAGCACCGAGCACTGGCGGGCGAGCTTCTTGAGCCCACGCGAGATGGCGGTGATCTCCAGGCGCTTGCCGGTGCGGGCATCCGCCGGGCTCTCGACGAGCTGCACGTAGTCGACGACGAGCAGGCGCGGCATCAGCAGGCGGGTCAGGCGGCGGACCTGGCTGATCGTCATCGCGCTATCGGAGAACCAGAGCGGCAACGCGCCGAGCCGCGGCAGCGCCTCGGTGATCTTCTCACGTTCGTGCGGCCAGAGATCGGCCTTGCGCAGCGAGGAGGCGGGAATCCGGAGCTGCTGGGCGATGAAGCGCCGACCGAGCGCGACGTTGCGCATCTCGCGCGAGATCACCAGGGTACGATGCCCGAGCGAGGCCGCCAGCGCCGCCCACTCCAGGGCGAGAGCCGTCTTGGACGTACCGGGCCTTCCGCCAAGATAGACAAGTTCACCGGCGAGCGTTCCACCACCGAGCCGGGAATTGAGCTCGGGGATCGGCGTGCGTACCATGTCGCGCGCTTCGGGTGGGCTGTCGAGGTAAGCGACGACGTCGGTGAGGACCTCGGCGATCGGCACGGCGCGCACGATGGGATCCGCCTGGCCGGCGAGCTGCGAGAAGCGATCCGCGAGCCCCTGGGCGATATCGAGCACGGGGGCGGCGCGCTCAGTCCCGTTCGGTGCGACGTACAACTTCGCGATCGCCTCTTCACAGGCCTGGATCGCGGAGCGGCGATCAAAGGCCGTCTTGACGATCTCGACGTAGGTTGGGAGCGTCGAGGGAACGGCCAGGAGGCCCTCGACGTCGATCTGGGCGAGGCGCGCGGATCCGCCGGCCGCCTCGAGGAGCCCGAGCTCGGCGAGCGCGTCGGCCACGCTGATGATCGACACCGCCGCGCCACGGCCCGCCAGGCCCTTCATGGCGGCGAAGATCATCCGGTGCGCCTCGAGGAGAAAGGCGGTCGGCTCGAGCTCGACGCGATCGACCATCGCCGCGCCTTCCTGCAGGACGCAACCGAGCACGGCGCGCTCGGCGTCGAGGTTGTGCGGAGGGATCCGCGCCGGCGCTTCGGTGGTCATGCTTGGGCCCCCCGCCTGAACCATTGCGCCCGTGTGTCCTCCGGCCTCTTGATCTTGTCTCGGCTGAGCATGTCACTCGTTCTGCGGGGTGTGAGCGCATAGCCGGCGGCTCGGAGTTGGCGGACGACGAGGGCTGAACGGACGCCGAAGCGTTCGGTGAGAACATCCCCTTCGGAGGCCCTCGTTCCAGAGCTTCTGGAATCTCTCGATCTTTTCGCGTGGCCACACCCTGATGAGGGCTTTCATGTCCCGAACAATTCCTCCGCCGCGCGCACTTCTCCGCGGCCGTGGCTGGTGACGAGTTTGCGAGCCCCGAGGCGCTGCAGGTAGGCATCGCGCGTCGATCGCTGATAGCCGCTCTTCTCTGAGACCACATCGCGGTCGACGGCTTTGGGATGGGCAGCCACCAGGACCTCGAGGATGCGGCGCTCCCCTTCCGGCAGGCGCCCGAGCCAGTGCTGGAGCAGGGCGTCTCCGGTAGGCAGCGGCGCGAAGTCGGGGCCGAGAGCATGGACACCATCTGAGGTCACGACGAGTCCGCCGCGGTCGTCGTCCTCGACCAGGCCCTTCTCGCGGAGTCGCTGGATGTAGGCGTCCCGAGTCGAGCGCTTGTAGCCCGTGAGCACCGTGGCCTGCTCTCGGGTGATGCCGCCGTCGTGCTGCGCGATCGCGGTAAGGACGAGCTGCTCGCCCTTGGGGAGATTGGCCGCGTGCCTACCCCGTTGTGGGAAATTCCCACTGTCCTGTGGGGAAACTCCAGATTTCCTGGCACGAACCTCATGGCGATAGACGAGCTTGTCGTGCGCGAAGGCAATGGTGAGCGGGGGTAGCTTCGCCCGGATCGTCGCGGAGATCTCCGCCGCAGCCGCCCGGAGGTCCTCGCCCCTGGCTTCGAACGCCGCGCGCCAGTCGTCGAACTTGCCGAGGATCTTCTCGACCTGGGCCGCCAGGTACTCCAGCCGCTTGACCTGGGCGTCCTTCAGGATCGGGACCTCGACGCGATTCGGCGCCGACGCGGGCTTCTCCTGCGTTAGACGCAACTTTTTGTTTCTTATCTCGCCCTCGAGCTCCGCGATCCGCCGCCGCAGCTCCCGCGGATCCTCCGCCTTCGCCTTCTCGATCGTGGCGGCCATGTCCTTGCGGAGGCGCTCCAGGTCGATCGGTGCCAGGGGTCGCGCGTCCGCCTTCTTGCCCACCGTCGGCGTGCTCGAGGCGTCGAACGTCCACTTGGCCGCGATCGCCACGCGCTTGGAGATCTTGAGCCAGGCCGGCGACCACACGTGCGGCTCGCCGCGCGCGAGCTTCGGCAGCTCGCCGGCGATGTCCTCGTCGATCCCCTTCTCGGCGATCCAGCCCTCGATCGTCTTGCGCTCCTGGGGCCCGGTCATCTGGAAGGCGAAGAGCAGCTCCGTCTGGTTCAGGGCCTTCTTGTTGACCTCCTGGGGCCGCTGCGAGATCAGCGAGACGCCGATGCCGAAGTTGCGCCCGAGCTTTTCCATGCGGGTGAAGGCGTGGAGCATCCGGGCCTCTTCGCGCTGGGGATTCTGCGGGACGAACTCCTGGGCCTCTTCGATGAAGACGTGCACGGCGGACGGCGCCGCCTTCTTGCGGAAGAAGAAGCGATCCGCGAAGGCGTGCGCGAACCGCGCCTTGTCGGCATCGGACTCGAACTGGCTGACGTCGAGGATCATGGAGACGCCCCGGTCGACGACTAGGTTGGCGACCAGGGCCCCGGCGCCGACCTCCAGTGGAATGTCGCCGTGCAGGCCGCCGAGCACCGGGACCTCGAGTCCCGGGCGCTTGCCATCGGCCGCCAGGCGGAGGCCCCACCAGATGCCCACGGGGTCCAGCACGACGAACTGTGCCTCGGCCCGGTGCATTTCCTCGGCGAGCTTCTG
>Ga0184627_10000076_pt1 | contig 50116 bp, 49 predicted proteins | sample PLM3_127_b1_FD_133150 | JGI IMG/M metagenome (GOLD analysis project Ga0184627, IMG submission 133150) | Groundwater sediment microbial communities from an aquifer in East River, Colorado, USA - PLM3_127_b1 | ecosystem: Environmental > Terrestrial > Soil > Riparian zone | place: USA: East River... | reverse complement strand
TGCAACAGCGGCCACCGTCGTCTCCTTCGTGACCTTGACCTTGCTTGTCCGAAGGATCACACGGTGGCCGTTTGACGTCACGGGCTACGCCCTGGACACGCCCGCCGGGTTAAAACGCAAGTTTAGATCTCCAGCCGGGAGTCCTCCAGGTCGAGCTCCCGCTCGATGCGGTGCATGACGTCGTTGCTGATCTCGCCCTGGTTGCGAAGCCGGATGATCGCGCGTCGCTGGGCTTCGAGCAGCTCGCGGACCAGCCGCTGGTAGGCCAGCGAGCGGTCCTCGTAGCCGTCGTCTTCGTAGATGCCGGCGCGTGCCTTCAGGCGCCGGCGGCGGTAGTCGTAGGCGCCACGTAGCCGCTCGACCGTGTCGCTGCGGGCCCACTGCTCCTCGGCGAGCTCGTCCAGCCGCACCAGCGCCGCCTTCGTCGCGGCCAGGCGCGCGTGCAGCTCCTCCCGCACCTCGCCGTCGTCGTCTCGCACCCCGAGCCGGCGGATCAGCGCGGGGAGCGTGAGCCCTTGGACCACCAGGGTGGCGAAGATCACGCCGAAGGTCAGGAAGACGATGAGCTCCCGTTGCGGGAACGCCTGGCCGGCATCTGTCTCGAGGGGCAGTGCCAGCGCGGCTGCGAGCGAGACCGCCCCGCGCATCCCGCTCCAGCCCAGCACCAGCCGTTCCCTCGGGCCGAGGCGCCGGGTGACCTGCCTGGGCCGCCGGTCGAGCGCCCGGATCAGGTACGGGACGGTGAATTCCCAGGCGACCCGCACGGTGATCACCACGACGGTGACGAGTGCCGCCTGGCCGAGCAGGGCGGCGGCCGAGTGCCCGGTCACCCCGCTGAGGATGGGGTGCAGCTGCAAGCCGACGAGGATGAACAGGACCGCGTTGAGGAGGTAGACGAGGACCTCCCAGAACGAGAACCCGAGCAGCCGCGTCGTGGCCGACGCCAGCTCGGGGGCGCGCCAGCCGATGTAGAGGCCGGCGGTGACGGCGGCCAGGACCCCTGAGACACCCAGCCGCTCGGCGGGAAGGTAGGCGGCGTAGCCGGTCACCAGCGTCAGGACGATCTCGGCCGGCGGGTCGTCGAGCCGGCGGCGGAGCTCGGCGATGAGCCAGCCGACGAGGAGCCCGACGGCCACGCCACCGGCCGCGCCCAGCACGAACCGCAGGCCGGCCTGCCACACCACGAAGCTCCCCCCGACCGCCGCGGCCACCGCGATCCTGTAGGCGACCAGCGCGGTCGCGTCGTTGACGAGGCTCTCGCCCTCGAGGAGCGTGACGAGGCGGCGTGGCACCCCCAGCCGGCGGGCGATGGCCGTGGCGGCCAGCGCGTCGGTGGGCGCCACGATCGCCCCGAGCGCCATCGCGGCTGCCCAGGGGAGCCCGTCGACGAGCGCATGCGCGGTTGCGGCGACGGCGCCCATCGTGGCCAGCACCAGCCCGACCGCCAGCAGCGAGATCGCCCGGAGGTCGGCCTGCAGGTCCCGCGGTGAGGAGAAGAACGCGGCCCAGTACAGCAGGGGAGGCAGGAACACCACCAGGACGAGCTCGGGCGGCAGCTCGACCGCGGGCACGCCAGGCACGAACCCGAGCACCAGTCCACCGAGCACGAGCACGATCGGGTAGGGGACACGGACCCAACGGGCCAGGACGCTCAGCCCGGCCACCGCCACCATCAACCCCAGCAGCAGCAGTTCGACCTCGTGCATGGATGGTTCACCTGATCCTTGCGCTCGTGTAACGCGATGGATACGTCCGCCGGGGAACTATGTGATCGCAAGCACATACGCCTTCAACACGGAGCGAGTGTTCCCTGTGCCCATGAAGTCCGTTCATCGCATGGCTCATCAGGCGGATCTACCTGACGGAGGGGTTGAATGGGCCTGTCCGCAGTGCGGGCGCTACATGGTGTCCTACCCGCGCAGGCGCGTCGTGGTCCTGACAGGTGAGGCCAGCAGCGTCCATGTCCTGGGTGCCGGGTTTCCGCCTGGCCCGGACGACACCCCGACCCTGAGCGAGTTCGACCAGCAGTTCCTCCGCGTGCACGAGATGGCCTGGTGAGCGATGGGGTCGTCGGGCACCCGGTGACCGTGGCATGACCAGGAGGCCGAGGGTTCCGCGCCCGGCCGGCCCGCCTCATACTAGAGGTCATGAGCCCGCCTGCCGGCACGCCCGAGGCGCGACCGCCCGGTAGCCAGACCAGGGCGGCGAGCTGGCGCTGGCGAGCCTTCCGGCGCCTGCTCGAGACCCAGGCCGCCCATGCCGCCGGCGACGTGCTGGTGGCCGTTGCCCTGGCCGACACGGTGTTCTTCTCGGTGCCGCTCGGGGAGGCCCGCGCCAACGTCGCGCTGTACCTGGCGCTGACCATGGCGCCCTTCGCGGTGCTGTCGCCGCTGGTGGGGCCGTGGCTGGACCGCTGGGCCGGCTCCTACCGGGTGGCGATCCTGGCGTCCATGGTCGGCCGCGTGGTGCTCGCGGTCCTGCTGTCCAGCCGCTTCCAGCAGCTCGGGCTCTACCCGCTCGCCTTCGGCCTGCTCGTGCTGTCGCGGGTGCACGGCGTGAGCCGCTGCGCCCTGGTGCCCGAGGTGAGGCCCTCGGGCCGCTCCCTGATGTGGGCCAACGGCCGGGCGGCGGTGATCTCGGTCGCTGCCGGCGTCGCCGCGGCCGGTCCCGCGCTCGCCCTGAACCGCTGGGCGGGGACGGGCGCCACCCTTTGGGCTGCCGCGACGGTGTTCGCCGCCGGCGCCTTGGCCGCCACCGGGCTGCCCCGGGGCGACGGCGAGGCCAGGCTGCGCGAGCGGATCCGGCGCTATCAGGAGTTGCTCACGCCCCGCCTGCTGGCCGGCGGCCTCGCCATGGCCACGCTGCGCTCTGCGGTTGGCTTCGCCACCTTCCTGCTCGCCTTCCTGCTCCGGGCCGACGGCCAGGGCGGCAAGGGGCTCGCGATCACGGTGGCCGTTGCCGCGGCCGGCGGGTTCACCGGCTCGGTGACCGCCCCGGCGCTCCGGGCGGGGCGGCGGGAGCCGGTGCTGCTGCTCGCCTCGCTCGCCCTGATCGTGGTGGCCGCCGTCTGGGCGGCCTTCGGCTTCGGGCTGCTCCGGGCCGGCGTCGTCGCCGGCGTGGTCGGCTTCGGGGCGGGGGCCGGCCGGCTGGCGTTCGACAGCCTGGTCCAGCGCGAGGCACCCGACCACGTGCGCGCCCGGACCTTCGCCCGCTACGAGACGATCTTCCAGCTCTGCTGGGTGGCGGCCGCGGCCGCGGCCACCGCCGTCCCGTTCGGGCCGGCGCCTGGTCTGTGGACGCTCGCGTGGATCTGCCTCGGCGGCCTCGCCCTGTCGGTCTGGGGGCTGCTGCACTCGGCCGGGCGGGCGCCTGCTCCGCCCCGCCTGGCCATCGCCGACCGGCTACGGCCGCTGCCCGCCCGCCTGCGCCAGGCCAGGTCAGCCCGGGCTCCCGCCAGGCGGGCACCGGACGGCGAGGCCGGCACGGGTAAGGCTGCGGGGGCGGCCCGGGCTCCCGCCAGGCAGGCACCGGACGGCGAGGCCGGCACGGGTGAGGCTCCGGAGGCGGACGCCGGGGTCAGCGAGCGGTCCAGCCGCCGTCCATGGTGAGCGAGGCGCCGTTGATGAACGAGGCGGCCGGGGAGCCGGCGCTGCGCGCCTCGGCCGAGCCCACTGCGGCGACCTCCTCGGATCTGCTGCCGAGCGTAACGGTGCCCCATCCAGGGGCCGGCCACCAGGGGCATCCGCCCCCATCCGGCGGGGTATGGCACCCATTCCGGCCTGGGTGGGACCGGCAACGCGCCGGTCGCCCTGGCCTGGAGCCCGGTCGCGCACCCCACGCCAGGCGGGTTCCCGGCTTCCTGCAGCCCAGCGTTGCGCGAGCGCGGCCCGAGCGTGACCAGCGCTCGAGCGGTCCTCAGCGCCCCAGCTCGTGCTTCAGCACCTTGCCGAGGGCGTTGCGGGGCAGCTGGTCGACGTAGCGGACGCTCCTGGGCCACTTGAACGGGGCCAGGCGAGTGGTGGTGAAGGCGAGCAGGTCGTCGGGCGCGGGCGGCTCGCCCCTGGCCACGACGTAGGCGGTGACGACCTCGCCCCACTCCTCTGAGGGCGTGCCCACCACCGCGACCTCGGCGACGGCCGGATGCTCGAGCAGCAGCTCCTCGACCTCGCGCGGGTAGACGTTGTAGCCGCCGGTGATGATCAGCTCCTTGCTGCGCCCCTGGATGCGAAGGTAGCCGCGCTCGTCGTAGCTGCCGAGGTCGCCGGTGTGGAACCAGCCGTCGGGGTCGATCGCCTCGGAGGTGGCGTCCGGGTTGCGCCAGTAGCCGCCGAACACGTTGGGTCCCCGCAGCAGCACCTCCCCCTCGCCGCCGCGGTCCAGCCGCAGCTCCACGCCTGGCAGGGGGAGCCCGACGGTGCCCGGCCGCCGCTCGCCCTCGTAGGGGTTGGAGGCGTTCATGAGCGTCTCGGTCATCCCGTAGCGCTCGAGGATGCGCTGGCCGCCGTGCTCGGCCAGCTCGCCGAAGACGGTGGGCGGCAGGGGGGCGGAGCCGGAGACGCAGAGCCGGAGGCCGGCCAGCTCGCCGACCCGGGGCGAGGCGGCCAGCCGTGCGTACATCGTGGGCACGCCGAAGAACAGGGTGGCCGCCTGCGCCCTGGCGGCGCCGAGCACCCCGTCGGGCGTGAAGCGGGGGAGCAGGACCGCGGACGCGCCCGCCAGCAGGGTCCCGTGCAGCCCCACGCAGAGCCCGTGGACGTGGAACAGCGGGAGCGCGAGCAGCAGCCGGTCGGCCTCGGTCCAGCGCCAGGCCAGGCGGAGCGCCTCGGCGCTGGCCAGCAGGTTCGCGTGGCTGAGCACGGCCCCCTTGGGGGCGCCGGTGGTGCCCGAGGTGTAGCAGACGAGCGCCGGGTCGCCCGGGCCGGCCGCGTCCAGGTCGGGGGCGTCCCCGGCCGGCAGGTCGACCTCCGGGGTGAGGGTGAGCAGGTCGCCGCCGGCGGCCCGGCGGGCCCAGCCGGCCCGCTCGCCGTCGTCCACGACGGCCGCGCGAGGCTCGGCGTCAGCGACGATGTGGGCGACCTCGCGCTGGGTGTAGGCGGTGTTGACCGGGACCGCGACGGCCCCGAGGCGGAGCAGGCCGACGTAGGCCTCGACCAGCGCGAGCGAGGTGCCGGCGCTGCACAGCACGCGGTCGCCGGGCCGCAGCCCGGCCCGGTGGAGCCGCCCGGCCGCCAGCCTGCTGGCCTCCTCGAGTCGTGCCCGGGTCGTCCAGCCCCGGCTCGCGTCCCAGAGCGAGGGCCGGTCGGGCGCCGCCTGGGTCCGCTGCCGCCATGCGGCCGGCAGGCTGCCCTCGGCGAGCAGGTCGAGCCGGCCCGGGTCGGCGCCCGGGGGCAGGTGGACCTCCCAGCCGTGGCGCTGCTCGGTGGACATCACTTCCCCTCTGGCGGGCGGGGGCAGCCCGAGCTCGGCGAGCAACGCGTCGAGCTTATCCTCGGGGCTCGGCCCATCGGCGTGGGGAGCTTGGCCCCGAACTCCCCGCAACCCTCGAACCGCCCCGACCGTTGACAGCTCGGCTGGCCAGCCAACAAGATCCCTTCCTGGAGCGCCGGTCAAGCATCGGCGCCGCGGTCGAGCACGCTGGGCCTTCAGGGAGCTGGGAACCCGCGCGCCGTGGGTACATGACCGGGGCTCCAACTGCCCGACCTGGAACAGGGAGGAGACCGTGGGTGACGGGACCCGGGCGCGGGGGCGCCTGACCCTCGAGGAGCTGCGGGCCGAGGTCGATGCCGGCCGGATCGACACCGTGCTGCTCGCCATCGCCGACATGCAGGGCCGGCTGCAGGGCAAGCGTCTGGCCGCCACCCACTTCCTGGACGAGGTGGTTGAGCACCACGCCAGGGCTGCAACTACCTGCTCGCGGTCGACGTGGACATGAACACCGTGGCCGGCTACGCGATGAGCTCCTGGGACAAGGGGTACGGCGACTTCGTGTTCCGGCCGGACCTCGCAACCCTGCGCCGGATCCCCTGGCACGACGGGACCGCGCTGGTCATGTGCGACCTCGAGTGGGAGAACGGCAGCCCGGTGGTCGCCTCCCCCCGCCCGCCTCCATCCTGGACACCACGCTAGAGGCCTGGCAGCGGGTGCAGGACGTGAACCTCAAGGCGGTCTTCCTCTGCTGCAAGCACGGCATCCCCCACCTGCTGCGGCGGGGCGGAGGCTCGGTGATCAACACCGCCTCGTTCGTGGCCGTCATGGGCGCTGCCACCTCCCAGATCTCCTACACCGCGTCCAAGGGGGGCGTGCTCGCCCTCACCCGGGAGCTGGGTGTCGAGTTCGCCCGCCGGGGGGTGCGCGTCAACGCCATCTGCCCCGGGCCGGTGAACACCCCGCTCCTCCAGGAGCTGTTCGCCAACGACCCCGAGAAGGCGGCCAGGCGGTTGGTGCACCTGCCGATGGGCCGGTTTGCCGAGGCCAGGGAGATCGCCGCCGCCGCGGCCTTCCTCGCCTCCGACGACGCCTCCTACATCACCGCGAGCACGTTCCTGGTCGACGGCGGCCTGACATCGGCCTACGTGACGCCCCAGTAGGGCGCAGAGCTGCGCGACTTCTTCCTGTTCGCCGAGTCGGAGCTGGCCGGCATCATCCAGCGCTGGCGAGCCCACCAAGCCGCCCGCGCCTGATCGTCAAGGCAGCGTCGTGCTGGTGGTCGTCGTGCTCGAGCTGGGGCTGGTGCTGCCCGGGGGGCCCCCGCCACCGCCGGAGCCGGGGTCGGGCACGCAGCCGGCGCTGCGCGGCTGTGCCACGCAGGTGCCGCCGCCACGCAGGGCCGACTTGATGCCGCCCTGGAGGACGATGAGCGCGGCCGAGAGCAGCAGCACGGCGATCGCGACCATCAGCGCGTAGGAGACCGCGGTCACGCCACGTTCGCCCAGGGGCCGGGCCCAGGAAGGGCGGGCTTGCCAACTCAGCGGATGCCTCCGCGGTTCGGGACGGGCTCTCTCAGCCTGTCCGCAACCGCTGCATCTTAGTGCCTGCGTCAACTCGGTGTGCAGGCGGCTCGTGCCGCGTCCCCTCGGCGAGCGGCAGCCGCAGGGTGAAGGTCGAGCCGTGGTGGAGCACGCTGGCCACCTCGACCTCTCCGCCCATCGCCCGGGCCAGCTCGCGGGCGATGTAGAGCCCGAGCCCGGTGCCGCCGGTGGTCATGGTCATCGGGTCCTCGACCCGGTGGAACTTGTCGAAGACCCGTTCGAGCTCGTCGCGGGGGATGCCTCGGCCCCGGTCGGCCACGGACGCCAGCGCCCAGCCGCCCGCGCTGGCGAGCGCGAGCACGACGGGCTGGTCCGCCTGGGAGTACTTGTGCGCGTTGGACAGCAGGTTGGCAAGGATCTGGGAGAGCCGCATGGGGTCGGCCTCGACCACCACCGGCACGCCGGGCAGCTCGAGGGTGAGGCGGGAGGCGGGTTCGCGGAGCCAGTCGGCCGCCGCCTTCCGGGCCGCAGCGGCCAGGTCGGTGCGCTCGAGGTGCAGGCCGGGGGTTGCCGAGCCGGGCCGGCCCGAGGAGATGCGCGACGCCAGCAGCAGGTCCTCGATCAGCCGCGCCATGTGCTCGGCCCGCTCGGCGATCACCCGCAGGATCTCCTGCCGCTTCTCCTCGGTCAGCCCGGGCCCCTTGGACCGCAGCAGCTCGACATAGCCCTTGATCGGCGTGATCGGGGTGCGCAGCTCGTGGGAGACCGTGGCCACGAAGTCGGCCTTGAGCCGCTCGGTCTGCCGGATCGCGGTGACGTCGTGGACGATCACCACGTCGGTGGTCCAGGTGCCGCCCTCGAACAGCAGGGAGTGGTTGCAGCGCAGCCACCGTTCCAGGCCCTCCCTGGTCTGGATGCGTACCTCGGCCGAGGCCCGCGGATTGGCCGGCCCGGTGCCGGCCAGGAGGTGCTCCAAGGTGACGAGGGCGCCCGTCGGGTCGGGGCCGGCCAGCCACTGGTTGTAGGCCAGGCCGGCCGCCTCCGCGCCGGGCACCCCGGTGATGTGCTCCATGGCCTCGTTCCAGAGCCGGACCCGGCCGTCGCCGTCGAGCAGCAGGATCCCGTCGGAGGAGAGCCCGAGGACCCGCTCGAGCTTGGACTTCTCCTCCTTCAGCCGGGCCACCTGGGTCGCATCGCTGCACCGCGGCCGGTCGCCGCCGGCCCGGTCGCCGCCGGCCCGGTCGCCGCCGGCCTGGTCGCCGCCGGCCTGGTCGCTCATCGCCCAGTTCCTGGCCATCGGGCCGTCCTCGAGCGGGTAGGGTGGTCGGGTCGCCACAGTCATCGGAGCTGCCGGCTGTCGCCTTGATAGCCCTTCTGAGCTGGCCCGATAGGGTCAGACGGCGCCACAGCGCGCAGCCCGTGGTGCTAGGATCGCGCGGCTGTATCCGCGACCCGGCCCACGTGAACAGGAGCGCAAGCAGGCCCATGTCGACTGTCCTTCGCCGCCTCCCCCGCCTCGTCCTGCTGGCCTTCGCCCTTGCCGTCCTCGGCGCCGTCCTGCTCGCCCTCGCCGCCGGCCCGGTCGCCGCCCAGGCCCAGAGCGCCAAGGAGATCGACGGGACCGTCGCCCAGAAGTGGGAGCCGCGCGAGGTCCAGATCCAGCCCGGCCAGTCGGTCACGTTCAAGGTCACCGGCGCCCCGCCCCACCCGGTCCAATCGGGCGACGGTTCCAACCTCGCGGGCGACGGCAAGTTCGACACCTCGGCCTGCTCGCAGGCGAAGATGGGCAAGGTCGGCGACAGCTGCACGATCAGGTTCCCCAAGGCGGGCACGTTCCCGTACTTCTGCGCGATCCACATCTCGGTCGGCATGACGGGCGTGATCCAGGTCGGCGCGGCCAGCGGGACCACCACCACCGCGCCGCAGAACGGCGGGGCAGGCGGCAACGTGGTCGCCACGCCATCCACCGGCGGGGTGGCGCCGCCGGGCAAGCCGGCCGTCTACTACGCCGGGTACGGGCTGGTCGCCGGTGGGGTGCTCCTGGCCCTGTTCGCCTTCGCGAGCTACGTCCGCTTCGCTCCCGGCTTCCGGCGCGAGAACCGCTGACGGAGGTCCAGGCCGTCCTGGTGCCCCGGCTGGTGGTGGAGGCCCCGGGGCTTCCGGCGCGAGACCCGCTGACGGAGGTCCAGGGGTAGCCTGGTCCTGCATGCCGTCTCGCCGTCCTGGAGCAGCAGTGGTCTCGACCGCGACCCCCACCGACGTCCCTGACATCGTCGACTGGAACCTGGCCGCCCGTGTGGGCCGGCGGGTCGCCGGTGGCGAGCCCTTGCTCGTCCCCGACGCCTGGTCCCGCCAGTTCACCGACGTGTCGACCACCGCCGACCAGGCCGTGGCCGAGTTCACCGGCCTCGGGGGCGGGCTGCCCCCGCCGGTCGCCGTGCCGCTCGACCGCGGCCAGTGGGTCGAGGCCAACCTGGCCACGCTGCGCCGCGTGCTCCGCCCGGTGGCCGAGAAGGTCGCCACCCGCAAGGCCTGGCAGGACCAGCGCCCGGTGCCGTCGGCCATGCGCTCGAGCACCAGGGCGCTGACCGGGGCCCAGGCCGGCACGCTGCTCGGCTACGTCGCGCAGCGGGTGCTGGGCCAGTACGACCTGCCGGTCCCCGGGCCGGAGACCGCCGGGGAGGGCACGGTCTGGTACGTGGTCCCCAACATCGCAGGCACCGAGCGGAAGTACGGGTTCCGGCCGGCCCACTTCCGGCTCTGGATCGCCCTGCACGAGACCGCCCACCGGCGGCAGTTCCGCGGCGTGCCCTGGCTTCCAGGCCATATCCAGGGACTGCTCGACGAGTACCTGGGCTCGGTGGATGTCGACGACGAGGCGCTGCGGCGTATCGGCCGGCGGGCCCAGTCGGTCGCCCGCCGGGCGGTGGCCGGCGACCGGATCGAGCTGCTCGACTTCCTGCTCACCCCCCAGCAGCGGGAGATCGTGGACCGCATGCAGGCGACCATGAGCGTGCTGGAGGGCCACGGCGAGTGGGTGATGGACCGGCTCGGGGCCAGGCTCGTGCCCGGCCACGACGAGATGCACAGGACCCTGCGCGACCGCCGCAACTCGGCCAGCCCGGCCGACCGGTTCTTCCAGCAGGTGCTCGGCTTCCGGCAGAAGCTCGACCAGTACTCCAACGGCGAGCGGTTCGTCCGCACCCTCTACGAGCGGGGCGGCATGGCAGCGGTCAACCTCGTGTTCGCCGCGCCCGAGGCGCTCCCGACCAGGGACGAGGTTCGCGACCCGGACCGCTACCTGGCCCGGGCGGGCTAGAACCGGGGCGGCGATGGCGCGCGCGCCGGCCGCACTCCGGCTGGTCGCCGACCGGGCGGCCCGGGCCCTGGCCGCGGCCCGGGTGCCCGTGCAGGGCGACTCGGTGGCGGTGGCGGTCTCCGGCGGCGCCGACTCCCTCGCGCTGCTGCACGCACTGCGGGTCCTGGCCGGGCCGCGCGGCTGGCGCCTGCGGGTGGTGACCGTCGACCACGGGCTGCGGGACGGGTCGGCCGCTGACGCCGCCTTCGTGGCCGGCCACGCCGCCGAGCTGATGCTTCCGGTCCGGGTGGTCGCCCTGGCCCCGGCCGACCTGGCCAGGCACCGGGCGGCCGGGCCCGAGGGCGCGGCCAGGGCCGCCCGCTACGCCGCCCTGCACGCCGCCGCCGACGACGCCGGCTGCGCCTGGCTGGCCACGGGCCACACCAGGGACGACCAGGCCGAGACGGTCCTGCTCCAGCTCATGCGCGGCACGGGGCCGGACGGGCTGGCCGGCATGGCCGTCCGCACCGGCCGGCTGCTCCGCCCGCTGCTCTCGGTGGCCAGGGCCGAGACCCGGGCCTGCTGCGCCGCGCTCCGGGTCGCCTGGCGGGACGACCCCAGCAACGACGACCCCCGGTTCCTCCGCAACGCCGTCCGCGACCGGGCCCTCCCCCTGCTCGAGGAGCTCCGGCCCGGAGCCACGGCCGCCCTCGCCCGCACCGCCGAGCTGGCCAGGGACGACCGCGACTGGGCCGAGTCGGTCACGGCTGCGGCCCTCGCCGCCATCGCCCGCACCGCCGAGCTGGCCAGGGACGACCGCGACTGGGCCGAGTCGGTCACGGCTGCGGCCCTCGCCGCCCTCGTCGACCCCGGCCAGGACGGGTTCCCGCCGGACGGGCCGGACGGGCGCCGGCCCGAGCAGGCGCCCGGGGAGCGGTCGTCCGGGGCGCCCGGGGAGCGGCTTCCGTGCGCGCAGCTCGCCGCGCTGCCGCTCGGCCTCGGTCGCCGGGTCGTGCGGCTCGCCGCCGGGCGGTCGGGCCAGCCGCTCCCTGACGCGGCCGCGACCGACGCCGTGCTCGCCCTGGCCCGCGACGCCCGTCCGGGCGGCGATACCGCCTGGGCCGGCGGCGGGCGGGCCGTGCGGGAGGGCGGCGCGCTCCTCTTCCCGCCCCCGGCCACCGGGCCACCGGCGGCTCTCCCCGCGACCGGTCCGGGTGGGGGCCCGGTGGCAATGGATCCCCCCGTTCCGGGCGGTTGACGCAACCGGTAGGCTTGCGTTCCCCGACCGGCGAGCGCTCCCGGCCCGCGCCGCCAAGGTCAAGCGTCCAGGCCCGGTCGGGGCCCTTCGTCCGAGGAGCAGGCGGGTGTTCGAAGACGACATCGAGACGGTGCTGCTCACCGAGGAGCAGGTCCAGGGCAAGGTCCGGGACCTGGCGGCGCAGATCTCCAAGGACTACCACGGCCGCGACGTGCTGCTGGTCGGGGTCCTCAAGGGCGCGTTCATCCTCATGGCCGACCTGGCCCGTTGCCTGACGGTGCCCCACGAGTTCGACTTCATGGCCGTGTCGTCCTACGGCTCGGCCACCCAGACCTCCGGGGTGGTCCGCATCCTCAAGGACCTCGACCGCGAGATCCAGGGGCGTGACGTGCTCATCGTCGAGGACATCATCGACTCCGGCCTGACCTTGAACTACCTCCTGAAGAACCTGCGCAGCCGCCGGCCGGCAACCCTCGAGGTGTGCGCGCTGCTCTACAAGCCGGAGCAACTGAAGGCGGACATCGAGGTCAAGTACGTGGGCTTCGACATCCCCTCGGTGTTCGTGGTGGGCTACGGGCTCGACTACGCCGAGCGGTACCGGAACCTCCCGTTCGTCGCGACCCTCAAGCCCGAGGTGTACCGGGGCCGCTGAGCAGAGCGCTCCCGCCGGGATCCCCGCGCTGACCAGCGCAAACGCACGCGGCTTGTCGTTGCTCGGCTGGAGGGCCGATGCTACGATGGCAAGTCCGTACAGTTCATCGCTGCGCCTTGTCCGGGGTGTGGCGCGATCGCCGGACTACCTAATGTCGAAGGTCGTGCCACTATGGCCTGGGGAGCTTGCGATTCGGCGCACCTCCCCGCGACGTAGCTCGGAAGGAGGCAGGGGTTCGGACGAGGGTTCGGTGTGCCGGCGTCCGCGGCGGCCCGCGCTCTAGGAGTTCCAACCCCCACGCACAACGATGCCCAATCTGAACCGACTGTTCCGGGGGCCGATGGCGTACCTGCTGTTGATCCTCGTGCTCGTGTTCCTCTTCTTCAGGTACTTCACGGCCGCCCCACCGGTTCAGCAGGTCAAGCTGACCGACGTCGTCACGCGGATCGAGGCGGGCCAGGTCCAGGACGCCGTCCTGAGGGACCAGGACCAGAAGATCAAGGGCACCTTCAAGGACGGCAAGAAGTTCGAGTCCTCCTACACCGAGCTGCAGGGCAAGGACCTGTTCAACCTGCTCGAGAAGGCGAACGTGCCCACCAAGGTCGATCCCAGGGGCCAGTCGCTGTTCATCCAGATCCTGCTCCAGCTCCTGCCCTTCGCCCTGATCCTGCTGCTGTTCTTCTTCCTCATGCAGCAGATGCAGGGCGGCGGCAACCGGGTCATGAGCTTCGGCAAGTCCAAGGCACGCCTGGTCACCAAGGACCAGCCCAAGATCACCTTCCAGGACGTGGCCGGGGTGGACGAGGCGGTCGAGGAGCTCCAGGAGATCAAGGACTTCCTCGAGAGCCCGGCCAAGTTCCAGGCCATGGGTGCCAAGATCCCCAAGGGCGTGCTGCTGTTCGGCCCACCGGGGACCGGCAAGACCCTGCTCGCGCGGGCCGTGGCCGGCGAGGCCGGGGTGCCGTTCTTCTCCATCTCGGGCTCGGACTTCGTCGAGATGTTCGTGGGTGTCGGCGCCAGCCGCGTCCGCGACCTGTTCGAGCAGGCCAAGGCGAACGCGCCCGCGATCGTGTTCGTGGACGAGATCGACGCGGTCGGCCGCCAGCGCGGCGCCGGCCTCGGCGGCGGCCACGACGAGCGTGAGCAGACCCTGAACCAGCTGCTGGTGGAGATGGACGGCTTCGACGTCAAGTCGGGCGTGATCCTGATCGCGGCCACCAACCGGCCCGACATCCTCGACCCGGCGCTGCTGCGCCCCGGCCGCTTCGACCGCCAGATCACCGTCGACCGCCCCGACCTCAGGGGCCGGCTCGACATCCTCAAGGTCCACGCCCGGGGCAAGCCGATCGCCTCCGACATCGACCTCGAGGTGCTGGCTCGCCGCACCCCCGGCTTCACAGGCGCCGACCTGGCCAACGTCGTCAACGAGGCGGCGCTGCTCTCGGCCAGGCACGGCCGCAAGGAGATCGACGGCGAGGAGCTCGAGGAGGCCATCGACCGGGTCATCGCAGGGCCCGAGCGCAAGACCCGTGTGATCTCCGACAAGGAGAAGCGCATGATCGCCTACCACGAGTCGGGCCATGCGATCGTGGGCCACGCCCTGCCCAACGCCGACCCGATCCACAAGGTCTCGGTCATCTCCCGGGGCCGGGCGCTTGGCTGGACCCTGGCGCTCCCGGTGGAGGACAAGTTCCTGGTCACCCGGAGCGAGATGATCGACGAGCTGGCCATGCTGCTCGGCGGCCGGGTCGCCGAGGAGCTGTGGTTCCTCGACCCGACCACCGGCGCCTCCAACGACATCGAGCGGGCCACCCAGGTCGCCCGCAAGATGGTCTGCGAGTACGGCATGAGCGACCGGCTCGGCTCGCTCGTGCTCGGCACCAAGCAGGAGAACGTCTTCCTGGGCCGCGACTTCGGCCACCAGCAGGACTACTCCGAGCAGGTCGCCTTCGAGATCGACAAGGAGATCCGCCGGCTGATCGACGAGGCCCACCTCGAGGCCGAGCACGTCCTGACCACCTACCGCGACGTGGCCGACGCCATGGTCGAGGCGCTGATGGAGAAGGAGACCGTCGGCAAGGCGGAGCTGGCCACGATCCTCGCCCCGGTGGTCAAGCGACCTCCTCGCGGGATCATGGCACCGCCTCCCGGCAACGTCGGCTCCAACGGCGGCCGACCCCGCGACGAGGCCGGCATCGCCCGCTCCCAGGACAGTTCGGCAGCCGACTAGTGGCGACCCCGACAAGGTGTGCCGCCCGGTCGGCGCCGGGCTCCCATGGCTCCACGCTGCGGCGACATCCGCTGTGGCGAGGCGTCGACCGGGCAACCCTTCCTTGGGGAGCCAACTAGCGTATTCCCTGTCCGCATTCGGCAGGCGGTCACGAGCGGATCAGCAGAACAGGCGTAGCGTGAGCACGGGCCCGGGCCGCCGGGCCCGTGCTTCCGTTGTGCGAGGGGATGGCCTGCATGACCGACACCGACGGCCACGGCGAGATCGGCTCGCTCGCCGGGGAGGCAGGCAGTCTGGCAGGGGCGCGGGGCCGCTTCGACTTCGACAAGGTCGAGCGGGGCGTCCGCCTGATCCTCGAGGGCATCGGCGAAGACCTGGGGCGCGACGGCCTGCTGGACACCCCGGCCCGGGTCGCCCGCATGTGGGAGGAGATGACGGTCGGCCTGCGCACCCACCCGGCCGACGCTCTCAAGGTCGTCTTCGAGGAGGACCACGACGAGATGGTCATGGTCCGCGACATCCCGCTGTTCAGCTACTGTGAACACCATTTGACCCCGTTCGTCGGGAAAGCGCATGTTGCATATATTCCGAACACCGAGGGGCAGATCACCGGGCTGTCCAAGCTGGCCCGGCTGGTGGACGGGCTGGCCAGGAAGCCGCAGGTACAGGAGCGGCTCACCGGGCAGATCGCCGACCAGCTCTGCAGCCACCTCAAGCCGCGCGGGGCCTTGGTGGTGATCGAGGCCGAGCACCTGTGCATGAGCATGCGGGGGGTGCGCAAGCCAGGCGCGGTCACCGTCACCTCGGCGGTCAGGGGTATCTTCCGGGACAGCCTGTCGACCCGGATGGAGGCCATGAACCTGATCGGCGTGACCCGGCTGGGCTGACCGGACCGGACCTGGTCTCCTCATCCGGTCTCGTCTGCACGTACTGGCAGCCCGCCGAACCGGAGCGGCAGGCCGGGCGGGAGTAGGCATGCACGCTGGTGGCCGCTGCGGTAGTCCAGTTGCCGGCGTCAGACGGCATGGCGGGTAGGATGCTGACCGGGCGGGTGAGATGTCAGAAACCACGGTCCATGGCCGGGCCGGCAATCCCCGGGAGGTTCGTCCTTGTCGATTGCGCACGGGCCCCCGCATGACCTGCGCGCGGGTGACCGGGTGCTGCCCACCTCCAGCCGTTGCCTGGTCATGGGCGTGGTGAACGTGACCCCGGACTCGTTCTCGGAGCAGGGCGCCCACGCGAGCACCGAGGCGGCCGTGGCCCACGCGCTCGCCCTGGCGGCCGAAGGGGCCGACCTGCTTGACGTCGGCGGCGAGTCGACCCGCCCGGGCGCCGCCTACGTCGACCTGCCGGTCGAGCTGGGGCGGGTCCTGCCCGTGGTCGAGCGGCTCGCCGCCCTGACCGACGTGCCCATCTCGATCGACACCCGCAAGGCCGCGGTCGCCCGTGCCGCCCTGGACCGCGGGGCCAGGCTGGTCAACGACGTGAGCGCCGGGCGCGACGACCCCGACCTGCTCACGGTCGCCGCCGAGGCGCGCGCGCCGGTGGTGCTGATGCACATGCAGGGGACGCCGGCCACGATGCAGGACGACCCCTGCTACGCCGACGTGGTCGCCGAGGTCGAGGCGTTCCTGGCCGGGCGGTGCGCGGCCGCCTCGGCGGCCGGGGTGGCCCGCGACGCGATCGTGGTCGACCCCGGCATCGGTTTCGGCAAGCGCGACGAGCACAACTACGCCCTGCTCGCCGCGCTGCCGCGCCTCACCCGGCTTGGGCACCCCGTGCTCGTGGGCACGAGCCGCAAGGGGTTCATCGGCCGGGCCCTCGGCGGCGCCCCCTTGGACGAGCGGGTCGAGGGCACGGCCGCCACCGTGGTGTGGTCGGTTGAGCGGGGCGCCCGCATCGTGCGCGTGCACGACGTCCGCCAGATGGTCCGCACGGTGCGGATGACCGAGGCGCTGATGGCCGGGGCGGGTGCCGCCGCCACGACCGCCCAGGGGCGAGCCCGGTGACTGCTGCCTCCGCCGACGAGGCCGCCGTGATCGCCGCCAACGAGGCGTTCTACGAGGCGTTCGAGGCGCTCGACATCGACCGGATGGCCACCTGCTGGCAGCAGGACGACCACGTCCGCTGCATCCACCCCGGCTGGGACGTCATGGTCGGCTGGCCTCAGGTGAGCCGGTCGCTGATGGCGATCTTCGCCAACTCCGGCTACATCCAGTTCTTCCTCACCGACGTGCACGTCCAGGTCGACCACGAGCTGGCCTGGGTGACGTGCGCCGAGAACATCCTCTCCGGCGCGCAGGCCAGGGAGGAGATGCAGGGGGCCAAGGTGCTGGCCACCAACGTGTTCCGGCGGGTCGACGGCACCTGGCGCATGGTCCACCATCACGGCTCCCCGGTGCTGCCGCCATGACGCCGGGCGGACCCGCCGGTGGACGGGCGCCGGCCCTGCCTCCCTCCGACCGGATCGTGCTCCGGGGCCTGCGCGTGTTCGGCCACCACGGCTGCCTGCCCCACGAGACCGAGGTCGGCCAGGTCTTCGTGATCGACCTTGAGCTGGCCGTCGACCTGGCCGGCGCCGGACGGTCCGACGACCTCGGGCAGGCCGTCCACTACGGGGACCTCGCCGGCCGGGTCGCCGAGCTGGTGGCGGGCCGCCCACGCCGGCTGATCGAGGCGGTGGCCGAGGACGTGGCCGGGCTGGTGCTGGCCGACGAGCGCGTCCACGAGGTGCGCGTCCGGGTCACCAAGCCGCACGCCCCGCTGCCGGTCGACGCCGAGGTGGCCGTCGAGGTGGTCCGCGCCCGCACCCCAGCCGCGGAGGCTGTGCCGTGACCCGGGCGGGCGCAACCCCGAGGGCGCGCGGGCGGGAGGGGCGCCGATGACCCGGGCGGGCGCAACCCCGAGGGCGCGCGGGCGGGAGGGGCGCCGATGACCCGGGCGCACGTTGGGCTGGGGTCCAACCTGGGCGACCGGCTGGCCACGCTGGACGCGGCGGTGCGGGTGCTCGACGCCGACCGGCACACCCACGTGATGGCGGTCTCACGGGCGTTCGAGACGGCACCGGTGGGCGGGCCCGAGCAGGGCCCGTACCTGAATGCGGTGGCGGTGCTCGAGACCGACCGGAGCCCGAGGGAGCTGCTCGACCTCCTGCTCGCCACCGAGACCGGGCTCGGCCGGGCCCGGGCCGAGCGGTGGGGGCCCCGCACCCTCGACCTCGACCTGCTCCTGTACGACGGGCCACCGGTCGAATCGCCGGAGCTGACCGTGCCCCACCCCCGGGCCCGGGAGCGCGCCTTCGTGCTCGTGCCCCTGGTCGACGCCGACCCGTTCGCCCGGTTCCCCGACGGTGAGACGGCCCTCGACGCCCTGGCCCGCCTCGGGCCGATCTCCGGCGTCGTGCCCGTCAGCGAGCTGGAGGCCTAGATGACCGGACGCGGCCGGGTGCGGTTCGAGCTGCTGATGGGCCAGGTGCGGGCGGCCCTGCCGCCGCCTCCGGCCCGGGTGGTGGACGCCGGGGGCGGCACCGGGCAGCTCGCGGTGCCCCTGGCCGGCCTCGGCTACCAGGTGACGGTGGTCGACACCAGCGCGGCCATGCTGGCCACCTGCCTGCAGCGGGCGGTCGCCGAAGGCAGCGAGGCGGGCGCCCGGCTGACCACCGTCCAGGGCGACGCGGCCGAGGTGGCAAGCCTGCTCGGCCCGGCCAGCCACGACGCCGTGCTCTGCCACGACGTCCTGGCCGGCGTGGACGAGCCTGCCGAACTGCTTGGCGCCCTGGCCGCGGTGCTTCTCGGAGGCGGGGTGCTGTCGCTCGCCTTCCCGAACCGGGACTGGCTGGCCCTGCGGGCGGGCCGGCGGGGCGACTACGCCGGTGCGCTGCGCCTGCTCGACGACCCCCTGGAGGCGGCCGAGGTGAGCGCCGCCTACCGTGGGGCGAGGAGCGAGTCGCCCGGACCGGGGGCCCGGCGTGCCTATACCGCGGCCGAGTTGCGGCCCTGGCTCGACAAGGCCGGGTTCGACCTGGCCGGGCTGCTCGGCGTGGGTGTGTTCGCCGAGGTGCGGGACGAGGACCTGGACCGTTCGGCAACGGCCACGCTGCTCGAGCTCGAGCGCCGGGTGGCCGACCGGGAGCCGTACCGCTCGGGCGCGCACACCGTCCACATCGTCGGGCGGCGGCGGGCCCTTCGTCCTGCATTGTATGGATATACTACGTAGTCCTCCAAGCTCGGATCGGGGAACCCGTGCCAGACGCAGCACCCGTGCAGCTGTCACCGGCCGCCGTGATCGGCGCTGGACGCGTCGGCCTGGCCCTTGGCATCTTCCTCCGCCAGATCGGTGTGGACGTCACCATCGGGGTCCGCTCGGGCCCTGCCCGCGAGCGGGCCAAGGACCTCGGGCTCGCCGCGGCCTCGGCCCACGAGGCGGCCGACGGCGCGCGCCTGGTGATCCTCGCGGTGCAGGACGACGAGCTGCCCGCCCTGGTCACCTCGCTGGCCGCCGAAGGGGCGTTCACCGAGGGGCAGCTCGTCATGCACACCGCCGGGGTGGACGGGCCGGCGCTGCTCGCCCCTGCGGCCGCCGCCGGAGCCCGGATCGTCGCCTGCCACCCGGTGCAGATCTTCAACGACGACCTGGAGGGGACCGTCGGCCGGCTGCCCGGGACGGTCTGGGGCGTCACCGGGGACCCGGCCGGGCGCGAGGTCGTGATCGCGCTGGGCGGCCGGCCGATGGACGTGCCCGAGTCGGGCCGCGTCCGCTACCACGCAGCGCTCGTGCTGGCCGCCAACGGCACGGCCGCGCTGGCGGCGACCGCGGCCGACATCCTCCGGGCGGGCGGGGTGATCGACCCGGCCGCGCTGCTCTCGGGCCTGATCCACGCGGGCGTGGACTCGGCCCTGGCCACCGGGCAGGCGGGCATGTCGGGCCCGTGGGTGCGCGGCGACGGCCGCACGGTCGCGATGCACACCGAGTCGCTGGCCCGCAAGCAGAAGGTCATCAACGTCTACGTCGCCGTGGCCCGGCTGGTCGCCGACCGGGCTGCCGCCGCGGGCCGCCTGGACCCGGATGCCCGCCACCGGGTCGAGGCCGCCCTGCGGGGCGAGGGCGACGGCCACGGCGACAACGAGGAGTCGCGCGAGCGGCTGGAGCTGCTGCGGAGGGTGGCCAGGCGTGCGCGTGGTCGCGACCAGCGCTGAGCTGGCCGCCGCCACGGCGACGGTCAGAGCCGCGGGCGAGCGCGTCGGGTTCCAGCCGACCATGGGCGCGCTGCACGCCGGCCACCGGGCCAACTTCGCCATCGCCCGCCGCGAGAACGACTTCGTGGTCGGCTCGATCTTCGTCAACCCGCTGCAGTTCGGCCCGGCCGAGGACCTGGCCAGATACCCGCGGAGCCTGGATGCCGACCTGGCCGCCTGCGAGGCCGAAGGCGCCGACCTGGTGTTCACCCCCGACGAGAAGGAGATGTGGCCGCAGGTCCCCCAGGTCAGGTTGTGCGCGGGCGCCCTGGCCGACCGGCTGGAGGGCACCCTGCGGCCCGGCCACCTCGACGGGGTGGCCACCGTGGTCGCCAAGCTCCTGCACCTGGTCGGGCCGGCCCGGGCCTACTTCGGGGAGAAGGACGCCCAGCAGCTCGCGGTGGTCCGGCGCATGGTGGCCGACCTCGCCTTCCCCCACCAGATCGTCGCCTGCCCGACCGTGCGCGAGCCCGACGGCCTGGCCATGTCCTCGCGCAACGCCTACCTCTCGCCCGAGGAGCGCCGCAGTGCGCCGGTGCTGTACCGGGCGCTCCTGGCCGGCCGGGCCGCCTGGCGCGACGGCGCCCGTGAGCCCGCCGCGGTCGAGAAGGTGGCGCGCGAGCTGCTCGACCAGGCGCCACTGACCGAGGTGCAGTACGTCGCCCTGGTCGACCGGGACACCTTCGAGCCGCCCGTGCACGGGGTGCGGGCCGGCCAGGTGCTCGCGGTCGCGGCCAGGGTGGGTACCACCCGCCTCATCGACAACCTCACCCTGACCTGACGGCCGGACTGGAGGGACGAGCGTGCTGCTTGCCATCGACGTCGGCAACACCGAGATCACTCTCGGGGTGCTCGACGGGGAGAAGCTGGTCCAGCACTGGCGCGCGGCCACCAGGGTCGAGCGCACTGCCGACGAGCACGCGCTCATGCTGAGCGGCTTCCTGGCCCATGAGGGGCTCGAGTTCCCGGGGTCGCTGTCGGGCGTGGTCGTCTCCTCGGTGGTGCCCAGGCTCACCCAGGCCCTGCGCGAGATGGTCCAGCGCTACTGCCCGTTCGAGCCGCTGCTGGTCGAGCCGGGCGTGCGCACCGGGCTGTCGATCATGACCGACAACCCCAGGGAGGTCGGCGCCGACCGGGTCGTGAACGCGGTCGCGGCCTTCGCCCTGTACGGCGGCCCCACCGTGGTCGTCGACTTCGGCACCGCCACCACGGTCGACGCCATCTCGGCCCGGGGCGAGCTGCTCGGCAGCGCCATCGCCCCCGGCATCCAGATCTCGATGAGCGCCCTGGCCGACCACACCGCACAGCTCCGGCGGGTCGAGCTGGCCGTGCCCCGGTCGGTGGTGGGCAAGAACACGGTCGAGAGCCTGCAGGCCGGCATCGTGTTCGGGTTCGCCGGCCAGGTCGACGGACTGGTCCGGCGCACCGTGGCCGAGCTCGGCGGCCACGCCACCGTGGTGGCCACCGGCGGGCTGGCCGATGCGGTGCTCGACGCCTGCGAGACCATCCAGCACCACGACCCCTGGCTGACCCTGCACGGGCTGCGGCTCATCTTCGACCGCAGCGCCGAGGCCGGGCCGGCCGGCCGCGGGGAGCGGGCCCGCGGCGGCGATGGCTAGGCCGGCGCGCTCCGACCGCGTCGAAGGGCGGCCGCTCTCCCCGCGGGCGTTCCGCACGTTCGGGATCGAGGCGGTCGTGCTCGGGCCACCCAGCCGGCAGGAAGGGCTGGTCCGCCGCGAGGGGGTCGCGGTCTGGCGCCGGCTCGCCGAGCACGCCCCGGTGTTCGACCGGGCCGCCGCGGCGGCCGGGATGACGGTGGGGGAGGGCAGCGTCCTGTCGGTGCGGGTCGTGGTCGCGGCCACGCCCGGCCGGGACCGGGCCCTGCGCGTCCCCGCCATGGGCGAGCGGGCCGACCGCGTCCTCGAGCTGGCCGCGGGGCCGCCGCCCGGGCCCGGCTGGCTGCTGCTGGTCGACGAGGGCCCCGGCGAGGTCTGGCTCTACCTGGCCGACGAGGAGGACTCCCGGGGCGCCCTCGACGGCTTCCTCGGCCGCCGGGGCAGGACCGACTTCGGCCGCGCCCGCCGCCGTTCACGCCTGGGCGGGCTGCTCAGCCTGGGCGCGTTCGCCGCGCTCGTGCTGGTCATCTACGGACGGGTGCTCGGCCTGGGTGCGGCCGGGCAGCTGCTCGGCGGCGTCCTCCTGCTGGCCTCGATGGCCGCCCTGGTCCGCGCGCGCCCGCGCTGAGCCCCGGGGCCGCGCCAAGCGGCGGCATGCGCAAGGGGTCGGCGAGGCGCCTTTGGGGTTGTGAGCGCGACGGGACCACCCGCCCCATGGCACAGGCGCTCTTGGGCTGTGGAAGCAGCGGATCCACCCGACCATGGCACAGGCGCTCTTGGGGGGCCGTGGGGGGAGCGAGCTCCCCCCACATGGAACGAGGACTGCCGGTCGACGAGCTGCCGGCGATATCCAGCAGACGCCCGTTGGCTGAACCGGTGGGGCGGGAGGTCGTGACCGGCCGAGAACCGTCGAGAACATTCAGTCCTGGGGGAGGTGGCCCGTCCTCCGTCCCGCCCGCACCGTCATGCGCATATGGTATGCCTGGCCGCAATGACGCAAACCTGGAGGTTGTGCGTAGGTACTTTTCGCGCTGATAGGGCGTGCAGCCGGCGTCGCCCCGCCCCGAATTCCGCTCGCGCATTCCGATAGCATCGGGTCGATCGGCTCGCGTCCCGATCGATCCGACGGGGAGGAGTGCCGTGCCAGAGCCACCCGCGACGCCCCAGCCGGCCGGCGGCGACGAGGACCGCTCCGCCGTCGAGCGGATGCGGCGCGACAAATTGGCCCGGCTGCGGGCGGCGGGGATCGACGCCTACCCGGTCGGGTTCACCCGCAGCCACACCCTGGCCGAGGTGGCCCGTGGCTGGGAGGCGCTTGCCGACGGGGAGGAGTCCGGCGACGTGGTGCGGGTCGCGGGGCGGGTCGTGCTCAAGCGGGACTTCGGCAAGCTGGCGTTCTGGACGCTGCGCCACGGTGACGACGAGCTTCAGGCCATGCTCACGGTCGGGCCCCTCGGTGCCGACCAGTTCGAGCTGGTGACCGACCTCGACGTGGGCGACTGGGTGGGCGTGCAGGGGCCGGTGGTCCGCACCCGCAAAGGCGAGCTGTCGGTCAAGGCGTCCGAGGTGTTCCTGCTCGCCAAGTCGCTCCGCCCCCTGCCCGACAAGTGGAAGGGCCTCACCGACGTCGAGGTGCGCTCGCGCCAGCGGGAGGTCGACCTCGCCGTCAACCCGGCCGCCAGGGCCGCCATGCGGATTCGCTCCCGGGTGGTGCAGTCGCTGCGCTCCTCGATGCTCCGCCGCGACTTCCTGGAGGTCGAGACCCCGGTCCTCAACCCGGTGCCCGGCGGGGCGCTGGCGCGGCCGTTCGTCACCCACCACAACACCCTCGACACCGACCTGTACCTGCGGGTCGCCTGCGAGCTGTACCTGAAGCGGCTGCTGGTCGGCGGGGTGGACCGGGTCTTCGAGCTCGGCCGCGTGTTCCGCAACGAGGGCATCGACGCCACCCACAACACCGAGTTCACCATGCTCGAGTCCAACTCCGCCTTCCAGGACTACCGGGACATGATGGAGCTGGCCAGGGGGGTGATCCTGGAGGCGGCCGACGCCGCGGCAGGGACCAGGCGGGTGAGCTTCCGGGGCCGTGAGATCGACCTGGGCGGTGACTGGCGCCAGCTGACCCTGCTTGACGCCGTGCGGGGGGCGCTGGGGGAGCCGGGCCTCGCCTACGACCTGCCGCTGGACAAGGTGCGCGTGCTCTGCGACCGCAGCGGCGTCTCCTGGCAGCCAGGCTGGGGCACGGGCAAGCTCGTGCTGGAGCTGTACGAGAAGCACGTCGAGCACACGGTCGTGCAGCCCACCTTCGTGACCGACTACCCGGTCGAGGTGTCGCCGCTGGCCCACCCGCACCGCGAGGACCCGATGGTCACCGAGCGCTTCGAGCTGATCATCGCAGGCCGCGAGTACGCCAACTGCTTCTCGGAGCTGACCGACCCCGACGAGCAGCGGGAACGGTTCGAGGAGCAGGCGCTCGCCAAGGCCGGCGGCGACGAGGATGCCATGGTGGTCGACGAGGCCTACCTGCGGGCGCTGGAGCTCGGGCTGCCCCCCAACGCCGGGCTCGGCATCGGGGTGGACCGGCTGGTCATGCTGCTCGGCGGCCTCTCGTCGATCCGCGAGGCCGTGCTGTTCCCGCAGCTACGGCCCGAGGAGCTGTGACGGCGGGCAACCGCTGGCCGGTCTTGCGCGAACACCTGGGGAGCACCCGGTCATCGGTCAAGTGGGCCGGCCGGGCGCCGATGAGTCAGGGACGTTACGGGAACAGATGGTGACGCCGGTGCGTTGACCCGGTCGACGGAGCACGTCCGGCCGACGGCAGACCAACCATCGGGATGCCAGAGGCCCAGTGCTATAGTCGATTGGCGGCAAGGTACCGCTGCCGCCGTATCCCTGGGGGTTTGGCGATGTTTGAGCGCTTCACCGACCGGGCGAGACGCGTGGTCGTGCTCGCCCAGGAGGAGGCTCGACTCCTCAACCATAACTACATCGGGACCGAGCACATCCTGCTCGGGTTGATCCACGAGGGTGAAGGTGTCGCGGCGAAGGCGCTCGAGTCGCTCGGCATCTCCCTCGAAGCGGTCCGGGCCCAGGTGGAGGAGATCATCGGTCAGGGCCAGACCGCCCCGACCGGGCACATCCCCTTCACGCCCCGAGCCAAGAAGGTCCTCGAGCTGTCGCTGCGCGAGGCGCTGCAGCTCGGCCATAACTACATCGGCACCGAGCACATCCTGCTCGGGCTGATCCGCGAGGGCGAGGGCGTCGCCGCCCAGGTGCTCGTGAAGCTCGGCGCCGACCTCTCCCGCGTCCGCCAGCAGGTCATCCAGCTCCTGTCCGGCTACGCCGGCGGCAAGGAGGGCCAGCCCGCCGGTGCCGGGGGCGAGGCGCAGCCGCAGGGCTCGCTCGTGCTCGACCAGTTCGGGCGCAACCTGACCCAGCTCGCCCGCGAGGGCAAGCTCGACCCGGTGATCGGGCGCGAGAAGGAGATCGAGCGGGTCATGCAGGTGCTGTCCCGCCGGACCAAGAACAACCCGGTGCTCATCGGCGAGCCGGGCGTGGGCAAGACCGCCATCGTCGAGGGCCTGTCCCAGGCCATCGTCAAGGGCGAGGTGCCCGAGACGCTCAAGGGCAAGCAGATGTACACCCTCGACCTCGGCGCGCTGGTGGCCGGGTCGCGCTACCGGGGCGACTTCGAGGAGCGCCTGAAGAAGGTCCTCAAGGAGATCCGCACCCGGGGCGACATCGTCCTGTTCATCGACGAGCTGCACACCCTGGTCGGCGCGGGCGCGGCCGAGGGCGCGATCGACGCGGCCTCGATCCTCAAGCCGATGCTGGCCCGGGGCGAGCTGCAGACGATCGGCGCGACCACCCTCGAGGAGTACCGCAAGCACCTCGAGAAGGACGCCGCGCTGGAGCGCCGCTTCCAGCCGATCCAGGTCCAGGAGCCGACCGTCACCCACACCATCGACATCCTCAAGGGCCTGCGCGACCGCTACGAGGCGCACCACCGGGTCACGATCACCGACGACGCCCTGGTCGCCTCGGCCAACCTGGCCGACCGCTACATCTCCGACCGGTTCCTGCCCGACAAGGCGATCGACCTGATCGACGAGGCTGGCAGCCGGATGCGCATCCGCCGCATGACCGCTCCACCCGACCTGCGCGAGTTCGACACCAAGATCGCCGAGGTGCGCCGGGACAAGGAGTCGGCGATCGACGGGCAGAACTTCGAGAAGGCCGCGTCCCTGCGCGACAAGGAGAAGAACCTGCTGGCCGACAAGGCCAAGCGCGAGCGCGAGTGGAAGTCGGGCGACATGGACGTGGTCGCCGAGGTCGACGAGGAGCAGATCGCCGAGGTGCTGGCCGCCTGGACCGGCATCCCGGTGTTCAAGCTCACCGAGGAGGAGACCGCCAAGCTGCTCCGGATGGAGGAGGAGCTGCACAAGCGGGTCGTCGGCCAGGAGACGGCCATCCGGGCCGTGTCCCAGGCCATCCGGCGCACCCGGGCCGGCCTCAAGGACCCCAAGCGCCCGTCCGGCTCGTTCATCTTCCTCGGGCCCTCGGGTGTCGGGAAGACCGAGTTGTCGCGCACCCTGGCCGAGTTCCTGTTCGGCGACGAGGACGCCCTGATCGCCCTCGACATGTCCGAGTACATGGAGAAGCACACGGTCAGCCGGCTGATCGGCTCCCCGCCCGGCTACATCGGCTACGAGGAGGGCGGCCAGCTCACCGAGGCGGTCCGCCGCAAGCCATTCAGCGTGGTGCTGTTCGACGAGATCGAGAAGGCCCACCCGGACGTGTTCAACACGCTCCTGCAGATCCTGGAGGACGGCCGCCTGACCGACGCCCAGGGCCGCACCGTGGACTTCAAGAACTGCGTGCTCATCATGACCTCGAACCTGGGCACCCGGGACATCGCCAAGGGCACCACCCTCGGCTTCACCGCCCGGCCCGACGCCAAGGTCGACTACGAGCGCATGCAGGGCAAGGTCATGGACGAGCTCAAGCGCCACTTCCGGCCCGAGTTCCTGAACCGGATCGACGAGGTCATCGTCTTCCACCAGCTCTCGCGGGAAGAGGTCTTCGCCATCGTCGACCTGATGATGCGGCGCATCGTCGAGCAGCTCAAGGCGAAGGACATCGCCATCGAGCTGACCGAGAACGCCAAGGGGACGATGGCAGACAAGGGCTACGACCCGGCCCTCGGCGCCCGCCCGCTGCGGCGCACGATCCAGCGGATGGTCGAGGACCCGCTCTCGGAGAAGCTGCTCTGGAAGGAGTACACCGCGGGCCAGCTCATCGTGGTGGACGCCGAGAACGGCGAGATCGTGTTCCGCTCGCTCGACCAGCCCACCGACATCGACATCCCACCGGCCGAGCTCGCCGGCAAGGAGTGAGGCCGCCACCTGTCCCACCCCAGGGATAGACGAAGCCCCCGGGTTCCCCCGGGGGCTTCGTCGTTCCAGCAGCCGTCCGCAGATGCGTCCGCGGTTGGCTGACCCTTGGGTGGCGACCCGGTGTCGCGCCGCAGCGCCCTCTGCCATACTGGGACCATGGATCGTCACAGCAGCCTGAGCCTGCTCCTCAGCTAGCCGCGAGCGCCAGCACGGCGCTTGCGGCGACCCCCTCGTGCCCACGGCCGGCCGGGGGGTCTTTGGTTTCCGGAGCGGCGGCGCGGCGAGGAGGGACCGAACCCATGGGCGACGAGGGAGCTGCCTACGACCCGGTCGAGGTCGAGGCGCGCTGGCGGGCGCGCTGGCGAGCCGACCGCCTGCTCGAGGTGGACGTCGAGCGGATCGACGCGCAGGCCAAGCTCTACAACCTGGTCGAGTTCCCCTACCCCTCGGCCGAAGGGCTGCATGTCGGGCACGCCTACACCTACACCGGCGCCGACACCTGGGGGCGGTGGCAGCGCATGCGGGGCCGCTCGGTGTTCCAGCCGATCGGGTACGACTCGTTCGGGATCCACACCGAGAACTACGCGCTCAAGGTCGGCGAGCACCCGAGGACGCTGACCGCCCGCACCATCGCCCACTACCGCGAGCAGCTCGAGCGGCTCGGCGCCGCTTGGGCCTGGGGCCAGGAGCTGGCCACCAGCGACCCCGCCTACTACCGCTGGACACAGTGGGTGTTCCTGCGGCTCTACCGGGCCGGGCTGGCCGTGCGGCGGGAGGCCCCGGTGATCTGGTGCCCCTCGTGCCTGACCGTGCTCGCCCACGAGCAGCTCGAGGGCGACCGCTGCGAGCGCTGCTCGTCCCGGGTCACCACCCGGGTGACGAGGCAGTGGTTCCTGCGCATCACCGCCTATGCCGACGAGCTGGTCGACGGGCTGGACGAGGTGGACTGGCCCGAGCTGGCCAAGCGCCTGCAGCGGGAGTGGATCGGGCGCTCAGCAGGCGTCGAGGTCGACTTCCCGGTCCCCCGGCTGGCCAGCCGGCTGGCCGCGTTCACCACCCGCGTGGACACCCTGTACGGGGTGACGTTCCTGGTCGTGCCCCCCGAGCACCCGCAGGTGGAGGCGCTTGCTGCCGGCACGCCGCAGGAGGAGGCGGTCCGCGCGCTGGTGCGGGAGGCCCGCGAGCGGGCGGCGCTGCCGCCCGAGCGGGCCGTGGGCCCGCGCTCGAGCAGCCGGCGCGGGGTGTTCAGCGGCGCGGTGGCGCGCCACCCGGCCAGCGGCGCCGAGGTGCCCGTCTGGGTCTCCGGCTACGTGGTGGCCGGGTACGGGACCGGCGCGGTCATGGGCGTGCCCGCCCACGACGAGCGGGACTGGGAGTTCGCCACCGCCATGGGCCTGCCGGTCGTCGCCGTGGTGGCCGAGCACGCAGACCCGTCCGGCTCGGAGGGCGCGGCCGGGAGCGGGCCCAGCTGGGCGGCGGGACCCGGGCCCGAGGGCGTGGCCCGCTCCGGCCCGTACACCGGTGAGGGCGTGCTGGTGGGCTCGGGCCCGTTCTCCGGCATGGCGTCCGGCCCGGCCCGCGAGGCGATCGCCGGCTGGCTGGAGGAGCGGGGGCTGGGCCGCCGGGTGACCAGGTACCGGCTGCACGACTGGCTGATCTCGCGCCAGCGCTACTGGGGGCCGCCGATCCCGATCGTCCACTGCGGCGCCTGCGGCGTCGTGCCGGTGCCAGAGGACGAGCTGCCCGTGCTGCTGCCCGACGTCGCCGAGTTCCGGCCGACCGGCTCCGAGGAGTCGCCCCTGGCCGCGGTGCCGTCGTTCGTGGAGACGACCTGCCCGGCCTGCTCCGGGCCGGCCCGCCGCGAGACCGACGTGTCCGACACCTTCCTGGACTCCGCCTGGTACTTCCTGCGCTACCCGTCCAGCGACATCGACGACCAGGCATGGAGCCCGGGGCGGACGGCGCGGCTGCTGCCGGTCGACATGTACGCGGGCGGCCGCGAGCACGTCATGCGCCACCACCTGTACGCCCGCTTCGTGACCCGCGCCCTGCACGACCTCGGCCTGGTCCCGTTCGCCGAGCCGTTCCCGCGGCTGCGCCTGCACGGCCTGCTGCGCAAGGACGGCGCCAAGATGAGCAAGAGCCGCGGCAACGTGGTCGACCCTGACGCCTACGTGCGGCGTGTCGGTGCCGACAACCTCCGCATGTACCTGCAGTTCTGCGGGCCGTGGGAGGAGGGCGGCGACTTCTCCGACGAGGGCATGGCCGGGATCGAGCGCTTCTCGGCCCGGGCCTGGCGCCTGCTCGCCGACCCGTGGACGCCGGGCCCGGGCGGGGTGGATCTGCGGTCCCTGGACCGGGCGGTGGCCACGGTCGAGGGCGACCTCGAGCGCCTCAAGTTCAACACCGCCCTGGCCACGCTGATGGAGCTGGTCCGCTGGGCCCAGCGCCACCGCGCGGCCATGTCCGGCCCGGAGTGGGACCGCACCGCCCGTACCGTGGTGCTGCTGCTGGCGCCGTTCGCCCCGTATCTGGCCGAGGAGCTGTGGTCGCGCCTGGGCGGGGCGTACTCGGTCCACCAGCAGGCGTGGCCCGCCCACGACCCGGCCGCGCTCGCCGAGGAGGAGATCACCCTGGTCGTGCAGGTCAACGGCAGGCGCAGGGACGCGCTGCCTGCGCCTGCCGGCACCACCAGGGAACGCGCGCTCCAGCTCGCCCTGGCCAGCGAGAAGGTCCGCCGCCACCTGGCCGGGCGGCCGCTCCGGCACGCCGTGTTCGTCCCCGACCGCCTGGTCAACCTGGTGGTGTGAGCCCGCCCGGCCCCGCCGTCCCGCGACTCGGGGCCTTCGGAGTCTTCCCTACACTGGGTGCATGCCTTCGACATCCCGTACGGGCAGACCGCCACCTACGGCGACCTCGCCCACGAGCTCGGCGACCCGGCACTCGCCAAGGACGTCGGCGCGGCCGTCGGACGCAACCCGCCCACCGCCGGTCGACGCGGGGCTGCTGGGCGCCGTCCGGGCCGCAGTGCTCGACTGGTTCGCCCTGGCCCGGCGCGACCTGCCCTGGCGCGGCACCCGCGACCCGTACCACGTCCTGGTCGCCGAGGTGCTCGCCCAGCAGACGCAGGCGGCCCGGGCCGCGGCCGCCTACCCGTGCTTTCTGGAGCGCTTCCCAAGCGTTGCCCAGCTGGCCGCGGCCAGCCCAGCCGAGGTGCTGCGGGCCTGGCAGGGCCTTGGCTACAACCGGCGCGCGCTCGCGCTGCGTGCCACCGCCCAGGCGGTCGTTGCCCGCGGCGGCTGGCCCGAGACCGTGGCCGGCCTGGCCGAGCTGCCCGGGGTCGGCCCGTACACCGCCAGGGCCGTGGCCTGCTTCGCGTTCGGCCAGGACGTCGCCCCGGTGGACACCAACGTGGCCCGGGTGCTGGTCCGCTCGCTGGCCGGGGCCGACCCGTCCAGCCTCGGCCCGGCCGCCCGCCAGGGACTGGCCGACGCCGCCCTGCCCGCGGGGCAGGCCTGGGAGTGGTCCTCGGCCCTGATGGACCTCGGAGCGGCCCACTGCCGCCCCCAGCCCCGCTGCGAGGGCTGCCCAGTCGCCGCGCGCTGCCGGTGGAGGGCGCTCGGCCCGGCCGCGCCGCCGCCGCGCCCCCGGGCCCAGGCCCCGTTCGCCGGGTCGGACCGGCGCTGGCGCGGCGCCGTCGTGCGCGCCCTGGCCGCCGCGCCGGCCGGGCTGGACCCTGCGTCCCTGGCCGCCGCCGTCGGCGCGGAGGCCGCCGGACGCCCCCCAGGATGGTTCCCCGACCTGCTCGAGCGCCTGCGCACCGAAGGGCTGATCGCCCGCCACCCCGACGGCCACCTCCGCCTTCCCGGGTGAAGTCCGGCACGGCGGGCCGGTCCCGTGGGTGCCCCTGCTCGAAGAGTAAGGTGACCGAGCGGCCCGCGGGCAGACCTGGCGGAAGGGATGGACGGCGTGGCCGACCAAACGGAGGGGCGGACCTCGGGCCCGGCCCGGACGGGGGCTGCCGCGGGCGCGGAGGAGTGGGTCCGCTACGCCTCGCCGGCCGGGCGCTGGGTGCTGCTGGCCACCGTGCTCGGCTCGGGCATCGCATTCCTCGACGGCACCGTCGTCAACGTGGCCCTGCCCACGATCGGCGAGGAGTTGGGCGCCGGCATCTCCACCCTGCAGTGGGTGGTCAACGCCTACACGCTCACGCTGGCCGGCTTCCTGCTGCTCGGCGGCTCCCTCGGCGACCACTACGGCCGGAAGCGGGTGTTCCTCATCGGGGTGGTCTGGTTCGCGGTCGCCTCGCTGCTGTGCGCGGTCGCGCCGAACGCCGGCGCGCTGGTGGCCGCCCGCGCGCTCCAGGGCGTCGGCGCGGCGCTGCTCACCCCGGGCAGCCTTGCGATCATCGAGGCCACGTTCCATCCCGACGACCGGGGCGCGGCGATCGGCGCCTGGTCGGGCCTGGCCGGGGTCACCACGGCGATCGGGCCGTTCCTGGGCGGCTGGCTCGTCGAGGCGGTGAGCTGGCGGCTGATCTTCTTCATCAACCTGCCCCTGGCCGCCGCGGTGGTCTGGATCGCGCTCCGGCACGTTCCGGAGTCCCACGACCGGAGCGCAGCCCCCGGGCTCGACTACCTCGGCGCCGCCCTGGCCGCGCTCGGGCTGGCCGGGGTCATCTACGCGCTCACCGACGGGCCGGCCACCGGCTGGACCTCGCCGGTCATCCTGGCCAGCGGGCTCGGCGGGGTCGCCGCCCTGGCTGTGTTCATCGAGGTCGAGCGGCGCAGCCGCCACCCGATGCTGCCGCTCGACGTCTTCCGGTCGCGCCAGTTCACCGCGGCCAACCTGGTCACCTTCGTGGTCTACGGCGCCCTGGGCGGCGCCCTGTTCCTGCTCCCGATCCAGCTCCAGCGCGTGGTCGGCTACTCCCCGCTCGCCTCGGGGGTGGCCCTCATCCCGATCACCGTGCTGATGCTGCTGCTCTCGGCCCGGGCAGGCCGGCTCAGCCAGCGGATCGGGCCGCGCCTGCCCATGACCGTCGGCCCGCTCCTGGCCGGTGCCGGGCTCGCGCTGCTGGTGCGGGTCGATGTAGGTGCCACCTACGTGGGTGGCGTCCTGCCAGCGGTGGTCATGTTCGCGCTCGGCCTGTCGCTGACCGTCGCCCCGCTGACCTCGACCGTGCTTGCCGCTGCCAGCGCCGACCACGCGGGTGTGGCCAGCGCGGTCAACAACGACGTGGCCCGGGCTGCGGGGCTGTTCGCTGTGGCGGTGCTGCCCGTGGCTGCGGGGATCTCCGGGGCCGGCGCGCTCGAGCCGGGAGCGTTCAGCTCGGGGTTCCAGGTCGCCATGCTGCTGGCGGGCGGCACCTGCGCCGCCGGGGGTCTGCTCGCGTTCGCCACCATCCGCACGACCCCTCGTCCCGCCGAGCCCGAGCTGCGCCGCGAGGAGCACGAGCCCTGCATGAGCTGCCCGGTCTCCGTCCCGCCGCCGCGCCGGTTGGCGGCCGCTGCGGACCGCTCCTGAGCACGGGAGCCCGGCGGCTGCTCGGCCTGGCCCGATCCACGCCGGTCGTGCTGCCCAGCCAGGCCGTGATCGCCCCACGTAGCTGGCCGGTCCTCTTCGGCGAGCAGGCCCAGAATGTCTCCTGGTCCCAGTGCGTCGTGCATGGCGACTCCGCCGGGTTCTTGGATCGACGTGCTAGCCTCTTTCTTATCACCGGGGTATGCAACCCGTACTCGCATGGGGCCACGCGCGCGGGCTGCGGCCGGAGCGCCGGCCGAGCCCGTCGGTGGGAGCCTTCTCACGTGCCGAAGACCGTCCGTACGACCTACGCCTGCACCGAGTGCGGGACGTCGACCCCGCGCTGGGTCGGCCGCTGCCCCGGCTGCGGCGCCTGGAACACCTTGGTCGAGGAGGTCGTGGAGCGGGCCGGCCCACCCCGGGCGTCCGGGCCGGTCACCCCGGCCGTGGCCATCACCGACGTCGCCCCCCAGGTCGATGCGCACCGGCCGACCGGCGTGGGCGAGCTGGACCGGGTGCTCGGCGGCGGCCTGGTCGCCGGCAGCGTGGTGCTGCTCGCGGGCGAGCCCGGGATCGGCAAGTCGACCCTGCTGCTCGGGGTGCTGGCCGGGCTCGCCGCCGGAGGCCGGGTCCTCTACGTCTGCGCCGAGGAGTCCCGCGAGCAGGTGCGCCTGCGCGCCGAGCGCCTCGACGCCCTCCACCCGGACCTGCTGCTGGCCGCCGAGACCGACCTCGGCGCGATCCGCACCCTCATCGACGACGTGGGCCCGCGCGTGGTGGTGGTGGACTCGGTCCAGACGGTGGCCGACCCCGAGCTGGCCGGAGCGCCCGGCGGCGTCGGCCAGGTGCGCGAGGTCGCCGCCCAGCTCGTCCGGCTGGCCAAGGAGCGGGGGATCGCCACCTTCCTGGTCGGCCAGGTCACCAAGGAGGGCGTGGTGGCCGGGCCCAAGACCCTCGAGCACCTCGTCGACGTGGTGTTGAACTTCGAAGGCGACCAGCACCACGCGCTGCGCCTGGTCCGCTGCACCAAGAACCGCTACGGCCCGGCATACGAGGTCGGCTGCTTCGAGATGACCGAGGCCGGCCTGGTGCCCTTGGCCGACCCTTCCCGGCTGTTCATGTCCGCGCGCCAGGTCGGGGTGCCCGGGGTGGTCTGCACCGTGAGCCTGGAGGGCCGTCGCCCGCTCGTCACCGAGGTCCAGGCCCTGGTGGCGCCCACCGCCGCGCCGATGCCGAGGCGGACCGCGCAGGGGCTCGACCCGGGCCGCCTCGCGATCCTGGTCGCCGTGCTCGAGCGGCGGGCCCGGGTGGCCCTGGCCGGCCAGGACGTGTTCGCGGCGACCGCCGGCGGCGTGCGCCTGACCGAGCCGGCCGCCGACCTCGCCATCTGCCTGGCCCTGGCCTCGGCAGCCCGGGAGTGGCAGGTGCCCGCCGACCTGGTCGCCTTCGGGGAGGTCGGGCTCGGCGGCGAGGTACGCCCGGTGCCCCAGCTCCCCCGGCGGCTGGCCGAGGCGGCCCGGCTGGGCTTCCGGCGCGCGCTCGTCCCCGCCGGCACCGAGGCGCGCGGCGACGGGCTCGCGGTCGTGGAGGTCGACTCGGTGACGCACGCCCTCTCCACCTTGCTCGCGTCCGGGCGCGCGCCGGCCCGGCCCGAGCGGCCGGCTGCCGGTGTTGCCGCGCCGTTCCCGGGGGGACGCCCATGACCTGCTCGCAGTTTGACGACCGGCTGACCCAGGTGCTCCAGCAGGTGGCTCCGGGCACCCACCTCCGCGAGGGCCTCGAGCGCATCCTGCGCGCGGAGAAGGGCGCGCTCGTCGTGCTCGGCGCCCCGCCGCAGGTGCAGGCGCTGTTCACCGGCGGCTTCCGGATCGAGGTGCCGTTCACCGCCCAGCGCCTGTCCGAGCTGGCCAAGATGGACGGCGCCCTCGTGCTCGACCAGGCGGGCGGCAACATCCTGTGGGCCAACGTCCACCTGATGCCCGACCCGAACATCCCGACCTCGGAGACGGGCACCAGGCACCGCACCGCCGAGCGGGTGGCCAAGCAGACCAACGTGCCGGTGGTCACCGTCTCCGAGTCGATGCACATCCTCACCCTGTACCTGGACGACCTGCGCCACGTGCTCGAGAACGTCGCCAACGTGCTCTCGCGGGGCAACCAGACCGTGCAGACCTTGGAGCACTACCGGGCCCGCTTCGACGAGCTGGCCGGCCAGCTCACCGGCCTCGAGCTGGACGGGACAGCCACCCAGCGCGACATGCTGGCGGTCCTGGCCAGGGCCGAGATGCTCTGTCGCGTCGCAGAGGAGCTCGAGCGCTACGTCGCGGAGCTGGGCGTGGACGGGCGCCTGCTGCGCCTGCAGCTCGACGAGCTCGCGGTCGGCGTCGACGAGGCCAAGATGCTGGTCGTGCGCGACTACCTGCCGGTGCAGAACGGTCTCGGCGTGGCCGGCGTGCTCGCGGAGGTGGCCAAGCTGGCCCCGGAGGAGCTGGCCGACCCGACCGCGCTGGCCAGGGTGGTGAACCTGACAGGTGACCCCGAGGCGCTCGACGCAGTGCTGGTCCCGCGTGGGTACCGGGTGCTCGCGAAGGTGCCGGAGCTGCCCGGCTGGGTGATCGACCGGGTGGCCGAGCGCTACGGCTCGCTCAAGGTGCTCCTGACCGCGAGCCTGGAGGATCTCGAGGAGGTCGAGGGCATCGACCGAGACCGGGCGAGGCAGGTTCGGGACGGGCTCGGACGCCTCGCCGAGGCGTCGGAGGTGGAGTATTACCCCTGACCACGCTGCGTGGCAACGCATTTCAGTCAAGTCACGATCAGGCCATCTACCTGCACGTTCATTTGAAGCTGATGGCGAAAAAGTGCTACGATGAGCTGCTTCATCTCGACGGGAAGGGGTTTTCGCGTATGTTCAAGGTCGGGGACAGCGTCATCTATCCGCAGCACGGGGCCGCAACGATTCAGGGGCTGCAGGACCGCGAGATAGGTGGCGAGACCCGAGAGTATCTCGTGCTCAGGCTGACGTACGGCGACCTCACCTTGATGGTGCCCCGCGACAACTGCCAGGAAGTCGGGATCCGCGACGTCTGCAGCTCCGAGGACGTCGAAGGCGTGTTCGACATCCTGCGCACCGGCGAGTCCTCGCCCCAGGGCAACTGGAGCCGCCGGTTCAAGGGCAACATCGAGCGGCTGCAGTCGGGCGACATCTTCCAGGTCGCCGAGGTGGTCCGCGACCTCACCGTCCGGGATCGTGACAAGGGTCTGTCCGCGGGGGAGAAGCGCATGCTGCAGCGCTCCCGCCAGATCCTGGTGTCCGAGCTCGTGCTCGCCTGCAACTGCGGCGACGACAAGGCCATCAAGATGGTTGACGAGGCGCTCGAGTCGTAGCGCGTCGGCTGGCACGTTTCCGTCGAGGGGCCGCACCCGTGCGGCCCCTCGACCGTTGTGCACGGGAGGGAGAATGCGGTGACAGGTCCGGTCGAGGTGGCGGCGGTCGTTCCGGCCGCCGGCGCCGGCCGGCGCCTGGGCAGCCAGGGCGCCAAGGCGCTCGTGCGGCTGGACGGCCGCCCGCTGCTCGCCCACGTCCTGGCCTGCCTCGAGGCGAGCCGCAGCGTCACCGCGATCGTGGTGATGGCCAACCCCGACGCCGAGGAGGCGACCGCCAAGGTGGTGGCCGGCGAGGGCCTCACCAAGGTGGCCTCGGTGCTTCCCGGCGGGCCGAGCCGCCAGGCCAGCGTCGCTCTCGGGCTGGCCGCGCTGCCGCCCGGCCCCTGGCTCGTGGCCGTGCACGACGTGGTCCGCCCGCTTGCCGGTCCCGGCCTGCTCGACGAGCTGGTCGAGCTCCTGCGGGCCGCCGGCGCGGACGGGCCGGCCGGGGTCGTTCCCGGGGCGCCGGTGACCGACACCGTGCGCCGGGTGGGGGAGGGCGGTCGCTCGCTCGGCGTCGTGCACCGCGAGCAGCTCCGCGCGATCCAGACACCCCAGCTCTTCGTCCGCGCGGTCCTCGAGGAGGCCCATCGGCGGGCGGCCCGCGACGGGATCGAGGTGGCCGGCGATGCGGCGCTGGTCGAGTGGGCCGGCCACCCGGTCCGGGTGGTGCCCGGCCCGGTCGAGAACCTGAAGGTCACCACCGCCCTCGACCTGGCCGTGGCCGAGGCGATCCTGGCCAGACGGGCAGCCTGCCGGTGACCGCTCCACGCCGAGCGCGTTCCCCGACATGGCGGCGCGGGCGATCCTGGCCAGACGGGCAGCCTCCCGGTGACCGCCCCTCCGAGGACCGCGTCCGCCCCTCCGAGGACCGCGTCCGCCCCTCCGAGGACCGCGTCCGCCCCTCCGAGGACCGCGTCCGCCCCTCCGAGGACCGCGTCCGCCCCTCCGAGGACCGCGTCCGCCGGCATGAGGGCGGGCCACGCCGGTGATGCCGCCATTCCGGGTCGGCCAGGGGGTCGACGTGCACCCGCTCGTCACGGGGCGGCCGCTGGTGCTCGGCGGGGTCGCCGTCCCGTCCGACCGCGGCCTGGACGGCCACTCAGACGCCGACGTGGTCGCCCATGCCGTCTGCGACGCGGTGCTGAGCGCCGCCGGGCTTGGCGACCTCGGCCACCACTTCCCGGCCGGCGACCCCCGCTGGGCCGGCGCCGACAGCCTGGATCTCTGCCGCCGGGTGGCCGGGCTGGCCCGGGAGGCCGGCTGGGCGGTCGGGAACGTGGCCGCAACGGTCCTGTGCGACCGGCCCCGGCTCGGGCCGCACCTCCCGGCCATGGTCGAGGCGCTGGCCGGCGCCCTCGGGGTGGACGCCGGGCAGGTCCAGGTCACCCCCAAGTCGCCCGAGGGGCTGAGCTTTGCCGGCCGCGGCGAGGGCATCGCCGCCATCGCCGTCTCCCTGCTGGTCGCGGCCGACCCTCCCCCGGGGAGCGCCGGGCAACACCGGCGACAGGGTTAGCATGGGACCACGTGGCAACGCGCTCGCCATGCGAATAAGTTCCCTCGACGACATTCCCGAGCCGAATCCTGGAGCCGAATCGTGGCCCTGCACCTGACCAACACGTTGACCCGCCGCAAGGAGCCGTTCGTCCCCAGGGACGAGGGCAAGGTCGGCATCTACCTGTGCGGGATCACGGTCTGGAACGAGCCGCACATCGGCAACCTGCGCAACGTGGTGGTCTTCGACGTGCTCCGCAGGCACCTCACCGCGTCCGGCTATGACGTGCTGTTCGTCCGCAACTACACCGACGTCGACGACCGGATCATCGAGGCGTCCGGCCACGACCCGCTGCGCGCCTTCATCGCCGCCGAGCACTGGGCCCGGGTGTACGACGAGGTGAACGCCGCCCTCGGCATCATCCCGCCCGACATCGCGCCCCGCGCCACGGGGCACATCCCCGAGATGCTCGAGCTGGTGGCCAAGCTGGTCGACGTCGGCCTGGCCTACCAGGCCGGGGACGACGTCTACTTCTCGGTGGGCAAGTACCCCGACTACGGCAAGCTCTCCGGCCGCGACCCGGCCGACCTCCTGGCCGGCGCCCGGGTCGACATCAACCCCGACAAGCGCGACCCGCTCGACTTCGCGCTCTGGAAGGGCGCCAAGCCTGGCGAGCCCACCTGGAACTCGCCCTGGGGCCCGGGCCGGCCAGGCTGGCACATCGAGTGCTCGGCCATGGCAGCCAGGTACCTCGGCCGCGGCTTCGACATCCACGGCGGGGGAGAGGACCTGATCTTCCCCCACCACGAGAACGAGATCGCCCAGTCCGAGGGCGCCACCGGGGAGCCCTTCGCCCGCTACTGGCTGCACAACGCCTTCCTGCAGCTCCACGGCGAGGCGATGCACAAGTCGACCGGCAACGTGGTCTCGCCCAGGCAGCTCCTGCAGCGCTACCGCGGGGTGGTGCTCCGCTATGCGCTGATGAGCGCCCACTACCGCAGCCCGCTCGAGTTCTCCCCCGAGGTGCTCGACGACGCCGGGGCCGCCTACGAGCGGCTGGCCACCTTCGCCACCAACGCCGCCCGCGCGCTGCCCGAGCGGGTCGGTGTGGGCGGGACCGAGGAGGGTGGCTGGCGCGAGCGGTTCGTGGCCGCCCTCGACGACGACCTCAACATCCCGGCCGCCCTGGCTGTGCTGTTCGACCTGGTGGGCGCGGCCAACCCGCTCATCGCCAGGGCCGAGCGGGGAGTGCCCGAGGCCATCGCCGAGCTGCACTCCAGGCTGGTCACGTTCAGCGACCTGGCCGCCCGGCTCGGCTTCACCCCGCTGCTCGACCTGCCCGAGCCCACCAAGTTCCCGGCGGTGCTCAAGCTCGTGCTGGAGCTGCGCGAGCGGGCGCGGGCCGCCCACGACTTCGCCGCCGCCGACCTCGTCCGCGACCGGCTCGCCGCGGTCGGCATCCGGGTCGAGGACCGGGCCGGAGGCCCCCGGTGGCACCTCGCCCGGTAGACGGATCCCGCCAAGGACCGTCCGGGTCGGGAAGGCCGTCCCGCGACCGCCGCCAGCGCCCGGACCGCCCGACCGCGGACGGCCGGCGGGCCGCGGACGGCCGGCCAGCCCCGGACGGCCGGCCAGCCCCAGACGGCCGGCGGGCCGCGGACGGCCGGCCAGCCCCGGACGGCCGGCGGGCTGCGGACGGGCTGGGTGGGGAGACCGAGGTCCAGCGGCCCCGGGCGCCGGCCGGCCGGCGGGCCGCGGACGGGCTGGGTGGGGAGACCGAGGTCCAGCGGCCCCGGGCGCCGGCCGAGAAGCGGCGGGCGGCCAGGTCGGGCTCCGGGCCCGCAGCCGCCGCCCGCACGGCCAAGCAGGCGCGCCGGCGCGACCAGCGCGACGCGGCCCGGGCCGCGGTCCGGCCCGGGCCCGACCGTGAGCTGATCGAGGGCCGGCGCCCGGTGATCGAGGCGCTGCGGTCCGGCCGGCCGGTGGACCGGGTGCTGGTCGCCTCGGGCGGGTCCGCGGGGGGCACCCTGGCCGCCTTGCTCGAGCTCGCCCGCGCCCGCGGGGTGCCGGTGGAGACCGTGCCCCGCTCGGTGCTCGACGCTGAGGCGCAGACCGGCGCCCACCAGGGCGTCCTTGCCGTGGTGGCGCCTATCGAGCCGATCGGCCTGGACGAGCTGCTCGCGGTCCCGCTCGGCAGCGCCGAGCCCCCGTTCTTCCTTGCGCTCGACGGAGTCGAGGACCCCCGCAACCTGGGCGCGTTGGCCCGTAGCGCCGACGCGGCCGGCTGCCACGGCCTGATCGTACCCAGGCACCGCAGCGCCCCGCTGTCAGCCGTGGCGGTGAAGTCGTCGGCCGGGGCCCTCGCCCACCTCCCGGTCGCCGAGGTCGCCAACCTCACCCGCGCCCTGGACCGCCTGCGCGAGTCCGGCGTGTGGTGCGTCGGCCTGGACGGCGAGGCCGAGGCCGGCCTGTTCGACCTCGACCTGGCCACCGAGCCCGTCTGCGTCGTCGTCGGCGGGGAGGGCGCCGGGCTCCACCGGCTCGTCCGCGAGGCCTGCGACGTGGTCGTCCGCATCCCCATGACCGGCCACGTCGAGAGCCTGAACGCCTCTGTCGCCGGTGCCCTGGCCCTGTTCGAGGTCCGTCGGCGCCGCAGCGGCACGCCGGGCCTGCCAGGCGCCGGGCGCTGAGCGTTCCGTCTGGCCCGCCCTTGCCTCACCCGGTAGGCTCATCTCATCCGCTGGCGTGGCGCAACCGGCAGCGCAGCTGTCTTGTAAACAGCAGGTTGGGGGTTCGAGTCCCCCCGCCAGCTCCAAAACCCGCAGGTCAGAGGCCATTTCGTACTCGTGGTAGGCCGTGCAGGACAACCGGTAGTCATTCCTCTGGCCGCCACGGCTTGAGACGCTGGACCCGTCTCTGGCGATCCTCTGATCCGAGCTGCCGGGATGATCCGTGGATGCCCCCACGGGGGCGCGGCGGCTATGCCGCAGGCGTGGTCAGCATGACCGCTGCGACCGCGGTCGGTTCCGGGACCGGCTCGCCTTGCTCGCGTAGCCCCTCGAGGTGGAAGGCGATGGCTTCGCGCATCTGGCGCTCGGCGTCCTCGATAGTGTCGCCAAGTGCGACGCAGCCAGGCAGGTCGGGTGCCCAGGCGCCGTAGCCGCCATCATCGGCACGTTCTATGACGATCAGGTAGCTGGGTGCATTGGTGTCGGGCATCGCACGGCTCCGTATGGTTAGCGTTGGTCTCCGAGGAGGCCAGCCTGTCTGAGGATGCTCCGCTGCAGCCCGACGGGCAAGTCCTTGCCGGGCTTGCCCGGGATCGTGACGAGTCCCGGCTTGGTGGGGTGCTTGTACTGGCGGTGGCTACCACGCGTCCGGCTGAGCATCCAGCCGTCATCCTCGATGAGTCTGGTGACCTCGCGGACCTTCACCCGACGCTACACCTCCTCGGCTGGTTCGAGTGCCCAGAGCCTACCGAGCCGACGGGGCACGCGAGTCGTGCCATCCACAGCGGAACGGAGGTCAGGATGCGCGTCGTCGCCGACGGCTAGGACACAGCGGAGGTGGCGACTGGGCCGACCAGCCATTGCTCGTCGTCCAGGCGCGCCGCGTTCGGGCAGCCCGACGACCCGGGGTGCAAGCACGTCGACTGCTCGCCCGCCTGCCAGCAGGCCGCCACCGCACCCGGCAGCGCACCAGCGCCAGCAGCGCCAGCACGCCGGGCAGCAGCACACCACCGGCGAGGACTGGTGCCACCAGCAGCTCCACCGGCAAGCAGGATCCCGCTGGCCCGGCGCGGGCCAGCGCCAGCACCGGCGTCACGACGGCCACCAGCCGCCACCCGGCAGCGCCAACGGGCCACCGGCCCGGCGCCACCGGTGAGCAGCGGGAGCGCTTCCGGCGCAGCATCCAGGCGCTGCTGCGGCGCCTGGACGACCTCGTCGGCCACCGCTGACCCCGCCCGCGCCGCCGTGTCCAAGCATTGCCGTAAACCGAGACCAACCGCGCAAGCGCGCGTCGTAGGATGCAGCAGGACGGCCCCGGGACGCGGCCGCGTCCCGGGGCCAGGCCGAACCACACGCGAAGGAGCGCTCGGCCATGACCCAGCCTCCCGGCCCCACCCAGCCCGGCTGGAGCCCACCGCCCGCATGGGGTCGACTGCCACCGCCGCCACCGCCGCCTCGCGGCCGCGGCGTCATCATCGCCCTCGCCGCCGCCGGTGCGGTCCTCACCGTCCTGGTCCTGGTGCGGTCGTCGTCGCGCTCAGCAGCGGGCAGCGCGCCACCGTCACCACCACGCCGGCGGGAGCGGCCCCGACGACCCAGGCCCCCGAGCCCGAGGTGACCGAGCCGCCCCAGACCACCGCCGAGCCCGCCCCAAGGTGGCCGCCGCGAAGGTCGGCGAGACCCTGACCGTCACCGACGAGCTCGACGCCAACGTGGTGGAGGTCACCGTCACCCGGGTGCGGGTCCCGCGGGGCGGGGAGTTCGACAAGCCCGACCACGGCCGCTACCTGCTCGCCACCGTCAAGGTGAAGGCGCTGGCCAACGACGTGACCACGCCGACCCTGTACGTGCTGGTCGGGTCGGAGAAGTACGACCAGACGATCGCGCTGCTGGACGCCGGCGCGTACTACGAGACCTACAAGAGCCTGTCGACCGGGCAGACCCACCAGGGCCTGGCGGTGTTCGACGCGCCGCCGGCCACGGGCGGATCGTGCTCGCCGGCGACGACACCGCCCCGATCGGGTACTGGACCTACTGAGCCGGTGGGCGGCCGCGGGAGCGAGGCTGGCGGGTGGAAACGACCAGGGGCGGGCACTGGCGCTGGCCGGGCGGCGCGGCAGCGCCCTCGCCCGGCGGGTGAGGGCATCGGCCGAACGCGGACGGGTGCAGGGTCCCGGCCGCGCCGAGGCCGATCCAGGCCCCGGGACCGTCACAGTCACGGAATAGCGACCTGCAATTCCGGCGACCACAAGGAGGCCGCCCACGACATTTCTAGCAGGTCGTGACTCTCCCTCGATCGGCCCCTGGATCACTCCTTGGTCCCCCCTCGAGGGGTCCCTTGATCCCCCCCTTGATGGGTCCCTAGGAGCGACTAGCGAAACTCATTGTCCCTGGTGAGGGTATGTGATCCGGTAGGGACGGCAGGGCTGTACCCCACGATCAGGCCCGGCTTACCCCATCTCGGTGGGGGCGGCGGCGGCGCGGGCGCTGACCCAGCTCGCCCAGCTCGTGACCATCGCGGTGCACTCGGTGATCTCCGAGTCGACCGGGAGGCCGGCGTTGGCGGCGGCACCGACGGCACGGGCCAGCGCGGTCGCGGCGCCCTCTGCGGCGGCTGCGGCGGCGCGCAGCTCGGCGGGATCGGGTCGGGTAGGGTTGGCCATGTCGGCACCTCCAGGGGTGTCGGCCAGGCCCCGGGGGCGGTTCCGGCCGTCGCCCGGGGCGCTTCGCGCGTGTGCGCTGGTGGGCGTTAGTGTGCGCCGGTTAGTGCCGGTCGGCAAGTCTCGTACGCTCTGAGCATGAGTGAGCGGCTGATAAGCGAGCAGGAGCTGGCCGAGTACGTTCACGTCCACGTCGCCACCGTGCGCAAGTGGCGCCGCGCCGGCACCGGCCCGCCCGTGCACTGGGCCGGGACCAAGCCCCGCTACCGGCTCGCCGAGGTCGATGCCTGGCTCGACCGGCACCCCGAAGAGCGCCGCGAGGACCCCGATGGTCCCGAGCCGGATCCGGCCGGGTAGAACCCAACCCCCGAGCCGGCTCTCGGCATGCTGTCACGGGCGAAGGCGCAGTTCCACCCAATCAAGGTGGGCACCCTCGCATGCTGTCTATAACCTGTGGGAACATGGCGACTGTGTGAGACGGTTGAATTACATGGATGTAATTTAGGGTACGGGCTCTATCGGCGGCGGCGGCGCAGGAGGAGGGTATGAGCGTGGTCAGTGGCGGTCCCATCACATGGAGCACGGTCGGCCCGGCACCGACGACCTACGATGCCGGGCTCGTAACGTACGTAAATGGCGTTGAGATCGTGCAATCACAGTGGGAATTCACCCTCCTCTTCTCCCAAATCTCAGGGAATCCTCAGCCTCCTGTGCAGCCCGGTACCGAATCTAGGACCGAACCCAGGGTTCAACTGACGAAGACCCTTGTGGGTCGTTTCGCCATGTCGCCCCAACACGCCAAAGCATTTGTTGAAATCCTTCGCCAGCGCGTCCAGGCGTATGAAGATAAATTCGGTGTACTCCCAGCGTATCAATTGCTCCTAGCTCCGGAGGAGCAAGGCGACGAGGGTTCCGAACCCAGCCCAAGCAGCGATCTCCCAGCAGAGTCCCCTTCTACTTCCCCAGAGGAGTCCTCTCATGGAGACTAGGACATTCTACAGCGAACACGGACACGGACATACTCCGGAGCCTAGGTTCGAACGGACGATAGGAACCGCCGGCCCCACTGCTGGTGGTAACCCTCCATCGCCTTTTGACCCTCCTGGACTTGGGGACTGGTTTTCGACCGAAGAGGCGGCTCGGCACAGTGGCCGATGGGTGCTTCTGACGGATGACTACAGGGTTCTCGCGTCGGCACCAACTCCGAGGGAGCTAATCGAAACTCACCCTGAGATTCAGGCCCCCTTCATCGTGTACGTCGATCCTGCGAACCTTCGCGTGGCAATGTGACCCTCAGTCCAATCGCTAGCGGCCCGGTAACGTTCACCCTGACGCACAACCGGAGTTATGCAGGCCGGAGGAATCCACGACCTGAGATCGAGGTCGAGATCGCGACTAAGACGGCAAGCGGTCTCCTGATCGGTGCATTGCGAACGAATTTGGTGGTTGACTCCGGCGCCGATTGCACAATGCTTGATTCAGCATGTGCCGCGCCGCTAGGCATTGACCTCAGCCGTTGCCGCGTTGAGCGCATTGGTGGCATTGAGGGTGGCGAAGTTCTGGCCCGATCTGCGCGAGTCCTAATGCATCTGTGTGAACGGTGGATCGATGTAGAAGTGTGCTTCCACCCTGGGCGGCGACCGCAGTTGCTTGGCAGGCAGGATGTCTTCGACAACCTCCTGATCCTGTTCTTTCATCGGACCAGCCACCTTTACGCAAGTACGGCCTGATCCCATGTAGTTCTGGGCGGGCGATTTAGTCTACCCATATGCGCTTGACACCCGGTTTAATCTGGTCGGGAATGTCACACCCGGGAGGTACGATAAGGCCAATGAGATAAAGCGGCCCCCGCGAGGCAGCAACCTCCGGGGGCCAGGACCAGGAGTTGTGACCTCCATGGCCGTCCCGAAGGTACCACCGCGCTCGGACGCCGTACAGATAGCGGGCCTGCTCGTCAGCCCGGAAATCAGTCAACTCGTGGCCGAGCTTGCGGCGACACGCTGGACGGGCCGCCCCGGCTACCCGGTCCGTGTCATGTGCGGCATGGCGCTCACGAAGAGTATCTACAGCCTGGCGACCTGGACACGCACCGTTGGGTTGGTCCGCGAGCACGCTGCCCTCCGCACTGCCATCGGCTGCCCCGACCCCGCCGATGTGCCGAGCGTGCATGCCGTTTACAGGTTCAGCGCGAAGCTGCGCCGGTTCAAGCCGCTGCTGGACGCCTGCCTTGACCGCGTGACCGCCGCCCTGCACGAGCAGCTCCCCGAGCTGGGCACGGCCATTGCGGTTGACGCTTCCGACATGCCGGCCTTTGGCAACGGCCAGCGGTATCTCTACCGGGGCGGCCCGGAGCGCAAGCGGTACAGCGACCCGGACGCCACCTGGGGCCACCGGAGCGCGGTCTCCACCCGCTCGGCCGGATCGTTTTATGGCTTCAAGGTCCACGCTGCTGTGTGCGCCGTGACCGGCCTGCCGCTGGCGTGGACGGTGGAGACCGCCAAGGCGCAGGAGGCCACCTTCGCGCTGCCGCTGCTGGAATCGGTGAAGGAGCGAGGGTTCCGGCCAGAGGTCGCCGTGCTCGACAAGGGCTACGATCACACCCCGGTCTATGTGGGGTTCGAGGCGCGCGACTGCCATCCGATCATCCCCCTGCGGGAGACCCCCGCCGTCAAGGCCGGCAAGCACAAGCCGCCGACTTGCGACCACGGCGAGTGGACCTTCGCCGGGTCCGACGCCAAGCGGCAGGCGGCCAAGTGGCGCTGCCCGACCGGCGCGTGCGCCCCTGCCAGTACGTGGGTCGGCGCCAGCCGGCTCCATACCCTGATCCCGCGTGGCACGCCCCGATGGCGGACGCTCTACCGGCAGCGCGGTTCGGTTGAGCGGGAGTTCGGCCAGCTCAAGCACGAATGGGCGCTGCTGCCGCTGCGGATCCGGGGCATCGAGCGGGTCCGGCTCCACGCCGACCTGACGATCCTCGCCCAGCTCGCCTGCGCGCTCGCCAAGGCCCGAGCCGTACCGCTGGCCGCGTAGGCGGCCCTACCCCGAGCACACCCGCCCCGAGGTTCCGGGCCGCCCCAAGGCGCCCGGAGCCCTACGCTGCGCGCCGAGCCGCGCCGATCAGCAGGAGAACAGCCCATGAACTGCGACAATGCCAGCCGGGCGGCGAGTTTCGCTGGCCGTATCGCCGGACTCTCCTAGGCCACCGCGGGGTAGGGGTCGCCGGCCTCGCGCCGTTCCCGCTGGTCAGGGGCTCAGCGGGGCGGGGTCACGCGCGGTTTTTGCGCGTGACCCCGCCCCGCTCGCTACGTAGGTGTGCCGCCCGCCTCCCCGCTGGGCCGGGTGACGCCATTCCACACGGCATTCCTTCGTGCAGCGTCGAACCCCGGCCCAGCGGGGAGGTAGATCGTGGACAGCACGATTTATGCGGCTTCGCCGCCATTCCCTCATTTCGTCTTGAGGAATTCGCGCACTTGCCAACTTCGCTTGCTGTTGCTCGCCAGGACAGACTGGCCCATGAGCAATCCCACAACAGAGGCCAACCAGCGCTGGCTGAACCCGGGGTGGCCGGCATCGGCACGGCCAGCTTCCTGGCCGACGTCGGCCACGAGATCCCCACCGCCCTGCTCCCCAACCTCCTCCGGCCGTGTCCGCGTTCGTGTCCGCGATCCGCGCCTCCACCGACGCATTCCTCGGTCAGTGACGTAGCGGCAGCGCGCGAGCGCGCGTGAGGCCCGCACGATCTGGTCGGCAGGTGCTTACGCGCGTGGGGCGTCGCGCCGGGCTTGCCAGATGTCGGGACGGAGGCGGCCGCGCTCGGGCGGCGATCAGCGCTCGGCGGCGGACTGGCTCGGGCGTTGGCCGCCGACCGCAACGGGTCGGTGCGCTAACGCAGCCGCTCGGTCAGGAAGTCCTCCCAGGTTCGGTGGCCAACGGCCTGTTCGGGGGCGAGGTTGGCGCCGGCCCGGACTGCGCGGGCCGCCTTGCCGGGGAGCCTGACCGGCATGAGCAGCCGGTGCCGGTGACTGGCCCGCAGGTAGCTGCGGAGCAGCTCGGTCAACTCGTACACGCGTGGCCCGGCGATGTCGGGCACGAGGCCGGACGGCTTGCCGAGGGAAAGCTCGACGAGTCGGGCCGCCACCTCTCCGGCGTCGACCGGCTGGAATCGGAAGCCGGCCGGGACCGGTATCACCGGCAGCTTCGCCAGTTGCCGGGCCACCGTCAGGATCAGGTCGTGAAACTGGGTGGCGCGCAACGTCGTCCACGGCAGTCCGGAGTCGGCGACCACCTTCTCTGCGGCCCGCTTGGCCGCGAAGTAGCCGAACATGGTGCGGTCGACCCCGCTGACGACCGGGATCCGTTCGGCGCCGACGACCGAGATGTACACCAGGTGCTGGGCACCGGCCCGCGACGCCGCCCGCACCAGATTGCGGGCCTTGTCCTCATCGCCCTTGGAGCTGCCCGCGCAGTGCACGATAGTCCCGACCCCGTCCACCGCGGCTTCGAGCCCTTCGCCGGTGGCCAGATCGCCGATCATGAACTCGATGCCGTCCCCGGACTCGTGGCTGCGCCGACTGAGCACCCGCACGTGACAGCCGGCCTCCCGCAAGCGTGGCACGACGAGGCGCCCGAGCGTGCCCGTGCCGCCGGTAACCAGAAGGGGTGATGTCACGGTCATCTCCAATTCGTTCGTCCGGGAGTCGATCTCCCGGTCACATCGGCTGGGGTTCGGGGGTCTACTGCTATGACACCCCGCGACGGAAGAATGTGACCTGATGGACGAGCGCGCATGGCTGACCGAGCGTTTCGATGAACACCGGACTCGCCTGCGAGCGGTGGCCTACCGGATGCTCGGCTCGCTCAGCGAGGCCGATGACGCCGTCCAGGAAGCCTGGCTGCGCCTCAGTCGCGCCGACACCAGCAGCGTCGAGAACCTTGCTGGGTGGTTGACCACGGTGGTGGCACGGGTGTGTCTGAACATGCTGCGCACGCGCGAGTCGCGGCGCGAGGAGCCCCTCGACGTGCACATGCCCGACCCGATCATCAGCCACGAGGACGGGGGCGACCCCGAGCAGGAAGCGTTGCTGGCCGACTCGGTCGGCCTAGCGCTGCTGGTGGTGCTCGACACGCTAACGCCGGCCGAGCGGCTCGCCTTCGTGCTGCACGACATGTTCGCCGTGCCGTTCGAGGAGATCGCCCCGATGATCGAGCGGTCCCGGCCGCGGCCAGACAGCTCGCGAGCCGCGCCCGCCGCCGGGTGCAGGGAGCGGCCCCGGCTCCCGACCCTGATCTCACGCACCAGCGCGCTGTTGTCGACGCGTTCTTCGCCGCCGCCCGCAACGGCGACTTCGACGCGCTCGTCGCCGTGCTCGACCCCGACGTCGTGCTACGGGCCGACGGCGGCACGGCGCGCGCCCGCCAGACCGTCGTGATCCACGGCGCGCGGGCCGTGGCCGCACAAGCGGTCACCGGCACGCGGTTCGCCCCGTTCGTGCGACCGGCGCTGATCAACGGAACCGCCGGAGTCATAGTCGCTGCGGGCGGGCGGGCGTTGTCGGTCATGGGCTTCACCGTTGCGCACGGGAAGATCGTCGCTATCGACGTGCTCTACGACCCCGAACGCCTGGCCGACCTCGACCTGGCAGTCTTCGATGACTCACCGTGAGTACGGCGGCTGAAGCGTTCGGTCACGCTGGGGGTACGCGTGCCTGGCCCATGGCGTGCTTGGGTCTGTTACCTGCGGTCGGCTGCCTGAGCCAGCATGTCCCCGGTCGTGTTAGCGTCGCGGCGGGCGCCGAGGTGCAAGTACACCCGGCCGCTTTGCCACTCCACCTCGTCGTTATCTTAGGGCCGAACCGTCCAGTGGCCCTTTGAGCAGCGCTGTTGCGTCATGGACGGCGTCTTCAAAGGGCGCTGAACCACCGGAGTGACCAACCGCCATTCGGAGGCGGTAGGCACAGGCGACTGAAGGAACTCCTGCCGTCTCCGTCGCACCCGGTCTACCCCAACCCGGGTTTACCTGCTGGCTGCTGGGATGCGCCGAGCAGTGCCCATGGCGGAGAATGCGCCGAACTGGTCCAGGTGCGAGGGGGATTCCCATGACTGATGTGCAACCCGTGAAGGACATCCAGAAGCTCATGTGGTCGCTGGGGGACTACCGGGAACTGGCCCGGCAGGCGGAGCCGGCCGCGGTGGCGCTGGTGGAGGCCTGCGGGGTCGGGCCGGGGATGGAGGTCCTGGACGTGGCCGCCGGCACCGGGAACGTGGCCGTGGCCGCTGCCCGGCGGGGCGCCCGGGTGGTGGCCTCGGACCTGACGCCCCGGATGGTCGAGTTGGGCCGGGAGCGGTCGGCTGCCGAGGGCCTGGACATCGAGTGGGTGGAGGCCGACGCCGAGGACCTCCCCTTCGACGATGGCCGGTTCGAGGTCGCGGCCTCGACCTTCGGGGCCATGTTCGCCCCCCGCCCGCAGGTCGCGGCCGCCGAACTGTTCCGGGTGGTCAGCTCCGGCGGCGCAGTGGGACTGGCGAACTGGACCCCACAGGGCTTCCTCGGGCGCCTGATCGACATCTCCTCCGGCTACGCACCGGCGCCGCCTGGGGGGATCCCCTCTCCGCTTGCTTGGGGTGAGCCTGGGGTCGTGCGACAGCGCCTTGCGGAACTGGCGGTGTCGGTCGAGCTCCAGCCGCGGATGGCGCCGATACGGTTTGATTCGAAGGAGGCCGCCCGGGAGTTCCAGGAGCGCTATAACGGCCCGCTCATCACCCTGCGGAACATCCTGCCGCCGGAGCGCTACGGCGCGCTGATGACGCAACTCGATCAGCTGACCGACCAGTTCAACCGGGCCACCGACGGGACCGTGGCGATCGACGCGGAGTACCTGCTGGTGGTGGCCAGGAAGCCGTGATGTCGTGTGGGCGCTGCAGCTTCCAACCCGGGGCCTGCACCTCGTAGGGGGTCGGCGCCCAGCACCGTCCACCACTCCCCGCCCCGAGTCCGGCAGCAGCACACGCTGCACGAGCATGGCCGTCGGATCTGCGTGCTGGAGAGCGGAGGATAACCACGTCCACCAGGCAGGACCCGGCCCTTCAGGCACTCGTGCCGTACCTGCTGAAGGTCTTCACCTGGCAGCAGCAGGCCACCAGCCGACAGATCGCTGATCAGCTTGCCGTCACTCGCCAGGGCCAAGTCGGCGAGCGGTTTAGCCTCGATTCTCGGGAGGCGTGCTGTGCCCGCCTTTGGTGCTGCCCGGGCTCCGACAACACCATGAATGCCCTGGTCACGGACGGTTCCGTAACGCCGGGGACAGCGGACCTCAACTAGTCTTCTAGAACCGGAGGATCCGAGTCCGCGGAGCGAAACCCGTCAGGAGGGCCAGCGCTCCGGCAGGGGACGCCCGCATCTACCCTCATCATTGACGAGCCGTCAGCATGTCAGCTCGGCAGCCGCACCCCGGGACAGGAATATAGCACTAGCACTACGGAGGCTCATTCAAGGAGCATCATTGAAGTATGAGACGGGGAGGGGAGTACTTCACCGATCCGCAGGGACCGGCGCGGCGCCGCTACGAGGCGCTGCGCGCCTACTTCGTCGAGGAGCTGCCGGCCGCCGAGGTCGCCGGCCGGTTCGGCTACGCCAC
>Ga0184627_10000075_pt1 | contig 50301 bp, 49 predicted proteins | sample PLM3_127_b1_FD_133150 | JGI IMG/M metagenome (GOLD analysis project Ga0184627, IMG submission 133150) | Groundwater sediment microbial communities from an aquifer in East River, Colorado, USA - PLM3_127_b1 | ecosystem: Environmental > Terrestrial > Soil > Riparian zone | place: USA: East River... | reverse complement strand
TTTTGCTCAACATCCCAACGCTTCCGCCCCGAAACCTTTCGGGACTGCACAGGCATCGTCGCTGCTTCCATCAATCCTCCTTATACGATTATACCTGTCCAAATCTTAAGTGGGGCACGGCACCTAAAGAACGCCAGCATCTAAAAATCATCAAGTATGAGATTAGGGCTTCTACTAAAATACAAAGAGAAATTGATAAACTAATACGATCGCTTAAAAAGCGCCTTTGATAGTTCATTGGGCACGTGGCAACGTGCCCTTACGGAAAACGACCTAACTCCCGGCCCCTTCCCGATGCGGGAAGGAGTGGGCGCATTGCAATGCGCCCCTACGAATACACCTCTTCTGCCTCCGCCAAAGCTTAATTGACAGAAGCAATCTTCCGATGTAGAATGTTAACCCGTAGCGGCGAATGGCATTCTCCCTCTTTTTCCACTAATCCCTAATCCCTGTCTTAAAAACGGGTGGGCAATGGGATTTGAACCCACGACCCCCAGGGCCACAACCTGGTGCTCTAACCAACTGAGCTATGCCCACCGTATGTTTGTAGGGACGAGGTTTCCCCCCTCACACCGGGCTGGGTAACCCAGCCCCTACGTTTGATAGAATAAACCTAAAAAACCGTAGGCGCAAATGGGAATTTGGTAGGGGTTTGATTAATCAAACTCCTACGCAACATTTCGCAGGGACAGGCCCCCGCTTGCGGTGAGCGAAGTCGAACCGTGCCCGCCCTTTCCCCAAAACAAAACCGGGCAACCACGGAGGGTTGCCCCTACAAAATTTCTCGTGTAAAAACGTAGGGGTGAACCTTCAGGTTCACCCGCGGGCGAATCTAAAGATTCGCCCCTACATTTTCCTATTAATCTTTCTGGCGCCGGTTTCAACCGGCGACTATAAAAGATAAATCGTGGTGAACAGAAACACCCAGACCACGTCCACGAAATGCCAGTACCAGGTGGAAGCTAAAAATCCAAAATGGCGGCCAGTGGAGAAATGACCCAACTTTAAACGCAACCAGACGGAAGCCAAAAGAACCAGGCCGACGGAGACGTGCAGGCCGTGGAAGCCGGTCATCGAGTAAAACTGGCTGCCGAAGATTCCTTTGTTGTGGACGAACTTGTCGAATTCGTGCAGATGCCCCCACTCGTATCCCTGAATGGAAAGAAAGATGGCCCCCAAAAGAAGGGAAAACAGAACCCAGCGTTCGCAAACGACTCGTTTCCCCTTAATGAGGGCCTTATGCGCCCATTCCATCGTGAAAGAGGAAAAGACCAAAAGCAAAGTGGCAATTGCTGGAAGCCGGGTGTCCAGATGCGGCGACCCTTCCGGCGGCCAGACGGCAAAATGGACGCGGGTATAAAAGTGGTGGCCAAAGAAAGCGGCGAATATCATCGCTTCCGATATTAAGAAAAGTTTCATCCCGTTTTTGAGCCAGTCGTATTCCACCATTTCATAATGGATGGCATACTTTTCCCGAATTACATTATGCACCCAGCCGCTCATCGCAAAAAGAGCGACCAGCGAACCGGCCGCCAGAAGAACGATTCCAGCCTCTTTCGACCACCAGGATAAAGTGATAAATCCGAACGGCAAAAAGCCGGTGCCGGCCCCCAAAATTATCGGCCACCAGCTGCCGTGCCAGACTGTTGTGGTTTCAGAATGCGAATCGTACATACGTTCCTCTTTATTTGGGTGGGGTTGGGACAAAATGATAAATCTTCATTAAAACAAAACTGGCGGTCATCAGAATCAAAGCCAAAGCCGTAAGAATTATCCCCAGCTTTCGATTTTTCCGCTGGATTCCAAATTCCTTCTTTTCGAAAGTAAAATCCGGTCTCATTTCGGCTCGTGCAAAGGCTTTTGGAAAAGGGTGTAGTTCAACGTGACCCGTTCCACCGTTGAATCCAAATCCGACACAATCGAAAAAACCACCGGCATCGTCACTTCCTGCTTCGGGAGCAAGGTCTGGTCGTCGAAGCAAAAACATTTTTTGAGTGAAAAGCGGGTGGCGGCGGCTTCCGGCAGAATCGAATGCACCGGGCGGAAGCGGATGGTGTCTTTGGACAGATTGACAAAACGGTAGGCCGTGCGGGTTTCCTTACCTAATTCGACATCTTTGGTCGCCTCCACGGCTTCAAAAGCGATTGGTGCCGTGCCCGCCACGACGCCCATAAACATCACTTCCACCTTGCGTCCGGTTTTGGAATCTTCCTGCGAAATACCCGCCGTCGTGTTATTCGGGGATAAACCGAACCCCAGTTTCCGGCAGAACATTTTGAATGCCGGCACGTTGGCGAAAGCGAAAGCGAACATCAGAATTCCAAATCCTGCCAGAATCAATCCCAGTTTTTTGTTTTTACCCATCGCCATATTTTTTCACAAACTCTTGTGCCAGATGGCATCTGCCATAATTCCAGCAAACAGTATTAAAAGATAAACTATTGAGTAACCGAAAAGTCCCCAGGCCTCCGCCGTCGTCCCTTTGCGCCAGGTGCGATAAGCCTTGTAAACGAAAATTCCATTAAGAATCAACGCCAGCAAAAGATAAACCAGCCCGGCTTTTACCAGAAGCAATGCCAGACTGAAGGCCACCATCCAGAGGGTGTAAACTAAAATCTGCCGCGCCGTTTCTTTGTCCCCTTTCACCACCGGCAGCATCGGAATTTTAACCCGTTCGTAATCTTTCTTCAGACAGATGGCCAGCGCCCAGAAATGCGGCGGCGTCCAGAAGAAGATTATCATAAACAAAATCCAGGGCGTGAAATTGAGCCCGCCGGTAGCGGCCGCCCAGGCGATAACGGGGGCCATCGCACCGGCCGCCCCGCCAATGACTATGTTTTGATAAATCCGCGGCTTGAGATACAGGGTGTAAAAAAGCGAATAGAAAAGAATGGTGGCCAAAGCCAGAAAGGCCGAAAAGAGGTTGAAGTAAACGGCCAAAAGCAAAATCGCTTTCACACCCATCGAGACCGCAAACATCAAAGCGTGCCGGGGAGAAATTTTGCCCAACGGAAGCGGACGTTTATGCTTGGTGCGCTCCATTAAAGCATCAATATCCCGCTCGAAGTACTGATTCAAGGCATTGGCTGAACCGCCGGTGAAAAGCAAAGCCAAGATTACCAGGGCAAACCGGAGCGGCTCCAAAAGAAGCGACCCTTCCATCACCAGCGCGGTCGCTCCGGTTAAGACCACCAAGAGCAAAATGGTCGGCTTGGTTAAACGAATGAAATCAACGAGGGGAAGCTTCATACCGATAGCGAACCTCGTGGGTTAAAATTACCAAAAGCCCGAAAAGGGTTAAACCGGTGACTAAATGAGCCAGGCTCATTCCAAAGGGAGCTTTCATAACTAAATTTCCGATTCCCAAAAGAATCTGCAAGATCAAAAAGATTCCCACGCCGCGTGCGGCCAGCCGGGCCCGAGGAGTGGTTGGAATCTTTAAAGCCTGAACGTGCGCCCAGATGACTAAACCGGCCGCCAGGAACGCCCACCAGCGGTGGAAAAACTGAATCAAAATTTGATTTTGAAATAAATTGTTACAGCCCGGCTGATAGACCGACGACCAGAGCGCCGTGGCGGGCGGAATCCAGAAATCACCCATTTTTGGGAAGGTGTTGAAAACAAGTCCGGCACGGCTGCCGGCCACCAGCCCGCCGGAAACGATTTGGACGAAAACGAAAATGGTCGCCAGCCAGGCCAGAAGAGAAATTCCCCTCCACCCTCTCCGGACTATGGCCCCTTCGACCCGGGAAAGTTTCAAAACCATCCACAAAAGCGCGCCAAAAAAGTAAAAAGCGGCTCCCAAATGGGCGGCCACCAGTTCCCCCTTCAAATCCTCTTTGACCACCAACCCGCCTAAAAGCGCCTGTCCGATTAAAAGCATGGCGGCAAAAATCAAATGCGGCCCGACCTGCTTGCGGATCGCCCGGTTTTTAAACCCTCGAACGAAAAGAGCCAAAAAGACAATGCCGACCAGGGCCGCCAGAAAGCGGTGGGAGTATTCTATCCAAAACATAGTCTTGAAATCGGGCAGCGTAACCATTACCAAAGCCCCCTGCGCTTTTTTCTGATAACTGTCGTAAACCTCCTCCCAATCGGTGTCCGACATCGGCGGCAGCAAACTGCCATTTATGAGCGGCCAGTCCGGAATGGAAAGCCCCGAACCGGAAAGCCGCACCACTCCACCCCAGATGATTAAAACGAAAACCAGAAGGGTCAAAAACAGAAGCCATCCGGCGATGCGGACTTCGCCTTTATAGCCTGCTTCGGAAGGTCTTGCTTTTGCCGCTTTCTCGGAAACGGGCCTATCCATCATACGATTTCAGGAATTTTGGCGAAATTTTCCATCGGAGGCGGGCTGGAGGTTGACCAGTCCAAAGTCCGTTGCATTGGATAAGCGTTCCACGGGTCATTGGAAGCCCGCTGGCCGCTTCGCAAGGTTTTAAACATATTGTAGAGCAGAAGCATTCCGGCGGCAAAAAGCAAAACGTAGCCGAAGGAGGAAACCTGATTCCAGAATTCGAACTCGGGCCGGTAGGTATAGACCCGGCGCGCCATCCCCACAATCCCCAGCCAGTGCATCGGCAAAAAGGTGGTGTTCATCCCGATGAAGGTCAGCCAGAAGATGACGTTCCCCATTTTTTCATCCAGCATCCGGCCCGACATTTTCGGAAACCAGAAAAAAGTCCCCGCCAGAAGCGACATCAAAGAGCCGCCGAACAAAACGTAGTGCAGATGCGCCACCACGAAATAGCTGTCGTGCACCTGGATGTCGAACGGCACCACCGCCAGCATCAAACCGGAAATCCCCCCCATAACGAAAAGGGAAATGAACCCCAGCCCGAATTTCATCGCCGTGGTGAAGCGCAGCTGTCCGCCCCACAAAGTCGCCAGCCAGGAGAAAATCTTAATTCCGGTCGGCACGGCGATGACCATAGTCATAAACGCGAAAAAGGCCCTCAGCCGCGGGTCGATGCCGGAGGCGAACATATGATGCGCCCAGACCATAAAGCCGATGATGCCGATGGAGGCGAGGGCAATCACCATTCCCTTGTAGCCGAACAATCTTTTCTGGGAAAAGGCCGGTAAAACGTGGGAGATAATCCCCATCCCCGGCAAAACCATTATGTAAACCGCCGGATGGGAGTAAAACCAGAAAAGATGCTGCCATAGCAGCGGGTCGCCTCCTTCGGAGGGACGGAAAAAACCGGTGCCAAAGGCCCGGTCGGTCAGTGCCATGGTCAAAGCCCCCGCCAAAACCGGCGTGGCGAACAAAATTAAAGTGGCGTTGACCAGCCAAGCCCAGGCAAAAAGCGGCATTTTGAAATACTCCATTCCCGGCGCGCGCATATTGACGATGGTGACGATGAAGTTGATGGCGCCCAAGATACTGGAAAGCCCGACTAAGTGCAGCCCCAGAATCCACATATCCACCCCGGCCGTGCCGGAATACTGGCGCGAGGCCAGAGGCACATAGCCGGTCCAGCCGGCCTGGGCCGTACCGCCCTGGACAAAAAAGCTGCCGAACATCAGACCGGCCGCCGGCAAAAGAAGCCAGAAAGAGAGGGCGTTCAGCTTCGGGAAGGCCATATCCCGCGCCCCGATTAAAAGCGGCACGAAGTAGTTGCCGAACCCGGCCATCGCCGGAATGATGACGAAAAATATCATCAAAGTTCCGTGCATAGACAAAAATTGATTGTACAGCTCCGGCTGCAAGATTTTCAAGTTAGCCGCCGAAAGCTGGGCCCGCAAAAGTCCGGCAAAAGCCCCGCCGAAGACCGCCATAAACAAAACCAGCCAGAGATATAGAAGGCCGATATCTTTATGGTCGGTGGTGGTCAGCCACCGTTTCAAACCTTTGGGGCGCTCGCCGCTCATGCTATCCTTGTTTTGCTTTCGTTGTATCCGGCGGGACAGAGGGAGGAACGCTGCCCAGTTTTTTCTTCGTAATCCACGCTTCAAACTCCTCCGGTGTAACCACGTCAACATCAATGTACATCTTGGCGTGCAATTTTCCACACAACTCGGCGCATTGCCCTTTGTAGCGGCCGGGATTCTCTGCTTTAAACCAGGCGTTGTTGATTCTGCCAGGGTTAGCATCCTGTTTTACGCCGAAAGCCGGCACCCACCAGGAGTGCACCACGTCGACGCTGGAAAGATTCAATGTTATAACTTTTCCGGCGGGAACTACCAAAGGCTCTTCGGCAAAAGAAACGCCGTATTTTGGATACCGGTATTCCCAGAAGAATTGGTGGCCGATCACCGCCACCACCAGGTCGCTTTTGGGTGGAACTTCCATCTTGCGCATCGTCTGATAAGTCGGCACGGCGGTGATGACCAAAGTTAAAGCGGGGATTACCGTCCAGAGAATTTCCAGGCGCAGGTTTTCGTGGAAGGTCGCCAGCCGACCCCCCGGTTTGGCTTTGAAGCGGATGATGCAGTACAAAAGCAATCCCTCCGCCAGAAAAAGGAACGGCATTATGGTGGCCATCGAGAAAAGAAAATTATTGCGGATGATATGGGCCAAGGGCCCTTCCGGCTTGGTCAGCCAGTTGGTAATCGGCTCCTCCGCGCCCGCCACACCCGTCAAAAGGGCCGTCAATCCAATTGTTGCCGTCAAAATCGCTAATTTTCTCATCTCTCTTTAGCCAAAGCTCCTACGTATTGATATAAAGCATCCAGCTGGGAAGTTGTCAAGACAACCCCCGGCATCATCGTTCCAACTAACCCGCTGACGACTATCTTTTCAAACTCTTTTTTGTCCTTCACCCAGGAAGCGTTTTTGTTCTGTAGCGAGGGAGCCTTGGCGTAGATATACGGAAAGACCGCCAGCTTTTGAACCGGCTCGCCTCCTTCGCCATACCTTCCGTGACAGGAGGCGCACTTCTCTTCATAAAGCGCTCTTCCCTCCCCGGCCGGCAGCCGTTGCAATTTCTTTCCGGAGGGCGGGTCCGAATGGGCCGAAACAGTCAAGGCCAGAACAATCGGTATCCTCGGCCCGGCTGAAGTCGTGTCGGCGGCGACAACCGTGGCAGGGCCGGGAGCACCGGCCCCGCCGGTCAGCTTCGCTATCACTTCGGGCGAATCATCGTCCGGCTTGGGAATCAACGTGCGGACAAAATGGATGATGGCGATTCTATCTTCGACCGGCAAAAGTTCAAAAGAGGCCATTGCCGTGCCGGGGGAGCCGACCTTGATCGTGTTCCAAAGCTGGCTGGGCGCGTTTCCAAACTTGAATTTTTCGGTGGCATAGTTGCGCGGCTTGGGGTTCAGTTCCTCCGCCCGGTCACCGTCTCCCTTGCCGGTCGACCCGTGGCAGGAGGCGCAGTTGATGGCATACAGCATTTTCCCTTTGGCGGCCATATCGGACGTTGGGTTGAACAAAAGATTCATATCCACGCCGGCCGTTTGAGCCGTCGCGCTCGGCGGTTTGGGCGGGGCATGCTTGGCCGACTCCATTCCTATTTTGAAAAAACTGGCGAAAGCCCAAAACACCAAAGCCGAGGCCAAAGCAAAAAGAGGTAGGTAGATAACCGGGTTCGACTTTTCTACTTTTTGTTCGACTTGCGGTAGGTTCGGATGTTCCATCACTGTTTCCAATTCAAACTGGCCAAAATATGCGGGTCACGCGCCGCCAAAATCGAATGCTTCCCGTAGAAGCGCGCCAGGGTTGCCCCAAAAATTCCCAAAAACCCTAAGAATGTTCCCAACTCAATCCAGCCAAAGAGCGGCTTTTGCGGGTTGACCACTGGGCCAATCATCAAGTAGATGTCCAAAAATTCCCCTAAGATGATGACCGCCGCCCCCAATAACATAGTTTTTTCGTTACGCTTGGCATCCCGTCCCATAAGAAGGAAAAAAGGGATAAAAAAGCGCAAAAAGACGGTCGATAGAAAGACAAACCCCCAAGGCCCGGTTTTGCGAGTTATCAAATAAAAGGTCTCTTCCGGCATGTTCGCATACCAGATGAGCATATATTGCGAAAAGCCGATGTAGGCGGAGAAAACCGCAAAGGCAAACATAAAATTCCCGATATCCTGCAGGTGATTGGCGTTAAAGATACCTTCCAGCAACCCTCGCCTTCGCATCCAGATGGCTAAAATGGCCAGAAAAGCCATCCCGCTTTGGAAAAGTCCGGCAAAGCAGTACACGCCAAAAATAGTTGAGTACCATTTCGGCTCCAGGGACATCGTCAAATCAAAAACCGCCAGCGTAAAGGTGATGCCGAAAACCGGAAAGAAAACTACCGACAACTTGGCGGACTTGCGTGAAATTGAAGCCTCTCCGGTTTGGTCCTGTTTGAGCGAATTCTTAATCAAAATCACGGCAAAAAGTATCCAGATTCCCAAAAACAGAAGGTTGCGAATGGAGAAGAAGGTCTGACTCAAATAGAAAAGCTTGTCGGCTCCCAAAGGCGGCTCGATGTGCGCCATCTCCGGATGAGCCCAGGCGTAAATCTTCCCAGAGCCAACGATCAGGGCTAAAAAGAGCAAGGCGGCGACCGGCAGGTAGGAAGCCATCCCTTCGGAGATTCGGCGGACAACGGTTGACCAGGCGGCGCCGGTGGCGTGATGCAACGCGGTGAAGAAAAGCCCGCACAGCCCCCAGAACAGAAAGAAAACGTAGCCCAAAAGCCAGGCCGACCAGGCCCGCTGGGCATCCACTTTCAACCCGAAAAGAAAGGCGATAATCCCCAGCGCTCCAAGGGCGATTAAAACCTGATTCAAACGGGCCGGGACTTTAAAAGGCCCGGGATTTGGAACGGTTGTAATCTTCGCTTCGCTCATCCTATCTCTCCGGCCACACGTTGGGAGCGGATGTGTCCGGCTCGTCTTCCGAAAAATCGATTCCCAAAGCTTTCAATTGTTTCAAATCTTCCGGCGTGGGCCGGGCCGCCCGCTGCAAAACGCGCACGTAGTTCACCACCGCCCAGCGCTGGGCCGGGTCCAATTGATAGGCATACGAAGGCATCGTTTGTTGTCCCCGAGTGATATTATGAAAAATTCTTCCGTCCGGCCAATCCCGCACTCTATCAGTCAAAAGCGAAGGGGGCTGGGGGAATTTGGGGATGATATATCCCCGGCCGTCCCCTTTGGCCCCGTGGCAGACGATGCAGAAGGTGTTGAACGATTTTTGCCCCGCTTGCAAAATCTCTAAAGTGGCGGGCATTGGATTTCGTAATTCCGCAGCTGCTTTCAGCGTGTCGCCGATTTGATAAGGATAATACTCCACGTTGCGCGGGACGCTGCCGGCCACCGGCAAAAACATCGTCCGCTCCTGCGCTTTCACCGCCGGGGAGTGGGCCATATTGGGCATATACTCCAGCATCGGTTTGGATTTTTCTCGCGAACAAGCCAAAACAAAAAAGAGGGCAATAAAGGAAAACTTAGACCCGGCGGACATCCTCTGCTCCAACTTCGTTTAAAAATCTTTCCTCTTCGCTGCCGGTGCCGGAAATCGGAATGACTAAAGCGAAGCAATTGTCGGTCAGGCGCAAGTCCAACACCTTCGGGTTTTTAACCGGCAAACGGCAGGCGATAAAAAGCGCTCCCAGCGTGGTCAGGCCGGCAAACAGCACCGTGGTTTCAAAGGTGATGGGGATAAAAGCCGGCCAGGAAATAAACGGCTTGCCGCCGACGTTCAAAGGCCAATCCACGGCCGACACCCAGGCCTGAAACAAAAACCCCAGACTTCCTCCGGTCACTCCGGCTGCCAAGGTAGCCCAGGGAACCCAGGAACGTTTGATACCCAAAGCTTCGTTTATCCCGTGCACAAAATAAGGCATATAGGCGTCCAAGTTTTTGAACCCCCGCTCGCGCGCGGCGCTGCCGGCTTTTAACAGCTCCTCCGGGTCGTAGAAAAACCCGACCGCGGCGTTGGCAACCGGCTTAGCCATGCGCTACCTCCGCCGTTTGATGGACTTTTTTTCCGGATGGATTGACTAAAACCCCTTTAACTTCCGCCAGGGAAAGCGAAGGCAAAAAGCGGGCGAAAAGCAAAAAGAAAGTCATAAAGAACCCGAAGGAACCGACGGTCATCCCGATTTCGTAAATCGTGGGCGCATACGTATCCCAGCTGGCTGGCAAAAAATCCCGATGCAGGGAGGTCACGATAATGGTGAAACGCTCAAACCACATCCCGATGTTCACGAAAATTGAGATGATGAACATAGTCAGAATATGCTGGCGGGCCGATTTGAACCAGAAAATCTGGGGGATTACGAAGTTGCAGATAACCATAATCCAGTAGGCCCAGGCAAAAGGCCCAAAAGCCCGGTTCCAGAAGGTGAAGCGCTCAAAAGGATTTTCCGAATACCAGGCGGCGAAAGCTTCGGTCATATAGGCATATCCCACCATCCAGGAGGTAACCAGAATGATTTTGTTCATCATCCCCAAATGATGCAGGCCGATGTATTCTTCCAGCTTGAACACCCTGCGCAGAATCACGAGCAATGTCATCACCATGGCAAAGCCGGAGAAAATGGCTCCGGCGACGAAATAGGGGGGGAAGATGGTGGTATGCCAGCCGGGCAGCTGGGAAACGGCGAAATCGAACGATACGATCGAGTGCACCGAAAGCACCAGAGGTGTGGAAAGAGCGGCCAAAAGCAGATACGCTTTTTCGTAGTGGTTCCAGTCCCGGGCCGAGCCGGTCCACCCCAAGGAAAAAATACCGAACAAAAATTTTTTAATTTTCGACACGGTGCGGTCCCGGACGGTGGCCAAATCCGGAATTAAACCTTGATACCAGAAGCAGAGCGAAATCGTCAGATAAGTTGAAACCGCAAAGACGTCCCACAAAAGCGGGGAGCGGAAATTAACCCATAGTAAACGCTCGTTCGGATACGGAATCAGCCAATAGGCATACCAGGTGCGGCCCAGGTGAATAAGCGGGAAAAGGCCTGCGGTCATCACCGCAAAAATGGTCATCGCTTCTGCCGAGCGATTGATGGAGGTGCGCCAGCGCTGGCGCAACAGGAACAGTATGGCGGAAATCAGAGTTCCGGCATGGCCGATGCCAATCCAGAAAACGAAATTGGTGATGTCGAAGGCCCACATCACCGGGTTGCGCAAACCCCAGACACCGACCCCTTTCATCTGCTGCACGGCGACGGCCCAAACTCCGAAGGCCAAAGCCGTAACCGAGATGGCCATTCCTAAAAACCAGAGTTTTCCGGGACGATCGATGGGGCGCAAAACGTCGGCGGTCACATCCGCCATCGTGATGCGGGAAGGAATTAGAGGAGGCTTGCTGGCAACTTCCACGCTCACGCTTTTTCCATCTCTTCTTTGTTGCGAATCTTGGTCAGATAAGTAATGGCGGGCTTGGTGTTCAAAAGCTCGATCACCCGATACCCGCGCGGCTCGGCCGCCATTTTTGAAACTTTACTTTCCGAGTCGTTCAAATCCCCGAAAACGATGGCATCCGCCGGGCAGGTCTGCTGGCAGGCGGTTAGAACATCCCCATCCGCCACAGACTTTCCCAACTCTTTGGCTCGTTCCTTGCCGTCTCTGATGCGTTGCACGCAGAAGGTGCACTTTTCCATAATACCGCGCGTGCGCACGGTAACGTCCGGATTTAAAGCCAACTCCAAAGGATGCTGCCCCGGGTCGTCGTAAAAATGGGCGTATTGGAAAAAATTAAAGCGGCGCACTTTGTAGGGACAGTTGTTGGAGCAATAGCGGGTTCCCACGCAGCGGTTGTAAATCTGCTGGTTTAACCCTTCATCCGAGTGGGTGGTAGCCAGAGTCGGGCAGACCGTCTCGCAGGGGGCGTTGTCGCAATGCTGGCAGAGCATCGGCTGGTGCACCACGTCCGGATTTTCCGGGTCACCGGAGTAGTAGCGGTCGATACGAATCCAATGCATTTCCCGGCCCCGCAAAACCTGGTCTTTGCCGACGGTCGGGATGTTGTTTTCCGATTGACAGGCCACCACGCAGGCGTTGCAGCCGATGCAGGAGTTCAAGTCAATAGCCATTCCCCATTTATGCCCCTTGTATTCGTGGGGCTTCCACATCGAAATCAATTCTTCTTTATGCTCCGGCTGGCCGGCTTGCGGATTTTTCTGATATTCGGCCAACGTCGCTTCCTGGATAATCGGCCGGTGCTCAATCATATTATGCCCCTGCACCGAGGCCAATTTATTGACCTTGCCGGTTTTGGAAATTTCCACCGGCAAAGCTGAACCAACCAAAGAGCGCCCTTCAACCTGCATCAAAGCGAATGCATTGACACCAACGTTATCTCCTGTGCGCCCGGCTTTTTTTCGTCCCCAGCCGACCGCGGCGGCGAAAACTTCCGGATGCATCCCCGGCTGAATATGCGCCGGCAGTTCGATAGAAACGCCACCGGAAGTCAATCTCACCACGTCTGATTCTTTCAAGCCAAGTTCTTCGGCAGTTTTGGGAGCGACCGAAACGAAATTGTCCCAGGTAATTTTCGAAACCGGGTCGGGGGTTTCCAAAAGCCAGGCGTTGTTCTGATAACGGCCGTCATAATTTATGGGAGAAGCATAAAGCGCCAGCTGATATTGCGACTCAACTTTCTGCGGACGACCTATCCGAGCCAGCGCCTCACTCTGGAAACGGCGCGGCGCGGCCGTCGCCTCTTCGTTGCGCACCCAAAAACCTCCCTGCCGCAAGGCTCCATTCCAGAAATCTTCGAAAGAACCAGCCAAATTGTAACGCGAATAAACATCTTTTTGCCAGACCGATTTCAGATAGTCGTGCCAAGTACCTTCCAATTTTCCTAAAGCACCAGCCTGCGCCGCTTTGGAAAAAGATATCAAGGAATCTTCAAGCCCTCGGCAATCAAAAATCGGCCCGATGGTCGGCTGGGTTAAACTGAAAACCTCTTGTTGCGGTTCGGCATCCCCCCAGGACTCGAGGGGGTGTAAAACCGGCAGAACGTAATCGCACAACTCGCCGGTTTCATCCACTCTATCGCCGAGATAAACAAGTTTTTTGACGTTGCGTGTCGCTTCGATGAAACCAGCCGAAGCGGGCAGCGAGTAAGCAGGATTGGTACCGTAAATTATCAAAACCTCTACCTTTCCGGCTTTGATGTCAGCAATCAAAGCAAGCATATCGGCGATGGAACCCTGCGATTGATTGCTGGTCAAAAACGTTCCATCTACGGTAACCCCTTCATTTTCCAAAACAGAATTGAGGAAATTGACCGCTATTTGCAATCCGAAATAAGAACGGTCGCGGGCGGTCAGGCCAGCAGCATAAACTAATCCCTTGCCGCGCGCTTTCCACAATTCAAGGGCGGTTGATTTTATCGCTCCATCTGGAAGGCCGAGTTCTTTTTCAACATTGGAAGCCGAATACGGCCGCAAGGCGGAAACCACCATCCCGTTGCCCACAAACGCAGATTTTCCTTGAGCGACTACGATTTCATTCGCCAATCCTAAAACAACTTTTATCAAATCTTCCGGTTTGACCAGGTAATGCAAATCCGCCGAAGAACCGGTCAGAGAAAGATTCGGCTCGAAAGAAATTACTTTGGACATGGTTCGACCTTGCTCACCATAAATCGAACCGTTTTTGACCTTTCGGCCAAAAGCAAAGCCTCGGGCAAACTCCACCGGCGAATGGCTGGCTCCCAAGGGGTCGGAACCCAACAGCACCAAAACACGGGCTCGGTCAAAACGATAGCGCGGCAGAACCGCTTTGCCGTAAGAAACTTTCTGGGCGTTTGGAATTTCCTCATCCGACAAGGCATCATAAACAACGTTGTGGGCTCCGGGAAAGGAGGCCAAGAAATCAGAGATAAGCCGTTTACGCGCTATGCCGTGAATGGTGCCGGTCAGAAGGACAATTTTGCCGTTGGCAGCCTTCAAAGACAGGGCAATATCGGAATCGGCGTCCTTCCAGCTGACCTCAGTTTTCGTTCCCCCCGGACGGGAAAGTCGCGCCGGTTTTTGTAACCGGTCGGGGTCGTAAAGATTTAAAACCGAGGCCTGGCCGCGGGCGCAAAGCTTGCCTTTGTTTAATGGATGGTCGGGGTTGCCTTCCATTTTAATCGGGCGGCCTTCGCGGGTTTTGACCAGGACGCCGCAGCCGGCCGGGCATTCGCCGCAGGTGGAAGCGTACCAGTTGGCGACTCCCGGAATTAATTCCTCCGGCTGGTTGACGTAGGGAATAATTTTTTCCACCGGCTTGCGGGCGCAGCCGGCCGCCGCGAAAACCGCCGCCGCTCCCGTCAACTTCAGCAAGTCCCGGCGCGAAAAAGTTGACTCCCCCTTGTCGAAGGCCCCCAGCACCGACTCCGGCTTGGAGAAAAACTCCTCCTGCCGGGTTTTCTCGACGGCCGGGTCGCCCTGATAATCTTCCATGCTTACCCAGTAGCGAATCTGTTTTTTGCCGTTGTTCCCGTTCTCTTCCATACTCAATTATGACAGGTTATGCATTCAATCGATGCCTTGTTTTGCCGGTGGCAGTCCACGCACCAGCCCATATTCAGCTTTTGCACCTGCACGATTTTATCCATCGTTTCCACCGGGCCGTGGCAGGTCTGGCAGGCGATTCCCTTGGCCAAATGCCAGCGATGTGAAAAGTAAGTGAAATCCGGCAGGGAATGAACCCGCGTCCACTCGATGGCCGAATCCGCTTTGTATGCCTCGGCCAGCTTGATTACATTTTCTTTGGTAACTGCCACTGACTTGTGGCAGCCCATACAGACGTTCATTGGAGGCACCGTGGCGTGGCGGCTTTTTTCGGCGGAAGAATGACAGTACAAGCAGGGGATTTTGTTGTCGCCGGCGTGGATTTTGTGCGAAAAAGGAAGCGGCTGTTCCGGGGCGTAGCCGACGTTCGTATTCAAATCGGCAATTACCCATCCGCCGTACCCCAAAACCGCCAAAACCAGAAGGGCTATCTTCCACTTTAAAGCCATTTTTTTACCGCAAATCTCCTCTACGCCTCTGCTAAAACCCTTCCTCGCTTGTGAAATTTGTAACGAGCGAGGTTAAAAAAATTTACCGCATCTACCTACCCTACCCAACCAAAATGTTGATATTACAACCCCGCCTTTGGGCTGTCAAGCCCGAAAAGAAGTTTTTCTCGGCTTGACTTATAAGCTGGTCAACTTACATTTGTAGTGGGTGGGATTGTCCTGATAAACAAGGAAATGGGGAAACACAAAAAACAACGAAACGAAAAAAGGAGGTTCGCGATGAAGCGCTTCAAAATGTTTCTCGGAATGGGGATTATTCTAATCCTCACGGCACTAACCTTTGCCATTGTCCCAAGCGGAGTCGAGGCATCCGTCCCCAAACTCATCAACTTTCAGGGGATTTTGAAAACCCCGGCAGATACGGTCGTGTCCGATGGTTCGTACTCCGTCACATTCACCATCTACCCCGCTCCCACCGGCGGCATCAATCTCTGGACTGAAACCCAATCGGTGACGACCGCCAATGGGCTTTTTGCCGTTCTCTTGGGCACCTCGAACCCGGTTCCGGATTCAGCCTTCAAGGGCTCGGACCTCTGGTTGGGGATTGCAGTCTCTCCGGATGGGGAGATGTCCCAGAGGCAGCGGTTGGTGTCGGTTGGGTATGCCTATCGCGTTAGCTCGGTGGATGGAGCTTTGGGGGGAAATATTCTTACCAAAGTCTCCATCGGGCCGGGGCATACCAATACCGGAACTAATGCTTTTGTGGCTGGAGAGAATAATAAGGCACGAGGGAATTGGTCTACAGTTTCTGGTGGTGGCGGAGCTACGGCTTTTGATTCAAACGCCGCCCTCGGCGATTATTCATCCGTAGGCGGCGGCTTCCACAACGCCGCCAGCGGTTACATAGCCACGGTCGGCGGCGGCAATTTCAACACGGCAAGCGGTCAGCAAGCCACGGTCGGCGGCGGCCTGTTTGACACGGCAAGCGGTGTTTATGCCACGGTTCCGGGGGGTCTGGCCAACAAGGCCTTGGGCGATTACTCCTTTGCCGCCGGCAGAAGTGCTAAAGCCAACCACCCGGTTGCCTTTGTTTGGGCGGATCGAGGAGATGCTGTTTTTGGCACAGATTTTGCCTCGAGTGCAATTAATGAATTTAGTGTTCGAGCCCAAGGCGGAACCCGGATTTTTTCCAATCTAGCTCTTACGGCTGGTGTAACACTCGCCCCCGGCGCGTCGGCTTGGGGGGTGGCTTCCGACAGCAACCTCAAGCGCAACATTCGCCTCGTGGATGGGAAGGAAATTCTGTCCAAAGTCGCCCGACTCCCCATCAAGCGCTGGAGCTACAAGGCGCAGGATCCAAGCATCGAACACATCGGCCCGATGGCGCAGGATTTTTATCCTTTGTTCAAAGTCGGCGATGACGAAAAAACCATCTCCACCATCGACCCCCCGGGCATAGCGCTGGCGGCGATTCAGGGGCTGTATCAAATCGTTCAGGAGCACCAAGTGGAGAACGACGAGTTGAGGCGGGAGTTGAAAGACCTGCGGGAGCTGGTGCAGACACTTTTGGCGGAAAAGGAAGAGAAATCAGCCAAAACCCTGACTGTAACCAAGTAGGTCAGATCCTTTTAAGATCCCCCCCTTGTAGGGGCACGTTGCCACGTGCCCCTATTTTTTAGCCGTTGACACTTTTTTCTACTCCCTCTAACTTCTTGCGCTCTATGAAGGCCATCGGCTTTAAACAAACCGGCTCCGTTTCCAATATCGAAGTGCTCGATGCTCCGGCGCCTGGAAAACTGCAGGACGGTGAAGTCCGGTTGAAATTTCTTTCCGGAAGCTTGAACCATCTTGATTTATGGGTTATCAAGGGGCTCCCTCATCTTAAATACCAATTTCCCCACATTGCCGGTTCGGATTTTTGCGGAAGAGTAATCGAGAGCCGCTCGGAACAATTCAAAGCGGGAGACCGAGTTTTGGTTTATCCGGGCGGCAACTCGGGCGCGGATAAAAGAGCGCATCTGCCGGAAAACCTGCGGGATGATTTTTTAATTCGGGGCGAAAACAGCCCCGGCGTTTTGCGGGAGGAACTGGTGGAGCCGGAAAAATATCTGGTCAAATGCCCCGAACATCTTTCCGATGAACAAGCCGGCGCCGTTCCGTTGGCATATCTAACCGCTTGGCAGATGGTGGCCGAAAAAGGATTTTCCCTCGGCTCCGCTCGGGACAAGTCACCGGAAAAAGACGAGCCGCACAAAATTGAACCGGTTTTGGTGCATGCAGCCGGAAGCGGGGTTTCGCAGGCGATTTTGGAGCTTTTGCTTTCCTTCGGCTTCAAAAAAATCGCGGCCACCTCCCGTCAGGCGGGCAAATTGGATATCTGGAAAAAAAGAGGAGTTCAGGGTTTTGTCTCCGGCCAAAATTTGGAGAACGAGCTTAAATCCTGGTCCGGCACGGAACGTTTTGGCATTATTTTCGACCACGTCGGGCAGGATTATTTTGAGATGAACATCCGACTTTTAAGAAAAGGAGGGAGATTTGTCACCTGCGGTGCCACGACCGGCCCAAAAGGGCAACTGGATTTGCGCTATGTTTTCTTTAAACAGCTTCAATTGTTAGGTTCAACGATGGGGAGTTTGCAACAGTTTGAAGAAATGGTGGATTGGGTGGGCAAAAAAAAGATTGTGCCGCACGTTTCGCACGTTTTTCCTTTTGACAATCCTAAAGCGGCTTACGAGACTTTGGAAACCGGCCGGCAGGACGGGAAAATCGTCCTTTCTAAAACGGCGAAGATTTAACTTCAATGCGAAACCAGGGCACGGCATGCCTTGCCCCTACAACACGAAACGAGGGTCGGGCGTGCCGTGCCCCTAAAACACGAAACGCGCGCGGGCCATTTCCCTACAATTTTACTGGAATTACGGAATAATGCACGGCGCCGTTTTGGAAAACAAAGCCGGAGATTTTGTAGACTCTCAAAAGGTCTTTGGTTCGGGCAAAGAAGAGAACCACATTATATATATCCTTATAGAGGGAGACCGATGGCGCTCGAATTAAATCGTCCCAAGCCTTCTCCCGCTCCATATAATCCTTCTCTTTTTCCTTCAACTTCCCTCTTTTAAAATGGGCAAAACTCCGGTCTTTCCAGAGATGACGGTAAATTCGGCTAACCGGCGGCTGTTTTTCCGGCTGCAGGTGCATCGCTTGCTCCTGATACCGCGCGAACTGGCGCAACTCGCTCACCCGGTCTAAAATAACGGCGGGGAAAAAACCCCGGATTTCCAAGGCCTCGATAAAATATTCCAAAGCGGCCGTATCTGAAGAAACTTTTATCTCTTGGTCGCCAGTCATATCGTCTAGGTCATCGCGGGCACCGCTTTGGTAGATAATGTAGGCTCTTTCTTTCTTCCGGTCGATGCCAACCAAATTGCCCGGCGAAACCACTAAACTCGGAGTAAAGAAGCGGAAAAAACTGATAGTTGGAAAAGAAGGATAACTTTCCTCAAAACGCAATTCAATCGGCCCGAAACGGGTAAGCCAGCCGTGGCGGGCCGTGTCGCCCTTTATGACCTTGCCAGCAATAGCCTTACCAATCAACCGGAGGTCGGCGGTGTCCACCCGGCCGGTCAAACGTTCGGAAGCGGTTATTTTGAGGCTGTCCTGTATAATCTCAATTTTTTGCGGCGGCTGGGGGAAGGTCTTTTCGATAATCCATCCCAAAAAAAGAAAAAGTAAAACGGCATGAAAAAGAAACCTATGCGCTTTAATCAGAAAGAAAGGGTAAAAAATCACGCCATCTTCTTAAGTTCGAACTCGTTATTCTTTAAAACCGCATACGTAAAATTGTAGAGAAAATCGCCGATATTCACCAGCGTTTTTCCTTGTATCACTTTCAATTCCGGCGCATGGGAATGCGCCAGGACAACGGCATCGAACCCTTCGGCAAACTTTTGGCGGGCGAAATCCTCGTATTCGGTGAGCTGTTCCTTTCCGCGCGCTTCCGAAAGGCGCCGCGAGGAACCGGAAACGAGGCGCGCCAGAGGGAACGCAACGTCCACCGGCAGCTGGCGATACAGCCAGATGTTTATCGGATTGCGGAAAAGCGCCCGAAGGATTCGATACCCCCAATCGGAGCGGGCTTTTCCGTCCCCGTGCGTTAGAAAAATCTTTTTGCCTTCATAATTCAAAACCAAATCTTTCTTTTCGATTTTAACTCCCAGATATTTGCCGAAAAAATCGCTGTGCCAGAAGTCGTGATTGCCGACCAGATAGACCACCGGCAGGCCCATTACGGTCAGATTTTTTAAAGCGGTCAGGATTTCGACTTCAGTCTTGGGGATGGCATTTTTGTACTCAAACCAGAAGTCGAACAAATCGCCGACAATATATAACGTGTAGGCGTTTTGCCGGACTATTTGCAGGAATTGAATGAACTTCTCTTTTTTCTTCTCTTCTTCGGAAAAAGTTCCCGCCCCCAGATGCAGATCGGAAACGAAATACAAGGCGTCACGCATATTGGCTGATAATAAATGAGCGTCTAACTTAAAGCAAACCGGAAAACCGGTTGTCGGTCAAAACAAAATCAGGGCCATTAGCGCTCCGAAAAGAGTGGCCAAAAAGTTGACTCTGTCGTTGCCTAAAAATCCTAAACCGGAGCTTAAAAGTGTTGGCCGGCCGCAATGAACGGGAACTTCCAGCATCGATTTGCAAACAGAACAGCGATACTTGGCCTGCAGCCAGGCGCCCAAAACGGAATCGAATAGGGAACCTAAAAAACCGATTAAGGAAATCAAAGCAATCAGTTTGAGAGACAACAATAAGTCCCAGCGTCGCGAGAAAACTCCGACCATACCAAGCAAAACTGCGCCTATCAAACCAGCGATTGTTCCTGCCAAGCTGACCCCTCCGGAAAGACCCGGAGGGATTGTTCGCAAGTTGGCCAGCGAAATTGTTTTCTTGGCCCGGCGAAGGCCGATTTCGCCGCCGACCGTATCGGCGCAGGCGACCGCCAGCGTGGAAACGCAGGCCAGGTAATAAATTTCATCGTTCTTAAAGCCATACAAAAGCGCCAGAATTGCCGCCCAGAGCCCATTGGCCAAAACCTGTTTCCAATCCCGTTTCGCTTTTTTCCCGGGAAATTCAATTTTGGAAGGCAAGCGCGCTAAAACCGAACCGGTAAGAAAAAAGAAAATCAAAACCGCCGCTCCGTAAAAACCGGCGCCCCAGAAAATTGCGGCGCCCACAAAAATGGCCGCCAGAAACCCGGAAAAATCCAGCGCTTTGGCCCAAAACCCAACCCCCGAAACCAAAAGCGCCAGAAAAATTGAAAGAAGAATTTTCAAACTACAAAAGCTGCCAGCGGCGGCGCAGGTACCACTCGGCGGCCAAAAATAGAATCATTCCAACCAGAAGAAACGGCTGGTGGGCCAGCTCCCACTCTTTTTTCCGGGACCATTCCTCTTTTTGGGGATTGAAATCTCTGGCAAAGCGTTCAATTTCATCGAGGCGGTAAAAAGTTCCTCCGGAAACGGCAGCGATTTTTTCCAACAGCGTGGCGTTGAAGGAGACCGAGCGGTCTTCCAGCGAAAGTTCTTCGACGGTGAAACGGGCAATGGCCTCTCCAATTTTCTTACCGTTCTCGAGAAATGCGGCAACGGCCGTATAGGTACCCGGCTGGATTGCCCTTTTTCTCCCCGCATATCGCCCCACTGCCTCTTCGTACAGCAAAAGATTTTCCCCGTCCTCTTTCCCTAAATCAATCCGCACGTCTAAGCCTTCTGTGGGCTTATGGGCCAGGTCAAAAGCGGCAGCGGAAAAGCCGATTTCTTCGCCGGAATTATAGACTAACTTATCGGTGGATAAATTGAAGCGCCCCTCTTCTTCCGAGCCGGCCAGCCAGCCGCAGGCCTGGTTGATAAACCAGGCAAAAGTGGTGTCTTCCGTGGCCGTTCCCGCCGGGAGAAAATACCATTTCCAAAGCGGATAGACGGTTGCAGCCAGAACCCGGCCCGTGCCCAAGTTTTTGGCCGACAAAGCGGGGATACGAGCTGGCTCCACCGGCCCGGAAACTGCAGCTAAAATTGTCCCGTTGGTTGAAGGGAAATCAGAAACAACCACTCCCTCCAAGGGAGGCAGATTTTTCCACAAATTAGCCTGCTCGGCCGGATCGGAAACGAAACGGGTGGCGGGATGGGAATTTCCCTCGGGCGTCAACGTCAAATCCCCAATTGGCGCAAAAAGTGAGGGGCGGGTCTTCTTGAAATCCAAGGGCAAAAGTTGAGCAAAAGCAGGTGAAAGTGAAGCGGAGGGGAACTGTTCACCCAAACAAAAGAAAACGCCTTTTCCCTTATCGCGCACCAAAGAGAGCAAACGGGAATCGATTCCGGAAAACAAAGCCGGGGGAAAATCGGTAAAAATCAGAACGTCGTACGCCTCCAAATTTTGGGCGTCAAGGGGAACGGCCGAAAAAAGCGGTTTGGCGCCCGGGCCGTAAACTAAACCATCCACATCCAAACGCGAGTTTTCCTCCAAAACCTGTTTTAAAAATCGATAATTCCAGCCGGGCGAACCGGCTGCCAGCAAAACTCTCTCTCGGGCCTTCAAAACTTTCAAGGAGAAAACTCTCCGGTTGTTCTTTAACTGGCTTTCCCCCGCCAGCGCGGGCAAGCCGGCGCGGTAAGTCAGGGTGCCAACCGAGTCGGGCGTCAATTCCACTTTGACCGTTTTTTCGCCATCGCCGGCAAAGTCAACCATCGGAGCAATTATCTTTTTACTGCCCCGAGAAACGGTAAACGGGAGCTTTATCTTTCCGACTCCTCGGGCGGAAAGCAAGAATTCAACCTTGACCGGCGTCCCCTCGAAAGCGAGGGAGGGAAAACTTATTCCTTCAATTCCCAAGTCAATCGCCTGCTCCTCCCGGCCAACCGCCACCGTGTAAACCGGAAGGTCTAATTTTTTAGCTGCACCAACCGGGTCGGGGCCGGAATTATTGGCGCCATCGCTTATCACCACAAGGCCGGCCAAATCTGGAATTTCGGAAACGTAACGTAAAACCGAACCTATGGCGGTGGCGGTTCCTTTGGCCGGTGACAAGGAGCGGTATTCGGCCAAACTATCTGCGAAGTCAAACTTTTTAAACTCCCAATCCCCTTTTTGTACCGTGAGCCTTTCAACTGCCTGGTCGGCGATAACTTCTCTTTTTTCTTTTTCTAAAGCCATACTGGCGGATCGGTCAACCAAAACGGCCACCACCGGTTTTTGTTTGCCGGAGAGAAACAGGGCCAGAATCGGCTCGGCCAAAACGAGGAAGAGAAAAAGGAAACCGAGAAAACGGAGGGTAAGCAAAAGCCGTCTTGGCTTTTTTTCCAAAGGCGGCAGGGTGCGGGCGTAGTACCAGAAAAGCGAACCCAAAAACAAAACCGCCAGAACCAGAATTATCCAGCGGTCGGCGGAAGGAAAATTTAATTTTAAGGAACGAAGTTCCGGAAGCGCTAAAAGCAAAGCCACATTACTTCTACCGGCCAACTTGAAAATCGTTTTTACAATTTCCGCCGGGTGGCAAAGTGAGCTATCTCTTCCAAAGATTTTTTGTATTGCGAACTCGGCAGGCCTTCCAGCAAAGCAAACGCTTCTTGCCCTATTTTATCCGCCTGCCGCTGCGCGTAAGCCACGCCGCCGGCTTTGCGCACCAGTTGGGCCACCAGCTCGATTTGGCCATTGTCGGTTCCCGTGCGCAAAATCTCGACCACTTCTTTTCGGTAACGGGAGTTTCCGTTTTGCAGGGTGTAAATCAAAGGCAAAGTAAGTTTTCCTTCGCGCAAATCGTTACCCGCTGTTTTGCCGGTCGTTTCTTCCTTCCCGACAATATCGAGCAGGTCGTCGGTAATCTGAAAAGCAATCCCCACTTTTTCGCCGAAATCACGGATTTTTACCCGCTCGGGCTCCGGCCGTTCGGCCAAAATTGCCCCCGCTTCGCAGGAAACGGCAAAAAGCGAGGCGGTTTTATCGGCAATTAAGGAAAAATAATCGGCCTCGGACAAATCCAAATTGTTGATATGTTGAATTTCCACCAGTTGCCCGACCGAAACCCGTTCGGTGGCGCGCGAAAAAGCGGCGGTGAGCGCCTGGCTGTCGGCCTGGACCAATAAACTGAAAGCTCGGGAGAAAAGATAATCTCCCATTAAAACCGAAACAAGATTGTTCCACTTGGAATTGACCGTTGGCAGGCCGCGGCGGGTGGAGGAAAGGTCGATGACGTCGTCGTGCAGCAAGGTGGCCGTATGAATCAGCTCCACGGCCAAGGCGGCCAGCATCGCCCGCTGGGGGTCGGCCGCCATTTGGCCGGCGGAAAGAAAAACGAAAGCGGGACGCAGCCGCTTGCCCCGGCGGGTTAAAATATGCTCGGTAATTTGCCAGACGAACTCGGAGCGAGCCGCTCGTTCCGACTTGTCCCGAGTTTCGTTTACGCTGCGCTCAACGCAAGCGAGGGAAGCGTCTGAGTGAAAAAGAAACGACTTCAGCTTCTCCTCAAAACCGCTCATTTGCGGCCCAATGGGGCGCAAAATTTCTTCCAACCGTTGGTTCATATTGGCAGACAAATATATATACGGTAAGCCGAAATGCCAACCGAAAGGGTGAACTGCTTACAAAAAAGCGCGGGCCTACTTCAAAAAGCCGTCGTAATTCTCCAACGTCAGGCGCAAGTCCTTCGGCTGGGTATCCAGTGTTTTGGCAATTAAGGCGTGGCTTTTCAAAACCGCTTCGCGCTTGTCTTTCAGTTTTTTATCGCTCTGTAAAATGGTGTTCAAACTGTAACAGCCGGCCGATTGGTGCATCACCCGGAAAAGCTCAAACTCCTGATAGAGGGTGGAAGGCCTGCCGTCCGTGGAAGCATACAGGTCGTAGTAGGAGCCGTCTAACTTGCCGCCGTTTTGCAGCTCGATTCGGTCAATAAAAGCTTTTTCCTCGGCATCGTCCACCGCGCGGTAGGCGTTGTAAGCAACTTCCCGTTTTTTGTCCGGCGTTTCGCCGATTAAAAGTTTGGACATAAAAAGCGAAAGCGGCAAAGATTGTAATACGACGGGACTTGAAAAATCGCGCTTCAAAAGCATTATGTTGGCCAGCCGCACCGGCTCCATCGGATTGGTATAGACCCGGTCTTCGCCAAAAACCTTTTTGATATCCAGCATCGCCCGGGTGTTGTCAAAAGCATACAAGCGGGCGACTAAATAACCCAGGCGGTCTTGCTCGATGGAGCGGAAGTAATTTCGCAATTCAGAATCCTCAAGATTTTGCAGGCGGTTGACGATACCAGCGATAGAATCTTTCTCGGCCTCCATAAAAGCGGGCGTTACCTCCGGGCAATTTTCCAGCTTGGACTGCAAAATCGGATAGGCCGTTTCGGCAAAGCTTTCAACCAGATTGGAACGCAGATAAAAAACTTTTTCAGAGGTGTAGGCATACGCTTCAATCGGCTTGGAAAAATCCAAATCGGAAAGCCGGACTTTCACTTCGGCATTTTTCAAATCCATTCCGGAAATTTCCGCATCCATTTTGGAGCGATTTTCTTCCAGCCAGCGATAGACCTGAAAGCCCAAGGCTGCCTCTTTGCCGCTTGAAGAAATCCTCATCGGACAAATCAAGCCGCCGTTTTTCAGGCGATAGGCGTAGCGGACGTAAACCCAATCGTCAGAGTGAAAGCGGCTGCCGGGTGTACCCATCAAACCATAAGACGAGGTGGACTTTCCCGTGCCGGTGGGAGCGATATATAGAATCCCTTTTTTGTTCCGCTCCACGCAAGCGCCGTGAATGGAATGAATGCCATGCTCCTCCGCCAGAACGCGCCCGACCGCACCGAGCACCCAGCTCTTCAGCTGGCCGTAATACGAGGTGTTAAAGAAAACAATCGTGTTCGCCTTGCGGCTGTAATAGGCGGCCTCTTCCTCATTTTCGACGCCGCCGAAAGCGTAAACCATCACTTTGGGTTCGGCGGATGGAGTTTGCCCGGTCAGTTCTTTCCATTCGGAAACGGAATACCAGTTGTCCGCCCAATATTCGAACAAGTGTGAAGAATTAGTCATTGCCCGCACCCGGATGCCGTGAATAATTACATCGTGCTGCAGGGTATTCTGGGGACTGGCCTTGCGAATCGTTTTGGTTGCCGAATCAACCAGTTTTTCCAGATTGCCCGGAGTTTTGTCCACCACCTTGTCGTGGAGTTTGGTGCGGCCTTTGGTGCGGGTGACGGTATTGGAGGCGCCGATGGGAACGCCGTGCCATTCTACTGCGCCGACAAAAGGAGATGGATTAAAGGTGTACTTGACTTCTTCTTGCGCTTGAACTGCTCCGCTGACTTTCACGGCAAACTCCCTCTGAACTTCCGGCATCGCTCCTCCATTTTCAAAATTCCAAACAACAAAGCCGAAACTTACCGAATTGAGGGAAAATTGGCAAGTGCAAAAGGGCGTATGGCAATACGCCCCTACAAAAGAATTTCTCTCTGTCCATTTCTTTCTTATTTTGGCGCAATGGCGGCTGAATCCAATCCTCAATTAATCGCCGGAATTCGGGTGCGGCTTTTAGTTATTGAGGAAGCTCTGCGGCGGATGGAGCTTTGGCTGACTGCGCCGGAAGCCGAGCCGATTTTGGAAGCGACTCCGAACGATTTGACCGACCTGCAAAAGATTGAACTTTTCAGGCTGATTGAAAAAGTTCGCAAAATGCTGAAGGAGTTGAAAAACAAACTCAATCTCGAAATCACTTCGCGCCCGGTCAAAAAGCGGCTTTTGGCGGAAGCGGCACGGCTTTGGACGGTGGCCGGAAATTTGGAGGCGAAGCGCCTGAAAGGCTACGGACCTATTCCGCCAGAGGCGGCTGAAGCGATTCATTCCCCGGCTGAGGAATTACAGAAGATTTTTAAGGAAATGGAAAGAATTTTGTCAATGTAGGGGTTTGATTAATCAAACCCCTACGGATAGCAGGTTTAATAATTAAACACCTGGTCCAGCTTCCCTTGCTTGCGGGCTAGGTATTCCATCCAGCGATTGATGGCCACCGAAAGAAAGACGGAAGCGACCGTGGTAACGAACAGAACCAAAAGCAATTTCTCGTCCGACCAGGCGGCCAAAATTTTGGAAACCGGCTCGGCCATTAACGAACGGCGAATCGCCTCCAGCCAGTAGGTGATGGGAAAAGCCAAAGCCGCCAACTGGAGGAAATTGGGCAGGACTTCAATGGGAAAAACGGCGCCGGAGACCAGATAAAAAACCCCGGCGGTCCCTTCGGCCATAAAGAAGCCGTGCCGGGCGGTCAAAAGGGTAAAAGAAGCCAACATGATCCCTAAAGCCAAAGTGGCGATTATTCCGAGAGGAAATCCTATCACCAAAAGCGGCAGATGGCTCAAGGTAAGCGACAAATCGAACATCCAAACACCGAAGACCAGCGTTACTATCACCGCCAGCGTGGTGATAATCAACTTTGGAATGCAGCGCCCCAACAGATAAAAGTAAGTGACAATCGGCGCCAGATAAATGTACTTCAGCATCTCATACCGCTCGCGGTCTTCGTGGACGACGATGCCGACTCCCGCCAGAATGTTGGCCGTGTACATAAAGAAAGCGTTGCCTAAAAAGATGTAAGCAAAGAGCGCCGTTGAAGTCTCCCCTCCGGCCACCACCTTGTACATCAAAACCAGAAGCAGGGTGGAAAAAATCGGCCGGGTGATGGCGTAGGCGATAAAGGTGAACGGCTCGGCCCAGTTGGCCTCAATGGCCCATCCCAAATACCCTGCGGTTTTAACGGTTCGCAAAAGTCCCATTTAAGACGACTCGCTTTGGTTCTCTCCGTAAACCATAATCTTTATTTTGTAGGGGTGAACCTGAAGGTACGCCCCCACGTTTTTCAAAGGGCAGATACGCGGGTCTGCCCAAACGGGCGAACAAATTGAATTTGTAGAGGTGGGGTCTCCCCGCTGACGGGCAAGGAAACCTCGCCTCTACCAAAACGTTTTTTGCGGCGGGACCTATTGCCATCTTAAGGTCAACCGCCCTTCTTTCTTTCCCAGCGTTTCCATTTTTAGAAGAGAAAGATTGGCCAGCCATAGAAAAAGAACCGAAAGTACCGACAAAATCAAAATCTCCGTCCACAGAGGCAAAAAAGCGTGAACCCGCCCGGCTTCGAAGAATAGCTGGCGCATAGCATCGATGCCCAAAGTCAATGGAATGAGCGAGGCGATGGCACCGAGAGTAAAACCGAAAGACTTAATAGGAAAATAAAAACCGGAAAAAACGTAAATCGGCTCCTGCAGCAAGGTGGAAATTTGCCAGGCATCCCGCCCAAAGAGCAAAAACAAAGAAGAAGACATCATACCCAGTCCGTACAAAGCCGCCATCGATAGCAAAAAAACTAGAGCCAAAAGCGGCCAGGAGGTTGGAATCATCGTCACATCGAAAAGCCAAATTCCGGCCAAAAGAATTGCCACGGCGCGCGTGGTGCACATAAAAAGCCCCCCCAAGGCCATTCCCAAAAGAATCGACATCCGCGAAATGGGAGCAATCAGGTACAACTCCAGATTCCCCATCTCCTTTTCCCAGTAAAACTGGGAGGCCATCGACCACAAAACGTTCAGCCAGTAGGCGGTCATAATCCCGCCCAGGATGACAAAGCCGGTGTAGTCCTGCGGCGCGCCCAGGGCCTTATAGACGAACACGTAGGTGGCCACGGTTAAAAGCGGCATCGTAATTTCAAAGAAAATCCAGGAAAGTTCCCGCGTGCCGCCGACTACGCGCACGTAGGCCCGCCCCCAGATGGCGCGCAGATTGGTTTTAAGCTCCGTTTTCACCCAAGCCCCTTCCGACCAGGGAAACAAAAACATCTTCCAAGGATGGCTCGCGCTTGGAGAGCGAGCGGATTCTGGAACCGGAGGATTCAATAAGTTTGGTCACTTTGGAAATCCCGGCCTCATCCCGCAAAATGATTTTCAAAACCGTTTTCGACTCCACCGGCTTGTGCTCGAAGGCGAAGTTGACCACTTCCGGAATCTCTGAAAATTTCTCTATATGGTCGGTCAGCAAATCGACATCCAATTGATAGATGGCGTCCTGCTGCAGCTGCCGCTTCAAGTTTGCCGGTGTGTCGCAAACTAAGACCAGTCCTTTGTCGATAATCGCCACCCGGTCGCAGAGTTCATCGGCTTCGGCCATATAATGGGTGGTCAAAAGTATAGTCCGCTCTTTTTTCTCTTTCATCCAGTCGCGAATAAAGGTGCGCACCTCGCGGGCGATTTGCACGTCCAGCCCCAAGGTCGGCTCGTCTAAAAACAAAATCTTGGGGTCGGGGACGAAGCCGCGGATGATGTTCATCTTCTGGCGCATACCGGTTGAAAGCTTGCCGACTTTGGTTTTCGCAAATTCCGCCAGGCCGAATTTCTTAATCATAAAATCAATCCGCTCCAAGGCGATTTTGGTCGGCACGCCATACAACTGGGAGAACATCCACAGATTTTCGCGCACGTTTAAAATGCCGTAGCCGGAATGCTCCCCGCCGGAGACCATATTGATCCGTTTTCGGACCTCGTCCGGGGCAAGGGCGACATCGATGCCGTCCACAAAAGCTTTACCGGAGGAAGGCAAAAGCAAGGTGCATAGTATTTTTATCAGGGTGGTTTTCCCGGCTCCGTTCGGGCCCAAAACTCCGAACAGCTCTCCCGGGCGGATTTCGACGTCCACGCCAGCAAGGGCGACCACGTCCGCTTCCTTTTTGGTACGGAAGACCCGTTTTAAGTTTTCTGTTTTAATCGCTAAGTTCATAATCCTTTTTCAAATTTCGCTTTCAAAGACAAAAAAAGCCGCATCCCCGACGTGGGGCGCGGCCCAAATAGTCGAGTTTTCCTTTCAGTTATTTTCCGTCAAAATTTTCATCGGGGGGAATATACATTTCTTTCGGGTTATGTCAATTAAAATCGACTGGGTTGGAATGACAATATGGGATTTGCCCCTATAAAACCTAACCCTTGTGTTCCCCTGGCCGAGTTCCAAGCTCAGCTCGGGCAGGCCTTCCCGACACGGGAAGGGAAAGGGCACATGGCAACGTGCCCCTACAGGGCGAACACAAGGTTCGCCCCTACGGAACGACAAAAGGCGTTTGAAATTTTGGTTAGTTAAGCAAGCCAGAAAGATAGTGCATAAAATCACCCCCTATAGTCCCCCTTAAATACAGGGGCAAGGCTACCCCCTATAAGTCCCCCTTGAATACAGGGGGACAAAAAGGGGGTATCAAATTTTTCTTCGAAAGCGCTTGACAAAAGTTAGAAAGGCGGCATCTTTAAGTTGGGAAGGGGAAACAAGTTTAGGATATGAAAAGAATCGTTTTTAGTTTAGCGGGGATTTTAACCCTTTTTGGATTAAGCGCTTCAGCCACGACCATCCGCGTCCCCCAAGACCAGCCGACCATACAGGCGGGGATAGATGCGGCAGTAAATGGGGATACGGTTTTGGTGGGGCCGGGGACTTATGTAGAAAATATTAATTTCAATGGGAAAAGTATTGTACTGAAGAGTTTGGCTGGTTCCGATTCCACCACCATAAACCCAGCATCCACATCATTGCCAATAGTAAGATTTCCAGTGGGAACGTATTCGCCAAAATTAGATGGTTTCAAAATCACGGGAGCAACTGATAATCCGGCAATCTTGGTTGAAGGCGGGTCACCAATACTGATAAACAATATCCTTCAAGGAAACACTTTTTTTGCAATCAAGATTGTAGGAGGAGTCACAAATTTGTTAAAAAATACTTTTATTGGAAATACTCCTTGGGCAACCGAAATTACTGGCGGTAACACGACATTAGATTCTAATCAAGTTTTCTCTAGTCCATTTGGTATTGTAGGCCACGGTGGCAATATGACAATTCGACGCAACGTAGTAAAGAATTGTTCGGTGGCAGGAATTCATATTAATGGAACTGCCAACCATGTGATAGAGAACAATGTAATGGTGGAAAATGCTGATGGCATTCAAGTTTACAGCGGCACTACGCAATTAACAAATAATATCAGTGCATTTAATCAAAATTATGGTCTACATTACTTTGGACCAGGTCCTCTCACCCACAATTACAATGATATTTTTGCCAATAATGTTTCAAATTATAATGGAGTTTCACCAGCTCCAAATGACATTTCTATCGATCCTCTTTTTGTGGACACTTCAATAAACGATTTCCACCTTCTCCCAAATTCTCCTTGCATTGATGCCGGCGACCCGACCACCCCAGTACCAGTTGGTGGCGGAACCAATGTTGATATAGGAGCCTTAGAATTCATTACCGGAGAAAATACAATTGCACTTCTGGAACCTGCGCCTAATATAATTGTGCAGACAAGAAAGCCTTCATTTGTTTGGTCTGCCCTACGGGATTCAACAGGAGTTCTTCCAGCCAGCTATAGAGTTCTTTTGGCTGCTAATAGCGCTTCTGCAACGCCGGATACTTCGCCTATACTTGCCGATACCACCTGGCAAATACCTAATAATCTCAAAATGGGAAAGTATTATTTCTGGAAGGTGTTTGCGGTGTCCGATAGCGGTGACACCGTATTTAGTAATGTTAGACGGTTTTCAGTAATTACAGCACCGTTTTTGTCTTTGTTTTTTCCACTGGATCCGACTGTCGGAAGACAACCAACCTTTATTTGGCAAAGCGTGAATGACACAATCACATCGAGCAGGTTTAACTACCAAGTTATATTAGTGGAAGATTGCAATTTTTTGGCAATCGATAGCTCGCAAATACTGGCCGATACATTATGGAAAGTTCCTTATCCACTTAATTTTCAGAAGACTTATTGTTGGAAGGTAATCGCCGTATCGGATAGTGGCGATACGATTTTTAGTACAACCAACAGTTTTTCCATCCAAACTCCATCCTTTGTAAAGTATATTCCAAATGATGTAATACTAGTTAGACAACCGACTTTTGGCTGGATGCCTATTTCCGATACGACCCTTACCATTCCTATAAAATATAGGGTCGTATTAAACAAAAGCTTCTCTTCAGAAGATACATCTGAACTAATATCGGATACTTTATGGAAAACCCCCTATGAACTTTCTTTGTACGAAAGCTACTATTGGTCGCTGTTGGCAATTTATGAGGACACTGTACTTAGCGATACTGGAGTAGGCCTTTATTTTACTGTCTACCCTTCTCAACTTTCTCTTTCTCTTCCGACAGATAGTTCAAATCTTCAGATAAGACAGCCAAGTTTAATTTGGCGGGCAATCAAAGATACAAGTCTCTCAAATCCTATTGTTTATCAAGTGATACTTTCAAAAAACGGCAACTTCTCGCCAGCTGATTCTTCGGCGACGGTTACCGATACCGTTTGGAAAGCACCTTACAAACTCGACCTGTCTCAAAATTATTTTTGGAGAGTAGAGGCAATATCTCAAAGCGGAGATGTTATATTTAGTGATGAAGAACGAACTTTTTCAATCGCCTTGCCACAGTTCGCACTTGCTACTCCTGCCAATTCTAGCCGGGTTTTGGTAAAACAACCGGCATTTAATTGGGGAGCAGTGCGGGATACTTCGATTTCGGATATTTTTTCTTACCGAGCTATTTATGCCAAAAATCCAAGTTTTACCGGGGCGACCAGTTCGCCGATTTTGACGGATACTTTCTATCAGGTGCTGACGAATTTGGATATTGCGACGACTTATTATTGGAAGGTTTTGGCTTTTTACAGCAGCGCCAACGATACGGTCTTCCCTAACCAAAATTTCAGCTTTCTTTTAGCCCCAACCAAGCTGGAAGTGCCGGGGGACAGGCCGACGATACAGCAGGCGATTGACATAAGCTTGAACGGCGATACGGTTTTGGTCAAACCGGGGACCTATACGCAGAATATTTTATTTAAAGGAAAGCGGATTAAGCTAATGAGCGAAGGAGGGCCGGCGGTAACGACGATTGCCAAGCTGGTGGATGGGTTTGAGCTGGTGAGCTTTACCAACGGGGAAGATTCAACCACGGTGCTAAGCGGGTTTACTTTGACCGGCGCGCGCCAGGTCCCCAGCGGGGCGGCGATTAACATCTTGGGAGCTTCGCCAATTATCGAGAACAACTATATAATAGATAACTCCGGGCAGGCGGCGGTGATTTGGGCGGATGGCGGCGCGCCCAAGATACGGCGCTGTTTAATAGTGCGCGACAGCGGCGAGGCGGCGATACGGTTTTTCAACAGCTCCGGGGGCGAGGTGATAAACTGCACCATTTCGGACAACTTTGGGGATGGGATTCGGGTGCAGGCGGGGCTGCCTTCCACTATTATAAATAACATTATTACCGCCAACACCGGCTACGGCATCCGGGCGATGGGGGGCAGCAATACCAATTCGACCATTACTTATAATGACGTATTTGCCAACAATCTGGGATACTTTTTTGCCACCATCCCGGGGGAGGGGAATATCTTTTTCGACCCGCTCTATCGGGGAGGCAATCCGTTTAGTTATCAGTTGATTAGCTTCTCCCCTTGCATTGATGCCGGTGACCCGGCTTTTCCGGTGCCTCCCGGCGGAGGGAGCCGGATTGATATGGGAGCTTTTGAACGGACGGCGAGTTTGCCGGGGGATTTAAATTTGGACGGGATTTTGACGGCGGCGGACGTGGTTTTGGAACTGAACTGCGTCTTTTTGGGGGTGGGGGATTGCCCGCTCAACCTGGCCGATTTGAACTGCGATAACATTTTGACGGCGGCGGACGTGGTTATATTGATGAACGACGTTTTTCTGGGCATCCCTCCCCCCTGTACCTTTTGAGGGAACTTTTGAGGCCGGGCTAAAGTTTTAGTAAAAGAAGCAGATAATTAAGGTATAAGGTATTGACAAATTGAAAATAGTTGATAATATTTCAAACACCTCGCAGAATGATGCGTAAAAGAGATAGGATGACCAATCGGAAAGGGACTATGCGAAAACTTTTACTTGCAACGGCTGTTTTAAGCTTCGTGGCGGTTTCGGCTTTTGCCCAAACCGGCCAGACCACCAATCCAGTTTCGGGCGCAACCGCCGAGGGGCCCAAGCCCTCTTCGCTTTTCTTGCTCGATCCCTCCCGTTTTAAAATCGGGCATACGATTTCGACTTCGTACGCCAGTTTGGGCGGACACGGGGTTTTGACCAGTATGTATCTGGCCGATATCCAGTATAAGTTGGCCAACCCGCTGGATATCCGGGTCTCTTTGGGGTTTGCCAATTCACAGGGCTCGCTTTTTGGCCCCAGGGGCAGCGCCAACTCCATCATCCCGGGATTTGAGCTGAATTACCATCCTTCGAAAAACTTTAATTTGATTATAAACTACCAGCAGTATCCGAACGGCTATTTGCAGCCGAGGCTTTTCCCGTTGTACAAACGGTAAGATTTTGGCAAAAAGTTTTACGGAGGCGGCCCCTCCACCAAACGGGCCGGTTTACAGATGACGGAAACACCCTTACGGTATAAAAAGAAACTTTGGACAGCCCCCGATTCGAACCGGATTCCCTGGCATTGGGCGGAAAAGATATTGTTGGGGGCGGTGGTTTTGACGGGAATGGCGACGGTGGGCTTGGCCCTCTATCTTTTTTGGCCGCGGGAGGCGGAAGCTAACCGGGATTTTGAGTACGCTCGGGTGCAGGTAATTGTGCCGCAAGAATTGAAAGGTAAGTTCGGGGAAGTTATAAACAACTTGAGCAGGAAGCTGGCAAAAGAGAATTGTCTGATTGAAGTGGCCGATACCCTCTTTTTGAAAATGCCGGCGCCGGAACAGACGCTTTTGATACAACGCGTGCCGAATCCCCCGGTCGCCGACCGGGTGGCAAAATATTTGAAAATCCGGCCTTCGCGCGTGATTGAGAAAAGTTTGGATGATAACATCAAAGGAGTGTTATTTTCGGTCTATTTAGGCCAGGACGTTCTGGCTGCCCATTAATCCGGGAGGATTTCGCAAGCGGTAGATGAGGGCTCCGGCGGGCAAAAGCTTGGCGCGGCTGGTCGGCAGGCTGGCGCAAGAGAAAAAGGGAAGCGGCGTGGTCGTAATAGATTTGCGCAGGCTTTCCACCTTCGCCGATTTCTTTGTGATAGCAACGGCGGATGCGGACGTGCATGCGCACGCGATTGCCGGACATATTGAGGACATGCTGGATGAAAAAGGAGTGCGCCTGGGGCACGTGGAAAAATCGAACCGCTGGACGTTGTTGGATTACGGGGACGTGGTGGTGCATATCTTTTTGAAAGAGACGCGGCGATTTTATGCTCTGGAAAAACTCTGGGGCGACGCCCCCCAGGAAAAACTGGTGGAACGGCTGCCGCGAAAACGGATGGCGGTCTAAGTTCACGGAGGAAAAAGTTTGAAAAAAGTTTCTAAACCCGGAGAAAGCAGGACTTCAACCCTTTAAAAATCGAGAAAAATATGACTGAAAAAGTTGCCGAAAAGATGGAAAGTAAAGAATCCAAGATGGACATTACCGAGCTCAAAACCAAAACGGTGACCGAGCTGCAGGAGATTGCCGAAGGGCTGAACGTTCCGGGCAGCTCCGGCATGCGCAAGCAGGAGCTGATTTTTAAAATCCTGGAAACCAAAACCGAGCAGGACGGGTTGATTTTTGCCGAAGGGGTTATGGAAATTCTGGAGGAGGGGTACGGCTTTTTGCGCTCGCCGGATTACTGCTACCTGCCGGGGCCGGACGATATTTACGTTTCTCCCTCGCAAATCAAACGGTTCGACCTTCGCACCGGCGACACCATCTCCGGCCAGGTGCGGCCGCCCAAGGATTCCGAAAGATATTTTGCCTTGCTTAAAATCGAGGCCATCAACTTTGAACCGCCGGAGATGTCCAAGCACAAGGTGATGTTTGACAATCTTACGCCGCTTTACCCGCAGGAAAAATTCAGTCTGGAATACGATCCCAAACGGCTTTCCACGCGAATTATGGACCTTCTTTGCCCTATTGGCAAAGGCCAGCGGGCTTTGATTGTCTCGCCGCCCAAGGCGGGAAAGACGATGCTGCTCCAGGAAATTGCCAACGCCATCACCATCAATAATCCGGAAGTGAAGTTGATTGTGCTTTTGATTGACGAACGTCCGGAAGAGGTGACCGATATGAAACGTTCGGTCAAAGGGGAAGTGGTTTCCTCCACTTTTGACGAGCCGGCCGAGCGCCACGTGCAGGTGGCCGAAATGGTGATTGAAAAAGCCAAGCGGTTAGTGGAGCATAAGCACCACGTGGTGATTTTGCTGGATTCGATTACCCGTCTGGCAAGGGCTCACAACTCCGTGGTGCCGCACTCCGGGAAAATCCTTTCCGGCGGCGTGGACGCCAATGCCTTGCAAAGGCCCAAGCGCTTTTTTGGCGCGGCGCGAAACATTGAGGAGGGCGGCAGCCTGACCATCATCGGCACGGCTTTGATTGAGACCGGCAGCCGGATGGACGAAGTTATTTTCGAAGAGTTCAAGGGCACGGGCAACTCCGAAATCGTGCTCGACCGCAGGCTTTCCGACCGGCGCATTTTCCCGGCGATGGATATCAACCGCACCTCCACCCGCAAAGAGGAACTTTTGCTGCCGCCGGAGGTTTTGGCAAAGGTTTGGATTTTGCGCAAGTTCTTAGCCGAGATGAACTCGATTGAAGCTATGGATTTTCTGATTGACCGGATGCGCAAGGCCAAAAATAACGCTACGTTTTTGACGTCGATGAAGGATTAAGCTCCAGCGGTTTTAAAGCCTCAACCGGCCCACTATTGCCATTGGAAAAAAGGCAATATAAGAATACCGCCTTTTCTGTTTTACAACATACCCCAAGTTTAGAATTTACAAAAAAGCATTTCCTCATTATCATTAGGCCTTAATGATTTCCAATCAGCCCGGAGCGGAAACGTGATCGGCCAAACCCTGCAAGGATTGAATCATTGAGTCATTTAATCATTGTCAGATTGAAAAAAAAATGAACCAATGATTCAATGAACAAATGATTAAATTGGTTGTATGATAGGCCAAACGATTTCGCACTATAAGATTCTGGAGAAGTTAGGCGAAGGGGGTATGGGGGAGGTGTATTTGGCAGAGGACACCAGCTTGGGCCGCAAGGTGGCGGTCAAATTTCTTTCTTCCGACAAAGCCGCCGACCCGGAGTCCCGCCAACGCTTTGTCCACGAAGCCCGTGCCCAGGCGATGCTCTCCCATCCCAACATCGCCACCTTTTATGAGGTCGGGGAAGAAGGGGATAAAGTTTTTATCGTTATGGAATACATCGATGGCCAGCCACTTTCAAAGCTGGCCCAGGTTGAAAAGCTCTCCTTCTCGGAGATTTTAGATATAGCCATTCAGATTGGAGAAGGGCTTTCCGCTGCTCACGAGCGGGGGATAACCCACCGGGACATCAAACCGGAAAACGTTCTGGTAAACTCCAAACGCTTGGCCAAAATAACCGACTTTGGTTTGGCCAAGTGGAAAGGAGCCACCACCCTTACCCAGAGCGGAGCCCGGATGGGAACCGCTTACTATATGTCTCCGGAGCAGGTGGATGGGAGAAAAGCCGACCACCGCACCGACATCTTCTCCCTTGGAGTAGTCTTATACGAACTCTTCTGCGCCAGAAGGCCATTTGAGGGGGATACCGAGACGGCGGTTTTCTACGATTTGGTGCATACCCCTCCACAACCCTTGGCCCGCTACTGCCGCAATTTGCCGGAAGGGCTGGAGCGGATTGTCTTTAAGTGTTTAGCCAAGAAACCGGAGGAGCGTTACCAGCACGCGGATGAATTAGTAGCCGACCTGAAAATGCTGAAACGAGCAGGTGACATAGACCTTCTTCCTTCCTATATACAAACCTCTTCGGACAAGCATAAAAAAGCGAGAGCCAAGCGGCTAAAGTTGATAGGCGCAATTGCTGGACTCGCCTTGGTAGGCGCCATAGCCATTCTTCTCTTCTTGCGCAATAACAACCGGCCGATAGAGCTAAACCCCAATATGACTTTTCGGACTCTGGACATACCTTTCACCCAAGTCGGCCGTCCCGGTATGTCGGCGGATGGAAATTGGGTGTCTTTTGCGGCCGCAGACGCCAACGGCAAATGGGATATTTACTTTACCAACACCTCCGGCGGAGAGCCGCGCCGCATAACGTTTGATTCAACGAGTTGGATTGGCGGCATCGACGTTTCACCTGATGGGAATCAGATTATTTATACATTTTATAACCCGCAAATCAATAAAACCGAAACCCGCATCGTTTCCTCGCTGGGTGGAGCCAGCCGAACCATTGGCGCGTCCGCCACTGGGGCAATCTGGCGCCCGGATGGCGAACGTATCGGTTATTTTACCAATCCGCAATCGGGCGCGGCCAACCCTAACCAACCCGGCAAGCTGGAATTTCGGAGTGTAAAACCGGACGGCAGCGACGACCGGTTGGAGTTTCTGGACAGCTTGGCCTCAATCGGTTGGCTGGCCTGGTCGCCGGAGGGCAAAGAGGTGGCCCTGGAAAGAATATTCAGCCCCAGAGAGCAGGATATTTTTGTCCGGGAGCTGGCAACAGGCAAAGAGCGCCGGTTGACTTTTTTTAAAAGCGACATTTCCGGCCTTTGTTGGTCCAAAGACGGCAAAATCATTTTTTCCTCCTACAAAAGCGGAAGTTTCAAGCTCTGGATGGTGCCGGCCGCCGGCGGACAGGCGGTCCAAATCACCAAAGGGGTTGGACATGACTTTGCGTCCAAAATTTCATCCGACGGCAGAAAACTGATTTATTACCAGCAGCAGCCGACCGGCCAGCTCTGGATTGCTAAACTGGACGGAAGCGGGGCGCAGCCGGTACCCGCCGAGCCCCGTTTTCGCCAACTTCCCTACCTTTCGCCGGACGGCAAACAAATCGCATTTTCAATGATAGACCCCGACAACATCACGGTCATGCACGCTTATACGCTTAACCGGGATGGAAGCGGCCGGCGGCAAATCAGCTTTGGCAACGAGTGGGCCGCCCATCCCCGGTGGTCTCCGGACGGCAAATGGATGGCTTACAGTTCCTTTCTAACCACCGAACCATTCGATTCAGCCAAAGTTTATCTTGTGGATGCCGCCAACCCGGGAAAGCCCAAATTGATTGGAAGAGGGAGGGTTCGAAAGTGGCTGGATTCGGAGAGGTTAGTGGCCTTCGCTGCAACCAATTCCTGGATAGTTTACACGGATGGAAGAGAGCAGGAAAAGATTTACCGGGATTCGACTTGGGGCATTCCCAAACTGAAAGGGAAATATATCCTGTTTCAGGACCTGCACACGGACCGCGCTGGATGGTGGTGGATAGTTCCAAGTGACAGTTCAAACGGTTCGCAAACGGCTATCCCTAAAAAAGTCGCCCCTTCCGGTCTGCCTACTTCTTTTGGGCCGGAGGATGATTTCTTTCTGTACGTGAAAAACAACGGTGAAATCTGGAAAATACACCTGCCAGAGTTAAGAGAGGAACAGATACCCGGGAATTTCCCCGGCTTAACGTTCGCTTCCGATATCAATGCAAGCTACGATGGCAAAGAAGTAGTTTATATCGATAAGCGCTCGACCGGAAAGCTGGTGATGATTGAAAATCCGTTTAAATGATTGAGTGATTGAGTCATTGAGTCATTTGGTCATTGAATCATTTAATTTTGAAATTTGCTTGATTATTTGCGGTTCTAAACCTCACCCCCTGGCCCCCTCTCCCTAAAAGCGCCTCATCCCCGGCCTTCTCCACTCGCTTGCCCCGAGCGTAGTCGAGGGGTGGAGAAGGGGGAAAAACACGCCCTTCGTTCGTCTTTTCCCCTCTCTGTTTTACGGAGAGGGGATTAAGGGGTGAGGTGCTTTAATGTCGTATTGGGAGTTACTCCCGACACAGGCGTCAGAAGTAACTTCTGACGCAACTTCCAATATTCCAGTTGCCAACTAAATAACGCTTCCCTATTTTCCTCACACCTTGGAAACAAAAGCCAACCTAAAACTGCAAAGGAGGAGGGTATGGAATTAGGAAAAGTGCTTTTGACCGGGCTGGTCATCGGGCTGATTGGCAACGTGGCCCACTTTCTTGCCCACACTTTCATCGGCGCGAAAGAGGTTAAAAAGTTTTACGAGGAAAACCCCAACGCTCTGGCCGAAGGGATGACGCCCAATTCGGCAACGATTAGGGCGATAATTTTAACCTTCGTTTACGGCTTCATTACCGCCTGGATTTTCAATTTCGGAGGGGCCTATCTGGCCGAAAACGGGATGGGCGGCGGCTTTTTGTTCGGCTTTGCTCTTTGGCTTGGATACTGGAGCATTCAATATACCCTGGCCACCTTCGCCCGTATGCCCAAAGCGTCCCAGATTGGAAGCTTGGTCGGCTACGGAGTGATGCTCATCGGCGGCGGGATGGTCGCCGCCAAAATGTTGGTTTAGGTCAGAACGGGAGAAGGAATGAAGAAAATCGCTTTGCCGTTGATAGTCTTAGTCCTAATTTCTGGGTTAGCAGAAACCCAAGAGCAGAAATCGGAGCAAAAGGGGGCAATGCCCAAGCCCAAATTCGGACCGGAACTGGCCAAGCTGGCGTTTTTGGTGGGTAATTTTTCCACTGAAAACATCGCCTACGACACCCCGATGGGAAAAGGCGGCCCGGGTAAAGGCCGGAATATGAACCGCTGGGATCTGGACTCAATGTATGTGATCGTGAATTACCAGGGGGAAATAGCAACAATGGGACACTACGAGGGTCACGGGATGATAACATTCGATTGGCAAAGCAGCCAATATAAATGCTGGTGGTTTGATAACTACGGCAATCATAGCGAGTACACAGGGAGCTTTACCGGAGACACGCTTTCGATGGAAGGCGGGTTTGCAACGCCTGCGGGAAACGTGAAAGAAAGGATTATGTGGCATCCGGAAGGAAAGAAATTTAAATTCCTTACGACCTGGGATATGGGCCAGGGGCCAATGCCGGTGATGGCGGAAACGGCCACCCCGTCCGGCGCCAAAACCCGGCCGAAAAAGTAAACTCTAAACGACACCAGCCTCCGACATTCCAAGAGTCGGAGGCTTTTTTATGGAGGACAAATGCCCAAGGGATTAGAAGTAAAACAGAAGGCGACTATCAAAGCCTCGCCGGCCAAAGTTTTTAAAGCCTTAACCGACCCGAAGGAACTTACCAAATGGTTTTTGCGCCGGTCAAAAGTGGATTTGCGCCCCGGCGGAAAGATGCTTTTTGTATGGAGGAACTTTCCCCCCTACTGGGGGACAGTGAAAACCGTAAAAAAAGATAAAGAGTTCGCCTTCCTCTGGCCGCACAAAGCCGAAGGGGGTCTCCGAAAAACCCTTGTGAGCTTTAAGATTTCAAAAAGAGGCAAAAAAACCCGTCTGGATTTGCACCATACCGGCTTCGGTTGGGGCCGAAAGTGGATTTTGCATTACGGCGGCACCCAGCAGGGCTGGGCGTATTACCTGCGCAATTTAAAGTCGGTTTTGGAAACCGGCTACGACCTGCGCGAAGACGACGAATAGAAGTTCCTATTTAGTCGGCGCAAAAAAAGCGGGCGGCTCGACTACTTGGCTTGTGCCGGCGTTTTTTTGACCTTGGCCAAGACTTCGCCGATGGCTTGGCGGATGTCGTCCATATGGAACGGCTTGGGCAAAACCTTGTCGATTCCGACCTCCGAAACTTTGGCCGGTTCAATCTGCGACCCCCAGCCGGAAATCAAAATCACCGGCGTGGATTTATCTTTCTCTTTGGCCGTTCGCGCCACTTCCCAGCCGGTGATACCCGGCATCCCCAAATCGGTAATCACCAAATCGAACGATTGTTTTTCCAAAAGGCTCAAGGCTCTTTTGCCGTCTTCGGCCGCCTCGACTTTGTGGCCCAAGAAATCCAGCATTTCGGACAGAACGCAGCGGATGTTTTCATCGTCATCCACGGCTAAAATCGAGAGCCGGCCGACTTTTTCTTCAACCAGCGCTGGCGGTTCTTGTTTCTCTGGCGCGTGGGAAGCCGGAAAACGGAGGGTGAAAACGGAGCCTTTGCCCGGTTCGGACTCAATTAAAATCTCTCCCCGGTAACTGGAAACGATGCCGTACGCAACCGAAAGGCCAAGCCCCGTCCCTTTTCTTCCTTTGGTGGTATAAAAGGGAAAGAAAACTTTGCTTTTTACCTCCGGGCTCATTCCAATCCCGTTGTCGCGGACGGAGAGCAAAACGTCAGTCCCTTTTTGGAAAGTGGAGACAACGATTTTGCCTCCCGAAGGAAGAGCGTCCACGGCGTTGGAAATCAGGTTAGCAACGACCTCGACTAAATCGGTAAAGTTTCCCAGAATGGGGGCGGTAGCAGCAGAAAAATCGGTGGAGAGTTCAATCGGCGCTTTGCCCATTGCTTCGATTCCATCCCGCCAGACCGTCCGGGTCACTTCGACAGCTTCTTTGGCCACACTGGTTAAATCTACAGGATGCGCTTCGTCTTCGTGGCGGTCGCGGGTGAATTCCTGCAGGCGGGCGACTTTCCGGACCACTTCCGCGGCAGCTTTTTCCATCTGTTTTAGGGAGTGAACCAGCTTTTCATCCAGGGGCTGGTTCAAAAGCAGTTGAATCCGACCCAAAATGGTGCCCAGAACGTTGTTAAAATCGTGGGCCATTCCGGCCGCCATTTCCTTTAAAGCCCGCAAGCGCTCCGTTTGCAGCGCCTGCTCCTGTGCCACCGAGACGCTACGATAGGCGTTTTCCAAGTTCTCAAACGCGCGGGCATTGTGGAGCGCCTGCCCGACCGTTTGGGAGAAAAGTTTGGCCAGCTCTATTTCTTGCTCCGAAAAGGGATGCTCTAAAGGTCGCTGGAATACCAAAACCTCTTTAGCCGTGTTACCGCAAATTAATGGTAGAAGCAAAAAAGTTTGCGGCTTATCCTGGCTCTGAGTGATTTTTTGCGCGGTGGAGCCATTCAAAAGGGCCGGCTGCCGGCGCTCCAGAATCTCTTCCAAAAACTCTTTGCGGCAAAATTTTCCAAACCGGGCAAAATCAAAGTCTCCGTAAGCGCACGCTAACTCGGCAGGGCCTTCCACATTTCTTTTGCCAAGCAGGCCAATGCCGGTTGAATCGGCCCAGGAAAGTCCCCAGCGCACGACTTTTTCCACCAGCTCTTTTTCTTTTATAATTGAAAATAGCTCGTTCTGAAAATGAAACAGCCGTTCCAATCGCTCGTGTCTTTCGCTCACTTTACGCTCCAAAATCGGCCTGTTTAGGTTATCCAAAAGTTGCTTGTTTTCTTACTCGGACATTGAATAAACTTTTTCCTTCGGCCCAGAAAGAACCAAGGAATGCTTTAAATCTCCCAGGCGCCGCACCGTTTCGCCGATGCGCACCGCCTGTTTTTCAATCATTTCCAGGTAGCGCGCAGTTCCGGGCGGCAGACTTTCCGATTTTAAACGGATGACATCCACGGCTCCGATAATTACAGTGAGGGGATTGTTGATGGAGTATTCCAGGTTGGGAAAAAGCTCCAAAGCTTTTGAGGTTTGCTGGGAACGGGAGATTGTATTTTCCAAAGCTTGCAACTGACGGCTTAACCGCTCCTGGGTCTCTTTTCTTCCCAATCGAGAAAGGGCCATCGCTGCCTGGTTGGCAATTCCTTTGGCAAAGGCTATATCGAGATGGGAGAAAGCCCTCCTTTCCCAGCTGCGCATTTCGCCCAAGGAAATCATTCCAACCTGCTCCCCTTCCACCTGCATTGGAATTAGGACGGCCGCCTGCACATTCGGCGCCAGGGCTTTTTCCATTTCCTCTTCGGATATGGTCGCTTCCGGATCGCTTTGATTGACCAATACCACCCGATTTTCTTCCAAAGCCATCCGGTGCCAGGGCAGCTCACTTGTCGGTATTCGACCAGTTACATGCAAGTCATTGGAGAAATTTCTTAAGGCCGAAAGACTTACGGTTTCCAAGGTCTCCCCTTCAGCCTTCCAAACCCGGCTAAAAGTAACCGGCAGCTCTTGGGTTAAGACGAAACCGGCCTGTTCCAGCAGCTCCTTTTCATTTTTAGCAGTCAAAAGACTGCGCGAGCTTTCCACAAAAGACAAGAGCCGGCGTTCGGTTTCTTCGGCCATCAATTCTTCGCGGAAACTAAGGGCAAAGCTCTTTGCGCCGGAAGAAACCAGCGCAAACAATTTCTCTTCATCCTCTCCCCAGGGAGAAGCGCTGCTGAAGCCGAGCGTAAAACCGGCCACCCAGCGGCCCGGGAGTTCGAAGGTTGTAGTGGCGTAGCTTTTTACCCCTAGGGAATGTAAAAATTTTTCGTCGGAGCCCTGCGGCGCAAAGTCCGCCTGGCAGGAGTAGACCACCCGTCCTTCAACCGGATTGGAAAGCCAGCTGGTCCCATCGAGATGATAAGGAATTTTATCCGCCATAAGGCGTCCGGCCCGGCCCATCGTATAGCGGCGGATTCGAAGCCCTTTCGGTTCCAAAACTGAAAAGACCAGAAAGTCGGCGGAAAGGTAGCGGCTGGCAAGCTGGAACAACTCCGGTATCGCCCGCCCCGGCTTAGAGAGGGCAGTTGAAATCATTAAAACATTTTCTGCCAAGCGAGACTGTTTTTCGCGGCGCTCAAAATAGCCGGTGGTTAGCAAATTTTGAAAAGCTGAACCTATGAAGGTGGATAAGTATCCGAAAAGCGCCCGCTCTTCCGCCAAAAATGGCTCATCGGAAGGATAGAAAATTGACAGGATTCCGACCACATTCCCTTGAATTAGAATGGGGACGAAGGCGGCTTTGGACATATGTTCGTCCGGTTCAAAAATCCGATAGTAGTCATTGTAAATTTCCAAATCGCCATTGATAATCAAAGGAACGCCGGAGCGCACTACTTGATAAAACCAGCTTTTTTCCAGAAGGATGCTGCCGCTGGAGACTATCCGGTTAAAATCTATGCCGGAAGCCGCCTGGGGTTCCAAATATTTACCGTCCGGGGAGAGCCTCCAGAGCGCGGCTTTCGCTTCCCGTTCGGCGAAGGTACCCGCAGCCAAATCGCAGAATTCCTTAAAGCTTTTGGCGCGTTCAAATTTTTCTCCCAGGTCAACCAAAACCCCCAAGTTTTTTTCCATTTTCCCCAACCGGCTGTGTTCCTGCCGGACTTTTTTGATGAAACTAAACAGGCCGGAGAAAACCAGGCCCAAACCACAGATACCGAGGGCAATTGATAAACCGGAAACCGCCCAGTGGGGTTTTTGCATCAGGGCGCCGGTGGAGAGGATTAAAAAAAGGAGCGAAACAGCTATTACCGCCGCTCCCCAAGTCAATTCCCGTTGTTTGGAACCGGTTACGTATTCAATTTTTTTAGACCGAAAGAGATAGAGAAACAAAGTAGTGAAAGTGGCTGCGAAAATAAAGGAACCCAAAAGCAATTCCAGCATATTCCCTCCTTGAGAAACTCCCATTCTCTGCGGCCACATACTCACACAAAATCAAAGAAACCGGCCGCCTATTTAATTATCGGCCAGATGGGGGCTTAATTAACCAGTACAGTTATGAATTTCTTTGCAGAGCTTCAGGTTGTGGAAATATTTATAGAAAAGAAGAAAAGCATATCCGTAGAATTGTGCCCTCTCTTTTCGCTTTTGGATACCGCCAACAGCCCGGTTTTAAGAAACTATAACTAAATCTAATAACTATATTTTGGCTCCCAGCCGGCGGGGCCATCTTTTAACAAATCGAAAAGGTGCCAGACCGTGCAGAAATCATCCCCGGGGCCAAAGCCGGCCTGGGAAATGCGATACATTTTTCCGTCCGACTCTTTACGAAAGGTCAAAACGCCGGGGTTATACCCTCCCTTATCGGATTGAAAGCCCATATTTTTTGCAAAGGAGGAACCCTGGCCGGAGCACATTTTGAACCTCCAGCCCCGACCGGTGGCGAATTTCTTTTGCGTTTCCGAGTCGTCCGGCGAAATTACCGCAAAGGCGGCCCGGTGTTCCAAATGATGCAGAACACCGTTAAAACCGTCCGCCCACATCGTGCAATTCGGGCAGCCTTTTCCCATATTCTGGATGAGGATGAGGTCCTTTTTGTCTCCAAATAAGCTGGAAAGAGTAACTTGGCTGCCATCCCAGCCCTTAAAGGTGTAATCCGTTACTTCCTGCCGGGGCTGCCGCCGCCTAAGTTCGGCCAATCTTTCTTTGGCTTTAACCAAATTCTCTTCCGCCTTTTCAAGTTCTGCCTGCAAGTCACCAACCTCGACTTCGCTCATAAATCCTCCAATCGGTTAAATAGTTAAAAATTTAGCCAGCTGGCCTAGAGCGCCACTCCACCCCGTGACGTGATCATCCCGCACCGTCTCATTTTGAAATAACTCGTGGGTAAGCACAACTTCGGTGGAATTGCCTTGTTCATAAAATTCGATGGTAACCAGGGTCTCTCCCTCATCGGGTCTGTTTTCCCAGAACCAGGTAAAAACCAGCTTTTCCGGAACCACGATTTCGCGGTAAATGCCTGTGGCCGTATGGCAGACTCCTTTTGGAGATAGCATCTCAATACGATATTTCCCTCCCACCCGGAGGTCCACCTCCGCGTTGGGCACGCTGAAGCCATTTTGGGGAATAATCCATTTCTTCATTTGTTCCGGGTCGGTCCAGGCCTTGAAAACTTTCTCCCGCGGGGCGGAGAAAACCCGCCGGAGCTGCAAGGTGGTTTCCGTGGTTGGCTGAGTATCCGACATTAAACTCTCCTCTTTTTCCCTGACGGTTTCCTGTTCCCCGGCAAAGATAAGACATATTCCGCCGCCTGTGTTACCCATTTTTTCAGGCCGTTATCCGCCCGGCTGGCGCTCGGGCACAGAGCGCGCAGATGTTTCTCGCATAGTACAGCATGAAAACGCCGTCAGGCGTCGACTATGACCTTGAAACCGCCGTAGGCCATACGTTTGACGTCGAATGGCATTTTGTTCGGATCACACATTTTGGCCAGGCGCGGGTCTTTCATCACTTTGGCGTTGACCTGATTGCGGTGGGCTTTCGACTTGTACACGATGTAGGAAAAGAAGACCGTTTCGCCCGACTTGGCCTTCACCATTTTGGGAAACGATACCAGTCCCTTTACTTTCAAGTCGTCGCCGATGCATTCCTTGTAGTCCAGGGCGCCGTGCTTCCGCCAGACCTTTCCCGCTTCACGGGCCAGTTTGCGGTAAGCCGCCAGGTTTTTCTTTGGGACGGGCAAAACAAATCCATCTACGTATCGCATAGGAATCCTCCTTTGGTTGCTTCTTCAGTCATAATTTGAAAATTCGCTTAAGCAGTAAGGTGGTTTCGGCGCTTGGCTGCGCATCCGGCATTAAACGCTCCTCTTTTTCCCTGACGGTTTCACCTTCCCCGGCAAAGATAAGGCATTTTCCGCCGACGGCGTTACCCATTTTTTCAGGCCATTATCCGCCCGGCTGGCGCTCGGGTACGGAGCGTGCAGATGTTTTTCGCGTAGTACAGCATGAGCACGGCGTTAGACGTCGACGATGACCTTGAAACCGCCGTAGGCCTGGCGCTTCAAATCGAAGGGCATCGGCCTGTCCTTATATTTCGGGTCGTTCATAAACGGGTCCTTCCCCACCCTGGCGTTGACTTGGTCCCGGTGGGCGCGGGATTTGTAAACAATATACGAGAACGCCACCGTCTCGCCGGGCCTGGCCCGGGCCAGTTTAATGAACGGAATTCCTCCCCAGCTGTTTTTAAGGTCGTCGGCGATGCATTCCCTGTAGTCCAGGGCGCCGTGCTTCCGCCAGACCTTTCCCGCTTCACGGGCCAGTTTGCGGTAAGCCGCCAGGTTTTTCTTTGGGACGGGCAGGACAAATCCATCTACGTATCGCATAGAAATCCTCCTTTGGGTTTTAAGGTTCGGTTTTTCCAATGCCAAAAGTTAAAAAAAGGATTTTAATCCATCAACCCTTTTTCCGCCCGGCACCGGCTCCCACGGGCCGGAGCCGGAGCACAGCCAGTTGGGCGTGCCCGAGCACCCGACTGCTCAGGCGTCGACCAGAATCTTGAACCCGCCGTAGGCCATCCGTTTGACATCAAACGGCATCTTCTTTCCGGACATCATATTTGCGATGCGCGGGTCTTTCATCACCTTGGCGTTGACCTGGTTGCGGTGCGCCTTCGACTTGTACACGATGAAGGAAAAGAAAACCGTTTCGCTCGATTTGGCCTTTGCCAGTTTGGGGAACGATACCACCCCCTTGATTTTCAAATCGTCGCCGGCGCACTCCTTGTAATCCAGAGCGCCGTGCTCCCGCCAAATTTTCCCGGCTTGAGAAGCCATCCGGCGGTAGGCGGCGATGTTTTTCTTTGGAACGGGCAGAACGAATCCATCCACGTAACTCATTTGAAACCTCCTTGGGTTGTATTTTCAGTCATACCTTGCTTACAACGGCCCCACGTTTGCGCCGGATAAGCGTGTCGAGGCTCCAGTCGCCGCCGCCCCGCGCGGCCATGTACAGGAAGATGAAGCAGAACAAAACGGCGGGCTCGCCATGGTTCTGAATCGGCCAAAAGCCGTTCGGCTGGTGAAACTGGAAGTAGGCGACCGCCATTTCGCCTGAAAGTATGAACGCGACCGGCCGGGTGAAAAGACCGAACATAATCAAAATGCCGCCAAAGAACTCGAGCGCCCCGCCGATTCCAATCTGGGACATCAAGGGCGGTTGACCGCCCATTTCGGGGGGTATTCCCCCAAACCAAGCGAAGAGCTTCATCCCCCCGACTTGGTAGAACAACAGACCCGCCACGACCCGAAGTAAAAAATAGGTGATTTGTACGATTCGATCCCTGTTCATTGGCTGCCTCCTGTTTGTCCAGCGTGGTTAGGATCCGTCCACATCTGGAACACGAGTTCCCGCGGGGCATCGAAAATGCGGGTGGCGACCAGTTCACAATCCGATGCTGCCGCCGCCTCAACGTTTTTTGCGATCATGTTTTTTTCTCCTTTGATTTTTGGGCCGCTTCCATTTCTCCAATCCTCGCCTTGACGAGCTTTTTTACGAGTGCGGCGGGGAGCGGCTTTTCGGCCGGGAAACGGATTGTTCCCTTGGACGTGTCATAGGATTTGAGCTCTTTCTTGTGCATTTTCAAAATGTAGCTCATACCGTAGAGCGCGCAGTGATTTTTCGCCGCGCCAAAGCCCACGAGAAGCCTTCCTTTGTATTTGAAAACCGGAATCTGGTAGCTTATGACCTCAACGGCTTCGGGCGCCGCCGACTTAATTATCCTCCGAAGCTTTTGGAGCGTTGCTCGCTTGTCCTCCGGTATCGCCGCGAGGTAGGCGTTCACATCTTTTGAAGAAGTGCTTGCTTCGCTCTTATTCTTTTTTGTCATACGCTTGCTTTAAAGTTTTTATGTCAATTTTTATCATTTTCAGCATGGCCTCCATGACCCTTTTTGCTTTGGCGGCATCCTTGTCTTGCAACATTTCAACCAGGGCCGTAGGAACCACCTGCCACGACAGGCCATATTTGTCTTTAAGCCAGCCGCATTGCTGCGCTCTTTCATCTCCGCCTTCGGAGAGCTTTTCCCAATAATAGTCCACTTCTTCCTGCGTCTTGCAGTTCACGAAAAACGATATAGCCTCCGTGAATTTGAAATGCGGGCCGCCGTTCAGCGCCACGAACTCCTGCCCCTCAAGCTGGAAGGCAACGGTCATAGCCGTTCCCTTTGGTCTGCCGGTGGCCTTTGCCCCTGCTTCGTCATAGCGTGTAACGCTCGTGACCTTTGAGTTTTTAAAAATGGAGGTATAGAAATTCGCCGCCTCTTCGGCCTGGTTGTCGAACCACAAAAACGGGGTGATTTTTTGCATACGGTCTCCTTACAATTGTTTGTGATCTTCCCTATCGCTTCTGCTTCGTGCATCCACGTTTCTTCGCGCCGGTCTTCAGTCCGCCGCATCGTGGGATTGGCGAGTTGCTCATCGTTCGACCTGCCTTCTGCGGTGCAGAACTCCGCCAAGCCAGACCAGGGGCAACGCGGTCAGCACGAGTGCCACCGGATACCAGTTCGGGCCGAGCTCCATGGGGATCGTGGCGACCGCACCGGCCAGGGCTCCCAGAAACCCAAGGACCCCCAGGGCCAGAACGTGACGCATCGGATTGCGGGGCGCGAACCGTGCGGTGATGTAGCCTCCAACGACGGTGTAGACGCTCCGATACGCTAACGCCAGAAGATTGTCGCCCACATCCCACATTGGCTGGCCCCAAGGCGGATATACCCCCAGCATATGGCATACCTGGTCGGTGACGACCGAAAGAGCAGCGACCGCGACGAACCCCAAGAGTACCGCGGCCACGCTTCGTCCAAGGCGGCGGGGATGCGTGGTCGTTTGTTCCATTTGAATCGTCATTTGATCACCTCCAGTGTGGCCGCCAACAGCAGGGCCAGCTTGTCGAAGGATTCGTTCCAGCCCTGATTGGCGCCCTTGAAATGCTCCCCGGCCGGGAGTCCGGCGTGCCGCAGGGTCATTTTGGTCTTGTTCCCTTCATATTTCTCGAACGTTACGGTCACGAGCATTTCCAACGGGAAGTCCTCCCCAAAGCCGTAGTGGGTGGCCGGCACTACATTGCCATTTTCGTCTGCAAAACAGTCCGTGCAGACGATTTTCTCCATCGGCACGATATCTTTATATACGCCGGTGCTCCAAAGGCCTTTTTGCCACGCCTCCGGCCCGCTGTCGGACCGCATGCAGAAGAGATATTTACCGCCAACACGAAAATCGATCTTACAGGACGGGGACGTGAAGAGCTTAGGTCCCCACCAGCGCATGACATACTCGGGGTCGGTCCAAGCCTTCCAGACCAACTCGCGCGGTGAATCAAAAATACGCGTAATAACCAACTCCCGCTCGGCGGTCTCAGTGGCGGGACTATTTTTTCTTGTGTCCATGTTTCTTCTCCTTTTTTTGAAGTTCAGATAAATACTCATCCAGTCGATTGAAGCTTTCTTCCCAGAAACGGCGATAGCGTTCAATCCACCGGGCGGCGTCCTGCAAGGGCCCGGCCGACAGCTGGCACCGGCGAATTCGGCCGTCCTTTTCCTGCATCACAAGCCCGGCTACTTCCAGCACCCGCAGATGTTTGGAAATGGCCGGGAGGGAAACATCGAACGGCTGTGCCAGTTCCGTGACCGTGCGTTCCCCGTTTGCCAGCCGCCGCAAAATGGCCCGGCGGGTCGGGTCGGACAAAGCCGAAAAGGTTTTATCCAGAGCGTTTGCCGCCGTCATCATCAAATAGAACTCACCTTTCTTTTAAAAGAATCCCGCTGCAACCGGTTGTTAGGCGTCCTTAGTTAATCCACGAGCGAGCCACAAGTCAGGTTGGCGATGGCGCCGGGCATCGGCATCTCGCCCATCGCCGACATGGACGCGCACCAGACGATCGTCACC
>Ga0184627_10000074_pt1 | contig 50318 bp, 64 predicted proteins | sample PLM3_127_b1_FD_133150 | JGI IMG/M metagenome (GOLD analysis project Ga0184627, IMG submission 133150) | Groundwater sediment microbial communities from an aquifer in East River, Colorado, USA - PLM3_127_b1 | ecosystem: Environmental > Terrestrial > Soil > Riparian zone | place: USA: East River... | reverse complement strand
TCGCGATCGTCCAGGTCAGGGACGAAGCGCGGCTCGTCGTTCGTCACCGGCCCTGAGTCGTAAGGACGGCTGAGCGGGTTGATACACGGCCCGGCCATCGCGGCGCGGTGTCTTGCGATCGACTCGCGAGGAGTCAGGGCGTCCGTGAGGCGGGGGAGCTTGCTCCGCCGGGCCTCGCGGAGCGACTTGGGCGTGAACCAGGTCGGCTGCATCTCGGAGCTGAAGACGTCCGGGGATGAATCGGTGATGACGACGTGTTGGATCATGACGACCTCCTCATGCTGCGGCGAAGCCGTAGCTTCAAGCGGTGGGTTGTTTTGCCATCGGCGCTGAATGTCGAAAGCAGGTACAGCGGGCCTAATAGCGGGCGAACTCTAAATCCGCCGCCGTACTTCAAGGTCAGCTCCATGTTCTTCATCACTCCTCCTAAGTAGTAGGGCCACCACACGTTCTCTCCTGGAGGCCCCGTAGTCTCCCGAGTCATCGTGATGTGGCCCGAGCCGTTGGGGGACGGACGGAGGAGGATTCCCAAGTGCCGCGTCTAGCCTCGAACGACGGGGTTCGATGGTCGGCTCTTTGACCATGCTCTCGAATCCCTCGTTCGATGGCTGCGGTGCTTGGATAAAGAGTCCGGGGGAGGGAGGGAGGAGACGGCTCGGCTGCCTACATCCGATGACCGGGAGCTATGGAAGCGAAGCGGTCGCCAGCGGCTCTATGCTGGCGATCCATAGTGGGCCGGAGAGAACGTGTGTGTGTGTTGTCCGAGTCTGTGACAGCAGCGCCTTTATGCATTTTCTTCTAGGCAACAGCCTGCTGTCACACACTCGGACACCGTTAGCCTCCCCTTGCGAAGCGATAGCGAGCGGGGAGGACACAGCCGAAGGCTGTGGATGGACAGCCGTAGGCTGTCCTACCCCCTTGCGTACTGTGCGAGGGGGAGCGGTAGGAAGCGGGGGAGGACAGGGGTATGGACGCTCCTTGCTCTTGCGTCCATGCCCTCCAAGGACAGATGAGAATGGGGGAGAAGCAGGTATAAGCAGCGCTTATGGGTAGGTGTGACGCATAAGCAATCCTTATACGTGGTGGTGTGATGATAGGCAGGCGGCTAGGGCAGCGTTGTGAGAGGGGGAGCCTTGCCCTTCCACACACCCCCTGATCTGAACGTTGACGAGAGGTTTATGGGGGGTAGTGGTGGTGGTGTTGGTGTTGTGTTTGCTGACCCCCCAGAGTCCTCCGGAAGTGACCCCTCCGTAGGATGAGCCGATCGCATACGTCTCAGTAGCTATAGCGCGCCCTCATACGTCCGCACCGTCTGATAAGGTTTCCTTATCGCACGTTTCATGCGATCTTCGATCCCTGAAGGGGGGTGCAACTCAAATGGCCAACCAAATCTGCCTGATCGTCAACCCCACTGCAACGGCGTACACGAACGTCAACGCGGCGGGCGACGACATCGCTCCAATGGCAGCGGGCAGCGTTCAGACGAACGCTTCGGGGCTGGTGACGCTCTCGGATGCAGAGCAGGCGACCTTCGCTGGCGCTCATCCGGAGGCTCTCATCATGCTCTGCTCGACCGTGTCTCCCACGGCCGCGATGCGTGAGGGTTTCCGTCTCGCGTCGAAGATTCTTCGGCTCGGGAAGAACCCCGGCACCGCGATCACGTAGTCCATGGGGGGCGACGAGCGGGTCATCCGGCTTGTCGCCCCCTCCGATCCCCGACGTTGAGAAGGGGGGTGAAACAGGATGGCTGACTATCTGATCGCGAACGGTACGGACGCTGAGCTGACGAACGTCAACGCTGGTGGTGTGGACGTTCCGAGGCGAAGCTCGGGCAACACGATCACGCTGACGGACGTCGAGCTGGCGGCGGTGTGTGTGCTGCCGGGCGTGGCGGTGATGAAGGACACGTCGACGTTCCAGCAGCGGCGTGAAGTAGCGAAGGTGCTGAAGTACCGGAAGGTGCTGACGCTCTAGCCGGGGGGGCCGCAAGGCCCCCTTCTCCGTCCTACACGTTCCGTATAGTTTCAGGTCAAGCGCGGTGGAGCAGTGGCAGCTCGCCAGGCTCATAACCTGGAGGTCGCCGGTTCGATCCCGGCTCGCGCTATCGGCCCCGTTGACCCGGTGACGCCTGCGCGCCGCCGCTCCCGGTGAGGGGCCGAATGACCGAAGGGCCTCTTGATGGGAGGCCCTTCGTGTCTCAGTAGCGCGGCTTCGGCCGCTTCGGCTTCTTCGCCATTCTACTTCTTCTTCCCCTTCTTCGACACCGGGGGCTTGCGGCCCGCTCCTTGCGAGGGAATTCTCTCGCCCTGTGAGTGGGTCTTCTCCCACTGTGCGCGACCAGAGTTGGTCGGACGCTTCGGTGGCTTGGCTGCCATATTGCTCACCCCCTTTCACGGGGCTTCGGCTTCTTCGGCACTACGCGGCCTCGTCGTATTCTGGGTCGTCCTCCGCCTCGTCGGCCTCGTCCTGGCTGCCGAGGAACGTGTCGTTCCCCTGCTTGGCGTAGACCGGCTCGTCGCTCCTCCTCACGAAGCTCTCTTCGGCCAGCTCGTCGGCAGCCAGGGCGTCCACGATGGCCTGTGCGCCCGCGACCCCGTTCTCGACGCCGCCGCCTGCCTCGACGTCGGCCCGCGCCGCCGCCTGGGCCAGCTCCTCGACGGCGAAGCCTTCGACTGCCTCGACCAGTTCTGGCTCGGTGCCGTCTGAGACGTTCTCCGCCTCGGGGATGACGTCCTCGACGACGATGAGGCCTTCGGCCTCTTCTTCGGTGATGAGGCCTTCGTCTACCAGCTCGTCGAGTACCGCCTTGACTTCCGGCGCTCTCAACTCGTAGCCGTCGATCGTGTCCGGCTCGGCACCGAGCTTGTTGAGGATGTCGGCGTTCCGCTCGATCGACTCGGCCAGCCTCTCTTCGAGGTTGCTCTCCTCGGCCTTGGGCCGGGTTTCCGACCCCGCGCCGAGCGCTCCGACTACGCCGACTTGGTCGGGGACGAGGACGAGCTTCATGGCGTCGATGGCTGCCTTGTACAGGAGGCCGGTGTCGGCCTCGTACAGGAAGCTGCCGGGGCCGTCTGGCCCCTCGTACTTGTTGACGATGGTGACGGTCTGGCCGTCGATCGTCTCTGCCGGGTATCCCATTGTGTCTCTTCCCTTCTCCCCTAGAAGGGGATGTCGTTGGTCTTCGGGGCTTCGGCGGCCGGTTCGGCCTCCGTGGTGGGCAGGCTCTCCTGCTTCGCCGGGACGTCTTCATCGCGGCGGAAGAACGCCTCGCTGTCGATCTGCGCCGCCTCGATGACGGTCTTACTGCGCTTGGCGCCGTCCGTCTCCCACTCCTGCTTTTCCAGGCGACCGGAGACGGTGAGGTTGTCCTTCTTCCGCATCTTGCGAGCGACCAGGAGGGCGAACTTGCCGAAGACCTCAACGTCGTGAATTTTCGACTCGTCGGCGTAGGAGCCGTCCTCCTGCTTGCGCGAGCGACGAACGGCGACACCGAGGTGAACGATCGCGCTCTCGCCGTCGTCTGCCGTCCAGCGCGTCTCCGGGTCTGCGACCAGGAAGCCGGAGATGACGACCGTGTTGACATTGCTCATGTGGGGTTCCCTTCTTCCTCGACGATTTCGGCATCGAGGACTTCGAGTGCGGATACGGCGCCTGAGAAGGCGACGGTGTTCCCGACGCTGATCCAGCGCGGGCGTTCGGTGTTCAGCTCCTCGCGGAAATCGTCTGCGACCTGCGGAGCCAGCTCTTCGTCTAGGTCGTAGTCGTAGGAGTCGAAGGTATCCTCGGTTCGACACTCGACGGTCTGCCCCGAGTTCAGGTGCAGGCGGATGATCGCGAGGACGTTCACGCGATGACCTCGCTGGCGAAGATGATCCGTAGGGCGAGGCCTGCCTCTTCGCGGGCGCAGGCCGCTACGAACTTCGTCCAGTCCCCTGGCGACACGATCATGCTTCCGAAGAAGACGTCGCCGAGCGTTACGTGGACGGTGACCCCGTCTTCGGTGCCGGAATCGTTGATCGGCTCAAAGTCGAGCGTCATCACGCACCCGCCTTCGAGGCGAGCCAGCTCGCCCGGTTCTGGAACGGCCGCCAGTGACGGTGGCCACCTGCGCGGTGTGTGGCGACCTTCGCCGCCTCGGCCATCGCTATCTCGACCCTCTCGGCGGCCTCGCGGATCACGGTCTTCCCGCTCTTCATCATGCGTTGCCCTTCCGCCGTATCCGCGCTCTACTACGCGGAGCGGCTGGTGGAGTGTCGTATTCCCGCCAGCGCATCCCCGGCTCGATCCCGGCCTTGTTGCAGGCGGTCAGGTACTCCGGCCAGATACGCTGCGGTCGGAGGGGCTTCGGCTCCTGGCAGAGCCAGCACGAATGAGCGAGGCCGCTGTTCGGCGTTCGGCAGACGAACTCGCCTTCGTTGTTGACTCGCTTCGCCTTGCACCGCCACGTCTCTTCAGTCGGCGGGTGCTGTAGGAGCTTCTTGTCTGCGTTAGTCAGCTTGGCCACGTCATCCTTTCGCGGAGTAGCTGACTACATCATAGTTGTCGTCTCGGACGGACTGTGTAGGAGTCTCGGTCATGCGTTCGGCGCGTCGGTTCGTTCTGGGAGTTGAGGCTGAGAGCCGCCGCCTCCGGCGGCCGGAAGTTCTGTAAACCTTCAAGTTCCTCCCCCTCACCCCCCAAACCCCCCTCTCCCCCAAACACGGCTTGGCGAACACCCGTTCGGGGTGTCCGCTCTTAGAGAGAGGAACGAGAACGCCCTTTAGGCAGTCGGCTGTCCTGTTCCTATGCACCAGCGAGGGCCTTCTCAGCATCCAGCCCGTCGCTTGAATGAGATGATCCTACACGGCCTGTCGGATGTCCGTCGCGCCGTGTAGGATTCGGGCATGGCTCTGACGCCAACTCAACGCGCGAAGCTCGCCAGGGGCGGTTCCTCGAAGACGGACGGGAAGGGTGCGTCCGTCAACGCGAAGCTGCTCTCTCATGGTGGCTATCGCGGCGCGGTCGGCGGCGGCTACGCGAAGTCGAAGGCTTCCACAGCGAAAGAGAATGCCAAGTGGATTGCCGGGGCTGTCAAGCGCGGTCTGATCGCCGGGGCTAAGAAGAAGGCGAAGAGTGCAAAGGCCGGGATGGCTGAGCGTTCGCTCGCCGCTCGCCGCTCACGTCGGGGAGGTTACTAGGTGGGCATCTGGCAGGAGGTCGGCGCGAAGGTCGGCAATCCGCCCGGCTGGTCAGACGCGACGGTCGACGCTTGGATGGCCAAGTTCGCGTCGAAGGGCGGCGGCTACGTCCTCGTCCAGTCCTCGAACGGGCCGATCAGCCACATCGAGTACGACGTCCTCCGCTGGAAGAACGCCTGTGCGAAGTACGGGCGGCGCTTTGGCATCTGGAACGTGACGTACACCGATCCGCACGCCGAGGCTCTCCAGTTCGTCGCTGACATCGTGAAGTACAAGCCGGAGGGGGCCTCGATCAACGCCGAGGTCTACTACCACGGCGACCCGAACCAGGGCGGCGATCAGCTCGTCCGCTGGAATCGTAACCTTCAGTTCCTCGACGCCTTCGCCGCTGCTTCTTTCGGCAAGTTGCTACCGCCGTTGTCCCTCAACACTCTTGGCGCCGCTTCCGGTCAGAACGTCTACTGGATGCCCCACGATCGCTGGCTCGCCCACGGTTTCGACGTCCACGCGCAGGCTTACTACAACGCCTGGGACGACTACCGCCCCGACCTCTGTGTTGCCCACTGGCTGCGGGCCGGGTATCCGCTCGACCGGATCGCGCTGACCCTCGGCACCTACCAGGCCGAGTCCGGGTCGAAGGGGCTGCACTACCACGTCTCGGACTATCTGCCCCTGCTTGGCTCGCTGGCGATCAAGGGTGTCAACCTCTTCACGGCCGAGGCGCTAGAGGACGACCGAGACTTCGACTGGATTCCCAACCTGATCGTGAAGGGCCACGCTCTCGCCCTGGCACCGCTTCCCCCACCCCCGCCCTCGTTTGTCGACGTTCACGCGAACCGGCGGGATGAGCTGAAGCTGATGAAGGAGTCAATCGATTACTGGCGGGCGACCGGGAAGATGGAGACTGCCATTGCGGTCTACCGGCAGACGCTCGCGTGGCGTGTCCTCAATCTCCTGGAGTCAGGGACGAACGTGCGGGCCGTTGCGGGCCTCCTCGACACGCTCGGCGCTCCGAGGCCCTAGTCGTGATTCGTTGCTTCCTCGCGGTGTCCGCCTGCGCTCTGTCCTTTGCTGCCCTTGCCGCCACGGCTCGCGGGGAGAACGAGTACCCGAAGTTGAACGTTGTGGCGTCGGTGTTCGCGATGAAGCCAGTCAGAATCGTGTGTCCAACTCACGACGAGCAGAAAATCGACCCCATTTGGCAGGTGGCTTGGGGTTATACCTTTGCCGGTATAGATGTTGCTTGGATCGACACCAACCTTTGTAACGCCGCGCTGAACGTCAATGGTCGCTCGCGTCCTGCGTGGATGCGGGCGATAGCCATTCTCGTTCTAGTCCATGAGTCCTACCACATGAGGGATGTGTCGTGGAACGGTAATGAGGCGAAGGTCGAGTGCGCGGCCATCAGACATTGGGGGTACGCAGCCAAGATGCTTGGGGCTACTGAGGAGACGGTCAAGGAGCTGGAGGGATGGGCGCAGGCTTTCCATTGGCGCCTGGTCACTCGGATTCCGGCGTACTACCTCCCTGGCTGCAAGGTGCCGTGGGTCTACTAGGTCGTAGGTTCGTCCGACAGTTCATGTAGGATGCGGGCATGGCGAAGCGTGACAAGAACCTCTGGCGCGTTGCAATCGACCAGTCGGCGGCCGGAGAGACGACCCTCGTCGCTGCGGCGCCTGGTCAGGTGCATGCCGTCCTCGGTTTCCTTCTGATCCCGGATGCGGACGGCACGGCGGCCATTCAGTCCGACACTGTTCCCGGCGGCGCCGGGACGGAGACGGTTCACACCGGGGTCATGAACATCAAGGCTGGCGTTCCGGTTGGCTTTCGGTCAGAGGGTGACGAGCCGTGTCTCGTCGGCCTCGCGGGCGAGGCCCTGGTGCTGGAAACCGGCACCGCTACCGTCAGCGGCTTCGCTTACGGGTACACCGAAGGCGCGTAGGCGCCCAAGGGGTCGTCGTGGGCGCAACCGTCAGATCAGCCGGTAGCGGGCAGTCTCCGGTCGGCACCGCGATTGATGTCACGAAGCCGACGTGCGTGGTCGGTGACTATCTGATCGTTGCGATCCCGGTGCAGGCGACGACCGTCACGTTGACGCCCCCGGCGGGGTGGACGGAGTTCACCACGTCTCCGGTCGACGGCAGCACCGATGTTCGGCTGCGGGCTTGGTATCGGAAGGTGGATGGCTCTGAGGCCGCGACCCTCACCTGGACGTCGAGCCTCAGCGAGAAGCACCCGTGGGGGATCGTTTCCTGTGCAGACGGCCATCAATCTTCGCCGGTTCGTTCTCAGGTCGAGTCAGGCAATGCGACGGCGGATACGACGTGCGAGTTCGCGGCGACAGGCTCGCTCACTGTAGGCGACCTGGTCATCATCATCGGCGCGATGGACGGGGCTTCGGTTGGCGCCTGGACACCGCCCGCGACTTACATCGAGCGAGTCGACCAGTTCCAGGACTCATCCTTTACATCCGTCTTCATGGCCAGCAAGGAAATCACGTCGGCCGGTGTGGAGACTCCGGCCGCTGCGTCGTTCACTGGTGGCACGGTCGCGAGCGCGTCCTTCACCTTTGCGCTCGCCATTGATCCGTCTGCTGCCGGTGGGCGCGGCGGCTCGCTGCTGACCACCGCCCTCTCCTAGGCCGTCCTACGTTCGCTGTAGGCTTAGCCTACGGTGGCTGTTCTTGCGACAAAGAGCGCGACCCTCTGCAAGCTCTGTAAGTCCGCTCGGCGATCTGACATCGACGCGCTGCTAGAGCGTCGGTCGAAGCGCGAGATGGACGAGCAGGGCAACCGGATCAACTTCGCCTACGTCAAGAAGTTGGTCGAAGAGTGGGGTGTCGTGAACCTCACGGAGGAGAACGTCAAGGGCCACTGGAAGCTTCACTGTCGCGTCACCACTTCCGAGGCCGTCGAGGCCGAGCAGGACGCCGCGTACGAGCGGATGATCCAGATTCTCCGGGGCGAGTTCGAGGTCGACGTCAACACCGACCTCGACCGCATCTGGGCGATGGGCATGGCGCGGTTGGAGTCGCGGATCGCCAGGGGCGAAGACCCCGGCATCACGCCCGACTTGATGATGAAGGTCGCTGCCGAGAAGACGCGGCGCCAGCACTCGGAGACGCAGGACGAGCTGATTCGGATGCTGACCGGCGGCATCCAGCGTCACATCGGCGGCGGGGCTAAGTCGATTGGCGAGGCCGACGTCGTCGGCGAGCTGCCCGTTGTGGACGCCGAGTACAGCGAGGTCGGAGCGTGAACTCCGAGCGCTGCTACCTGCTTGCCGGTTGGGATTGGGACGGCCTGCCTATCGTCAAGTTTGGGCGGGGGCCTTACGGTCGCGCTCACGTGCAGGCTGTGGCCCATCCGGGGGTTGTCGTGGTCGGCACGTATCTCGCTCCGAGCGGTTGGGATTCCTTTTTCAGGAAGGAGTATCAGCGCCTTCATCCCGCTCACATTCATGGGGAGTGGTATTGCGCTGAGTGGGAGATGGTCGAGTGGGTCAAGGCCGACCCTTCATTCGTCTCTTTCCCTGAGTGCGCAACTCCGTCTCTTAGGGCGGTGGCGGTGTGACCGGCTGCTTCGAGCATGGGCTGGAAGAGCGGATTTGCGGTCTGACCGATCGGCTCGAAGGCCTCCCCTGGTGGAGCTGGTATCGCCGCTGGAAGCTAGAGCGCCGCGTCGAGTGCCTACTCGACCTCTTGATCGTCACGGTACAGGCCGGGTTCAAGGAGTCGGCGTGACGCGCATTGCCCTCACCCCTGAGGAGTTCGTGGAGTACGGCCAGCTCGGCCTCGCCCGGCTCTCGTCCGCGTTGGAAAAGCGCCGGGGTGGCGCTCACGGCTTTCAGCGCAACCCACAGGATCGTTACCGGATCGACGTCGAGGGGATGCACGCGGAGTATGTCGCGGCGAAGGCGCTCGGCCTTCTCCCCTTCAATCCGACCGTGAGCGAGCAGGACTCCAAGTTCGGGGACATCGGGCCGGGGTTGCAAGTGCGCTCGACTCGTTACACGTCCGGGTCACTTCTGATTCACGACTCGGATGACGACGATCATGTGTTCATTCTCGTCACGGGGGAGTATGGCGTCTTCAACGTGCGCGGGTGGATTTATGCCCGCGAGGGCAAGGTCAAGAAGCTCTGGAAAGTACATAAGGATCGTGGCGCATACTGGGTGACGCAGGACAGGTTGCGCCCGCTCGACACGCTGGAGCTTCCGGCATGATCGTCCGCGACCAGGACGGCTGGTATCTCAAGCTCTGGCTTGGCCCGAGGCTGTGGTTCGTCCTCGGCCGTTGGAAGCGAGGCCGTCGATGAACGTCGAGAAGGAAGTCCGGCGCACCGTCCGGCGCATGGTCTTCTGGCGGGTGGTCTGTCATCTGCTCCACGTTCCGGGCGGTGTCCTCAATGCGGCGCAGGGCCTCTTGGAGGTCTTCATCACCTTCTTCAATCGGCTTTCCGATACTGCCTTCTACTTCGAGCTAGAGGCGGCCCGGCGCTATCGGCTGCTGACTGGCCTCGATCTTGGCGTGGCTGCCGGATACCCGGCTCGCTACACGGGTTTGACGGAGACGGCAGTTGCCGAGGCGGAGGAGAGGGTCAACGATGACGAATGACGAGCTGACCTACGAGGAGCGGCTGGAGCTGTCCTGCGCTGCCGCTGCTGTTGCCGTCACTCGGCACCGCCTCGGCGGTGACCACATCGACGGGACGCTCTGTGTTGCTTGGGGCGAAACCATCCTCGTTCTGGACTACTGCGCCCACGACTGGCCGAGTATCAAGCTCCTACCGCCGCAGACAACCGTCGAGCTGTACGGCGAGGGGTGGATGAACTAATGCACGTCGGCACCGGCAAGGCCGCGCAGTCCGACCAGCTTCTCGATGCTTTCGCACGGGGCCGTTCCGACCCTGCCTTCTTCTGCCAGTTCTTCCTTGGCCGCACCCTGCATGATGGTCAGGCTGAATGGATGATGAGGGCGGAGGCGAAGGTGAATGCTCTCGCCTGTGCGAACCGTTTCGGTAAGACGACCGTTCTCGCTTGTCGCCACTTCCATCGCGGCATCTACAAGATTGGCGCCGAGTGGCGTTACATGAACGAGGATGGCACGATTGACCTCGACGTCTTCACCGGCCTGAAGTACGAGACGGTTCACACGGCGGGCGAATGGGAGCAGGCCTCCTATGTCTGGGAGGACGCCCGCAAGCTGATTGCCGAGCAGCCGCGCATCCAGGCGTTTGTTTCTGCGCAGCCCAAGTCGAAGCCGCCGTACATCCGGGGGATTCAGGGCTGGAAGTGGCTGTTCCGCACGCTCGGTGTGAATGCTTCTGGTGTGGACGGCAAGAGCATCTACTACCTCTCGATCGACGAGGCGGGATGGATCGACTCGCTCTCCGAGATGATGCGGAACGTTCTCCGCGTCCGCATCGCCGACGTCCGGGGGATCATCGACATCGTCGGCACCTTCAAGCCAGGGATTAGCCGCGATTTCTACCAAATCTGCGTTCGCGCTTCTGCGTACACGGGGGCGCGGATCGACTTCGCCCACACGTCCGACGACGGCGACGAGACGACCGAGACGGCGACTAGCGTCAAGGGGATCGAGGCCGCGATGAAGAAGTACCTGAAGGAGTTTGGGATCAACCTCGACGAGTACCGGGACGCGCTGGAGCGGGGGATTCAGGATGCGCTTTGACCCGGAACCCCGCCGCGTCCTCGGCCTGTCGAGGGACGCCGTTTCAACTGAAAGCTTCTACTGTTGCTACTGCGGTACGTGCATGGGCAGTAGCTTTGCCTCGTCCATGCGGGCGCACATAAAGAACCAACACGACGAAGAGGATGCGTTCGAGGGTGAGGACTTCGTTCATGGCTGGCAGGCGCTCCTGATGAATGAGCGACACGACCGCTGGCGTGAGCGCGAGGAGAAGCGAGCGGCCAATATGCTCGCGAGCCTGCGTGGCCCTGACGACTTCCTCCTGGAGTGCGAGAATGATGCCTGACCTTTCCCTGATTCCGAAGCGGGCCGAGTACTACGTCCAGACGGGGAGCATGTTCGAGAACCCCTACGGCGTCCCGCACGACGAGATCGTCTCGATGCTCTTGGAGCTGCCCGCCGAGATGGCGGCTCAGGTGATCTTCGGCAAGTACGTCGAGTCGTCCGGCCTCGTCTTCCCCGGCGAGACGATCCAAATGTTGATCGACCGAGCGGCGTCCCACTTCGCCGATCAGTGGGACACGGACTTCCGCGTGACCGGCGACCGCTGGCATGACAAGTACGCCCGCTCTTACGCCCGCACGCTGCCCATCGACTCGAAGAGGCAGCGCTACGCCACTGGTGTCGACTTCGCTCGGCAGACCGACTACACCGTCCTCTTCACTCTCGATGTGTCAACACGGCCCGCACGGGTTGTCTACTTCCGCCGTCTCAACCGCGTCCCGTGGGAGTCGATCTATCGTGAGTGCGGTCGGGCCGCGCATATGTGGGGGCCGTCTATCCTCGCTGACTCGACGGGCATGGGTGGCGACGTCATCTTCGAGAACTTGGAGAGCCGGTACTACTGCCCGATCCATGATCGTACGCTTCAGAAAGAGGACGAGGATGGTGGCGGTGTTTGTCGCGACCGTCGTGGAAATGCCCTGGGTGGTTGCGGGTTGCTCGACGAGGAGGGTTCGCCGCTATATGCCAACCTTGGCTGCGTCGATGGCTTCGAGTTCCAGACCAAGTCGAAGAAGAATCTTATGGAGCATCTGCGCAACACGCTCCAGGTCGGCTATCTTCAGGGTTCCGACGAACCCTTCGGTTGGCTGCGCTCGCCGCCGATCGCGCAGCTCGAAGAGGAGCTGTCGTTCTACGCCTGGGACGACAAGGGGCTGATGACCGACTGCGTTATGGCCCTCGCCCTCGCTGCCTGGCAGGGCTTGGAGGACGTGCCGCAGCCCGCGCTCATCGGTTCGATCCACGGACAGTAGGCGTCTGCTCGTCCTACGTCTGGTGTAGGATCAGAGGGTGTCGATCTTCGATCGCAGCGACCCGACTCGGCGCGAGCTGATTGATCTCCACGCCGAGTATCTGAATCTGCTCTCGGCCGCAAACGAGCGGGTCAGTCGCATGAACGCCTACCGAGCGGAGAACAACGGCGTGCGCAGTCCGGCATCCGAGCAGCACTTCCGCGACAACGACGACTACGGCCGGAAGTCGCGCAACCGGGTCGATGAGCCGACGCGCCAGCACATCGCCCTTCCGCTCGGCAAGGCTCTCACCGTCAAGCACGCCTACCGGATCGCGGGGCAGCTCCCCGACGTCTTCTGCGACCAGCGCGACGAGACGCCGCAGGAGCGCTACCGCTCAGACACGATCGAGAAGGTCGTCTGGGCGATCATCCGCGCGAGCGGTGGTGAGACGACCTTCACCGACGCGGCCTGGGACGGCTCTGAACTTGGCTCCTCCTGCTTCGACGTCTACTTCGACGTTGACAAGCAGATGCCTCTCGTCCGCGCGATCGACCCGACCGGCATCGTCGAAGTTCAGGGCGTCGACGACCCGCATGATTTTCAGCGCGTCTACCGCACCTGGGACGCGCCGCTCGCCGCTGTCCAGGCGATGTACCGCGACCTGTCCTTCCGGGGCCAGCCCGTCCGTGTCGACGAGATTGCTCCGTATCGCAAGGACGGGGACGGCGAGTGGGTCAGGATTATCTCGCTTTGCGACAAGGGCCGGGCGATTCGCTTTGCCGCAGGCGACAAGGCCGAGCAGGTCGTCGGCCTCTACGAAGTCGAACACAACTACGGCTTCGTTCCCTACGTCGTCATCCCGAACATCGGGCCGTACCGCGATGTCTGGGGATGGGCCGACTACGAGTTCGTTCGTCACCTGGTCGCCTACCTGCCCGCCCTCTTCTCCCGCGAGGCCGACGTCCTTCGCTCCGTCGCCAACGGCGGCGTGATCGAGAGCGGAACTGGCGCCAACCCGCACACGGTCGCCAAGGTCGCCCGCGAGGGCGGCGTTCTGCCGTCGAAGCGCGACGGCAAGGTCGAGCCGATCCAGCCGCCCGATATGCCGCAGTTTCACGAGACGCACTCGGAGCGGGCGATGGACTTCTACAAGATGCTCGGTTTCGCCCCGGATGCCGCGTGGGGCCTGCCCGGCTCAGGCTCCGGCACCGATCGTGGCCTTCAGCTCCAGCCGCTCTTGGAGTACACGGCCATGAAGCAGAAGAACTGGATGGCCGGACTCAGCCGTCTCTACGGCATGGCACTCCAGATGGTCGAGCAGAAGACCGTGACGAGCGTCCGCTACCGAGGCTCCCGCCCGAGCGGCAAGCTCAGCGGCCCCGGTCACGCCTTCACGCTCCTCCTCGGCCCGGACGAGGCCGCCTTGGAGCAGGAGATCGACGGGGGGAGCGGCTTTCCCCAGACGATCGAGTACCCGCGCACGCCGAAGGACTTGCTCGACGGCGATTACTACGTCCGGTTCGCCTGGCGCAACCGGGTCGACCCAGACGACCCCTCCTATGTGATGAGCGAGCTGAACAAGTTCGGGCAGGGGGCGCAGTCGCTAGAGACGACGCTGGAGAATCTGGGCGTCCAGGCTCCTGAGGACGAAATGCGCCGGATCGAGAAGGAATCGGAGCGCTTCCCTTGGGTCAATCAGGGCCTCGTCAGCCTCCTAATGGCGCAGTTCCGAGGTAACGCGCAGGGGACGGGCGGCGGCGCACCGGCCGATAGCCAGGGCGCACTCAGCGGCGCGATGGAGACGATGAGCGGACTCGGCGGTGGCGGACAGTCCGGCGCCCTCGACGCGGACGCTGGAGCGTCGGCCCTCGGCCCGAGCAGCGTGGGCGATCCTTACGGCGGAGCGTAGGTCGTGGCGGGGCCTGACGCCCACGACCGGCGACCGAAGCCGAAGCCCAAGCCGAAGCAGCAGCAGGGTCGCCGGAGCCGTCAGCCCGGCGGCGGCGGCAGGCCGCTCCCCGGTTCCGTCACGCTCGACCCGCAGACCGGCCGAGTCTATCAGGTCGGCAACCCGATCGACGAGGCGGTTCGCTCGCAGGCTCCGGAGGGGAAGCGGGCGACGGCCGCGCGGCAGAGCGAGACGCTTCGCCGTCAGCGCCTTCTCGCCTCCCTCGGCTACGGCCTCGTTGTCGATGGCATCTGGGGGCCGCGCTCGCAGTCCGCCTGGAACGACTACATGGCGAAGCGGCGGAAGAACCCTGGCGCCTTCGGCCCCCTGAAGTTCGAGGGTCAGGCCGGGAAGCAGAACATTCCCTACGGCGGCCAGTCGCCCGAGCAGATTCGCGCCGAGAAGCGCTATCAGGCCGAGCAGGCCCGCAAGGAAGCCCTCCGCCGCGATGTCGCCTACCGGGCGAAGATCGTCGAGCGCTCAAAGCTTCTCTCTGCTGCGCCGCGCCGTTCGGCGGAGTTCAAGTTCCATGAGGTTGCCGAGGTCGTTCTCAACCCCGAGGGCAAGCTCGGCCTGCGGACGTCGGCGGGCGCCCGCATCTTCCAGACCTGGGCTGCCGCGCACGGCTGGAAGGTTCGCGTCACCGGCAAGTACGACAAGCAGACGCACGACGCGATGGAAGGCGCGATGCGCCGCGAGGTTCGCCAGGCGAAGCGCCGCCGCATCAGCACCGTCCGCGACAAGCTTTACGGCCCGCTCGGCGTCGAGGCTGGTCAGAAGCCGTATTGGTGGACGTTCGACGAGCCGATTCCGACCGCCGCGAGGCTCTCGGAGATGTTGCAGAAGGGCGGCTTCGAGGCTTCGCTCATGCTCAACACGCTCCTGAAGCAGTCCACCACGGGGGACGCTGCTTTCGCCGCGATCCGCCGCCAGGAACTCATGAAGCTCGCCGCCACCCTCCGGGCTACCGGCAGCTTCAACCCGTTCGACAACCCCCTATTCGCGAAGGTGCGCGGCGGCGCCCCGAGTGACCTTCGGCTCCTTGCCGAAATCCTCGGCCAGACAGACCTGGCCCCGACCGTCGACGTCAGCAAGCTCTCCCCCGAGCAGCAGGCCATCTACCAGCGGATGCGCTCCGGCAGTCAGTCCGTCCAGGCGGAGAACGTCAAGCGTGTCGGCGCCCTCCGCGCTGAGGTCATGGCCCTTGCCCGCTCGAAGAACGAGGACGACTTCAAGCAGCGGCTCGGCGCCTACATGGCTCTGGAAGAGCAGAAGTTTCACCGCTACCAGTCCGAACTGGCCGGGCGCTCGCTTCCCTGGTGGGGCAGCGCTGTCGAGAACGCCCTCGACCTCGGCCGCAACATGCGTACCGCGTTCGTCTATGACGCGATGCGAGCGACCCAGCTCGTCCTCGGCGACGACGAACGCGCCGTCCAGTGGGAGGACGCCGCCGTCACGCTCGGCGCCGACCCCGACACGCTCCCTTTCTACGACGGCCTGGTGGACAAGGCCGCGAACCGCTGGCTTCGGCTCGCCTTCGAGCTGACCGCCGACCCGATCAACTTCGCTCACCCGTTCCGCGCCGCCTCTTCCCTGCTCCGCTACGGCACGAAGGGCAGCACGCTCGGCTCCTACTCGCTGCGGGAGAAGGGCATCCTCGGCGCCGACAATCTGATCCTTCGGGCGAAGAGGGCCAACGTGGTGGGCGGAATCGTTTACGGTCGTGGAACCTGGAGCAAGGCCGCCGTCGCCGAGCGGGCCACTTTCGGCTTTGCCCGCCACGATAGCGCGGCCGGAGCGAGGGAACTGGCCCGCAAGTCGACGCAGCTCAAAGAGGAAGCGCTGGCCTCTGCCCGCGAGCGGACGACGCGCCAGGCAAGGCACGGCTTCATGAAGCCCGTCTCCAAGTTCGCCGCCCACGTCGAGGTTCGCCTGCCCCGCAACGCTACGACCAGGCGCTTGCTCGAAGAGGCTCGGCGGGAGATGATGGGGAGCGTTGGCCGGGAATGGGCGGCCACGATCGACGACCTGATCGCTGATAGGGCTTCTCTCTACGTCGACGCCGGTCGTGGCCAGCCGAGCCAGGTTGGCGCAGCGCTGCGGGCCAACCTGGCCGAGCGCTACCGCGTTCTCAGCGTGTACGAGATCGCTCGTGACTACTACCGCGAGGTCTACGAGACTACGCTGGAAACCCTCGGTGACGACGCCATCGACGCGGCTCGCGAGGCCGCCGATTCCGAGTACGACCGCATCGTTGAGGGGGCGGGTGTCTACCTGAAGGCCGGAGCCGCAGACAAGAAGCTGCGGCTGATGATCGAGCGCCGCGTGGCCGACCGCATGGCCGAGCTGGACACCAGCATCTTCCCCGACATTCAGAACATTCTAGAGCGCCAGGCCGACGCTGCACTCGACGGCAGTGTGGCCGCCCGGAAGGCGGGGGATGACGCTGTTGAGGCCATCCACCCGCTCTGGGACGAAGGCGGGCTGTGGCGCGGCCGGAGTGGAACGACCGCCAAGATGCTCGTTCGCCTCGGCCGTGAGAGCTTCGAGGAAGGCAAGACGCAGACGATCCGCAACCCGCAGGCGGGGATCGGCTTCACTTGGGATGAGGCAACCGAGATGATCGAGTCTGAGGTCGCCCGCCGGAGTGGCAGGCTCTATAGCTACGTTGCCCGCAACCGCGCCGCTGGGACACTCTCCGATGACTTCGACCTCGATCGTCTGCTCGTCAAGGAGTACGACGACGTCGTCGAGTCCTGGGAGAAGACGGGCGGTCTTTGGTACGACACCCGCGAGACGATCGAAGTCTCCGACCTCTACGCTCGCCACATCGGCGGCATCGCCCGGCGTCGTGTCGAGGACGGTGCGAAGCGCGTTCCTCTCTCCGACCTCGCTAAGCCGCCCGGCTTCGTGGCTGGCGGCGCCTTCGATGATGATCTCTGGAGCCTCGCTACCAAGCAGGGCAGCCACCTGGAAGAGGACGCGCTCTACCGCGAGGCCCTGACCAAGCGGCAGTTTGCCCTCGCTCGCGCCTACGACGAGACGATCTCCCATGAGCTGATTTCTGAAACGGCCGTCTGGCAGGCTCTCGCCCACGCCCAGAGCAAGCCGCTGAAGGTCGCCTACCTCGGCCTCAGTGGCGCTCTCAATCTCTGGATTTTCGCGACCCTCCCGCTTCGCCCCGGTTGGGCCTTTCGCAACATCGTCGACAACCTCGCCAAGACGATCATTGCTGGAGTCCACGATCCCCGGATGCTCTTCCTCGGCGGGCGCAGTCCCGGCAATGGTGCCATCCGCTCCGTCTTTGACTTCGGGCTGCGCGACGTCCGCGAGGCGATCGGTTGGATGGATCAGCTCTTCGGCACCACCGGCCTTGATCACTGGATGGAGATTGAGCGCCGCATCTGGGAAATGGGCGCCGACGTCTTGCGCAAGGTCTTCAACGCCCACGGCCTCGAAGACATCCCCGACAGTCTGCTCGACTCCGCTGTTTTCAACCCGTTTGAGCAGAAGGCGGTTCGCGCCGGACGCCCCCGCTACGACAAGAAGCTCGCCGCCGAGATGGGCTTGAAGCGCCTGCCCCGCGAGTCGGTCGAGGCTACTGCTGCCCGTGTCAAGAAGTTCCGCGAGGGGGCGTGGGACTTGCTCGCCGCCCGCCCGGAGAACTACTTCAAGCGCGTCATCTACCGGGATACCCACCTCAAGTCTTATGCCCGGATGCTCCGCGACGGCGACCACCTGGTCGCCGGGGCCGTGACTCGCACTGAGGAGGCCGAACGGCTGGTGCCGACCGAGGCCCGTCTAAAGAAGCGCCCGCTCGATCGCTATGCGCCCGCCTGGTACGACGTGGACGGCCGCGTCGTTGTCGGTCAGCCCGGTCAGCACCACTCCGAGTTGAAGGCCCTGCGTCCCGAGGTCGCCGAGTGGAATCAGGCCACGATCGTCTTCGAGGACGGCGCCGTCGCTCGCATCAATGGCGGTCTGCTTGGCCAGACCGCTATCTCAGAGGAGCCTGTGTCTGAGTTGGTCGACGCTGCGATCCGCGCCCTCTACGAGCCGCGTGTTGTTAGCGAGGCCATCGAAGAGTTGGACGAGATTGGCCTGCGGCTCGCCGCCCACGATGAGGCCTGGGCAAAGATTGAGGACACGCTTTTCGACTACTCGAAGATCACCGTCGTCGAGGACAACCTGCGCATCTTCTTCCCCTTCATCCAGTTCTGGCGCAAAAACAGCGCCTTCTGGGTCAAGTCGTTCGCGCAGAAGCCCTGGCTCACCAACGCCGTCCTTCAGCTTGACCAGGCCCGCCAGGATGCGCACGCCGACCTTCCCCAGTGGATGCGCCGTTACATGCACGTCGACGAGGTCACAGACTCCGTCGCTTTCATCCCCGGCCTGGACAAGGTCGTTGCCGCGCTGCTCCCGTCCGACGTTATGTACGACCCCATGAACCTGTCCTCATTCGCCCCCTTCTACCGCGCTTTCAAGAAGACCTTCTATGGCGAGAACCCCGCCCTGCCGACGCGGCCCGAGGACGAGGGGAACGCGATCTTCGGCCCGATGCTCGACGCGGTGAACGATTGGGGCCTCGGTTTCAGCCCGTTCGGTCGCAAGCTCTTGGAGAGTACGAATGTCGCGACCGACCGCGCCTGGCAGGCGATGTTTCCTCAGACCGGCCCCGCCGTCGCCCTCACCCGCGAATGGTTTGGTGAACGGTGGGCGGGCCGGGTCGCCAACTGGGAAAGCATCTTTACCCTCATGCAGGGTGACACCCCTTCCGATCAGATCTCCTCCAACTTCGAGTTCTTCGTTCAGCAGGAAATCTCGAACCAGGTTGCCCGAGGGGAGACGCCGAACCGCAAGGCCGCCGAGCAGACGATCGAGGACTGGTTCGTGACGCAGAACCTTTTCGGCTATTTCACTGGCATGTATCTGCGCCGCGCCACCCCGGAGGATATTTTGCTCTCGAAGCTCTCCGACGAGCTGATGACCGGCCGCAAGGACTACGAAGCGCTGACGTCGGGTGAAGCCCTCTCGCTCAGGCTCCGCCCTTCGTCGACGAGCGGCCCGATGGACAGGATGACCTTCAACAGCTACCTCGACCTCTTGCCTCTGATCGAGGCCTACTATCGCTCGGACGGGTGGGAAGAGAAGCAGCGCATGAAGCGCGAGCATCCCGAGTTGATCCGGTGGGTCGACGCTACCTACCGGGGCCGCCCCTTCTCGTCCAAGTGGCTGCGCGACAGTCAGCGCTACGTCGAGACGGAGAAGTTCATGATGGCGCTTCGCGTCGTCGAGGCGATTGACCCCGCCCACGACGTTCGCCAGGCTGCGCTCGACATCTTCAAGACGCCCGAGCTGGAGGCCTACTGGAAGTCAAACGACACGCCCAAGCAGGTGCGGGAGAGCATGATCCGCGCCGCCGCCTTCGAGTACTACGGCGACCTGAACAGTCAGTTCCACGAGTTGCCCGACGACGACTACGAGGCCAAGGAAGGCTTCCTCGACGAGCATCCCGAACTCGTCCGCTACTGGAACCGCAACAACGACCCGGCCGACGATATGGAGGCCATGCTTTCCGGCGCCAACGCCGCCTTGCGCGAGGAGTACTTCAGTCTCGTCAAGCGCGGCGGCTTCTCTGCGGGCGCCCCACTACTTAGGGCCTTTAGCTTCATGTTTGAGGACACCAGGGCCGCAAGTAAGGTCGACGAGGCGACCGGCGAGTGGAAGGCGGGGGTGGGACGGGGCGGCAAGTGGAGCGCCGAGCGGCGCAACGCCTACCTCGCCGTCAAGCCGCATCTCGACTGGTTCTTCCGTGACTACATGAAGAGGGTCGGCGAGAAGCAGGCCTGGGCCTGGCTCGAAGCCTCGGACGGCAAGGTCGCCCAGAGCATCAAGGGCTATCTGAAGAAGTGGGGCAAGCACTCGCAGAAGTCGGTCGACTACCTCCGGGCGAAGTCCTGGCTCAAGCTCTACTTCGATATGGCCCCCTCCGCGCGGGGCGCCTGGCTCCACGGTGATAGCGAGGGTGCGAAGATCGTCCTCGACTTCTTCGCTAAGTACGCGAAGCGTGGCCACTCGGCGCACGCCCATGACTACCTCGCTGCGAAGGGCGACCTGAGCTACTACTTCTCGCTGCCGAAGGGCCAGCGCTCGGCCTGGCTCGAATCCAGCGACCCCCGTGCCGCCCGCGTTCTCGACTACTTCAAGAAGTACGGCAAGACGCACCAGTACGAGCGGGCCTTCCTGCGCAAGTACCCACAGCTCGTCGGCGGCACCCCGGAGCAGCGCAAGCGGCTGGAGTTCTGGCGTCTCTTCTTCAAGCTCTCTCCGGACAAGCGGCCCGCCTTCGTCCTTGCCGAGGCGGAGAACTACGGCGTCTTCATCTACGGCGAGTTCGGCGAGGAAGAGCGCCACGACCGCGAGCAGGAGTACCTGCGCCGCGCCGTCGCCCTCGGCGCTTCCGAGCGGCAGGCCGCCTACCTCTATGCCAAGCCGCTGCTCGACACCTACTTCGCCCTGCCTGAGAAGGAACGCGCCCTCTTCGCTCGCGCCAACCCCGAGATTCAGGAGTATCTGGACAAGTACGGCGATCGGAAAGTGACCGGCAACGCGAAGCTTGACGCGATCGTCGAGGAGTACTTCCATCTTCCGCCTGACTCGTTCGCGCGCTCACAGTTCCTCCGCGATCACCCCGAGCTACAGGACTGGTTTGACTTGCGCAGCTCTCCTGCCGAGCGGGCGATGCACAATCTCCTGGAGCAGTACTTCTCAATCCCGAGTGGCCCCAGTCGCGACGAGTTCCTGGCCATGCACCCCGAGGTCGCCGCGTGGTTCGAGCGCCGCCGCGCCGAGCGCTCTGCCGAGGGTGCAATCTACGACGCCTTCGACCAGGCCGATCCACGCCTGCGTCCGTACTTCCAATCGGGTGAGGACTTGATCCGCGCCGCTGAGGCGATGCGCAGACGTCTGCGCGAGCAGGCGTTGAAGACGTACCAGCCGGACACGATCGAATCGCGCCGCGATCGTCGTCCTGTTGCTGCGTAGTGGCGCACATCCGACGTATAAGGTAGTGTTATCCGACACGGGCTGTAGGATGAGCAGCGCTCATCTACTTCCCGAGGAGGGAACACCCCATGACGGAACTGACCAGCACTCCGGCCGAATCGCAGCCGAATCCGAGCGCCGAGGGCGCTTCGGGTTCGGGTTCCGGTGAGCCGGGGACTCAGGTGCCTGCGGGATACGTTCCGCAGAGCGAGCTGGATCGCGTCGAAAGCCAGCGTCGTTCGACTCAGGCTGAGCTGGATCGGCTTCGCGCCGCCCAGGCCAGGTCGAAGCCGGATGCCGCTCCTGTGGACACGCCGAAGGGTTTCGATCCTGACGCCTTCCGCAGTCAACTTCTGGGCCAGGTGTACGGCGCGACGGCGCTGATGCAGTCTGTCCCGGAGCTGAGGCAGAAGTTCCCGAACGCCGACCCGTCCCTCTTCAGCGCAGACGTGCTGAGCGAGTTCGGATCGGTGGAAGCGCTCGCTGCGGCCGTCGAGGCCGACCACAACCGCGTGGCCGGACTCATCGACTCGCAGAAGGCGACGATCGAGGCCGAGGTCAAGGCGAGGTTCGTCGAGGCCTATGGTCAGGAGCCGCCCACCGGCCCCGCCACGACTCCCGTTTCGACGGGGGCAAAGTCGGTTGCCGAGCTTTCCAAGATGTCGATTGCCGAGCTGGACGAGTACGAGAAGTCCAACCCCGGCAAGGCAGAGGCGCTTGCGAAGGCGGCGGCGTAACCCACGCTCACGAAAGGCACCTGAGAAATGACCGTCACGACTCCGACCCATGTGGACAGCTCGATCCAGGAACTCTGGGCCAAGCTTGTCCTCCGCGACCATCTGCGGGCCGGTTTCTGGGGCAAGTTCGCCGGGGCAGAGGGCAGCCGCTCTCCGATCCTTCAGCGCACTGACCTCGTCAACCAGCCCGGCGACACCATCCACATCCAAGTCACCAACCCGCTCTCCGGTTCCGGAGTGGCAGGCGACGTGACGCCCCTGGAAGGTTCGGAAGAGAACCTTTCGACCTCGTCCATGAAGGTCATCCCGCTCTTCTACCGCCACGCGGTTCGCTGGTATCGCCGCGCGGCCAAGAAGTCCCTCCTGGGGCTTCGCGAAGAGGCGAGGCTGCGCCTGGGCGAGTGGGGCCAGGAGAAGATGGACGACGTTCGCTTTGCGAACTTCGTGTCCACGGCCGTCCTCAACGGTGAGACGTACACTCCAAACGTCATCTCCGTGGGCGGCGGCTCCGGTGTGCCTGGCGATATCGCTGTGACGGACAAGCTCGACGTCGAGAGCATCCAGAAGGCGAAGCTCACCATGTACAACAACCGGGCGATCCCGCTCACGACCTCGGACGGTGAGGACTTCTACGCCCTCGTCGCCCACCCGAACACGCTCTACGACCTGAAGCGGTCGGACGAGTACCGGGACTGGGTTCGTGAGGCGGAGCGCAAGGGGCCGGACAACCCGTTCTTCCGTGGCGCCCTGGCTATGGTCGATGGTGTCCTGCTCTTCCAGCACAACAACGTTCCGACCGCCAACGATGGTGCTTCCTCGAACGCAGTTTCGCGGAACATCCTCTTCGGCGCCGAGGCGTTCATCGAAGGTGTCGACGAGGCCCCGTCGTGGGTCGAGCGCGACCACTTCGACTACGGCAACGAAATCGGCATCGCGTACAGCTTCGGCTTCCAGCCGAGGCGCGGTCTGGCGAAGAACTCGCTGATCGTCTACGCGGCGGCGACGGCTCCGTAGACCGGAGTTGAGTGAGGGGGCCTCGGCCCCCTCACTCCCCGAGGCCCTCAATGGCGCGAAGCTACGACTCACGCAAGACGCCGGGCGGCCCCGTCTACGACGAGCATGACCGGCGCCCCCTGCGGGGCGTCAAGCGTATCCTCCCCGGTCGCGTCACCCCCGGCGATCACGTTGAGGTCAGCCGCGAGATCGAACGTCTTTGGCTGGAGGTACAGAAGCGCCGCCGTAGTAGTTCGCGCTGCTGCCCTGGAGGCCTCGGCCCGGTGCGTGGCGTTGTCGGCTTCGAGGCGTACATCCGCTCCTTCACGAGCCTACTCGCCTGGTATCGGCTCGGCACGGGCGACACGCTCCCGTCGCCGCAGGTCAGGGGGACGAACTACAACGAGATTGCCAGGGACTCGTCCGGCAACAACAAGCACCTAGACCTTCAGGTCAGCGCTATGTCCGGCACGGGCGACACGGTCTTTCCGATCGGGCATACGGACGCTGACCCGGAGGAGCTAGGCGAGTTCGGTGACGAGGCGTCGAACTTCACCTACGACCAGCTCATTGCGAGGGAGGGTAACGTCCTCGTAGACGAGGGTGCGTACTTCGTCCTCGACCCCGCTGGCCCCGGCCCGCTCTATGCGCCGCAGGTGGCGGACGGTGGCTACACCGCTCTCGGTTTCATCAACATCAACCTGACTGCGGGAACCGATCCGATCTATTCGCCCGTCTACACGTCGCAGGCGTTTGGCGCCTTCCACGACACGAACGGATGGGGCTTGGGAGTCAACCAGTACACCGGCCAGGTGATTGCGAAGTGGGGCAGCGGGGCGTCGGTGACGACGTTGACTACGCCTTTGCGCCTGTTCCCCGGCACTTGGTACTTCGCCGCGATGGTCTGGGACTCGGACGACGACGAGCTTCGCCTGTACCTCAACGGTGTTCTGGTCAGAAAGGCGACTGGCGTCACGTCTCCCCCTTCCGCGCTCGGCACCTTCAAGATCGGGAACATGCAGATCAGCGGCGGCGCTTTCATCCGCGAGGGCTTCTTCTACGGCAAGATCGACGAGGTCGCCGTCTTCAAGGCCGCTCTCACTGCTGATGAGATCGCCACCCTCTACCTTGCCTCCGGTTCGAGTGATGCGATCGTCCCCGGCACGGGGATTATCGGCTCCGACATCCCCGATCAGTCCCTCCTCCCGGAAAAGCTCGTCCCCGGCGACGACGGGACGCTCTTGCGCAGCTACAAGGGTCATGCAGAGTGGGGGTCGCTCGTCCATCGCTCCGTCGCGCTCAACAACGTCGCCAGCTACACCGTCCTCGACACCGATGACATCCTCGTCGTGGACGTCTTGGGGGCTGGCACGACGATCAACCTTCCCGCCGCCGCCGCTAATGAGCATCGAGTTCTAACGATCAAGCGTGATGGCGCCGCTGGTGGCGTCCTGACGATCGACGGCAGCGGCGCCGAGCTGGTCGACGGCGCTGCCACCTATGCGATTGACGCCACACATGAGAGTGTCACGCTCTACTGCGACGGCTCCGTCTGGCGCGTTGTCGCCTTCTACGACTCCGGGGTCGCAGGGCTAAGTTCCGCTGACGTGATCCTGAAGACGATCGTCGACGCCAAGGGTGACCTGATCCTCGGCACCGCCGCCGACACTGTCGCCCGCAAGGCGGTCGGATCGGACGACACGGTGTTGGTCGCAGACGCCGCGCAGTCGACCGGCGTCAAGTGGATTCAGGTCGGCAACGCTCAGGTCGCTTCCGCCGCTGCCATCGCCGTCTCCAAGCTCGCGGCGGGCGCGGCGGGTGACATTCTCCGTACGGTTAGCGGTGTCCCTGTCTGGGACGAGATGCGGGCCGCTCGCGCCTACCAGGCGTCGGCGCAGTCCATCCCCGACGTCACACACACGGCGCTACAGTTCGACACGGAAGAGAGGGACGACGGCGGCCTCTTCAGCGGTGGCGCGAACACGAAGATGACCGCTCCCGAGACTGGCTGGTATCAGGTCAGTTGCGGTGCCGAGTTCACGCCCAATGCGACGGGTGTGGCTCGCATCGTCACGCTGACGAAGAATGGCGCCCCTGGCACCGGAACTCGCATGGCGTCTCAGCGCGGCGTATTGGACTCGACGCTGTCGGCTCGCGTCATGCTCAGCACGCTCGTCTACCTGGTCGCGACCGACTACGTCGAGGCCTATGCCTACCAGGACTCTGGCGCGGCGCTGAACACGATCGTCAGCGCGACCTTCCAGGACAACCATCTGGGCATGGTGAGAGTCGCCTAGCCGACTCCGCGTGTAGGATTCAACTACATGGCCTGGGATGACGCTGTCTACGTTGCGGCCTTCGATGCCGAAGCTGGTGTCGTGGCTTCGCTCGCGACGGCCGCCCAGAAGGTGCTGTGGTTCAATGAGTCCCAGGCGCGGCTTCTGAAGTACAAGCCGACGACTGCCGACATCACTTGGCTCGCCGCTGATCGTTCGGTCGCCCTGCCGACCGACTTCGTTGAACTACAGAAGCTCGTCACGACGATCGGTAACGAGCCGCAGCCCTGGCGCGTCCTCGGCAAGACGCTCGTCCTCGACAGCTCGGATGGCGCGGGTGCGGCGGGCGGTGGGCGCCTCTACTACTGGGCCGAGTGGCCGCTCCTGGTCATCGGTGGCGCTGACTCCCAGGTCAGCAACGCGCAGGACTACGCCTGCCTCCACTACGCCCTTTCCCGTTTCTTCCGGCGCCTCTCCTCTAATCGCATGTACTACAAGCGCTATGCGACTCTCGTCGGCCAAAACGCCGTCAGCGTCAGCGACCTCCAGCAGGAATCCGATCGGTATTACCAGGACTTCCTGGAAGCGCGGGATGACTCGCAGCCGATCCCGCCTGCCTTCTTCTTCGAGGGGTAGGTCGTGGCCCTCAACGCCTTCGATACCGCCAAGCATCACATCGGCCTCGGTGCCGCAGGCGGGACGATGTTCGGCTTTATGGTCGATGGCTCTTACCGCATGGAGGGTCAGCGCGAGGCTGTCGGCGCTCCTGACTTCGGTGGCGCCACTGACCTAATTGGTCAGGCTCCGTCGATGGCTCGCTGGACACAGGACGACTTCACGGGTGGCTGCTTCCAGTGGAACTGGGGTCGCGACGACGCGATGTTCGCCGACTCGCTCAACTTCATGCCTGACGCGCAAGGCCGCTCGCTGCTCTCCTGCCCGCCCCTCTTCCTGAAGAAGGCGATTGACCCGGATACGCAGGCGGGGTGGGTCAGCGATGTTCCCAAGGCGATGTTCATGGTCGGCGGCTCGATCTACGTCGTCTTTGGCCACGCCATTGCCCGCTACGAAATCGGTACGGACACACTCACCTGGAAGTTGGCGCTTACCAACTCGACCTACGTCTGGGCAGGCTACGAGCCGAACGACCAGCTCATCTGGGCTATTTGCAACACGTCTGTCGGTGGCGACCGTCCCTTCATGGAGCGGATCACGACCGCGCTTGGCGCTCCGTCTTTCGATGCCACCATGATCGGCCCTGCCACGACGGCCGACCTGAAGGCCTACGGCGCGACGATCCGCGATCAGAACATCCTCGTCCAGATCGGCCGCAAGCTCTGGATCGGCGATCCGCCTGACCGGCCCGACCCGATCGCCAACGGCATCATCACCTGGACGAAGGTCGGCCGCCTTCCCGGCCGCTGGAAGGACGCGATCTCCTACAGCGGCATGACGTACATCCTCACGAACGACGGCCAGGACTCGCCCACCTTCGAGTCGCAGCTCGTCGCCTTCGACGGGGACGCGATCCTCCCGATTTGCCAGTTCCCCCACAACTTCTACGGCAAGAAGATGATCGAGTACGGGGGCCGCATCTTCGTCGGCGGCACCGGCACGGACGTCAACGGCGGCGAACACTACGCCGAGCTGTACGAAGTGACTGGCGCGAGCGTACGTCTTGTACGTTCCTTCTCCCCCGAGACGCGGCGCCAGCTCCTCTCGTCCGGCGACTGGCCGAATGCGATCAACTCGCTCGCCGCCTTCGAGGGTCTGCTCTGGATGCCCCAGAAGGGTAAGCGCATGGTCGCCTACGACATCACGAGCGACGGCTTCTTCGGCGCGGCCGAGATTCAGAGCAACACTGACCTCGACTTCCGGGCGATGGTTCACGGCCGGGGTCGCCTCTGGGCGTTCGGCGTCGACGACACGGACGACACGAAGCACGGCATCTATCGGATCGCTCAGCCTGCAGATAGCATCGCGGCCTGGAATCCCACCTTCGTCACGTCTGACTTCGCCTACGAGCCGGGCATGAAGAAGCGTTGGTCAGAGATCAAGGTGATGACGCGCTACGCCGCCTGTACCTCGATCGAGTACTCCATCGACGGTGGTGCGACCTGGACGGGCCTGTCCGTGACGGTCACGAGCAGCGGCACGATCTACTACAGCTCGGCGCCGCTCCAAGCGATCGACCCGATTGAACACATCCGCTTCCGCATCAAGCTTGACTCGACCAGCCCCACGGACGCGAAGACCTACCACCGCGAGCTGGTCGCCTACACGGTCAGCTTCGCCATGCTCGACACCGGCAAGCGGGCCTGGGCCTTCACGTTGGCGGGCGCGGATGAGATCGAGACGCTGGACGCCGAGCTGGACGAGGGCGTCACGCAGACGCAGGACACAACGACGATGGCCTCGACGCTCTGGGGCTGGCACCGCGACAAGACTCGTCTCGTCTTCACCGATGTTGACGACTCGACCGCCAATGTTCAGCTCGTTGGTTTCATCAAGTCCATGCCGCAGATTGACGTGCCGGACTCCGGCGAGACGCACCCGGAAGCGCACTTCATCCTCACTCTCCAGGAGGTCTAATGCCCATCCGCACCCGCCGTACTCGACGGCAGGGCCGAGGGCAGTTTCGGCTACACAAGCCGCGCTGGATCGACCCGTACCCTGGCATCCCTGGCACCGAGCCGGAGAAGCGGGTCTTCGCGGCGCTGATCCAGCGGAAGATTTACTTCATCTACCAGGGGCAGGTGCCGGAGTTCGAGAAGGGCAGCCCCATGTACTTCCTCGCCCCGCCCAACTACAAGCCGGACTTTGTCCTGCCCGAGTACCGGCTCGTCATCGACCCGTTTTCCCCGTTCCACCACTCCTTTCCTCTTGCCGCCAAGCGGGACGCGCAGAAGATCGCCCGCTATGCCGCTGCTGGCTACGCCTACTACCACCCGTGGGCGATCGGTTCTGGTATCTGGACGTGGGATCAGCGACACGACGTCGTCAACCCGAAGGCGAACAAGTACCGCAAGCTCGACCGGAAGGTGCATGGCCGCTCTCTCGGCACCCTGGAAATGCTCCAGATGATCCCCGAGCTGGTGCGCGGCCCCATTTATCCGCTCACCGATCCGCGTGACATTGCTGCTAAGAAGAACCCCGGCTATAGGTTCGGCCAGTACCTCACCTACGGGCCGGATGGGAAGCTCGTCAGTCCTGGTGCGACTAGCGTGGCGGCGGCCAACAAGAAGCGGCGCAGGCCCCCGCTGCTCAGTCTCCGCGTCGGCCATCGGCGCAACGTCCGCCGTGCCGGGACGCGCCGGTAGGCCTATCCTACGCTGAGTGTAGGATTCGGGTGTGGCAATTGGTCGCCGACTCCCGTATCCCTTTCTGCAAGCGAGCGGCTATACGCGCGTTGGCTCGTTGGGCGAATTCAGGCCGGTCGACCTGATCGTGGTTCACGATATGGAGGCGCCCGAGTTGACGAAGACGGCTGAGAACGTCGCGCAGTACTTTCACACTGGCGCGGGCGGCCGAAAGGTGTCGTCGCACTACTGCATCGACTCTGACTCCGTCGTCCAGTGTGTCCGCGAGGACGATGTCGCCTGGTGTGCGCCGGGGTCTAACCACAACGGCATCCAGCTCGAACATGCCGGGTACGCGCGGCAGAGTGAGCGCGACTGGCAGGACGTCTACTCGAAGGCGATGCTCGACCTGTCTGCCAAGCTCACCGCTCAGATTTGCCGTGAGTACCGCATCCCCGTCTACTTCCTCAACGCGGCGGGCCTGAAGGCGGGTCGGCGCGGTATCACCACTCACGCCGAGGTCAGTCGCGCGTTCCACCGCAGTGACCACACCGATCCCGGCCCCAACTTCCCGATCCATGACTATGTCGGCGCGGTCGGGTACTACCTCGGCAAGCGGCCCAACATCACCGCGCCGCAGGATCGCAAGCCGTGGCCCATCCCGGTTCCAGCCTGGTTCTGGGTCTGGGCGGAATGGCATCTCCAGGGCCGCAACGGCCCGCGACCGGGTGACGCCTACCCCGAGGAGGGCGACCGCCGTGTCGTCCGCATCCCCGAGTGGGCTGTGCGTCGTCTCGAAGCCCTTGTGGCAGGAAGGAAGTAGCCCGATGCACGACAACATCAAGGACTACGTCAAGGCAGCTCTCACGATCCTCCTCGTTGGGGTGTCCGGGGCGATGCTCTTCATCCCGGCCGCCGACGAGGACGTCAAGGCCATGTTCCTTCTGCTCACCGCTATCGCGGTGCGCGACTACTTCGCCGACCGTGCGGAGGAGAAGCGGCTCGCAGCCGTGAAGGAAGCCTACGACCCGACGCCGCCCCCGGCGTACATTCGGGGCGAGGACGAGTAGTTGAGATGGCTGGCGAGCAGGAGCGGAAGACAAGCCAGGAGGCCGAGCGTCAGCTTCCGCCCGATCTGGCGATCCTGCTCGCCGCTATCCGAGGCGAGTTCGACGCCAAGATCGGTGGCTTGAAGGCCTGGGGTGTCGCCATGTGCCTCGGCGGCGGCGCGATCGGCGGCTTCGTAGCTGAAGTGATCCGCCCCGGTATCGCCTCGCAGGCCCTCGGTTTGCTCCCGTTCGTGTAGTCCCGTCCTACGTCTCGTGTAGGATACGGGCATGATCTACCTGCTCGTGGGCATCGCTCTTGGCTTGCTGGTGGCTGGCCTGACTGTTCGGGTTGCCCGTTCCTCTGGCCCCATCCGCATGTGGCAGTTCGGCAAGATCGTCTCCACGCGGGTCGGGATCAAGGGCAGCGAGGTCTGGACGGATGAGCCTGACGTGGTTGAGTTCGTCGACTACAAGTACTGGATCAGGCTTCGCCCGAATCCAGGCGTGAACCTGCCCGTTCTCGGCTACTGGTCGAAGTCGAAGGGGAGGAAGAGATAGATGCCCCAGTTCGCTCGCCCATCTGCTGACACCGTTCGCACCGGCTGGACGGAGGACGATGCGACGACTGACGCCCTCTGGGCGGAGATTGACGAGACTTCTCCTTCGGACACGGACTACATCAAGACGCCCACGCCCCCTGGTGCGAACGAGTACGAGACGCTGCTGACGACGGTGACTGACCCCCTCTCTTCGACGGGTCACATCATGCGCTGGCGTCGCCGCAAGCAGCCCGCCTCTGGGTCGAGCGACATCAACCTAGTTGTGCGGCTGATGATGACCTCGACGCAGATTGTCTCTCGCGCGGATAACACCCTTCCTGGCACCTTCACGGATACGTCATACACCCTCTCGGCCGGTGAGGCAGACGCGATCACGAACTATGCAGACCTGCGGCTGGAGTTCGTCGCGACCCAGGTGTAGGGCGAGGCCGCTATGGCCTCACCGGCAGTTGTAGGTACCCCCGCCGAAACCGCGATTGTCACCGCGAGTACTACGCACGTCGTCAACCTGCCATCAGGGGCGGTTGGCAATCAGTTCGTAGCGGTACTGAGCAAGGGGTCTGCGGGAACCACTCCCTCCGTCGACGCGCTTGCCGGTTGGACAGAAGTACTGGACGAGGCGATTGTTCTTGGGCTATTCGTCGCTGTCAGGGTTTGCGACGGAACCGAGGGGGCCACCACCACATTTACTCTCTCCTCGGCCACCCGAGGGGCGTGGATCGTCTACGAAATATCGGGAGCAGAAAACCCGGCGACCCAAGCACCCCAGGTTGGAACGACGGCTACCGGGTCGTCTACTACCCCTGATCCGCCTTCTGTCTCAGTGGCCGGAGGGGCGAAGGACATCCTCACCATCGCCCTCTTCGGGAGAGCGGGTGAGGAGGCTGACGATGACACCTGGACTACGGCAGCACCGTCCGGCTTTGGCACATTGCTTCAGAAGGCGTGCGGTACTGCCGGGACGAACCTCGCTGGTATGGTTTCCACGGCGCATTTGGCGGCGAACACGGCGACGTCCGACCCTGGCACCTTCACTTGTGCCACGGGTGCATGGCGGGCGCAGACGGTCGTCATTCATCCCGCCGCCATTGTTGACGCAGATGCCGAGGTCGCGTGGGCCGAGGTTGAAGTGCCGACTGCTCAGTCTGCGGCTGAAGTGTCATGGGCTGAGCTGGAAGTGCCGATCGCCAACTCTGACGCAGAAGTTTCGTGGGCTGAGTTCGAGGTTCCTACTGCCGACTCGGCCGCTGAAGCCTCTTTCGCGGAACTGGAAGTTCCTGATGATCTGGTCGACGCTGACGCCGAAGTGTCCTGGGCGGAGTTGGAGGCTCCTTTGCCGGACGCGGCGGCAGAAGTTTCGTGGGCTGAGTTCGAGGTTCCGACCGCTGACTCTGCGGCCGAAGTGTCTTGGGCGGAGTTCGAGGTTCCGACTGCCGACTCTGAGGCAGACGTCTCCTTCGCCGAGGTCGAAGTTCCGACTGCGAACGCGGCGGCTGAAGTGTCGTGGGCCGAGCTTCAGGTGCCGAATGTAGGTGGCGAGGGCGGCCCGCTCGTCGGCGTTTGCTCGCAGCCTGCCATCATCTGCTAGTCCGTCCTACGTTGTCTGTAGGCTTTGCGGACATTGGTGGAGCGAGGAGAGACATGCCCATCCCAGGACTGAAGCCGCAGCATGACGTCCGCGCCAAGGTGCGGATCGGCGAGAAGGTCACGAAGCAGACGTCGAAGGGCGAGCGGACGTTCCCGACGTCCGTCGACTACTTCATCTGCGACGACTCAGAGTTCCCGGTCGGGAAGCCGAAGGAGCTGCGTGTACTGCTCCCCTTTTCCTTCCCTGGTGACAACTTCTCGACCGGCCTCGAACAGTGGGCCGGGAAGATGCTCGTCTGCTACTCAAAGGGCGAGACGGTCGATGGCCGCAACGTCGCCTGGCGCAAGAAGAGCATGAAGAAGGGCGGGCGGGACGTGAATCTGCTCGAAGGCTTCGACGTCATCGGACGCGAGATGGGGAACGAGCGTGTCGGTGTTGGTTGCGCCGTCCGGGACTGTCCGATGATGCTCTCGAAAGAGTGCAGGCCGATGGGCCGCCTCCAGTTCTGGATCGAGGGGATCGACCCAAGGCTCGGCATCTTCCAGCTCGATACGAAGAGCTGGAACAGCATCGAGAAGATCGAGGCCACGCTCGCCACCTGTGGTGACCCTCGTGGCCAGGTGTTCCTCCTGCGCGTCGAGATGCAGACGCAGGGGTCGAAGCATTTTCCTGTCGTTTCACTCACCCCGGAGGCGCCCGTGGAGATCAACAACGAGAACGACGTCGAGCTGGCCGAGGCCTACGTGCAGCTCCGTCGATATCTGGATGTGCAACTTCGGGGCGAGTTGGATGCGCTGCCGGAAGTTAGACATTCACTTGCCGCTGTTCTTGACCTGACGAATCCTGGTTGGCGCGAGCGTCAGGACTTCGTCGATCGGATCAAGGAGGTCGGCGTGGTCGAGGCGGCCGAGAAGATGCTCGAAGCGGTCGAGCTGTGAGGCGCGTCTGCGATTCGTGCGGCACGCCTCTTCCGGGTCGGAAGAGCCACGGCTACCCGATGAAGGGTGGCGCGGTGTGCGGGCGAGCCTCAGTCCAGAAGACGTTTCGCACAGAACAGGGCCTTGGCTTGCGGGTGGTCAGCACGCCGGGTTGTAGACCGTGAGTCGTTTCCCTCCCCGTCTCGCGCTCTGGCTCGCAGTAGGCGTGTCTACCTCTGCGCTTGTGGTTGTTGCCGCCCTGTATCTCATGGAGCCGACGCCGATCGTCAACAAGCCTCCCGCCGTCATCAAGGCGCTGGAGCTTCCCGCCAACCCCGGCCCTGGCGACTTGCTCATGGCCTTCGGTGGTGTAGAGGGCGTGAGGACGTATGCGCAGCAGGGCGTTACTTGTCAGGTGGTCGAGCGGACGGCTTGGAAGGCGGTTATTTGCTACGACGACGCCACGCCTCCGAAGACGCAGGGCCGTCCGGAGCTGTCGGGGTGAGCGCTCGTGGGCATAGCGGCGAGCCGTTTAGCTTCGACCGGATCAGTCCGAGCCGGGTCAACTCGTATCTCTCCTGCGGCCACGCCTTCAAGCGCAAGTACATCGACCACGACCCCCCGGAGCGCAGCGGCAGCTCGGCCCTCTTTGGCCGCGTCGTCCATCACGCGCTGGAGAAGTGGGCTGTTGGTCGCCAGCAAAACCTCGTCACGCTTGTCGCGCAGGCGTGGATCGAACAGACAGAGGGGACGCCGATCCGCAACTTCCTCGGCGCCTACCAGTCCGTTTCGGTGGAGTGTGCGAGGGCCGAGCAAGCCGCGCGAGTCGCCTGGGAAGCAAAGAACCCAGGCAAGGAGTCGAAGAAGCCTCGCGCGACGAAGGAGTTCAAGGAGTCGGCCGCCGCGCAGTCGCTTGCCGCCCTCCTTGCTCACTGGGTTCCGATCCTCAACGAGCAGTCGCCGTGGCGCTTCACTGATAGCGACCCGCTGCCGAGTCTCTACGACGAGTCCTTGGCGCTGGCGAAGCGCTACGCCTCCAAGTGGGGCCACATGCCCGCCTCGCTGCACACTGAGTTCGGCTTCGATGTCGAGTGGCAGGGCTTCATGCTCACCGGCTACATCGATTGCATCGACCCGGTTATCGCGAAGGGCGGGGTGTTGCTCGGTTACGGGGTTACGGATTACAAGACGTACCGCGCCGAGCCGCCGGGGGCGAAGGACTGGCGCCAGGCTGTGATCTACGACATCGCCTTCCGCGACCTGTGTAAACGCGGCGTTCTGCCATTCGACTCAGAGCTGCCCGTTTACGTCGTCTTCGACTACGTCCGCCTCGGTGAGCGCAGGGACTACGTCATCACCGACTCCGATCGCGCCGTGCTTCTCGATGACTTGACCATGTACCGCAATGGGGTCAGCAACGGCGTCTACCTGCCCGCTCAGAAGAACGCCAACCCTGACTTCTGTGACTACGGCGACTCCTGTTGCCTCCGCACGCGCGGTGAAGGCACTGGCTGTCGCGGGAATCTCTATGCGGAGGCCGCGTGATGGACTTTCGGGGTGCAGCCGACATTTGGTGTGGCCTGTGCGAGGAGCGTGTCGCTGTCTCGACGTCTGCCGATGGCGTCCCCGCCTGCCAGCGCTGTATCGAGGACACGTTGAACCGGATCAAGTTCGAGTCGTCTCGCTCAGAGCGTCGCCGTCGTTTCCGGGCCGAGCGGAAGCACGGTCGGGGGTACACGCGATGACTGATGAGCTGTGGCCTAGTGAGGTCTTCAGGGCGGCGGTCGAGGTTTTTGGCCCTACCGTCTACAACCTCGACGGTCGGATGCGTAAGACGCTCGACCGTGGCATCGCCGCTGTCATGGCTCGTTGGCGCCAACGTTATGAGATGAACCTTGCGCAGGATGACTACGCGGCCAAACTTTTGCTCTGGGCCGTGGGTCAGGCGAAGAAGGGCGATCGACCGCTGCCCTACTTCATCGGCGTCCTTCATAGCCTCGTCAACGATGAACGCGCTCACGCTGGCTTTACCGCTCGTGCGGGCTACGTCGACGTGAGCGCTCAGATACGGGAGGCGGTCGGGTCGTGATCGACCTCTGTCGAATCTGCAAGCTCACTCCCTATCCCCGTGGTTTCATTGTGAACCTCGGCATCTGTTGGACGTGCCGGTTCGGTGGGAAGCGGTGAGCGCGTGATGTTTGCTATCGGCTTCCTGTGTGGCGTCGTCTTCGCTTGCACGTTTTTCGCCTGGTTTGTTACTTGGATTGGGAGGCGACATCTGTGAGCGCGTCGGCCCCTTGGAAGGACTTTGAGAGGCGCCATGCGAAGCGCATGGGCGGAGTCCGGCTCTGGCGGCCCGACTTCTCTGACTCTCAGCCGGATGGCGAGAACGGGACAGACACCTGGGACACGAAGGCCTACGCTCGTCACACCGCCGTCACGATGTTCGTCGTGGCTGAGAAGAAGTACCGCGAGTTTACGAATGGTCGCCGCTTTCATCTGGCCCTCTTTGCTCGTGACCTGCCTCGCGCCGGAGACTTCGTCCTGCTCAGGGCCGCTGACTTCGAGGAGCTGCTGGAGTGCGAGCGGCGCTGCACTGAGTTTGCTGAGGCCTTCATCGACACGGCGGGAGTCAGGCCTGGCCCCCCTAACTATCCGGTCGAGCTGAATCCAGGGTTTGAGTCGTGACCGGCATCGCGATCAGCGGTCGGGCAGGCTCCGGTAAGTCCACTTTCGCTGGACTGCTTGTTGAGATGCTGGACGAAGCGGGCATCCCCTCCGAGCGTATGTCCTTTGCCGATGAGCTGAAGCGTGAAGTCTTCGAGCTGTACGGCATCACAAAGGACGACGTCGGCGGCCGGGACGTCCTTATTCGTCACGGTGAGGCGCGACGTTTAGCTGATCCTGACGTTTATATCCGGCCCGTCGATAAACGAGCGCGTCTCGCTCAGGTTTGCGGGATTTTGCCCGTGATTGACGATTTACGTTTCCGTCGAGAGTACGAGTGGGCGGGGCGGTGCGGCCTGGTAACGGTGCGGGTGGTCGCGACGATGGCTTGGCGTGCGAGTCGTCTGAGTGCGCAGGGATTCGACGGGTCATTCGCCTGGTCGGGTGAGGTCGGTGAGGTCGATCTTGACGGGTTGAAGCACGACTGGGGTGTGCTGAACGGGCCGGGGGCGAAGCTGCGTGAGAGGGCCGTGGGGCTGTTGGAGGCCCTGCAAAAAGAGAGGGAGCCAGAGGCTCCCTCTCGGGTCACGCTGCCAGTGTTTCCGGCTTCTTAGTCGCTCGTCGTGTCGCTGTCTTCGGCTTCGTCTCCGGGGCGGCGACGTTGTGGAACGGTCGGATGTTCTCGGGGTCGAGGAACGGCACGGGTTGGCCCCTGGTCTTCAGGATGCCACCCTGCGGGTTCTTTTTGTAGGTCTGCCGTGCGTGGATGTCCCACGCGAGCTTTGCACGTCCCGCTGATCGGCTGCCTACTGTGACGATGATGTCGGCGTTGAGAAGAATGTCGTTCACTTGACAAGCAAGCGGATCAGAGAAGGAGTAGGCGTTGTCAAGCGTGGGGACGATGACGTCGTGGCCCCACGCTTCCATCTGCACCTTCACTTTTGCTTCTGCTCCTCTTCCGTTGCCGGTGACGATCGTGGCGTCGGGGTACTTTTGATGTAGGGCGAGTAGGAAGTCTTCGAGCGCCCCGGCGTCGTAGGATGTTCCGCCGAGGAAGGCGATTCTCATGGCGCCTCGTGGATCGTGAGGAGTTCGGCCTTGCCGCCCCAGTGGTTGCCTTGTGATACGGAGGCCTGGCAGCGTTCACAGAAGTCTTTGACTTCGCGCTGCGTACCTGTTTCCTCGAAGGTGATGGTGCCGATCATCGGTAGTAGACGAGCTTGTAGGCGCGTTGGATTGCGCGGTACTCGCGAAACGTGCAGATGTGTCTGTACCGTCTACGGGAGCTGAGATTGCGGGCGAGCATTAGCCAGGTCATCGTCATCCTCCGGGATGCTTGGGTAGGTGCTTCAGCGAAGACCATCGCCGGTTGAAGGTGAGCTTGCACTTACCTGTTTCGCCGCGTCGGTTCTTTGCGATGATGATTTCGATGGTTCCGGTGGGCTGTTTGTCGAGGTCGTAGGCTGTCTCGTCGTGGATAAAGGTGACGACGTCGGCGTCCTGTTCTAAAGACCCCGAATCGCGAAGGTCAGAGAGCAGTGGACGCTTGTCGTTCCGTGCCTCGATTGCCCGGCTCATTTGGCAGAGAGCGAGGATGGGAATGTTGAGACGGCGGGCGAGTTGCTTCAGGTTGCGGGAGATCATTCCGATCTCGATGTTCCGGTTCTCTGCTTTCGGTGGGTTCATGAGCTGGAGGTAGTCCACGACGATTAGGTTGACGGCGGCAGTGCGTCGTAGTCTGGTCGCCTCAGCGTTGAGTTGCGAGAGGGAGAGGGCGCCTGTGTCGTTGACGTGCAGGTTCGCTCGGCTCGCTAGTACCTTGAGGCCATGTGGGAGTTTCCTCGCCTGTTCTTCGGTCATCTGTCCGGTGATGAGCAGCTTCGAGTCAATCTCGGCGGCGCGGGCGAGTGACCGTAGGCGCAGCTCGGGCATGGACATTTCGAGCGAGACGAAGAGGACGGCGCCTCCGTTGTCGACGATGTTCTCGGCGATGTTGAGGGCGAGCGCTGACTTGCCTTGTCCTGGTCGGGCGGCGAGAAGGATAAGCTGGCCGGGCCAGTAGCCGAGGAGGATCGCATCTAGGTCGGGGTAGCCGACCTTTAGGCCGGTGATCGGCTCGTCGGCCAGGTATGCGGCTCGCAGGTCGTTCGTGAACTCTTCTAGGGCGTCGGTGATGGGCAGGGTGTCGCCGGTCGTGATGAGTGAGCTGACGCGGGATAGTGCTAGCTCCGCGCTGTCAAGCAACTCGTCGATTGGGCCAGGGCGGTCGACTCCGAGTCGAGTGATCTCTTGCCCTGCGCGGAGCAGGGCGCGGAGGGTTGCGTTGTCTTGGACGATTCGGGCGTAGTGGCTGACGTTCGAGGCTGAGGGGACGATCGCTGCTAGCTCGGCGATTTTCTCCTTGCCTCCCACTGTTTCGAGCTGGCTCTTCTCGTCTAGGGCGTCGGAGACGGTGAGTGGGTCGATCGGAGTGCCATGTTCGAAGAGTTCGAGCATAACGCGGTAGATGATCGCGTAGCGCTCACGATAGAATGCTTCGGGTGGTAGGAAGCCTGCGACTTCCTCGACGGCACGGCTGCTGAGCAGCATGGCTCCGAGGACGGACTCCTCTGCTTCGACGTTCTGGGGTGCTGTCTGATTGGTCATGCTGCTCTCGATGTGGCGAGTTGGAGTGCGGTCTTCCTCCTTCGGCTCCGTTCGTTGTTGCGGAGCGAGATTGCGCTCGGGCCGGTGTAGCCGTTGGGCCAGAGGCGGCTGTCGCGGTAGCGGATCAGGGCGATGGCTCGCTGCTCCAGGCGTGCGCGTGACAACTCGATGCCTCGCGCCTCGGCACGGATTGCGACGTACTCGCGGGCGTCTTTGATGTTGCCGGGGAAAGTCTGGATCGATGTGTCGTAATCCAGGTGGAGGCCGCAGGCGAGCATCAGGGCGTCGGCGATGTCTGCTTTCGTTGCGACTGTTTCGCCTCGCATGATTCCGTAGAGGCGGCGGATGACAGCTTCGTAGCGGACGTTGAGGATCGCGGCGGTTCGGTGTGATAGGTAGTCCTTCCACCCTTCGTCGGGATAGGGCGAGTTGGCGAGCCAGGGTGTTGACTTGGAGGATGTGGCTAGTTGGGAGACGTGTCGTAGAATCTCGTCGCGAAGTTGGCTCGTCGGGACGATGCAGTTGCTCCAGGATTTACCTCTGCTGGTGTTGTCGCTCACGCTGGCACCCCGGTCATTACCTGGCTTAGGAGTGCGGCTTTCAGCTCGGCGTACTCGTTGTCGTCGAGGATGCCGAGGTCGAGCAGTTCTTTCGCCTCGCGAAGCTGCGAGAGCGGCGAGATGGCGACGACCGGAGCGGAGGGTGTCTCGGCTGATCCTGCCGGAAGCTTCTCCGGCTCCGGTTCGTCGTCGTGGACGATGGGATCGGCAACGGGCAGCTCTCCTGGCCCTTGCGGGTGCGGGAGCTGCGTCGGCTGATCTGCCTCGTCCTCGGAGGCCGTCGCCTCCGACCTTGGGGCCAGGGCGGTGAGGAACGCGCCGATTGCCTCGGCGGCTTCCTGGCCAGTGGTGTCGCCTGCGAAAGGCGTGAAGGTGGCGAGAGGGGGGTCGCTTTCACTAGTATCAGGTGTCACATTCTCAGGCTCGGCCAGAATCGCCTCTAGCGCGGCTAGCTCGGCCTCGGCCAGCTCTGCCTCGATCGCGTCCAGCTCGTCGGCGTTTGTCTGGAGGACAAACTCGTCAGGGACGGTGGTGGGCGTGGTGAAGATGTCGAGCTGGTCGCCCTCCTGCGGCTCCGCCATGCCCGCGATCAGGAAGTTGCCGATTGCCTCAGCGGCGAGCCTGCCTGCTTCGGTCGTTAGGTCGTCGCCCATCGGGCGGGCCGGGATGACGCCTTCGCGGATTTCGTATTCGTCTAGTGGGGCCAGCGCTTCCCAGGCCTCGAACATCGTTGTCTCGTCGACCGCCTCGGACGTGACCTTGAAGCCACGCTCCATGAGGTCGCGGATCATCTCGGCTTCGCTGATCTGCTGCTCGTTCTTCAGGATCAGCCGCCCGTCGAGCGCCAGCTCGGCCGAGCCGCCCTTCATTTCGAGCAAGTCCCATTTCCGGGTCGTGATCGTCTGCTGCTCTTCCAGTGTTGGGAGGATCACGAAGACGTCGACCGGTTCTTTGCTGGTTAGCCGGTGGATGCGAGCGATGAACTGGTCGAGCAGTTCGTAGTCGAAGTCGAGGCCGTGCAGGATGACGGCGCTCGCGGCGTCGAGGTTGTGGCCGAGACGGATTGCTTTTGTACCGGCGCAGAAGACTTGGACGTCGTCGGTCTGGAATGAGTAGACGTGTTTGGCTCTCTCGTCGGCGTCGATCGTGTTGCCGTCCTCGTCGAGGATGTGGACGGCCCTGACGCCTTTCTCGACCAGGCGGTCGGCGAGCCAGGCCGATGTCGCCTTCAGGTTCGAGCCGAGAAGCACCTTTCGGCCCTGCTTGACGAGGGCGAGCGTTAGCTCCAGCGTCCGCAGGTTTGCCGGGGTGAAGTTGGAGACGCCGTCGACGCCTGTCCACTCGAAGTCCGGGTCAGCCTCGGGAAGCGTGCAGGCGTAGTCGAGCTTCCAGTTCATGCCGAGGGTCGGGGCGAGGATTTCGTGCATCCCCGCTTTGACCACTGGATGTTCCGGGTTTTTCTCCTTGAAGAACTCGGGGAAGCCCTTCAGCCAAGCGTCGATCTGTTCGGCCTGCGCCATGCCGATTGGCACCTTGATCTCGTTGTAGTACTTGGCGACGATCGTCTCGCCCGTTTCTTCTTTGCGGCGACGGATGATCGAGCTGGCGAGCAGCCGCCAGAGCATCGACAGGTTCGTGACTTCCGCTAGGAACTTCCGGTTGTCGCGTCGACCGCCGTTGCGCTGGTATTCGGTGACGGCGAAGTCGGATGTGAACTTGATCGGGCCGCTGGTGTAGTCGAACGGGAAGCGGGTGGTGGCGTTGCCGAGCGGCTTCCAGAGCGGCCAGAAGAGCTGGTCGATGAAGTTTTTGATCGGAGTGCCGGTTAGGCCGAGGAACCACCCGAACTTCGGGCCGCGCAGCGCTATCGACCGCTTCGAGTCCGTGCCGTCGCAGCGGGCCTGGATCATCTGGATTTCGTCGTAGATGCCGACGCCGTTGCGGAACGCGGTCGAGAGCTGTGACGCGATCGGCTTCATCTTCACCGCGTGGTGCGAGTAGCCGCACTTCGATCCGTTTGGCAGCTCGCGCTCGCAGAAGGCGCCGTTCCAGCCGTTGCGCAGGTCGGCCTCACAGGCCGGGCAGAGGTCGCGAGACGTCAGCTTCTTGGTGATCTTTGTCTCGCGGTAGGTGATGTGGCCGTGGAGAGCGCGGCTGCCGCTTGGTGTTTCGTACTCGGACGGCTCCTGGATGTAGGCGCCTGACTGGACGGCGGCTCGGTGGAGCTGGTTTTCGCCGAAGCCGTACTCGGGGATGGAGCGCTCCATTTCGGCGTACTGGGCGACCAGGTGCAGTCTTCCGGCTTCGTGAGCGTCCTCTTCGGCTACTTCGTTTCCGTCTCTGTCGGCCCAGAAGTAGTAGCCCCAACGGTCGGTTCCTTTGACCTTGCGCGGTTCCTGCCACTCCCTGACGGTGACGGGCGGGAGTATGAGGTTCTTGCCGCGCGTGCCGGTGAGGGAGAGCGTGTAGTACTGCGTGATGTAGAGGCCGCTGCCCCCCAGGCGCAGTTCGTGGGCGATCTTGCGGGCTTGGCCGTGTGTCTTTACGAGTGTGGGCTGGCGGCCCAGGAAGCGTTCGCACTCACGGCACCACTGGGCGATTAGGTCGTTGGCGGTGACGATCAGGAGGGCGTCTTGAGCGCCGAGCTTCACGGCGCAGCGGTAGAACGCGATCCCGCCGAGCGTTTTGCCGAGGCCCTGCTCCCAGGAGAGTAGGCCAGTCTTCTTGAAGAGCATTCTCGCGATGTCCTGCACCTGGAAGTCGCGGATCGAGAAGGGCATCGCCGTGGGGTTGTCCTCTTCCCACTTGCGGCTGTTGACCATGAACTCGTCCATGACTTCGCGGACGAGGGTTTCGAGCCGGGCAATCTCTTCGGGATGCCGGGTTGCCACATCGCCCGGATCGGGCAGTTCGAAGTGGTCGATCAGCCACTTGATGTTCTTCGAGGCTTCGTCGCCGCCATCGAGGAACGTGTGGTGGCCCACTGTGACGGCGAGCGCTTTCTTTTGTTTCTCGTACTCCTTCTTGACGTATTCGCCCTTGTTCTTTTTCGACTCGACGATGCGCTTCTCGCGCTCGATGACGGTCTTGGTTTGCGTGTTGAGTCGGTAGGACTCTCCGCGTTTGAAGCTCAGCTCTGGGTCGTCCTTGATGCATTTCAGGATTTCGACGTCCGTGAGGAAGCCGAGGCGCATCGTGGGCTTGACGTGGTAGAGCGGAATCCTCTCGCGCCGGATGCCTCCGACGACGTCTTCGATCGCGACGATCAGCTTGGGGTCGACGGTGAGGATGCCTCGGTCGGCGTAGCTGAGCATCTTGACCCAGAGCCGCTCGTTTTGGGCGAAGTACGTAACCGGTTGCCCGTTGAGGCCGTGGAAGGCGTACTGGTCGTTCTCTGTATTCAGTGCGAGCTGTGCGAAGCCGGAGGGCATCCACTGGATCGCCTTGCCGCCGACGAGAATCGCGTCGTACTCGCGGTTAGCCTTGACGCGGCCTTCCAGACGCCGGTCGTACTCGGTCTGAATCTTGGTCAGAGCCTCGCTCCGGTGGTGGCCGTAGGCGCCGGAGCGAGCGAGGGAGTGATACGGGTCGCGGGCCTTGTCGCGCAGGCCTCTTACCCAGTCGCCTGCGAGGTCGAGCATTTCGCGGGGCATCGCTCGCGTCTCGTATCCCGTTGACGTCGCTGAGCGGATACCTGCGTGGATTGCAAATGCGACGACGCAGGGAATGGTGACGTTGTCGAATAGATTGTCACATTCGATTACCGCGTAGGTGGAAGCGTTCTCGTCCAGTTTCTCGATTTGGCGGTAGAAGCGGTCGCGTCCACAGACGAAGATGAGCTGGCCGCTGTCGTCGAGCAGGCGGGACGAGTAGACCCAGGTGAGGACGGCGCTGTTGGTCGCTTTGCCGTCGCGGTAGCTTGGGTCTTCCCATTGGAGGCCGAATGGTGGGTTGGCCACGATCGCGTCCCAGGCGGGGAGTGTTTGGCGCAGGAGTGTGTAAATGTGTTGCACGTCGCCGCGCAGGGCGTTGTAGCCTCGGTTGGCTTCCTTTGAGTTTTTGATCTGATCCTTGTCGATCTCAATGCCGTAGCGCAGCGTCATCGGCAGTTCGCTCAGGAGCATCCCGTCTCCGGCGGTCGGGTCGAGTACGACCGCACGGTCGCCGATGACTGATGCGACGAGGCGGGCTAGCTCGGGCGGGCTGTAGAACTGCTGCAAGCCCTTTTTGCCGCCGTACATCGTCTTCGTGAGGATGGAATCGGAGGAGGCGAGGACTTCGTCCGTCGCCGCTCCGTCCACGAGTGCAGTACCCTTCTGATTGACGCTCATACTTCGGTGCCTCCGGGGTGGTGCGTTGGAGTTAGGGCCGGGACTGCAATCCCGGCCCTTCTTTAGGTCAGTGTCTTCGGCCTTCGATGGTTGGACGGCCACGCGGGTCTTGTGCGGTTGCTCGCAAGGACAGGAACATGTTGAAGGCGTTGACTCGCTCGATGTAGGTTGCTCGGTCTGGATCGCACAATGGGCAGATGCGCCAGTGGCGAATCATGGGGTCGGGGATGAGGCTTCCGCCGCACCGCATACAAGCTGTTTTTCCCATCGGCGGTAGGATCATCCTACAGGCCGCGTCGGCTGTGTGTTGACAGACGTGCGAAACCGGCGGGGGGTCGGGTGATGCGGGAGACGCGGATTAGGGCGCGATGTTCCGCCGCGTGGGTCTGCGCCCACTCGTTTGCGTCTCGCTCACGTCTCTGCTCGCTGTAGTTGCGTCGGTCGTCCCTCATCTCATGCTCCGATGTCCAGTTGCGGTGCTGCCAGGCGTGGCGCAGCTCGTGGAGGAACGTGTGCAGGACTTGGCTGTTGACGGCCGAGAGGCGGTCGCCCGCTTGCTCGCTCAGGTTGACGTAGATCGTGATGATGTTGCGGAGTGGGTCGTAGGTGCCGTAGTGGCGCCGCTGGTGTCCGCGCGTGATGATCTCGATTCGCGGGACGCTTTTGAAGCCGAGTTTGTCGCAGCAGAGCTGGCGGAGGTGGTCTTCGTTGATGCGGACGCTGAGCTTAGGCGCGGGCATTAGTTTCAGCCGCTCTTGTTGTGGTCGCGCTTCCAGAACTTCCAGGTGCCGTGCGGCACTCCGGCGGGCCAGCTCGGCGGCGGGTTGTTTTCGGCTGCGATCTGCTCAGCCTTTTCCACGCAGGCGCCGTGGTCGAGGTCGCCTTCGATGAGTAGTGTGATTTCGCGGTGGTCGCCGAACTCGTTGAACAGGTGAATGGCGACTTCGCTCATGTGTGGCTGCGCCCGTCCGGCTCGATCAGGCCGTTGACGATGTGCTTGCCGTAGCTGTCGCGGAGGCAGAACTCTAGGTTTCGCTCGTTGAAGCCGTCCGGTTGGAGGCTGATCTCGCCAGCCTTGTAGGTGTTGGCGAGGGTCGTGATCCGTTCACGCTGCTCGGGCGTTATCACCGCGAGAACGAAGAGGCTGGTCTTCAGCGGAGTGAAGATGTGTGCGTTTTCGTTCGTGACTCTGAGCATGGGGCAGTCCCTCCCAGGGGGTCTGATGTGGTGGGAACGCGGCGAGCCAGTCCGGTACGACGCGCAAGAGATTAAAGCGGGGCCAGGGGCCAGGATCGCGCATGGTCATTTCTAGCGTTCCTGATACTCCGAGGATGTGAATGATCGGCGGATTCCTGTCGAGAATCCGCACCACCGCTTTCCACGGTGTATTCTGCTTAGGTAACACGAGGAAGGCCGTGTAATCAGGTGAGGAATCAAGCAGAACCTCGAAGAGCCAGTCTGGGGCGATGGTCAGGGTCGAGTAGTTGCTCGCGAACCAGGTGGGTTCGAGCTGCCTGTCGCGGCAGAACGCGACGAAACCGAGGCAGGCGATCTTGTGCCGATCGCCGTTTGCCCATTCGAGGCTTTTTGCGGAGGCGGCGCCGAGAACGGAGCCGTCCTCTTGGGTCTGCCATTTGCTCATGCAGCGAGTTCAGCTTGATGGTCGATGCATTCAAGCCAAGCGAGTGCAACGGCGGCGATTTGTACGATCTCTGGCCGTGGTTCGGCCTGTCCGCCGAATCTGTTGTGCAAAACGCCCTGGGCGGCTTCTCCGACCTCTTCCATGAGAATTGCGAGCCACCATTCGTCATCATGATTCTGTTGGCCCCATTTGGTGTTTTGGTATTCGCGCTCTCGCTTGATGTCGTCGAGGGCGCTCATATCACTGGCCGCACGAGCGATGAGGGTGTTGGCGTGGCTGCGTAGATTGCCGATGAGGTATGCGGCTTCAGCGCGGGTGATGATCCACTTGGTGTCGGGCGATCCGCCGCCTTGTGACCACTGCTCGAATGCTGCTGCGCGTTGGGCGATCATGCGGCGGGCCGCCATAGGCCTGCGTCGTGGTTGAGGTTGGCGCGGAGCGAGTCGGCGCGAATCTGGTGGGCGACGGACATCTGCGAGTAGGCCATTGCCTTCTCGAACTTGCCCTGCTCCATCGCCTTGTGTGCTGAGACGAGGCAGTCCTCGGCGGCGGCGTCATTCAGAAGGTATTGGGCCTCGCTGCTCATGGCTCTTCTCCTCTCTGTTTGTCTCATCAGCCGAGTCGCGGTCGATCAGTGGCAGCGGCATCGCCGAAGCCGAGCGGCCGGGCGGGCAGAACTCGCACCATTGGTCGTCGATGCAGACGACACAGTTGTTCACTACTTCCACCAGCGGATGTCGATCAGCTCCGGGATGCGGTTGTGATCGAAGGCCCATGCGAAGTCGAATACGTACTTGGGCGAGTAGATGGAGCTGAAGACGTTGTGTTTGTTGTAGTAGGTGATGAGGACGCTGCCGTAAGAGAACCGTGCGGATGAAGAGTGAGGGAGGCCTGCGCGGAGTGCTGTTGCAATGGGGCAGGTGTATGCACCGCCTGGTGTGCCTTTCGGCATCTTTTTGAGGGGTTTTCGGCCCTGTTCGGCGCGAAGCCGGTTGACGAATGCGAGCGTACGAGAGATGGTGCGGGATGTGAGCTTCATGACGTCACCGCTGTGAGTCTGCGATGAATCTCTCGCTCCCAGGCGGCGTCTAAGTCTTCGAAGTCTCCGTCGAGGTGGTTAGCCGTGAAGCCGTGTTCGATGTTGAATGGGAAGAGGGCGGTGGCGGCGCGACCGTTGGCCTTGGTGTTGAGGTAGGAAGCGAACGCTCCGTAGCCGCACATCTTGTCGATGCGGCCTCGGATGTCCTTCATTTCGTCCCGGACGACCTGGGAGCGTGAATGTAGTGCGAGCTGGCCGCATACGCACGCCGCGCAGTCCGCCAGGTTGAGTTGGTCGAGGTTGATCTTCTTGAACCACGTCGGCATGACGCGATCCAGCAGGGCTGCGCCGCGACGGACTCGCTTGCGGGTCTGGCGGGTCTTCAGGTACTCGGGCATGGCTTTTCCTTTCAGGTTGTGGGGTGGTGCCTGCGGGCGGCGCACGGGTCGGGGGGACAGCCGTTGGGTCGAACTCCTGGATGGGATCGGACTGGCCCCTTCACCGGGTCAGGGGGTGCAACCCCCGTGCTGCTAAACAGCGCACTCGGCAGTCGAACGGTTGTGTTGTGAGACTCTGCTCGGCCCCGGCCGGATTGAGACGACGCGGGGCGCCCGTTACGGTCAGGTAACCCACGCCGCCCGCAAGTCTGTGTCATGCGGCTCCCGTAGAGCCGAGGCCGTTCTCGCCACGCTCGGTTCCGGATGACATCTCCCATTGAGTCGCGCTTGCCCATGCGAGAGAGGCGGCTGCGGTGGGGAGGATGAGGAGCTGAGCGATGCGGTCGCCACGAACGACCATGTACGGCTCGGCGCCGAGGTTGTGCAGGATCACGCCGATGCTTCCCCGGTAGCCGGGGTCGATCACACCCGGCGCGTTCAAGACGATGACGCTGTGCTTCAGCGCGAGGCCTGAGCGTGAACAGACGAGGCCAACGTGGCCGCTTGGGATCGCGAGTGCGATTGCTGTGTCGATTAGGCGTGTGGCGCCTGGGGCGATGATCTCGGTGACGTTCGCCTTCAGGTCGAAGGCTGCGTCGGCGTGCCTCGCACGCTTCGGGATGTACGACTGCTCGGGTGCGAGCGTTGGGATGAGTAGTGCCTCTCTGACCATCGGTGCCTCCGGTGTTTTTGCGGACGCGATGTGTAGGCTCATCCTACATACGCTGCTGGTGTATTTCAAGTCGGTTGTTGTTAGGAGAGCCGTCGCTCGGGTTGACTTATCCCTCGATCGAGGTATGATTTGTCTATCCCTCGATTGAGGGATAGTGCTGCCTAAAGGAAAGGCAGAGAGGAAGTGGCTCAATGGCTACGACATCTGTTAGGGTCGCTCGCGTGGTTCGTCAAGGCGAGAAGCGGCGTCCCTTTGGCGCTGTGGTGCGTGATTTGCTCATCGAGCGGGAGCTTGTTACCGGGATGGGCAATCCGAACTGGTCAGCGTTCGCTGCTCAGCTCGGGGAGATTCAGTACGAGAGCCTTCGCAAGGCTGTCACGGGCGAGCGGTGGCCGTCACCTAAGATCATGGAGATGGTCGCTCAAGCCCTAGGTGTCGAGCCGAGGCTCTTCTGGGAGTACCAGCTACATGAGGCGCAGCGCTCATTCGATCCTCGCGAGGTTGGCGAAGACGAAGCGATTGCCAACCTTCAGGCCTGGCTCGGCCAGAAGAAGAAGTAGTGGAGTGGACGGGCCGGGGCGTTAGCCCCGGCCTCGACCCCTAGCCGTAGTGCGGTCGGACGAGCGTTCCATTGAGAGCTTGTCTGCGTGTCTCGCGCAGTAGTGACAGCGACACTTCTCGCCGCTCTTCGGCGAACACGCGGAGCGGAAGATCGCGTGGGATCAGGCGTGGGTCGACTAGATGAAATGCGGTGATGGCTAACGAGAGCCGTCCGGCCAGAATCAAGTTGCTCAGCAACGACATCCGTGTGGTTCCTCCCCCTTCTTTGGGCCTTGCGACGGCCGCAAGGCGAGCGTCATCCTACAGGACGTGTCGGCACGGGCGAACAGAACTTTAGTCCTGCTTCAGCTCGCGCAGAGACTAGGGTCGCTTGGCGGTTGCGGCCGCCAGCTCCAGGAGGAACGCGGCGGAGCGGATGAGCGTGTGAATCTCCGCGAGCTGGACGATGTTGTTCTGATCGTCTCGGTCAACGCGATATAGCCGGTTGATGGCTTGCTCGCGCTTGATGGCGAGACTTTGCTCCATGTCTCTGACGCCGGTTGCGAGAACGGACAGGTCGTGGTGGGTATGGGTATCCATGTCGCTCATCGTACTCACCACTTCCACCAGCGGCACTCGCGGTTCATGGCGACCTTCGGGCAGACACAGATCAGTAGGATGGGCTTTCCGTTCTCCTCGTAGTATGCGATCTCGCCCTCGACGTAGCACTTCATTCCTACCATTGGGCGGCGAGCGGGGGCCTTGGGCTTCTTGTCGTTCGTGGCGCAAAGGACGGGGCCTCGCGGTGTCAGGCAGATGCCGACACCTGCTGTCGCCGAGGCGGAGATGGCGAGGAAGCAGAGCGAGGCGATCAGGATGGATAGAGACAGCCTCATGGCTGGCCTTCTTGTTGACGGCAGAGACGGAGAGCGTTCACCAGCTCGTCGAACCGATCGGTCATCGGGTTCTGATAGCTCATTTCTGCGATGCAGTGAGCGCGAGCTTCGTAGCTTTCGGGTGTCACTACGGCTCGCTCAGAGAGGATGCGGTCTTCAAGTCGTGAGACGACGTGCGGAGCGGCGATCGAGCAGCCGACGACCCAGAGGGTCAGGATGATGAGGAGGGTGCGCATAGCACCCCAAAAGCCGGAGGGGGATTCCGGCTCTCAGGGTTCCACGGGATGCAGCGGCGCGGACAACACCCGTCCAAGGATTGTCGCTGCCGCTGCACTCCAAGAGCCGGAGAGGGGGACTCCGGCTCTTGGGCTTCATCGGTCACCCGTCGATCATCAAGCGAGTGATCCTCAGAATGGGATGTCGTCGCCCTGCGCGGTGGCGGCTCCGACTAGGTCTGCTCCCTCGGTCGCGGCGTCTTCGGCCCCGACGTCGGCGGGGGTGTCGTTCGGCACGTTCTTGTGCCGAAGGAAGTGGATGCGCGAGGCGCTCACTTCGACAGCGTCGTACTTGAAGCCGTCGTCTCGCTCCTTGCGGTTTGCGTTCAGGCTTCCCTCGACGGCGACCTCGTCGCCCTTCGTGCGGTACTGCATGACGGCGTCGGCGGTGCCGTTCCAGCACGTCACCCACAGGAAGTCGGCGGTGTTCTTGCCGATGCGCTCGATGGCGATGCGGAACGCTACGCGCTTGTTGCCTTTCGATGTGTCCGCGAGGCGGACGGGGACGGTCGCGATGCGACCGATGAGGTTGACTGAGTTCATCGTTTGGGGGCCTCCGGCCCCGTTCGACTCCCTCACGTTGGGAGTCGGGGTGTAGTTGTGAGCGCCCTCGCTTGGTATGACGCGGGCGGGTGGCTCTCAGCTCTGCCACTCTCTTCACCCGAAGAACCGGATCGGCAATCCGGCCCTTCGAGCGGAGAAGCTTTAGCGGCTCGCCATCAGTTCTTCGCGTATTTCCACCAGCAGGCGGCCTAGGTGGTTTTCGCCCTTTCTGTCGCAGACTCCCCAGAAGCGGTCACCCCAGGTGTTTCCTTCTACCAGCGTTTGCGGATGCGTCGCGACCAGGTGTTCGCGTAGGTATGGGATTGCGAACTTTCGGCGCAGAAGCTCGCGCATCGCTATTAGTCGGAACTCGTTCCAGTCTGGGCGAAGCGTTACGCTCCGGCCCATGCGCTTGGCTTGGCCGGGCGTTTTGGTCAGGCGGATGCGCTCACGTTCGTTGGGGTCGAGGCTCTTCGCGGCCTGGAAGGCGTGTTCCGTAGTTGGGTAGAGCAAACCGTACATCGCGACTGGTGCGGCGAAGAAGTTGCTCAGGAAGCGGTACTCGCCGTGGAAGTGGTCGATCATGTGGTTGCTCTCCTCATCGCCTGTGTCAGAGATGCTTCCCAGACTGAGTCAGGCACGTTCCATTCACCGGCTATCGCGTGAGCGCGAACGAGGCACACTTCGCTCAGCTCGGGGTTTTCGTCGAAGCGAGCGCGGAATGCCCACTCCAACAGCGAGCAGATGCGGGAGAGAAGCGTGACGGGCATCGTGAAGGACTGGACGGGCATGACGTGGCCTCCGGGGTGAGAAGTAAAAATCTTTGCCCCACTCGCCAGGTCGCGGCACCGTCCCTCGGCCAGGCCCCGCCGAAGCCATTAGTCTGAATTGACCCGCCACCAGCCGCTTTTCAGCGGAGAGTGTGAGCTGAACAAAAAAGGGGGAGCGCCCCTCGATTTGAGAGGCGCCCCGCCCTCGATCTGGCTCTTAGCTCTTGCCGAGCGTCCAGTGGCGCTCGGCGTTACCTTCTGTCTTACGCATCCGACTTTCGATTGTCCGGGTGCAGCTCGCGAGGCCGGACAACTCGCCTCGACTCTCGATCTTGCCCTTGATCCACGATGCGATTGTGCCGTGGACTGGCTTCCAGCGACCGTCAGGGAGCTGCTGCCAGTCGACGACCATCAAGCGGTTGCCGTATTCCTTCGTGCCGTGCAGCCTGACGAGCATTGCGTGAAGCTGTGCGCGAAGCTCGTAGACTCGTCTTACGATCCACTCGGCGCGATCTTCGTTCCTTCGCGCCTGCTCTTCGTCGGTTAGGTCTGCGTCGGGTGCGACGAAGGCCTTCACGTCCTCGGTGCTGACGTCGCACCTGTGCAGCCAGTCGACTATGTTGCGCTCGGCGCTGAGACGCTTGTCATCGACAAGTGTTGCCAGCTCGTCGTAGCTCCAGCCGTCAGCCTCGACCTCGCGCCAAGCGATCCGGAGGCGCTTCAGCTCCTTCGGATCATCGGTCATCGATGCTCTCTCGATGAT
>Ga0184627_10000073_pt1 | contig 50846 bp, 88 predicted proteins | sample PLM3_127_b1_FD_133150 | JGI IMG/M metagenome (GOLD analysis project Ga0184627, IMG submission 133150) | Groundwater sediment microbial communities from an aquifer in East River, Colorado, USA - PLM3_127_b1 | ecosystem: Environmental > Terrestrial > Soil > Riparian zone | place: USA: East River... | reverse complement strand
CCGCACCGCCGCCGATGGCGCCAAAATCGTCATTGGTCATGTCGAAGACCTCATCCAACTCGACCGTCATCGCCCCGAGTTATCGAAGGGCGTGTGTTTGATGAACAATATGTACACGCTCATGGGCTGGGACTTCGACGGTGGGCGCGTTGACTCTGTGCCCGTAATGGTGTGCGTCAAAGGAGGAGAGCCCTGGGCACCCGAAGAAGCCGAGAAAGTTGGTGGCAAGTGCCCCATCCATAAGTCACCGTTGGAGCCGTCGTCGAGTGAAGTCCCGCGAGGTACGCCGTACCTTGAAGTGCTCACCCCATTTGAGGTCTGGGTCGACCCCACAATCAAGCACATCGACGATCAACCCATGATTATGGTGCGGCGGCTCAAGAGCCTCACGTGGGTGCAGAATAAGTACCCAGGGAAAGCCAAACGTGACGCGCAGTACATGGTACCGAGTGACGTTGGCATGACCTACTTGCAGTCGATCATTCGCATTGCAACTGGCTCGACGCTCAACCGAGGCTCTGGCGCCACCGTCTTCGATAACAGCGAAATAGTCGACGACCTCTACATCATGCCTTGCCGTGAGTATAAACGCGGCGCGACCGCTAGATTCGCTGGGTGTAATGAAGTCTTGGAGGCTAAGCCCGAACTGGCGACGCATGATGGCAACCCCGAGAAGCGTGGCCGTCCTTTCATTCCAGTGGTTCACTGGGGCTTCGACGATGTACCTGGTTGTCACTACAAGACCGGCCCAGCCGACTCGTTGAAGGCACCACAACGTAACCGCAACCGTGTCCAAGCCTCCGTCGAGTTATACTTCGCGCGTACCGCCAACGGCATAATTGCCATGCCGCAGGGCAGCGACCTCAAGACCTTCCCCGGCGAGGAAGGCTCAATCATCGAGTTCAACAAGGATCTGGGCGAGCCCAAGCGCCTAGAGGGTGGGCGTCTCCCTAACTCCTTTTCCCAGCGCTTCCAGCAAATCGACGACGAGATGATGCGCATAGCAGGTATCGAAGAAGTGCTCACGGGCGCCGCCCCTGGCCGGGTCGACAGTGGCTACGCAATGAACATCCTTCAACAGCGCGCCCAAACTCGCTTCGCCGCCCTCTACTTCGGCTGGGAGCAGAGTTATCAGGAGCTGGCGCGCCAAGCCTTTCTCATTTTCCGCAACAACGCCCCGGATATTAGCTTCTTCGCCATTAAGGGTGAGGAAGCCCGTTGGCAAATGGCCCAAGTTAAGGCTGCCGACCTCTATGGCTCGGTCGACATTCGCGTCGAAGCCGGGTCTGCACAACCCAAGACCCAACTCCAGAAACGTGCTGCCTACGAACAAGCCATGCAAATGGGCCTCGTGGACATCAACGACCCCCGTGTGCGCCTGACGGTCATTCGCGCCCTCCAGGTCCATGAGCTGATGGACGACACCCACGCTGACGACGACGTAGTGGCCCGCGAGCACGGCATGGTCATTGACTACACCAAGCAGCACTTCTCACCTGAAGGTGAGTTGCTCACCCCTATCGATCAACTACCGCCGTTCCCCGTTATCGTCGACCCACTGGTCGACAATAGTGAGTTCCACTATGGGCGTCACAGCACATGGATGAAGTCCGAGGAGTTTCGCACTCTCCCGCCGCCAGTCCAGAACATGATGCGTATTCACCTCCAAGAGACGGTAATGCAAGTTCAAGTGAAGATGATGTCTCAACAGGCCGCCGCGCCCACAGGTGGCGCGGGTGGCCAACAGTCCGGTGACACTACGGGCGCGAAGAACGAAAACGCTTCCGCCAGAGGTGGTGGCGCCGCCGGACGCTCCGAACGTCAACAGGTAGCCGCCGCGTAATGCGCGTTACGAAGTTGAAATGCCCAGGTTGTGGTCCCAGGTTAGCAAAGTCCATGCCAATGTCCGCCGCTGTGAAGGCCACTGCCGCTTTGCAACCAGCCCATGCGCGAAACACGCAAAAGTGGGAAACGCCCCCCTGTCCACTTGTGGGCGCCTCCCACCATAGAGCGCTCTTTTGCTACGCTTGCACCAAGGCACGATATGCTTGACACAAACGTTGTTCTAATATATGGTCCCCAAGGAGAATTGAATGGCTGCATACAGATCTAGCGCTAAGCCCCCGATGCCCTATTCGCCGATGCCTGGTGGACAGCGCCCGCCTGGTCAGGCTGGCCCAAGCCCCGCCCCTACTATGGCTATTCCACGTGGGGGTCGTCAGGCGCCTGGGCGCCGGCCAATGCCCGGCAAGGTCAACGCTCCCGGCCTACGCCCACCTGGCCGCAAGATCCCACTCCCACAGGCGTTTGGGCGTTAGGCGTGCCGCTTACCGAGAAGGGCCAGAAGATAAAGTCTGCCATGAAGAAGCAGTATGGCAGCAAGAAAGGTGAACAGGTCTTCTACGCCAGTGAACGTAAAGGCACCATCAAGGGCACGTCGCCCGAAGCCCGTAAGAAGTACGTAGCAAAGAAACGTAGGGCGTTCGCCGATTAGCTGTGTCTCGTACCCAACGCCGACTTGTCTACCCCGCGCCACCGGCTGTCGCTGCGCCTGAAGTGCTCCCCGAGTTCGCCCGCTCTAAATCCACCGTGAGCGCACCCCAAGCCCTCACCGCTATCAGCCAGCTCGCTACCAACGTCAAGAAGAAACTCCCGCACCGCAAAGCCTTTAAGGAGTAACGCATGAAAACTCTCGCTCAACTTCTCGTCGAATTCGCCGTAGAGTCCCAGGACGGCGCCGACGCACTCGCCGCTTACTACGAAGACGGCACGATCGCCGCTGTAATCACCGCCCTTGGCTACACCGGCCAAAAGGCTACTCCAGATGCGGTTGGTGTCCTCTGCGCCGCTCAGCAGCAATTCGCACACTACATGAACAAGCAGTACATAGGCTAAGGAGACCAAAATGGCAGTCACAGTTGTCGAAAACTTCCCCGAAGCAAAGCGCATGACTGGTGCGGCCCGCAAGGACTACACCGGCGATGGCGTTACCGCAAACGCGGCGAACGGCCAGCAAGACCGGCATGTCTTCATCGATAAGGTTGGTACACTACTCGGCGTCATTCGAGGCAAGTCCGGCCAGACCGTGCTTGAGCTAAGAAACGCCCAGGGCGAAACCGCTTACCTGACGATCAACGACGACCAGAACGCCGTCGTCGTTAGCTCGGCGATCCCTTCATAGGAGGAACGATGAAAGCATTTCTCGCTATTGTGTTCCTCATTACGCTGGCGGTGTGCGCAGTCGTGCCTGTACGCGCGGACGGCCCGTTCATCATGGGGCTCCCACGCCCCTCGGTGCAGCCTACGTGTGGTGCTGCTGACGTTGGCCTTTACGGCGCGAAGGGTGATTGTTGCATCTACTCGTGCCAGAACGGTAGCCGTCGAGTGATTTCGGGCTGTGGAGCGTGTTCGTTCGCTACGAGTACCGCGACCGCGACCCCGACCGCCACTGCCACAGCTACCCCAACACCAACGGCAACTTCAACGCCGTAAGTGGCAACACTCGTAGGCAGGTTTGACTTTCGAATCTTCATAGGGGGTGAGGAGGCCGTTTTCACTCAGGGAACGACCCCCCCTTCTATCGACAGCCTCACGAAGAAGGATGACCAGCTTTACGACATTGTTGCAGCGGCGACCAACACTGTCATTTGGGTGAACACTGCTGGCCCACTCACCGCGTTTACCTGGGCCGGCATCATTGCCCTAGATGGTGAGGTCACACTTGAGATTTTTGATGGTCTCACCACTTTCAGCACTGGGCTGCGTGAAGGTTTCCCGTGCTTTCTCAGTGGTGCCAACCCATCGACCGGCCTTCTCATCACGCGCCTGCGTATCACGAATCCTAGCGTCACCGACAACGTGAAGGTACGGAGGTTGTTGGTCACTTGACACAGTGTTTGATCTAGTATAACGATAGTAAGACTAAGAGGGCGCTGAGCGCCTCGCGTGGCCCGGAACCACGGTAAAAACCGAGAGGAGACAACGCCATGCGGTACGGGTACAGAGAGCCAGAAAGGGAGGACGCCCCTTGGAAGTTGGAGGGGGACGACGAAGGTGCAGCAACGAGCACAGTAGCAAGTGATGCTAAACCAAGCGACGAAACCGACGATGACGAACCAGGCATTGGAGCCGAGAAAACTGACCGTGACGCCGACGATACGGGCGATGCAGATTTCTCAGGTATCCCGGCCGGGCTTCGCAAGCGGTTCACGCAACTCAACGAGCGCGCTAAGCGCGAGAAAGAGTATCGTGAGCTTGGGTACACGCCCGAGGAAGCCAAATCAAAGCTGTCTCGACTCGCTGAGTACGAGAAAGCTGAAGCTGACTACCTCGCGCAGCAAGAGGCCGAACGTCTCGCAGCAACGCGCGACAGCCGCGACGAAGCACTCACCGACGAAATTATTCGTCGATTGGAGTCTCGGCGCCCAGGGCTTTTTGCAGAGATCGACGCTTCCGAGCGCGATCGTCAAATCTACGCCCGTTCGCACAATACGGCCGGGCTGGAGCACTTGCGTTCGCTCTACAAAGAGGAGTTCGGCTCCGAGCCGAGCGACAAGACCCTCATGCGCATCAAGGACCTCGTTGGCCACGACATCAATGAACCTGGCAACGAGACCATGCTTGAAGCGTTTTGGGACCCCCAACTCCAACGCAAAGTTATCACCCAAGTCTTCAACTCCGTTAAGGGCGACTTGTTCATCCCAGTAGCGACGGCACTTGGGGCACGAGACATCGAAAAAGTCAAACAACGCCGCGAGGCAAATCTGAGTCGAGCAACCACCAGCGAAGGCCCAACCACCCGAGGCGAAGGCTTCAGCTCTAAGCACGAAGCCGGCACCGACAAGTGGCTTGCAGACCTTCGGAACTGGCAGGACCGCGAAACTGATAGGGTGCTCGCTTCAGAATAGCCTTAGCGCACAGAGGATAGAATGGCTGATACCACGACTGCTAGTTACCTTCTCAAGTACGTCTACGAACCGACGTACATCGAACTTTTGCCGACCGAGGTTGCTGCGTGGAACATGTTCCAGAAAGTTCCAAGCATGACCTGGGAAGGCAAGGACTACATCACCGTTGCGCTCCACTCCGGGCGTAACTACGGCGCCGGCTTCGTTCGCGAACTCGGCCCGCTCCCTGAGCCGCAGCCCCAGACCGGCATCAACATGCGTATCCCTTGCCGGTTCGGTTACTCGCGCATCTTCCTGTCTGGCGTGTCCATGAAGGTCTCCAAGACCAACAAGGGCGCGTACAAGCAGACCTTCTCGCTTGAGAGCGAGGGTGCCCGTACCGACTTCACCGACCTCATGAATCAGATCATGTGGGCCGATGGTCGGGGCATCCAAGCCCTTAAGAATGGCGCAGCCACCGACACCACTGAGTTGATCGTCGATGCTCCTGGTGGCGTCCCCGGCGCTGTGAACGGCGCCCGTTTCCTCAACCGAGGCCAGAAAATCGCCATCCTTAGCGCCGACGGCTCGGCCGTCCTCGCTGTGCGTCGGGTGACCGAAGTTGGCTTCGCCGGTACGAACGACGGCAATCGCGTGACCGTCAACAGCCCCCTCTCAGCAGTTCAGGCCCCCGACAACGCGATCATCGTCCTTGCCCCGACCATGAACATCACCGAGGTTGCCGATGCACACTTCAACCTCGACCCGATGGGCATGCGTGGACACATCGACGATGGTGAGTTCGTCAACAACTACCACGGCATCAACCGCACCGAGCAAGACATCTGCCGCTCGACTGTGATTGGCTCCGTGGGTGCGCTCAACACCGATGTCATGCAGCAAGCCCTCGACGTGGCCTCCCAGCTTGGTAACTCGATGATCCGCGAATACTGGTGCGAACACTCCGTTCGTCGAGCCTATCAAGCGATCCTCTCCGCAAACCGTATGTACATCTCTAGCGGTGGGGCCAACGACCACGACGGCGGCTTCAAGGGCCAGGCTCTTACGAAGGACGTGGAGTTCAGCGGGTACCCCGTTAAGGTGGACCGCGACTGCGACTACGACATCATGTACTTCGTCGACAAGCGCTGGTTCAAGCGGTACGAGAACACCCCCGGCCAGTGGGTCGACAAGGGTGGAGACGTGCTGCGCCCGATCATGGGCCAGGACGCCTACGAGGCGGTGTTCGAGTGGGCAGGCAACTTCGCTAATCAGAACTCGCACGCGAGCGCGAAGCTCTCCGGGATTTCGACCAACAAAGTGGTTGTGCACGTAAGGTAAGAGGAGAACGACATGGCTATCGCAGACAAGTTCTTCTCATTCATCGCACGCGACCAGTACAAGACTGGCCGTCTCACGAGTGCGTGGTTGTTCGCTCTCAAGGAGCATTTCGAGCGCCTTGTGGAGCGCCGAGAGGTTGCAGAGCCGAATTATACGGCTGTGCCCTCCGGTACGAACGCAACCGCCACTGTCATCAAGGGCTCGCCTGGCAGGGTGTATGGAATCCGGGTGAAGTCCAACGCTGATTCGGCTGGGGTCGAGGCAACTGCCAACGCCTCAGTTGACATTCTCGATGGCACGGTCATCCGCGCACGTGTGTGGTGCAAAGTACGACAGTCCTCGGAGACTGTCTATCTCACTGAAGACAACGGCATCGAATGCGGTACGAGCATCAACGTCGTGGCAAACCAAGCCGTTGATGGGACTACCGACCTCGACGCCACCGACCCCGTTGCTATCGACGTTGTGTGGTCATAAGGAGGAATGAATAATGGCACAAAGTGACATTGAACGAGAGTTGTACGGTGGCAAGTACCTTACTGTTGGGCCAATCCCCGATGCCCTCGTTGCAACTACCGACACCGAGGCAGTGATTGCTGTCATCCAAGTCCCAGAGAACTTGGAGTTGGAGAGAGTGGTTGTTGGGGTGCTTACGTCGACTGGTGCCGGTGACGGCATTACCATTCGTGTACGAGAAGCAAGCCTCACAGGCAGGGTGCTTGGCTCAGTGGCCCTCGTTACGGCCGGGGCCGGCCCAGAAGGCGCTTGTGGCATCAAGGTTAGCGAGCAACTCGATGCTTGCGAACTCATTGTGGTCACAAGCAAGCTCCTGGCCGCAGGGGACGATTTCACCGGCGTTATCGTGACGCTGGTTGTCGAGCCTCTGAAGTCTTAGTTAGGAAGTAGGGGCCTCCAGGCCGGTTTGCCCTCCTTTACGGCCTGGGGGCTCGCTTTCACAAAGGAGACCAAAGGAGAACACATTTATGGCAAGCAGGTACGAAACAGTCGTCATCCGCAATCGCACCGACGCCCCCGTGAGCGTCACGTTCGACGGTAAAGAGGAGGTGTGGGGGCCGCATGAAGAGAAACTCATCCCTTCCGTGGGTGAGGCCCGCCATTACATCTACCACTCAGCGGTGACGTGGGACCATTTCACTGAGTATCGTGTTGAGCGCCTCTGCACCGTTATCAATGGCGTGCCGACGAAGCCAGACCTCACCTCTGAGGAAGCCGCGCCAACCTCGTCATTCCCGCTAGAGTCGATGGAGCAGAAGTTCGCGGACGATGGCACACCGCTCACCCCCAAGGTCATGGACATCAGCACCCGCGCGATGGCCCTCAAAGGCCGTGGGTTCAAGACCAATCCCCTTGGGCAGCGCACTCCGCCGCCCGATCGTGGGTTGGAGGAAGCTGACTCGCAACTGGTCGAGGCCGTACTGAGTGATGACGCCCCGACTGCCGAGTAATTTCGCCCGAGGTCTCGATAGCTACAACAAATTCGCCCTGGGCTTGTGCGGCATCCCCCCAATCCGCGTGCGGTGGAGCGAGTACGAGCAACGGTGGCGTGTTGAGCAACGCTTTCGGTGTGGGTGTGCAGAAGTCGACGAGCGCACCTACCTTCATTTCAAGTCTGGCAAAGCCTCCCCCGAGACGCTTACATGTTATCAGGATGGATTCCAGTTCTTGTGGGCGTACGACCCGCGCACCGACCCCAGCTACGTGAACACTGGTTGGCGCCGCGATGGCCTGCCCGCGCTCGACAAGTTCTTGTTCATCCTCAAGTGGAATGCCGCCGAGTTGATGGGCCAGACTGGCACACATGCACGTGACGCTGAGCTAAGCTCAAACGAGGCTGACGCCCGATACGATAAAGCCGTGAGCGACCACAAAGCGAAAGTGCAGCGAATGTCTGGAGATGTGGCGTGTGAGGCGTGGGAAGACCTCTGTTGGGAGGAGAAGCGGCGCGTGGCGGTGCCTCGATGACGAACATGACCGTCTCCACGCTTGTACGCCGGGTGCGCGACGAGATCGACGAAGACAGCGACCCCAACAACAACCTCTGGCCCACCCGATTCATCATCGAGTCCATGAACCGGGGGATGCGTAAGGTGTGGCAACGAGCGCGCGAGGCCAAGGAGAACTGGTTCGTGCGCTCAATCGTGTCGAGCGACGCCCCATTTGGCATCTACGGGCGCCAATATAACCCTGCGGCGCTCAAACTCACCGCCAACGTAAGCGAGATGGAGTTGCCACCCGACTTCTACGAACTGTTGGCGTTCGAGATGGTCGTGCCCGATCCGTTGGCCGACCCTATTGCGCGTTTCGTGATGCGTGACATCACCCACAGCGACTTCCGCCAGCTCGAACACGAACTCGCGCCCGACACCGGTGGCTGTTACGTCATGGAAGTCATCTGGCGCGAAGCTGGCCCGCGCTTGCTCGTGCGGCCTACGCCCCAACTCTCTGAACCTCAGAACGTGCGCCTCGATTACATCCAAGGCCCACGCACCCTCATTGGCCGCGATACCTTCGAAGGCTCGGGTTTCAACGACATCATGCTCGACGCCGTGATTAGCTATGTGGTGCTCGACTGTTATCGGAAGCAGGGGATCGCCGACGAAGTAAACATCGCTGGCGCCGACTATTCAGACAAGCTGGACATGGTGACGAGGGCCGCCGGGCCGCGACAGGTGAAGGATACACGAACGGTTGATGGATTTTTGGAAGATTTCATCGCGTAGTTAGGAGAACTAATGGCACTCACCGCAGTCTACGGACCAACAAACCGCAACCCAAGTTACTCACTTGGTGAGTATCAATACGCACAACTTAAGGGCGATGGCACTGAGGTAATGGTTGCTGCTGGTGGCGGCGTACTTGCGCGCGTGAACGTCGGCGTGGTTGGCACCCTCGCTAAGTTTTATGACACCCCCGCTGGTGGTACTACCGACGACACCACGCTCATCGCTACGGTCAACACGTCAGTGCTTGGGATTCAGTTTGACGGCCCAGTGACATTCTCGAAGGGCCTCACTGTTATCACGACTGGCGCTGGTACTTACATCACCGTCGCGTTTTCTGGGCGCCCAACCGTCTCGTCGCTCTCGTTTGGGAGCTAACGTAGTGTGGCTACTCGCGCCGCTCAAACTCAGGACACCTACTTTCGTGGCATTCTCGCCCGCGAGCACCCCCGTAAACATCAAGCCGGCTATCTAAGAGAGGCACTAAACGTCTACGTCCCTGGGGGCATTCTCGCGGGCCGCCCCGGCCTACGCCCCATCCACGCTATACCCTTCCCCGATCCTATTCGCGGCCACGGATGGCATGTCTATGAGGATGGTACCCGTGAACTCATTGTTGCTGCTGGTGAGAAACTCTATCGACTCTTGCCTGGTGCCGATCCAGTGGAGCTTTTGCTCACTAGCATGCCTGATGACGAGCAAACTCGGGCGACGCCGCTTAAGGTCAACTTCCTTTCTATCTCAGGCGGGCAAAACCTCACCTTCATCTACGACGGGCTAAACCCCAACCTCAAGTACGATGGTGTAACCCAAGCGCTGACGCGCGTGGGCATTAAGACGATGCTCATGCCGCCAGGCGCGCCCGTCATAGCCGCTGGCGTCGCCCCCAACTGTATCGAGGCTGGCAAGCGCGATTACAAGTGGACGCTCAGCTCTCCGTGGCACGAAAGTGACCTTAACGAGAATCCACTCACCGTCACCAATACAACGTGTCAGACGAACACGTTCTCCTCACCTACCGATCCAGCAAACTACAACGACCCCCAGGTCACCAAATGGTCCCTCTATCGCACGAATGCCTCGCGTGGTAGTTACCGATTCATTGGGACTGCTGACATTGGCAATGACATCACCGATACTACGTCGGATGCTGTGCTCGAAGGACGCACGCCCGCCGAGGAGCTAGTCAACACACCGCCTCCTCACCCGTTCTCAGCGCTCGCAGAGCATCGAGGCCAACTCGCCGCTGTGATGATCGACGACCTCTCACTCGTGCGCTTTTCTAACCAACACCCCGACTACATGGTGCCTGAGGGCTGGCCCGATGATAACGAAATCCCCGTGGCTCATGGGGACGGTGACAGGCTCGCTGCCCTTAGCTCCATGCACGAGTGGCTCGTCGCATTCAAGGAAGTTGGGACGTGGGCCATTGCTGGCGAGGTGTTCGAGGAGTACAAGCCTGTGCCCGTGCTGGCTGCTGGTGGTGGCCACCGTATCGGTATTGGGTGCTTCGCTCCTGGATCAGTGATAGCGGTCGAGAACGCAATCATGTTCGCCTCCCGCGATGGCGTATACCGCATCGAGCGGTATGAGAGCGGCACTGGGGGCATCCACGCTGTGCGGCTGAGCGGCGCGATTGACCAACTCTACGCTGCGCTGGACTTCTCGCTCGGCAGTTCAGCAGCCTTCGACCGTAAACGCCGTGTATTCATGTGGTGGGGCTTCGGTGCGACGCGCAAACGGCGAGAAGTGGAGAATCTCGGTAATGAGTGACAAATCTAAAGTTAAACAAAGGTTAGCCTTTGAGGATTTTGGCGCCAGTAAGAAACGTCAGCAGGAGTTAGATGCTATTCGGGACATTGAGGACTTACTAAAACGTAAGCCTCGCAAAGGCAAGGACGCTGAGGAGCTTCTTCACCTTACACCAGCTGAGCGAGCACAACGGGGCCTCCGAGACGTTTAATGAGTAGGCGCATCCGCCGAGTCGGCCTCGATTCAGGAGACAACTACACCCTTCAGCAAACTGTTGACTATGATGTAGATAACCCGGCCGCCACCGCCGCGTCGTGGGGTACCGCCGCACAAGTTGGCTTGATGGACCAGGACTTCGAGCAAACCGGCGAATTGGAGCGTGAAGGCGCCCTCCTCACATTCCTACGCTTCCCAGCATTCTTCTCTGGCGCGCTCGTGAAGCTACGCCCAAGCTACGCGGCCCTTGATGTCCCATTCCTAGAACTGTGGACTCGCAGCACAGCGACCTTAGAGTGGGCGCGGCGCAGGCGTTTTGCGCTTAACAGCCTGTTCACGGGAGTGCGGAGCGGCGAGCGCAAGGTCTTCGACCTGTTTCTCACTACGGACCTTCGAGATGTAGGCGCTGTCTGGATCACTATGGACCCAGGCGCCGTTGGTACTCCAGTCAACCGCTTCATCGCCATCCACCTGTTCGGTGAGTGCAATCCCGACGTGACCCCCCAAGATCCGTGTGAGGTTGACCCCGACAACTGCCTCGACCCGCCCGCCTGCCTCGTACACCCTGAAGGTGTAGATGAGAACGGCGTCCCTTGCTTCACCGACCCTATTAACCCTGAGCCAGATCCCCTACCGCCTGTCGTCGAGTTTCCTGGCCCGCCTCCTATCGACCTGTGCGACGAAGCCGCAGTCGCCGCGTTCGAGGCTACGCTAACCCCAGAGCAACTTGCGCACTGGCACGAACTTATAGAGACAGTTGAGCTTGATTGCTCCGACGACGATGAATGTGACCACCCACCATGTGATGATCCAGGCGCCGACATCAATCCTTGTGGCGTAGGCACCACGTCACCCCCATGCTTGCCAGAGCAACCCCAAGAAACTTACATTGACCCAATCACTGGGGAGCCTGCTTGTGACCCCGATAAGGTTGAAGCCTAATGCCGCTGTGTGAACCAGGACCAGCGTTCAACCCTAAACGCGTGCCACCAACCGCAGACGATAATGGCGTGACTTTTACAGTTACCAAGAAGGCATTTGCCTTCGAAGATGCTGGGTTCTATCAAGCATTCCTCGATAATCTTAGTTTTGAGTCCCATGAGGTGCTCCAAGCACACCAAGAATTCCTTAATGGCGACCCTAACGTAAGCCTCACCTCTAGTGTTGGCAATATCAATGGCCAGATGACGGTAGCTGTCACAAACGCGCCTGAGAATAGCATAGTAAGTATTCTGCTTAGGAGCCGCTCAGGAGGTTGCTGTGGACCACAGTACAGATTTGCATTTTTCTTTTCGGGAGCTATCCACAAGAAAGGCATCTTCGTTCTCTCAAACGATACAGTCGGCGTGTTCGGCACTCCTCAAACAGACCTGCTAGCGCCAGATGGCATTCCTCTCCCGTTCTTCAGGGGTGGCGACGTAACTACAGACTCCTTTATCGTTACAATAGTCTCCAGCATGTTTGTCGTAGTGACTGTTGCAGGGCCTATCCCAGCCCCCGATGTCGACATTAGCTTCGTGAACGTGTCATAATGGCTGAAATACTTTGCCAAGACTTCTTCGACGACCCTACTGGTGTCATCCCCAAGCGCATTAAATGCACGCGCGCTGGGTGTATTGCCGACCGTTGGGCTAACTTCGTCTACTCCATGGATTTGTCGCCTGATGCAGAGGACGACGAACTGGGCAATGTCTATGGTGCATGGACACTCTGGGACATCCCTGCAACACACGTATCTCAGATCGAAGATGAAGAAGGTAACGACATCATTGTCGTGGCAGTCGTCAACCGCCTGTACTACCTAGACTGGGAGCGACACAGAGACGAATGGGACTATAACACGTTTGCCCCTATACAACGCATGGCGAAATTCGGCCCCATACCATCGTCGATGGACGATGCTGGTAGTTTTGACGCCTATCGGCTCGACTACCTCAAACGGCTTCGTGAGTTCGCTTTCAACCTCCGCGACATCCCTACGTCGCCCACCTCTGTCTACCGCTTTCACGTTGGCGAGTACCAAAATGAACTGGCGAACCGTCGTGCAGGGCTGCGCGTGGGGCGGCAACACATGCGGCTTCAAACAAACGTGAAAGCCCAATCGTTCAGCGTAACCGTCGAACACGCGGCAAACGAGCCCTTCCGCCTCGAACACTGGCAAGCTTCGTGGCACGTCCTCGGTCCGCGCATACGTGAATCTAGGGTAGGTACAGTATGAGCACGCCCCGCGAACGTATTCGCGATGCACGCCAGCGTATCTACAACAAAGCGAAAGCCTACGGTATCGACATCGACGCCGAGCGCCAGCGCCAAAGCCACACGGAGCGCTCGCTTGCCCTCAAGACAAAATCGCTCATCAACGACCAGGCGCCCACGCTCACCCGCGAACGGCTCGTCATCGACGATCCACCATTAGGCGTAATGGATGGTGCCAACACCACCTACACACTCTCGAACACCCCAACAGGTGAGAACATTGCTGTCATCCACCATCGTACCGGGTCGAACACTGCCATCCGGCTTGAACGTTCAAACGCTAACCCACCGCCAACCGAATCCTTCTATTGGAATCGAGACAATCCCTTCCTCCTAATCGTTGGCGATCCCCCAGCAGCGGGTGATGCACTATTTGCAATTTACATCACAGTAGGATAAAGGTGATATATCATGCCAATTAACTATGCTACCCCAACCAGTTCTCGGCCATTTGGTGGTAGAATCATTGGTAGCCGTCGTAGCGGTGGCGCTTTTGGCGTTAGTAGTAGCTCAAGCGGTGTGCTTGGTAAGCCGCCTATTGCGCGGCCCATCGTCCAAGGCCCGGCGTTGGGTGATTTTGGCACCCCGTCGCGTGAGGGTATTGGCGAGGTACGTGGGGAAGCACTCGGCTTCCTCAACGAGTTCAACCACCCTCAGAACTCGGCTGCCTTCAAGGACTTGATGAACCTCGCCTCTGAGCGTACAGCCATTGCGGCAAGCGAGGACACCCGGCTTGCCAGCATCCAACGGCAACGCCAGGGCTATGGTGGTGGCAGTGCTGGCCGTCGAGCCGCTACCAACCGTATGCAAGCCCTTGCGCTTACCGGCCTCGAAGGTGCAAGCGCAATCCGCCAACAGGCCCTGCCTGGCTACCAAGCAGCGACAGGCGCCTACGCAAGCCTCGCAGGCGGTTTCAACGAACAGATGGGCCAACGTAATCTCGCGTATGCAGGCGCGCTCCAAGAGTCGCGACAGTTGCAAGCCCAACTCGACTCTGCCTTCAACAACCAACTCATCGACGCCGCGAAGTACGAACAAATGTCTTCGTCGATCGCCGCGCAGCTTGAGGCACAAAAGGCCAAGTTGGCCGAGGACGCACGCCAATTCAACGCACGCCAGCCACTTGACTGGGCGCGAGCCGAAACTGAGCGCATTGGCACTGTCGGCGCCGAACGCTACGGCCTTCCTCGTTTTGAGGATGAGCGCCTAGCTGGCCCAGAGGGCATGAACCCAGCACAACGCCCTCGAAGCTCATTTGGGCCGGCATTTGGCAGCGCTTCCTCTAGAGGGAGAGGAACTTTTGGGCGTCGTCGTTAGACTTGGCTTCTTAGTCCTATTGCTACTACTCCCTGCTGTTGCGGGGGCAGTCAAGGACGGCGGGCCGCATTTCGCTAACCAGTATTGGAATACCATCGGGACGGCGACCTACTTCGGCGGCGGCGCGTCCACTCCAAGCACGACTCAAACCAACGACGGGACGTTTTGGGTAACGGACCAAGCGCTCAAGACATGCACGGGGATGGTGACGCTCAGGACCGCTCCAGGCGCGGGAACGTCGTGGGCGGTCGAGTTGCTATATGAGGAAACCGCCCTCGGGGTCACTGCCGACTGCGCCTCGAACGTCGCCTCAATGGAGACCACTGGGACGCTCTGTACCATCTCCGACACCGACAACTCTTGTGACTGGACGAAGGACCTCACCAGCATCAACGGGGGGATCGGGATTGCGGCCAAGACGTGCTTCCAGTACCGGCTCACCGCAACAGGGGTTCCCGCAGCGGCCACCCTCGTGGGTCAGACCATCGACTGTGAAGACGCCAACAGCGACGGCCTGACCACCTTTAACTTCGACACCGACACGGGCATCCAGGGGGACACGTTCATCGGCCCTGAGTCGAACGCCGTGGCGAGCAGCTCCGACGCGAACCACTGGATTGCCACGGAGGACTACTCCGCGTGTAGCGCGTGGATCGTGGTGGATACGCCCTCGGGAGGCTCAGGGACGTGGAACGTTGGCCTCCAGATTTCGGATACCACGCTCGCTACGACGCAGAGTTGCGTCGACCTGGCCTTCACAACTACGACTGCCCTCTGCACCCTCACCGCCACCGACAACAACTGCACCAAGGCCATCGATTCCGCCATCAACATCCCCAAGGGGAGTTGCTTCCGGGTGTTCTTCGATGAGGTGCTGACCGCAGTCAACACAGCCGGCCACCACGTCGTTGTCTCATGCTCCCTTGACAACGCTGCAACGTTCGAGAGTGGCCCCCCGGTGTTCTACGGCGGCGACGGCTCTAGCGGCACGACCAGCCACTTCCTCGGAAGCGGCGAGCGGATCGCAGGAGCGGGTAACGCGAATGGGCAGTGGGTTACGTCAACCGGGCTCACGTCCTGCTCTGGCCACGTCGCGATGAACACCTCCGCAGGGGGCGGCGGGACGAACGGGTGGACTATCGAACTCGAAGGCACAGACACCGCTGTCGCCAACGCTGACGACTGCCCAATACTCAGCACTGACTGGACTAGTACGGGGACTGTATGCGCCATCGATGCAACGACAAATACCAACTCATGTAGCTTCACGGACGCTACGCTCAACGTCCCTGCGGGTGGGTGCCTGCGCCTACGTGTGACGGAGGTTGGTGTTCAAGGGTCGGGCGCGGAGACGTGGGCAGTGACGTGCGAGGAAGTTTCTGCGGCCACGCCGACGCCAACCATCACAGTCACACCTACGGTGACTGCAACGCAGACTGTAACTGCTACCCCTACGCTGACTGCCACACCTACACCAACAGTTACTCCAACACCATCAGAAAGCCCTACGCCCACCCCGACGAGCACAGCCACACCCACAGCTACAGCGACGCCAACAGCCGCCCCAACGCCAATCGACGGTGGGCCGATGTTCTTTAGCAACGGTAGTAGCAACACATTGCAATGCACTTCTACAACCGCGCCTTGCTTCATTGGTCGAGCCGCAAGCGCTGATCGTAGTCTTTCTGAGCCAGCGCCATGGTGGAAGACCCAACAGAATCTCAAGAAGTGCAGCGGCACAGTCGCCGTGGAAACGTCGCCCACAGGGAATTTTGCAATTGAGTTGCTATACAGCGACATTGCTCTAGGGGTTAACGAAAGCTGCGACGAAGCTACGTACCTCTCGACAGGCGTAGCGTGTATCATCATACCACCAAACAAGAACTGCTCGTGGTCCCACACGTTCGCTGCCCCTGGTGTGGCAGTGGACTCGTGCTTGCAGTATAAGCTAACGCCCAGTGTCGGCAACACCACTACTCCTGGCTCAATCAACGCCTCAGTCTACTGCGAAGACGAGCGCGCCGATGGCTTCTCATCGTATAACGACCCTGGCAATGCTGGTAATACATCTGGCCAAGCCAATTTCGTAATGGGGCATATATCAGGTACCAACCCACCAACATTGCTTTCTCAGTGGATTACTACAACTGACATTGAAGGTTGCGCAGGCGGTGTGTATCTCACGAGCCCCCCTACAGCGTCAAACCCAATAAAAGGTAACTGGGACGTAGTTCTTGAAGGCTCAACGGCCCCGCTCACAAGCACTCAACGCTGTACAGATCTCACGTACACGCCAATCACGAAATGTTCTATCTCTGGGGCAGAAGAACACTGTGCATTTACAGTCGACCAATCATTTGACATAGCCACGAATAGCTGTATGCGGTTACGATTATCGCAAGTCTCCCGGTGCCACGATGGCTGTTCTGCTGGTAGTACTTGCACTGTTAACGCTAACTGCACCTGCATTGACGGGCCACACTCTTGCCTCCCACCTGACAGCACAGGTGGCGGTTGGTCATGGAGTGTAGACTGTACAGGCGATCCCATTGCACCTTACGTCGCCGGGGGGCCTGTTTGGCAAGGTGTGTCCACAACGAACCGCACTTCGTCATTCTTAATGGCCCGCGAGGCCACAACTATCGACTCACAACTCACACGCTGGATTGTGCCTAACGGCTACAATGTTAGGCCAAGTTCGTGCTCTGGGGTCGTGAACGTAGTGAATCCGCCTGGCGTGGGTAACTCGTGGGCGATCCGGGCAAATTACTCCCCTGCGCTCACCGCTGCCCAGCATTGCATCAATGCCACAATGACCTCGACTGCCACTCTCTGCACCATTGCTGACAATGACCGTAATTGCAGCTTCACTGGTGCGAGTATCCCCTTTTTGGCTAAGGGCTGCCTACAGCTACAAGCAGTGGAGAGCGGGACGGCCATAGGCACAGGCGGTGAGACGTGGACGCTAGAGTGCGACGCTGGAGGGGCCACGCCCACACCGGTGGTTACGCTGACACCCACCCCAACGGCCACAGCAACTCCTTTGCCACCAAATCAGATTGTGCTTGTCCAACCGCCTGCCTGCACTGTGCTTACAGCAGGTCAATGCATGATGATTATTTCTGCAATCGTCTCTGACATCAACAGCAACCCAGTTGCTAACGGGACTGACGTAAACTTCATTGACATCACCGGCCCAGCCATTACTACCCCGTCGTCCCCCGAAGACACTGGAGTTGAACCAGCTTGTGTGGCGATTTGGGAAGCTGGTTGTGGCACCGTGACTGCACAACCAGGGGTGGCTACTTCTTGTGTAACATACCCAACAGGCAACGCAGGACTCACCGCGACGTTGCGAGGTGAGGCAGGTGCGGCGCCTCCCGACACTGAGGCATTTGAGCTACTTTCTTGCACTGGCGGCGCTACCCCAACCCCCACACGCACGCCCACGCCTACGCGCACCCGCACGCCAACTCCCTCGCGTACCCCAACGCCCTCACGGACTCCTACGCCCAGCCGTTCGCCAACACCGTCGACCTCACCGACGCCAACACCACAGGCCACGAGGACGGCAACACCCACCCCCACGTGCCCGATGCCTTCGCCGTGTCTTGGTGGCCCATGCCCTAGCCGCACTCGCACTGCGACGCCGACTCCATCACCGACGAGTACGCCATGACCAAGCTCGTACTGATACTTTTGTTGCTGTTCGCTGCCGCTGGGCGGGCGTTTGCTCAAGAGTCTATCATCCCCCATGAGATTTTCGCTCCTGACGACCCTCCACAACTCGGCGAGTGCCCTATTGACGACGGCAACATATTCAAGTGGGGATTATGCATAGGTGGGGCGGCAGACGCCCCGCTCTGCCACCAGCACCAGTGCGCGAACGAACTCTGTTTCGACCCTACCGACTGCGCCCCAGGGACGTGCGCGGTGGGGATTGAGGCGACGGGGGACCTTATCTGCACGCCGTGTGTCGCTGCGCTCCCGACTCCCACGGCCACGGTAACTCCCACGCCCACGGTAACTGTGTCGCCTACTCCCACGCTCACGCCAACGCCTACCCCCACGGCGACAGGGCCGAGCAGCGCCCCGTGCCTCATCTGCGTCCCACCCGCCGACCAGGACGTAATCTTCAACGATGGAGGGGTGCTTGGGACGGATACGGGGGTGTTAACATATAATAAGGCTACGAATGTGTTGGGGGTCGTAGACACAAGCGGAGGTAATGCTGAACTTAGGCTCCAGTCGGAGGGTACAAGCTTAATACATAAACTGTCTGCGTTTGGGGTTACAAACGGGCAAATACATTTCTTCCGGGCTAGAGGAACAAGCGCGAGCCCAACATCAGTTGCGGTTAATGATAGCTTAGGAGCAATCGCGTTCTTAGGGAAAAACGGTTTATTTGAAAGTCTCGGCATAACGATTGAGACTTTTGCTGATGCGGCACCAAGCGGCACTGATCTTCCAGGAAGGATACAATTTAATGTTGGCGTGTCCGGTGCGGGTGGTACGCCACTTGGGGCTTTGTTACTTCATTCAGACGGTGGTACCGGCACTATTCCCCAAGTACGCCTCATACAAAAGCCTAACTGCTCCTCCGCTCTCCTTACAGATGCCGAAGGCGACATCTTCTGCGCGACAACACCAACGGCAACCCCAACTACTACGCCGACCCCGACCCCGACGTTAACAGCAACACCTACGCAAACTCCCACCCCCACCGCGACGCGCACTCCAACTCCCACACCCACTCTCACAGCTACCCGCACTGCTACCGCGACCCCCACTACCACGCCTACCCCCACCGCAACCTCGACACCAGACGGTGGAGCAAACTTTGCGAGCAACTACGGAAGTGGGAGCACGGCCACGTTTCATTGTGGACAGGGGAATAATCTCGACGGCTGTATCGCAGGCGGCTCTACGGAAGCTGCGTACGTAGTCACAACCGAAACGCTATCCTCCTGTGTTGTAGATATAGCGCTGCTTAGCGCCCCAACTACTGGTAGTTGGACTGTCGACCTTCTCTACGAGAATACGGCGTTTGGGACAACAACAGATTGTGTTGGGAACCTCGCCTCAATGGAGGTAGCAAACGTCGGGTCGATAGCCCTAACGAACCGCCACCTCACTGGCACTGCAACGCTTACCGGCAATGCCGCCGCGAATACCTGTATGACTTTGCGGTTTACTCCAGTTACTACCCCAATGTCTCCTGGGGACCTTAACTACTCTATAGACTGCATAACTACATCCTCTCCCACAGACGGGGAAATGACGTTCAACGGGGCCCAACCAACTGGCCTCACGGCAGATCGGTTCTTTGGTCCGCACAATGCGGCGACAGCCACGGACCAAACCTTCTGGATTTCGCCTACAAGCATCCAAACATGCAAAGGGATGCTCATTGTAGACGCTGTGCCAGGTGGGGCAGCAAGCTGGGTCTACAATCTGTTGGGGTCTACGGCGGCCCTTACGAGCAGCCAAGACTGCACAGATCTGAGCTACTCGACGCTCGCTAGTTGCACGGTAACCAGCGCGATCAATAACTGTACGTTCGCCCAAACCGCAGCGGCAATCCCCGCCGGGAGATGCTTCCAACTCCAGATGGACGCGATAAGCAGCCCAGCAAATTCCGGTGGGCAGAACATGGGGCTTGCGTGCAGCACAGATACTGGCTCCCCCTTCACCGCCGGGGGCATGGTGTGGTACGGCGAGAGCGGCAATTTCACTACCGACTTCTTCATGGGTACGGCGGTAACCCCTGACCTTACCGACAACGCAAGCAGTTGGGTCACCGGGAGCGCAATCGGCAAACTCTCGGGCTGCACAGCGTTCGACACGGCGATGGACAGTGGGATCACAGCAACGATTACACTTTCGTACTCGACGGCGGCTCCGACCGTAGGGCAGGACTGCGTGGCAGCGTATGCCTCCAGCACCAGTACAACCTCAACCCTCGTGACCGTTACCGCAAAGTCTGCCTGTTGGTCCGACGTTGCTGTCAGTGTCCCTGCGGGTGCGTGCATGAGTCTGAAGTATGATCTGAGCGGAACGCTAGCAGCTGCGGGCCGCATTACTGTCACAATGGAGGGTAAACCATGAACAGTAGGAGGTTCACATGAAACCATTCGTCACAATCCTTGTGCTCGCCGTCCTTACTACTACTGCCCAGGCCCGTGCCTGCGTTGAGCGCACCCCCGGTCTCGCTATCACTCCTGGCACCGAGGTTGCCGCGATTGGGGAGCAAGTACCATTTGAAGTACGCCTTATCAACCACGACGCTCCTAGCTGTAACTTCACACGTACCTTCTTCGTCGCTGCTAATGTTGCTCCCAACGATTCCGACATATGGTTAAATGGAACGACGTTTCCTTATCAAACATTCATGCTCGGCCCCGGAGAGAAAGAGCGTTTTGGTGCAATCGTCGTAACTGACCAGGGCTCCCAACTTGGCTCGCACGCTGTCTGCATTCAAGTATCCGAATACGACGAAGGGGGTGGAACGCTCCTTGCTGAAGATTGTTCCTTGCTCACACTCATACCATGAACACCTGGACTCAAATCCTCATCAACTCCGCCGTCGTCGTCGCCCTCGCGCTCGGGGGCGCTACCTGCCGCGTCACCCTTCAAAACGAGGCCCGTATCGCCACGGTTGAGCAGCGCTCCCTCGAACTCCTCCTTCGTATCGAGCGTATGGCAGACGGGCAGGACAAGATGATAGCACAACTTGGGGAGATCAACCGCTCCCTCGGTCAGATCGAGGGGAAGCTTGCGTCAAGTATTACAAAGAGGTAGGCTAGCTCCTAGCAGACTTGATACACCATTCTATTTCTGATAGAACGACGTAGATGCTCGACATCATTGGCAAGCGGTTCCTGAGCTTTATCGCGTCGTTAGGGGCTGGTTTCGTCGCCTGTCAGTATATCACGGATGGGGTGACAGCAAGCAAGTACCTCGATTTCATCACCGTCATCAGCGGAGTTTACATCACTGGGCAAACGACCTCAGATGTCGTGCGCTTTGTAAAGGGAGTTGTCAAATGAGCTTTTTCAGCACAATCAAGGCGTGGTTCGTCAACTCGGGTATCACTGACATCGTTCGCGCAGCTGCGGCGAACATCCTCAGCGTAGTTGGTGCTGTGGGTATGGCTGTGCTGGAAGCTGAAGCCGCGCGCCTCGTTGCTAATTATGAAGGCGTCGAGCTTCCAGGCGATACCAAGAAGGTGCGGGTTCGTGAGACGCTAGCTACACTCGCGCGCGAACATGGTATCCCCGCGACTAAGCGCATCCTCGACAAACTCATCCAGGATGCCGTGGTTGCGCTCGACCCTGGTAAGCCGGAGTAGCCGATGGCAGCCAAACAACGACCGGCTTTTGAGGACGACGAAGCCTCTATCATGCGCAAACGTGCCTTGGCCGAAGATGCCGCTAAGCGGCGTCGACGCAAGCAACTATCAGAACGCGCGACAGGTGTAGAGGCTGAGGACGACTACACAGAGGCCATTACTGGTGGCTCACAGTATGGCGGGCGGAAGTAACATGGCCGGCGTTAGCAAGGAGGAGCAGGTTCGTGCCACAGCAGCCCTCAAGGCCCGTGCCGACAAGCTCCGTAAGGAAATGCCCAGTCCGATGGGCTCTACCGTCGATCGGCATAAGCAAGACTTGCTCCGCAAGATTTCTGAGGAGCAAGATCCCGTGCGCAAGCGGCAGTTGCAGGATGAGTACAAGGGGCTCTAGTGCAACGTCGCACTAGCGAAACCGGCGTAAAGTTCATCGCGCAACATGAAGGGTTTCGTGCCCAGCTTTACAATGACGCTGCTGGACATGCTACTGTAGGCTATGGGCACCTCGTGCATAAAGGAGAAGTTGGTACCGATCTTGCCAGTGAAGCGCCGTTCAGCAACGGCATCTCTGAGGCAGAAGCGGCTGAACTGCTTCGTAGTGATCTAGAGATTGCTGAAGAAGCTGTCAATCGCCTCGTACGTGCATCAATCCGCCAAGCCCAGTTCGACGCTCTCGTATCATTTGTGTTCAACGTAGGTGTTGGGGCATTCTCCCGGGCTACACTCCTTAGTAAACTCAACGCCGGATTTTGTTGCGCGGTCCCCTATGAACTACGACGGTGGACGCTAGCGGGCAAGCGCCGCCTTGCAGGCTTGGTTGTGCGTCGTGAGGATGAAGCTAGAATGTTCGCCGAGGGCGGTGCAAACGCTATGATCGGACATTTGGAGAAGTTAAATGGCTCGTAAACCACTCGTCGCTATCCCTAGCGGCAATCGTTTTCTTACTCAAGAAGGCCGCATCATCCGCCCTGGCTCCTCTGAAGCCGAGTTGCTTGGGAATGTTGAGGAGGAGGGCTGGATCGGACCGGGTAAGCAACCACGTCCATCACATGAAAGTGGGCAGCCTACCAAGGCTCCTCTAACGGAGGGTGCCTCTCGCCTCTCGGAGATGCTTGGCGCCGACACACGCACGTTTACCAACGCACCGTTTGGCAAGGCCACGCTCCCACAGTACGACCCAGCAGAGATTCATCGTGCATCCCTCGAAGCCGCCGCTGGCGTGTCGAGCATGCGTGACAGCGAAGGGCAACTCGTCGAAGATCCTAGTGCGCTCATGGGCGAAAATGCCTTACTCTCACCTAAAGACGAACGCAGCCGCATGGTTGCGCGGACGAAGCTGAAGAAGTTGGCGCCAAGCCCAAAAGCCGCAACTGCTAAACGTAAGGAGAACGAAGCCGTTAAGGCTATCGAGGTTGGAGAACGTTACCTTGACAAAGGCGTTCTTGAAGGCTTTCTCAGCATGAAGGAGCAAGTTCACAGCGATTTAATTAACAAGCGCATCAACAAACAGGCATACGATTACATCATGAAGCAAGCCTATAAGCGCTTGTATAATCCTGAAAAGCTGGGTAAGGACATCCCTGGCCATACCATCCAACGAACCTCTACCGAGGCCGCGCAAGCGAAAGTGGATTTGGACACGATACTCGATGAAGAACGTCAGGCCCGCGAGGAACGTGAACGTAAGGAGATGCTTGATAAGGCAGATTTGCTCGGCCGGCTAGAGTCACGCTCACTAGCGTTTGGTGCGGGCGAAGGTGAGTCGGACGACGAGCAGCTTCGTCAATACCTCCAACGCTAAGCGTGCATGCCACTCCGAGACATTGAGGAGCTTCTTCGGCGTCAGGAAGACGACGACGAAGACACTGAAGCAGGCTTAGAGGCGACTGCGCCCGCCCCCGGTGCGCCTGTCCGTCCCGCCCCTGCGAGCGAACGTTTCGCCCCTCGTATAGAGCCTGAAGCGCGTATTGAAGCGCTTAAGACGCTCGTGCCTCAGTCACGAGGAACCCTCGATCGGTTTAGCCGAGGTGCGTTCGGCGATCTAGGCGAACTCGCCCAAGGCTACGTCGGTCTTATCACTCTCCCCTTCACCGAAGCTGGGCGCGAAACCATCAAGCACGGCGCCAAGGCGCTTATCTCTGAGCCTGGTGGGCCAATCCTTGGGCCGCTCACCGCCGCCACCAAGTTTCTAGGTAAAGCGTTCGTCGAAGACTACACCCCACGCGAAGGTGAGAGCGTGTGGGACGTTGTGACGAGAAGGACACTTGACGACCCACTACTCACGCTCTCCGACATCGCCACCGTAGGGACGGGCACCGGGCTCGGGCTCAAAGTAGCCGGTAGCGCCGCCAAGATCGCCAAACTCAGCAGAATCGGCGAAGCCGTCGTTAACGCTAGCACCTCCCTCGACCCAATCAACGCCCTCTACAAAGGTGGCCAAGCGATCGCGCGTACGAAGTACCCATCGTACATGCGTCAGCAAGAGGTACGCAACGAACTCCAAGAAGCCACCTACCGCGCCGACATCATCAAAGAAGCGATCATTAACCAGAACAATGCCGACATCAAAGCCTTCTATGGTCGCATGTCACCCGAGGAACGCGCCTACTTCCCAACCTACACTCAGGGGAAAATGTCACTCATGCCCCCAACTGGCGGCGAGTTAGACCAGTTTGGCGAGCGCATGGCCCAGCATATGGCTGAGTGGGAGCAGATCCAGACTCGTGTAGAAACAACGCTCAATCTCCACCCTGAGACGATCGCCCAGGAGCGCGTGTTGCAGGAGGCTCGGCGTATCGACACCGACCCAGCGTTCGCCGACCCAGCCGTACGTCAACAGCGTCTCGATGAAGTACATGAGACTGAGTTCGCGAAGGCTGAAGAGCAACGCTTGCTCCGCCGTACTCAACCGCTCCGCGACGCTGTGTACGACGCGAAGAAGGCTGAGTGGAACAAGGGCGTCGACAAGATGCGCCTCGAAGGGCTTGCTGCCACAACGGTTGAGCAGGCACATTGGCTAAACCCAATGCCCGACATTCCCGGCCCTGGTAAGCCGGGGAATCGCATCCAGCAAATCCTCGAAGGCAGCATTGACCCCCATGAGATTCTCAACGAGTTCGCTGGGGGGCAGGGTGCCCTCTACGTACCGCATTCTGCTGAGGTGCTCACGAAGGCGCAACAGACCTTCGGCGCAGTGTCAAGCAAACTCCGCGAAGCACAACCGTGGAAGTACAACCGAGGGGCGCTTCAACGTGCCGGCGTCCTTGAGGTGTTAGAGCCTCACGAACCCCTTCGTCGCCTTCAAGAGAAGCTCCAAACCGCCCTTGAGCGTGGCAACCCCCAGGTCGAGAAGCTCGTGCGGGCTGAGATGGGCAAACTCGGCGACCCCCTCCTACGTGCCATGCTCAACATGAACGAGCAAGCCGCCTCCCACGCGAACTACGTTGACGTGATGAACCATGTCATCAACGCCTATGGTGGTGAAAAGGTTCCGCGCGACAAGGCGCGTTTCACTGAACTTGCGAAGGACAAGCGTTTCGCTGGTGACGCCAAGACTGGTGAGCAAGCTACCCATCAGTTCCTCCACCCAAATGGGCGTTACCAGATGTATACGCTCTCCCACGAACTTGACACGCTGTTCGACGGCATGCGCAAGCGTGTAGACGCTGGTGACGAAGCTGCGAGCGTCGCGCGATTCGACAAGCTGCTCGACAACGCCTCTGCTCGCGCGCCTCGCACGATGGGCGTCCGAAAGGGCGAGACATGGGCGGTCCCTCGTGAGGCCGCCGAAATCGTCCACGAACACATGACCCAACGGTTCAAGCCAACGAGTGGGCTCATGCGGTTATGGGACAACCTCAGTGACAACTGGCGCTTCATCACGCTCCCCTTGCGCCCGGCGTGGCTCCGTAACAACCTCATCGGCGGCGCAACATTCAACGCAATGGCTGGTATCCACCCGCTTAACCCAGCAACGTACAGCGCGCACTTCAAAGCCTTCCAAGGTGTTGCCTACGACCACTTTGGGTGGTTTGGCGAACGTGGGCGCCAACTCTCTGCTATTCGCAAACTCCCTGGCGTGGCGCAGGGCGGCATGGTTGAGAAAGCATTCACCGAGGGTACACGCAACGTCGCAGCGCGTTTCAAGGCGTCTCGTAACCCAGCCAAGCGCTTTATTGGCCGCGTAGGCGCCGCCGCCGCCCAGTTCAACACCGACACCGACGCTTTCTTTCGCTCCGTCGCCGCTATCTACAAACTCGAAAAGAACGCTAAAGCGAACATGAAGGCTACCGGGCGCAGCTTCCTCAACTTCATGGACCAGGCTGAGCGCATCGACGACCTCTACAAGATGGGCGCCCAGGCCACCATGAAACAAGACGACTGGGACGCCGCCCTCAAATTCATGAACGACACACACGCCAACTACCGCAAACAAGACCCCCACAGTAGGCGCATCCTGCGCTCAGTGATGCCGTTTCACGCCTTCTGGAAGCACGCCGTGAAGATGACGTGGCGGTTTCCGTTCGAGCAGCCTATCGCGGCAAAGACCATTCGCACGCTCGCCCAGATGGCCCGTGAAGACCTAAATGACCAACTCGACGTGTGGGGCTTCGAGTCGCGCGACATCCCTCACTGGCTGCAAGACTCCATCCCCGTTGATGTCGTTGAAGGCCCAGACGGCCAGCAAGTCCTTCGCATGTTCAACACTCGCGGTCCAGACCCGTCGTCGGTACTTAGCTCCAACGACCCCGGTGCCGACCTCATTAACCAACTCGACCCCGTGCTCTCCACCGCCATCGAAACCGTCTTGGGCGTCGACCTCTTTCGCTTTCAGCGCGTACGTGGTAGGCTTACTACTCATGAGGGACAGGAGTTCGACCCGAAGACTGGGGGGTTTGTGCCAAGCATGGCCCGACAGAACCCAGTCGACAACTTCTTGATGAACTTCTGGCCTTACAAGATGACTTCAGACATCGTGGCTGGTGGGCGTGTGAAGCGAGACGACTCTACGTTATTAGATCAGATCCTTGATCCTGATGACGCTTATCGCAAGGACTCGACGACCCAGCGTCAAATTCAACGTCCGTTTAGCCTCGTGCGTACACTTGCTGCGCCCATCGAGCCGCCGTTGGCGTTCATCGAGCGTCCTACGAAGCAGCAACGCGCAACCGAGAGTGGCAAGACCTCACAAATCCTCAACACCATTTGGCGGGATGCAAGCCCCGAGGAGCGCCGCAAGATCATGCAGACGTTACAGGCTGCGCGGAAGAAGGTCGCTGGCCAGCCCAAACCAGCGAAGCCGCGCGCCCACCCTAGCGTGCGTTAATGGGAAAGGTCATCTACGCTCATGGATTATTTGAGAGGCGACGACAACGCCGAACGGCCTGGCTCCGACTCGAACTCTGGAGCGTCCGACTCCGCATCGCCAGTTGGCAGGCAACAGCATGGCTCCTGGGTCGTGGACGACCAGCGGACTCTGCCGGGGAATCGTCTCCAGCGGCTGAGCCTCTGGACGTGGCTTAGCGCAGTCGCAAATAGGATCAGTCAGAACACAAGCCACGAGGGCACAAGCAAGCAACAAAGTGGCCCCGAACCAAAGGATAGCCCAGGTGTTCGATTCTGGCTCTTTCGTAGGACTTGGCGGTGGTGACGCTACCTGCCCGACACGCAGCCCAGCGTGATAGCCAGCAAGCCACGCCCCAGCGGGTGTGAGTTCAGCCGCACCACTCGGCACCTTCCGCTTACTCATGACTGTGCCCTTCTGTACCAGCTAAACCAGCATGGACGGCATAGCCACCGTAGTTTGCCGCTCGGCCCTCGTGCGAACGCACCTCCCGGCCAGAATAGCTGGATGCGCCAGCAGTTCATGCACGTGAACAGGCCCCATTCGATACGAAGATCGAGCCAGCTTGTCATCGGCGGTAGAGCGCTCCTCGACGCGGGTGTGTGATTAACTTAATCCAACCCACGAAGATCGTCGTTGCATTGCCTACGTCGCGAGTATCAGCGTCCCAGTCGTGCATAAGCGTGATGTACTCCTCACATACGTAGCAGAGTCGACCGCCAGTTGAGCGGTTGCGCTTGGGTTGTGGCCCTTTCCCAGCGATTACGTCGTCAAGATCCCACTCACCGGGCTCGTCGCGAGCATCGTCCCAGATTACGTCGACTTGGAGGGGGATGAACTTTTTCATTGAACCTGTGTGTACCGCGTTGTCGCATCCTTCACGCAATGCGTCGAGCGGAACCACGTGCCACACTCTAAGCACTGAAAACGAGAATACTTGAGCACCTTGCTCATAGCGTAACCCCTTCGCTGGTGGCGTACGCTCCCACAGTTAGGGCAGAGGGCGTCGTCGTCGTAGAGCCGATGGTTGGGGTGAGACTTGATCCAAGGTTTGAGGCGGTCGTAGAGTTGCTCAAGCAATGTCACATCTCTACGATTATACTTCTCCATCAGCTTCCACGCCTTCGCGTCGCCCGCCATGCACTGCACCCACATCTCAAAGCCAGTGTGGCGCGTCTTCATACCTAGGCCAAGGGCTTGTCCAACATAGTCGAGCTTGTTCGACGGGAACTTGAACGTACGTTGGACAACACGGCAGAGGTCCACCTTCTTGAATGGTGCCGGGGGTGTGAATCCATGAAGCACAAACTCCTTCGACAACGTAGGAAGGTCGAACGAGTCACCGAAGTAGGTTATCACGGCGTCGGCTTCGTCAAGGAGTTTGTGCATACGGCGGAGCATCATCTTAGGTTTCGATGCATGCACGGAATCGAACATCACTTGGCGCTCACCGTACCACTTAGCGGCCCAGCAGAGGACAGAACTAGAGTCGATGATCTTGTCGGTAGAGATATTTTGTTTGAACAAACCCCATGTGAATACAGTATTTGGGCTCGTCTCTATATCTAGCAATAAGATGCGCGTGGCCGTCCTCCTCGTCCAGCAGCTTGTGCTCGCCAGAAATGTAAAAGCTCCTTAATCTTCTCTCGGCGTCTTTGACCAAGAAAAGGATAAAGCGTCATCATCCAGCTAGCAGCGCTACTCGCCGAGATACTCGTAGAGTAAAAAGGCTTGTACGAAGGATTGCGGCGTTTGTAGGGCCCATGCATCGGCCTATTGAATAGCTGCGCCACCCGCTCAATTATATCGCCGTCAGTCATTTGCACAACAACGAGCAATGAACTTGGCTTACCTCGCTTTGTACTAATATGGAAAGAACCTTCGCCCTCTAACAGCCCAGCAAGCCACGCGATGTCCAGCAGGAGTATTTTCAACGGGCGCCCTCCTGATACGCAATCGCCAGCGCCCGCCACGCAAGATGCACGAGTGGGTGAGTACCACTATCGGGATCGACCTTCTCACCATGCTTCCACCTGTTTAGGTGAGAGAAGATCGCTGCTTCATGTGAAGGATCGACCTTCCATGACGGCTTTGCACCCTTTGCCCGCTTTCGGCCCCCATCAGCGGTAACTTCCTTCAGCATCACCATGAAGATGGCGAGCACTTCATCTTGCTCGCTTAGATCGTACGCGACACCTGGTCGCTGTGCGTCAAGCATCCGCTGCGCGTCAAGCATCTCTTTGCGTGACCGAGGTTCGCATGGATGTGTGTCAAGCTCCTCACGAGGGTATTTACCATGACACTTCGTACATGTTAGTAGGTTCGTGGTCACACAGCCTCCTTCAATCGCGCTATCGCAGCCGCCCACGTTGGGAAGTGCTCATCAGCGAGCGTCTCGAACACGTTGCGCACTGGACCGACGACCCACACGAACTTATACTCAACGAGCGCAGCCCCAAACTCTACGTTCTTACCTCCACGAGGCGAGCGGGTACGTGTGTCGAGGATCAAGAGGTTCGCCTTACGTACTTCGGCCAAATCTTTGAGGGCGAGCTGCTGGAACCAATGCTCATGCGTTTGCCCCTCTGGGCGCTTGCCCTCGTACATCCATGAGCTAGAGACTTCGTGGCCCGTGGCGCGGATGCGCTTGACAATCTTCTTGAGCTTGGAGCGGTCGCCGAAGGTGCCCGCAACGTATATCCTCACACTTCACCATTGGTTTCGCGCTTCTTGGCCTCGTAGGTGCGAAAGCGCGGTAGCACGTACTCATCCCACGTCGTAGCAAGGGCGTGGCGTACCTCACCATAATGGTCGTAGCTCTCGCCACGTTGAAGGAGGTAGCCTTTACACAACATGGTGATGAGGTAACAGAGGGAACCTCCCCCTTGGATGTCACCGCTGTCAAGCTGTTTACGAGCGTCTTGAGGGATGTATGGCATCACTCCTCCTTTTTTCTCACGACTCCATGCTCTACCTGCAAAATACCCTGCCCAACGGCTTCTGCGAAAGCTGATCGAGCTTGACGTAACCGCCCGTCACTATATCCTTTGACAGTGTTAAAGGCTCTGAGTAATTCTTGCTCGGAGCAGCCTCCAGGGGGAACCAACGAGGCGATGGCGATGTCAAAGTCTTCCGTGTCCTCTTGCGTCGCACGCTCAAACCAGAGCGTGTCTTCGTTGAGGGCCACGTCGAAAGAATCCACACTTCGCCCGTATCGAGAGACAGGCTCAAGACGGCTGAGCGGGCCTGAGCCCTTGGGACGGCGGAGCGGCACCAACGAGAGAATGCTGTCTGGATCTGCGTTAAGGCGATCTGCTCCACGCGAGCGCTGGCGAGGTTGGCGCGACGACGTGCTTTCGCTGGGCTTGCCGTCATGGTGTACGAGAAGGATAGCGCATCCAGGGTCGTCACGCAACTCCGCGATCTTTTCGAGGATCTTGCCCACGATGACGTTCGAGTTCTCATCCTCGGTGAGCACGTGGGCGAAGGGGTCGAGAATTACCAAATCGGGCCGAAGCCACCGCACTACCTCTCGGAACTCATCCCACATCTCCGACTGCGCCAATCGCAGGGTACGCTCCTCGTTCACGATCACCCGGTTAATGGCCTCGCTCGGTAGGGTCGCGCCCATAGTCCGAATCATTTGGGAGGCACGTTCCCACACTCCCCGTAAGTGGATTTCGCCTTGAAGTACGAAGGTCGTAAACGTAGATTCTATAGGGAAACCTAAGTAGTGAGGCAATCCAGCCGCGCCAGCTAAAGCAAGGTTCAATGCTAACATAGATTTCCCCTGTTTCGAGGCTGAATGTAAAAGCGTAAGACCCCGGCGTGGAAGCAATGCGTTGCCCCATAGTGATTTTACCTCCGGTGGCGGGTGGTCGATGAGCCAGCCAAGCGATTGGGCCTTCAGCACTTCGTCATCTCGCTCCACCGTCTACCACAACTGACATCGACGGGAAAGCGCACGAAGCGGTCATGCATCCAGACTTTACGTTCCATCAACTCCACCATCTCCGCTGTATACTGCATCATCATGTTTGCGGGAACCTCGGCTAAGAAGGCGTCGTGGATCTGCGTACATAGGTAGCCCCGCGTTTGCTTGCGCATCCGTAGGAGGTTAAACGACATAATCCACCCAGCCGTGCCCTGGATGCGAGTGCTGAGCCACTCCTTGAGGGGCTCGTAGCCGAGTAAGACTCGCGCGGAGCCGAACACCGTACGCACCGCCACAGGAAGCTTCGCCAGCTTCAGCGCGTTGATCTGACGTTCAGCGTCGATCTGCCACGAGATAATCTCGGGGTAGCGTTCGTAGAGCATGATCGAGCGAAGACGCTCAATCTCAGCGAGTTCGAGGAAAATGCCCTTCTTGGCGAGGGCCATCTGAATAGCTTTGGCCTTACCACCATAGATGGCGGCAAAACCGAAGTTCTTGGCGAGGGTGCGACTTTCGCCCACCGTGCCGAACAGGTCGCGTTCATGTTCGCTGTGGATGTCGTCGCCCCGTTCGAGGCGCTCGATGAGCAGTTTGACGTTCGCTACGTATGCCAAGATCCTTAGCTCAAGCATCGAGTAGTCGAACTCTAGTAGTGTGTACCCTGGGCGTGCTACAATAACGTCTCGGAGGTTCAGTCCTATCTCAGCGTTGTTCTTAGCAATGTTTTGGAGGTTCGTGCCATGATCCGGTTGGTGGCAACGCGGGCACCATCCAAGACCCGCGCTCGAATAACGACCCGTCTCCGTCCCCAGCGAGTTCAACCGACAGCGCAGGCGACCGTCCTTGCACAAGACCATGCTGTGCAGGTTCGCACGTGCCTTCTCAAACTGCTTGAAGCGTATGAGGGTGGGGAGAAAGGGAAAGCGAACGCGATCGTCGGCCTCGTTAAACTCATGGTGCTTACGCCGGAGGACTTCGAGGTCGACAGCGAATTGCTCACCGCCCTTCGTGTGTTTCTCCAGCGGCACCCCTAGCGCGGCCAGTGCAGCGCCCAGCTTCTTGGTGGATTTGGCGTCGGTGATGCCACAATCGGCAAGCGAGCCCGCGAGGTTGGCTAGCTCAGGTTCGATGAAGTCCATCAACAGAGATTCGCGGCGCTGGGCGTCGAAGGGAAGGCCCTGCATGCCCACTTGCTGGACGATTGGGAGGAGTGGGAGGCCGATGTCGTGGATGTGCCTGACGCCTAGGCCCATGCGCCACGCTCAAGTATGCTAGCAGCTACCCAAATGTAGCCTTGAAGACCATAACATCGATATACGTACCACTTAACTCGCCCACCAACCTCTGTTACAACAGCACGTTTGTCTTCTGTATACGTAAAGTGCCAGTTTACATTCTCTACCGTCACAACTCACCCTCCGCCACCTTCAACGCCGACGACAACTGCTCGATCGCCACGTCGAGCCGGTGGTATAGCTCGTGGGTGGTTGCTTCGGTGAGCGTGGGGAGCTGGTCGCGCATAGCTATAAGGGCCACGACCGCCGAGGTGGCGAGGTGAAACGTGTTGAGCTGGCGCACGACCTGGCGGGTGTAGCACCCTTGCCAGATGGATTTCTGGGTGCGGAGGTCTTCAAGCTCAGCAGCTTCAGTCCTCATCATGTTCGTCTAAATCCCAGGGGCTATCATCAAGATAACTGTCTTCTAAAAAGTCAAGCCAGTCATTTTCACTTGTGTCGTCTAGCGGCTCGTGGTTGTCGGCGTAGTAGCAGTCTGGGCATTGTTCTACGTCCCACGAAGGGTCGAACAGGTGTGGTGTGCCACAGGTAGAGCAGACGGTGTAGGTGGTCACGACTCGTGCCCATCATGTGCTATACATATTACTTGGCAGCATACTAAACAGAAATCACAATCGCACACGGCTACGTTCAACGCGCCACAGTGCTTACAATACCAAAGGCCTTCGTGGTCGGTCAAGGTAGCCACTACTCGTCCGTTAGTATAGTGGTATCATGAGCGCCAACAATGCCACCAAAATCTGACCGCATGAATAGCCCTAAGTACCGCTTTAAGTCACCACCCACATAATCAGCTTTGAACTCACCCCAGCTATCCCATATTTGTGCTCCATTGTGTTCCTCGAATTGGGATACAACAGTATCAAACCACGCGAAGCACGGAGCCCCAGGGCAAATCTGCTCACCGAGGTTTACGAAACGCTTCACGCCATCACCCGCTCTAACTCGCACGCGCTCAGCCCAGCAGCAAAACAGTCCCTCAAGCAGTAGCCCCGTAACACCCTATCGTCTACGTCCTTCACGTTTTGGATGCCCTTCTGCGCGTCGTCTTCCTTTTCGTCGTCGACCGATGAGGTGGCGTGGACTTCCAGCTTGTATGCACCAAGGTCAGTACAGAGAGAGGATTGGAATGCAAGAGAATGTGGTAGCTCAGGAGAGACCGCATGGTGTGCAACCATCGTGTCGAGTACCAAGCCTCTAACCCGTATGCCGAAAGCTCGGTATGCGAGCGAGTGGTCGCTTTCTTCCCAGCCATGATCGTTGTAACCTCCGTCATAACCAACCCAATTTTGCCCGACCTTGGGCTGTGTAGGATCTTCGAGGTACTCCTTCAACAGCCACATGGTCGCTTCGTGGTCGCGTGGAGACCAATAGTTCTCGCCGCCCTGTTTGTGGAAGGGGATGCAGATACCCTGAGTGGTAAGCACTTGGTCTTCACTATCACACGGCCAGAAGCCCACGCACCAGGGGATGCCGGTCATAGTGGCTTCGAAGTCGATGGACATTCTGGTATGAGTACGGCCCCAACCTTTGAAGAAACCTTCTACATCATCAAGCAGCGGGAATAGCGCTGCGTCAGCCATACTACCATTTTCTCGCTCAGCTATAGGAATGCGTGTCGGGCCTGTCTCGTGAATACGTGCGGCCTTGCGAAAATCCTCGATCGTCGGCTTCGTGAGAGTTTGGTTACGAAGGAGGTAGGCTGGGTGGTACGAAGGGACGATGTAGCTGGGGAGTTCACTCATAAAGATTTAGCGGGTGCTGGGCGTCGCCAGCGCTACTGCGTTGACAGCGCGCATCTCGTGAAACCACGCCCCATCGTCACGAACTCGATGCTGGAAACACCCGCTAGGCTCACTCACGATTGATCCACCCGTGGTACAACAAGCTGCCCACGATGAGCCAGATGAGCGCCCCTATGCCCGAAAGCATGATACCGGCGCCGATGTCGGCAAAATATGAACAGGCGCTCACAACTTCCTCAACTCCGTCTGCCTCACGCACCACCGTTTGACACACAGCGTACAGATGAGCAAGCCACGGTAGATGTAGTCGACACCGCTGAGGCGGCAGCATTCGCACATGGCTAAGACTCCTTCTTGCTAATGTCGTACTCTCGCATCAGCCGTTCCGCGAGGACTTGCATGCTCTCGCTCCAATGCTTCAACAGCCACATAGTGAGGTCGGTGTGGCTGTCGGCCATGCTATCATGCCAAAGAATGCTGTTGAAGTCGGCATTGGCATCATTTATCATACCGCAAGCACCCTCGACTAAATCATTACAACGATCACACAGCAAACCGTCTGAGGGGCACTTTCGCGCTGTACCAGCTAATATCATCTGTTGAGCCCGATTCATTATAAACAACCTCCGAGCCTCACTTAACACTGGGCTCACGCCACCCTCGCTAACTCGCACGCCCGTAGGCCCCACAGCATCCCAATGTACCGCAAGCAGATCGGCGGCAGCGGATGTGTCGTCGTCCCGGCGTTGTACACCACCCTCCGCTTACACTTCCGGCAGCGGCGCTCGTGCTTGGCGATGCGGGCGAGCCACGCCTCACGGGTGACGACTTCGATTGTCCAGGTGCTCACGCTGTCCTCCTACTCCGCGATGCTCACGCGCCCCACGCCCCCATCCCACGACGCCTTGCACCGCCGACACCGCGAGTCCGTACTCGTGATCGCGCAGGCCGTGTTGGGGAGGAGGTCAACGCACACCTTTGGGCTCTCTACCGTCCCATCGTTCGTCGCCTCCACGCACTCGATCCATACCGTCAGGGGGATGGCGGAGTCGTTGCGAGCAGGGCACACCACCGTGCCGGAGACGAGCGGGAAGGGTGGTGCGTATGCCCACTCCGCCGACGCGGGTACGGTCAGCACAGCCATCATCACTGCCGTCGCAACAATTCCGCTAGGTACTTGCATACTCATGAGCGTTCTCCTCTTTGTTGTAGCGCTTGTCGTAGCGCGGTTTCTGTTTGCGCCGATCCCACGCGATGACGGGGGCGCAGCGCTTCTCCTTGCAGCCGTGATAGAGGGTGTAGGTGTAGATGGTCTTGAACCCGCGCATCGTGCGCTCGTAGCCGATGCGGGTTTTCTTGACCTTCACCCGGCGGCGCTCAATGTCCTTCCCACAGCCGGCGCAGCGGTAGACAACGAGGGAATTGGTGTGGCCGGGCGCGACTGCGCTCACAACGACACGTCCCAGTCCTGGCAGATGGTGTGGAGTGTGGTGAGCAATTCGGCAACAATCACCCGTTGCTTGGTAGGTATGTCGCTGTACTTCAGCTTCGCACGTAGGTGCTCGCGGAGCGCCTCGACGACACACTTCCACTTCGTGCCGTTCCGCGCGTCGTCGTACTCGGCTTGCTCGTCAGGAAGGGTAAAGATGAGGGTGATGGTCATGGTACGCACGCACAAGAGCAACGATGTACCAGTTGCCCCCCGATAGCAGCCACAGTAAGTAGCCCAACGAAAGCTAAGAATCCAATCATGGCCGCTAGACCTCTCTCTACCCAGTCACTCATACTCCCTCCCTCTCAGGAAACAGGATCGGGGCGAGGATGCGGCGGGCCGGCGCGGTAAGGCAGTAATACTCGTGCAACGTGCCCTCGCGACCGCAGTCTCCACAGGTGTTCGATAGTTGGAACATTATCGGGAGTTGACTGTAACGTCGAACCTCACGCTCCTGCACCGCCCACGCTAGCGCGAGCAGGTCGTACACCTCTCCCATCGTCCACGCACGGTCAGTCATCAGTCATCTGAAAGTAGCGAGCGGTCACGCCGCAGGCTCCTTTGGTGCAGGGGCGATGCGGTCGAGGATGGCAAGGAGTGCGTAGAATATCGGCGGTCCCCCATGCCAGCGGTCACACTTCGTTACGAGGGAGCGCTCCTCCGGCGTGAGCACGTCGCCTACGCCAGCGAGAGCATCAATAGCCTTCTCCATTGCACGACAGTACAGCCCAGCATTGGGGATGTCTGAGCCAAGTGAGTCTACGCGATGTAGCTCTCGTATTACGGTGGTGAGCCGTGCCTTGTCGGCTTCGAGGTGGGCGATGCGGTCCTCTGCACGGTTGGCACGACTGAGCAAACTGCTCATTACATCGGCTATGGCGTGCGTCACGTTGGGGTTGGCTTTGCTCATGGCTTCTCTGCAAGCACGACGCTGACCTCAGCTAACGTTTTCACAAGTGGTATTTGGCGCATCGCCCAACCTCGTAAGTCGTCCCGAGAGATGTCACGTACGAGCGTCCCGTCTTCAACAAGCGCGAATAGCTTCCGCAGCGCCGCGCGGTGCTGTTGTAGCAGGGTGAGGGCGCGATGGTAAGAGCCCAGCGGCAATTTAGCCCCCTCGCACTGCGCCAGCTCGGCCGTGATCCATTCGTCCAGCGTGGGGTCAGCCATCGGCTCTCCTACATACGATATGGATTTCGTCTCCTACCTGTACTGTTACGTATGTGTCGCTCATGCAGCGCCCACCGGACCATTGACACGAAATGCCCACAGGCTTCCCGTTTACAAGAAGGTGGCACTCTTGAGGCCGTTCAGGAAGTACCATGCCGCCATTACACCCGGCGAGTGCCAGCACGAGGAGGACCGTCAGCAGGCGGAGGTCAGCCATCGGTCGGCTCCTTCGCTAGCTCGGCGAGGAGAGCGTCGGCATACACTACAGCACTATGGACAAACCACTCAGGGCGCCCATGAACATCAGGGGCGGCGAGTAGCCCCGCTAACGCATGTGTCGCAATGTACGCGCGGAGGGACATGCCCTCTTGTCCACTCCATTCCACGTAGCCAGTTGGTATTGACACGCGTGGTAACGGAAACGCCGGAAACTTACCCTTATTCATTTTCGAGGGCACGAGCTAACTCCCCATGGTAAGTACAAGTAGTGTACGGTGGCTGACACACCTTCATAAGCAATGATCTAGCTGCCTCGCGTGTTTCTAAAAGTAATGTAAGAGCAAGCCAGTAACGATAACTAAAGCCAGGACGTGTAACTTGAACCCTAGTCAACTCTCTCCTAATCCACGCGTCAACTCTCCTACTACTATGTGGGCAGCCTTCAGAGCAGCGCGTTTTACGTTTCGACCTGTTACTTTTAAGTACGCTCACGGCTCCACCACCACAATCCGCCCAACCGCCTGCCCATACAGTCGACTCTCATCCGTCCTCCGCACATACGGGCTCACAACGATCGCCGGCCCAACCTCACTCTCCGGCACTACCGTGATGTACACCCGCGTGTACTTCGTTTCGCGTGGCTCGATCGTGAGCGTGGCGTCCTGCACGGCCTCAATCGCCCCTGTACCCGCGCCGTACGCCGCTGCCGCGCCAATCTCGAACGTGTGCGCTGGGCAGCCCGCTTGGTCCCGGTTCTTGATAGCGAGCAGGAACGTCCCCGTCTCGCCCGGCGCCACGAGGAGCGGGTGGTCGTAGCCAGGCTTGATGCGGACGATTGGGACGGTAGGGACACAGGTTAGCGCGGGTGTAGGTTCCAATATCCACCCATCAGGACAGGTACAAGACCAAAAGCCATTCTCAGTAAAACACTTACAGCTCGCCGGGACGGCCCACAAGTCAGCGCTCGTCAGCATTACGAGAAGTAGGGCAACAAGGTAAGGCTTTATGATCTTGATGAGCTGTATACGGAGGCGCTTGCTTGCCTCGGAGTCAGCAAAATCGGCGGCGTCAGCAATTGCACGAGTTTGTGCCATTGTCAACCCAAGTTTTTCTGCTCCAATAAGGTAATTCCTACGGCCTACTACAAACTCAATTGGACACATAGGCCATAACGCTGTAGAGGCGCCCACAGCTAATTGTGCCCGTATTTTTACGGTTGCCTGCCACTTTACCTTTTTTGCTTTCACCTTCCGCTCAAACTTCTTCAAGAACTCACCAATAGTCATGGAGTCTCCTGCTTCGTTCGTTTCACCTTCGGTAGCTTCCTAGGCTTCATCATACGTCTATTCCACGCCAACAGCAATCGCACGATGCCCTCGTGGCCCAGCACCTTCTTGCCCTCAGCGTTCTTGTGGCCTTTCCACTCCGTAGGTGGCTTCACACCTCGGAGCAGGATCTTGAGTTGTTCATGCTCAAACATGATCGTCGGTGCGTTAAAGACGTTGACACGCCCTCGGTGCTTGCCAATGCCAGTCACGCCCTTTGTGGCTTCGAGGGCCACATCGCCCATAGGGACCAGTGTACGGCGTTTTTTGCGTATTAGTGCAGCTAATAGCAACTGACCGGAGGGCGTGCATGCCGCACGGGCCTTGCGGGCGAGTGTGCCAGTGATCTTGTTCTTTGGAGGGTTGCACATGATGGTGTTACCGACAAAGCACGTCAGCCGGTGGCCCTTGCCTTCACGCACCGCGAACTTCGGGCCAGCTTCTAGCAAAATGTGCTCCTTCAACGCCCAACCAGCACGGCCGACGAACGGCTCGCCATAGAGTTGCTGGCCGGCACGGTAGGAGGCTTCATCAGCGCCAGGCGCCTCGCCCCACAAGATGATGTCGGCGTTGATGTCACCAGCGAAGCCGACTTTGCGCCGACGTTGAAATGGGCAGAGATCACAGCGTGTGAACTGCAACCGCCACGCCATGACGTTTTGGGCTGTGAGTTCCATTATGTGTGCGTGAGGGAACTGCTTCGAGCCCACCCACTGGTGGGCTCGGGGACGCTCCCTCCCCTTAGTCTAACGTGTGCAGCTAGGCCACGCGACGAAGAAACTGCACACGCTAGGTTAGTCTACGCGGTCAGCGCGTAGAAGCCCTTGACGATTTGCTTATCTCGATACCTACCACCGTCCTTGTCATTCTTGTCGATCAAGTCTCCCTTCTCTACACCCACGCTGGCCTTGAATCGTTGACCTGTAAGGGTGAGAGCCCGATCAACGTACGCTTTGAGCCCACCACCTTTACAGACGGTCCAAAACGAGCCGATGGCCTTTTGGCCCTTAGTCGCAGCAACCAACCCGTTAAGGAACGGGCGCCCTCGGGAGAACCACACCGACGCCTTCTTCGGCGTCCCGTCGTCGTTCTTACCGATACGCGCGTCGGCGTAAACACGCTGAGTGAACTCGTATCCGTTGTTGCCACCATCGGGGGTCACGACGCGGAAACGCGCATCATAGAAAACGCCCTTCGCACTCTCGTTACCGTTACCACGAGGCTCGTCAGTCATCGTCAAGCTTACCAACTCTAGATGTTCCCTGCCTGGCGAGTCCTCATGGATAAGAGGACGTGGGTACTGAATGTCGCCTGTGCCTTCGTCGTACATACTACGTGTGTCGCTCATCAGTCTGTCACCTCTCCTTTACCCTCTATCGCTTGTCCAACGGAGGGCTCTTCCGCCACGTGCTCGTGGTCGGGTGCCACATTCTCGGCTGTGGTGACGCCCCACAAATCGAAGGCGGCGCGCATATTGGCGCCGACTTCCTCACGCGAAACGTTCAGGCGTTGCAGGATAGTGTGAACCATAGCGGTGATGGTTGCAAGGGCAACGCGGTCGTCGACGGTCATCGGCAGCCAGCCCCGAGGACAGATACTAAAGGACGTGTTTCTGATACCCCTCTCCACTCCTCGCGTGGAGTAGGCTTCCATACTGTATCTGAGCGATCGTCCACGTTCTTGATACATTCCTCTAAGACATTGAACGCCTCTTCTAAAGTCGCCGCCTCAATATAAGCCTGATCGCCGTGTGGGCCAGCATCAAAACCATAAATATTCCAGATGGTCACGCCTCCTCCTCCTCTGTGCGCGGGCACTTGAGCACCCCAATCTTCTTCATCAACGCCAAACCATTAGCGGGCTCCAGCCGATCGAGCTTCAATCCATACCGATGCTTGGCCCAGTAGGGATCGCCCAGCGAGTCGGTTGCGCCCACGGTGTTTTGCGTCAACCACATGTGCTGACCTGTCTCCGCCACCCGACAATGAAAGAATGCGTTGAACTTCCCCATGATCGACTTCCCGATCTTCTGGCCCTCGGTGCTAGGGCCATAGCCCATCTTCATGCCGGTGTTCTCGTCGTACCCCTCACCTTCGGTGAACGTCACAATAAGCCTGAACGGTAGCCCCTTAAGCGTGGCGATCACGAAGAAGAACGAGTCGGCAATGTATTCCCAGTCGTCAAATTCCATGCCACGACCGGGCTTGCCGTCGATCCAAGGCACAAGGGCGCGTTTGTGGTTCTTCTTCGCGGAGTCCTCTTGACCATGCTTGTCGACGTTACCTTTGAGGTTCGCGGGGTTGATGCGGGTGAGGGCACGTTTGAGAAGTTGCACGCTATCGGTGCCCGAGTCCATGATGAGAGTGGTAAAGCCATCCTCGACGAGATTGGGCGCCTCACGCTGGAGCCAGCGGATCTGATTCTCGGCGTCCTGCCAGTCACGCACATCGAGCATAGAGAAGTCGTCTTGGGTTACGTGGTCGTAGATGCCGGCGAGGTGTTGGATCGTAGTTGCGCCCCCAGCGTCGTTCACAACGCCAGCCTCGATGTTCAGCACCAGGCCCTTACCGGCCTCGCCGCCGCAGAAGGACGCTGCACCAGCGGTCTTGCCTACACCATTACGAGCGTAGAGCCCTAGCGTAAATCGCGAAGGGTCGTAGGCTGTTGCGAGGGGGCGGGCGCCAACGGTCGTGCTATCTGACATAGGGGGCCACGATCTTAAGGAGTTGATTTCGAATACGGCCTGGCTTACCATCAGCAGCGTCGATGATACTGTAAGCAGAAGATTTTCTCAGCCGCAAAATCGACTCGCCAGCTAAGTAGGCGCCCTCTACACCGGCCACAAACTCTATTGGGCAGTATTGTCTGTGTTGGTCAGTTGCGTACCCCCTAATATATGCGCTTACCTGCCACTTTAGCTTATTGTGCGTCTTCAGCTTTCTTTCAAACGCTTTCATGAATTCCCTAACGGACATAAGGGGCTACTATACGAAGAAGGCTTCGTCTAAGGCTACCACATTCGTAGTCAGCGGCGGCCATGATAGCAGAGGTGTCCTTTGCGTTAAGGCCAAGCCTAGGTCCTAGCGGGCGGGTAAACAAGCACCCCCACAGGTCTTCACGTTTAGATAAGAACGTCAATGGACATTCGTTTCTTGACACTGTTCGTATTTCTCCGTCCTTAATCTTCCACTTAACATGCTTTCGTCTGACCACAAGCCGAAACATCTTAAGAAACTCCCTAACGGACATAGATACTCCCTTCCTTCACCGCTTTCGCATACCGCACACCCTTGCATTGTTTGCAGAAGTATGCTACGCGCGCCCGTTGGCGTGGTTTGGGTTGATGAGTGAACGTGTGGCCACAGTCTAGCTCGATTGTGCGGGTCATGCAAGCACCGGCCCATGCTCCTCAAACGGAGCGCCTGAGCCCACTGGCCCAATGGCGTCGGTGTCACCAGGATTTTCGCACAAGTCCCAAAACTCGCACTTACCCCAGAAGTTCTCGCATGGGCCAGTATTCGTGTTGTTTTGCTCCCACGCCTCACGGACGTCGAACACCGTAGGCTCGGGCCACATCCGCGACAGCCGAGCCCGGAGCGCCATTGTACGCTCGTACCAATTGTCGAGTTGCGATTGGCGTACGGGCCGACGAAGGTTACAAAATGACTTGTCGTTGATCGCGCAATCGGCGAAGCGCATGCCCTCATATTCAACTTGCGTACATTGGTTGTCGGGCACGTACGGATGTTCGAGATTCCACCCAAAGGCGTATCCGAGATGCTGGTCTGAGCGGTAGTGGTTGGCGAGCATGCCCTTCAAGTCGTTTGCTGAGCTGGTCTTGATGTCCCTGATTGTTACACCAAGTCGCGTCACGGCGTCAAGCCCGTCTCGGCGTTCGACCACGAGGTCGATGCGGCCAGTAAAGGGCCGTAAGTGAGGGGCGATCGGCCCATAGCGCGTCTCAGCAGGAAACTCAACGAGTATGTCTTTCTCGGCCGCAATGGGGATGTCGACGTGTGCTTCAAGACGTGCCCACTGGAGGTCACGCCAAATACGCAACACGTTGCGAGCCGAGGTTACACGTTTGTTGAGTTTCGCGTAGAGCAGATCGTCGCCAGCAGCCTGATCGTAGTACGGCTTGACAATAGCGTCAAACTGTGCTTCGGCCTCCTCGCGTAACATCTCCGGCTTGCTGGTCAGCCCGGCGATCCAGCCTTTGAAGATCGTCTCAGCGTACTTGTGGGCAGCCTCGCCCACAACGAGTGGAGGGGCGAAGGTCTCACCACGCTTGCGCATACCGCGCACGTGGTGTAGGTAGCCGAGTTGCATGCACGCTTTGAACGAATCATTGAAACTCGTGCCCGTACCGCTACTCGACATCGCTCACCTCGCCCCCTAACACGGCCACGATGGTGCGCAGTGTGTTACATTGCGTGCTCACGGCGCTCCGCTGGGGCCAGTGCATGGGGATGTCTTCGAGGGCCATCACCACGTCAGCGATGCGCTCGGCGAGGTCACGAACGGTGATCGGTGCCATGCTCACCTTCGTAGCACCTTACGTGCCATCGATACCTCAGTGTTTGTCATGTGGTCTGCCGTGCAGACTTGCGAGAACGTGGCGGTAATACAATACCAGCAGCCTTGAGCCGACGTTTGAGTTGGCGCAGCGCTCGCCGCTTGTGCAAGCTAGGTGGGTTGAGAATGCGCCTCACGTGAAAGACCCTACTACCATGCCGGCCCAGCTCGTAAAACTTACGATTCCAGTACTGCAAGACACGCTTCTTCACGCAGATTAAGCAATAAGCCCGGCTGAGGGCTGCTTCTCTATGCCCGCAACCAGGGCATTGACCTGTGGCTCGGCAGTGCGCCCAAAAGTTAGTAGGGCGCTCCTGCCACCTAGCCCATGACTTTGGATTGTCGTAGGCGAACCACTTCGACCTATCTGCCATATGTTATGCTGGGCACCTAAACATGGCAATAGCTGTGATCTATTTCGCCTCTCCCTACCGGGTACATGGCGGCATGGCCGCTCGCGCTATGCCGCACGTCCCAAGGATAGGCTTACGAGGCAGATTGTCAAGTTAAAAGGGGTCGTGACAATGCTGGAGGAACACACAGACCATCCAGCCTAGGATGGCGAGGACCAGCCACAGAGTGGCCTTAGAACGCACAGGTTTGGCCTGAGAGCGACGCAGAGGTTCGGAACCTATCACGCTAAGACTCCGTTGATTTGCGTGCGTCTGACACGCTGTGGGCGATTGGGGCGCCCACGGCTCACGGGCCACGATTGTTGCGAATGCGCACGCTTCGCGAGCCGAGCCACATACTCTGGATCGAGGTCGAACGCATCGCAGAGGCTAATGCCACCTTGGATGACGCACCCCGTCGTAAGGAAGCGCAAAGCGTCTGCGCGGTGGGCCTCGTCTTCACGCCATGGGCGCGAACCGGGCTCGCGTTCGCTGGGGTGTAGATCGAGAAATGCACGTTCGAGGATTGCCCATAGAAGGGCCATTTCGCCTGACTGTTCGCGTGTAGGAACTAGCTGAATAGGTAGGAGTGTCTCAGGGACGCACTGTGCGTCAAGGGCGTTACCGTGGTCTCCACCATGTGGGTGAGAGTTGCTCACAATTTCACGAACGGAGGGATATGGCCTAGCTGCACGAGGGGCTCGAAGGGGGCGGTTCGGTGGTCGCCGTGCTCACGCTCTGCATACGCAGTCGCCCGCCACAGCAACCCTCGAAGTGCTTGTGTAATAGCTCTATCCTTATCAGGATAATCCTCAAACTCCCATTGTTCTAGCCTCTCAATGATAATGCGTACGCCATCGTTGAGCATGGCAGCCTTGGCGACGTAGTAGAGGGGGGAGTGGGTCATACCACCCCTACAGGGTCAACCTCTGCCCACCCGTCAGGCCCGTGCTTGTCGTCAAGCTCACCTGCACTCCACCGTGCGTCATCGTTATGGCAATCCCCGTCGTAGCTGGTAAGATGATAATAGCCACAGATACCGCAGTTGTAGAACATTGGTTTGCTCGTGGTAATCCTCGGGGAGTGGGTCATGGGCGCATACCTACGTGTACGTTTACGTAAGGCTCAACACCGCCACAATCCACATCGATACGCTTAATGATATGTTCCGGGTGTGCTTCCAAGAACTTAACGAGTAATTCAAAGACCTTCTGCTCTAACTCATCGCGTGTCATACCACCTCCACGGGGTCAACCTCAACCCAACCATCAGGACCATACAGCGTGTCGAGGTCGTCCCCCAGATAGCGCATGGGATCCTCGCGGCAGTCGCCGTCGTAGTCGGCGGGGTGGTAAGCCCCACAGCAACCACAGTCATAGAACATCGGCTTGGTCATGTCGTCACCTTCCTTCTCGGTGGGTAGTCCGGCGGCTCGTCGTCCCCGTCCATCGCCCGCGTGCGTACCTCACACTCGGGGGAGCACCAGCCCTCGGGGGCGCCGCAGGTTGTGCAAAACGATGTCTCTCCTAAGTAATATGCACGAACACCTTGCTTGAAAGCGCCAAATAAAGCCTTTACTGCTTCATCGACTGTTAGACGTTTAGCCATGCCGCCCCCCTTCCTGCTTGTCGAAGTAGCCATCCGCGTCCATCTCGACTTGCAAAAGGTCCTGTAGGTCGTCGCTTGACACCATTGCTGCAACTTGGCGCAACGTGTACGCGATTCTCTCGGGGCTCCACTCATGCATTTTGTCCACGAGCCAATCAAAGGGGCTCTCCCACTTGTAGTCACTCACGTTCCACCTCCTGTCGCTCCCGCATCGCCCTAATCCGCTCATACGCCGCGACCTTCTTCGCCTCCTGCCACTCCTCGCACGCCTCGTTGACACTCTCGATGGAGCACCGTGAACATGTGTCGAAGCGGTAGCGCTCATCGATGGGGGCGTGACAGCGACGGCAGGTCATGGCGACGGCTCTCTTACTGTGTATGATTTCACTGAGATATGCTCATGCGTGTCGTTCATTCTCAACACTGCTTCATCGTAGGTCGGTGCCTCTACCGTCAGCGTGATCGGATAGCAGATACCGATTGCACCAACCTTGCGCCCTACAATCTCAAACGTCCATTGCTTGTCCACGTTAGTACCTCGGCGTCGGTACATAAACGCCATCCCCTGCGAAGTTATCCGTGTACCCGTTCGGGAGCATCAGCGTCACAACGCTGCCGCGAGGGTCGCCACTCGTGAGCACCCTCACGCGGTACGGCTCGCACAACTCCCTGATCCGCCGCTCGCTACTCTCGTCGCGCTTCTCCTCTACCCGCGTCAACTCCCGGTTGCACCGCTCGGCGGCCAGCCGTTGCAGCGTGGCCGCGTGGCGAAGCACCAGCGCTGCGTCATGCTCGGGCACTCCCACCTCGCACAGCACCTCGACGAAGTGCTGGCGGTCTAGGAAATCACGTTTGGTCATCGTCGCACCTTTTTGAAGTACCCGTCTCGGTCCATCTCGGCTTGGAACAAGTCTTGTAGCATGTCGCTATCTACTTGTGCGGCGAGGGTGATGAGTACGCTGTACAACTCACACTCGCCCCAGTCCCTCGCCTTTTCAGCAAGCCAATCGTAAGGACTACCCCACTTGTATTGCATGGTCGTTCCCTCCTCGTTGCCTAGCGTGTCTCGTACCCATCAAACCACGCCCCCATGCGCCTCGTTCGCGTCTTCCCCGTCGCGCTCGTACACGTTGACGAGCTAGTCTCGGGGTCGTCGCAGTGCGCCTGCGCCTCCGCGAGTGTACAGCGCGCGATGATGGTGCGCTTCCCGCCTCGGAAGTAGGTGCGAACCACCTTGTAGCCTCGATCGTCGCTCATGTCGTTTACTCCTCCTCGTTCGGACACATGCAATCATTGTAGACGCATTCGCTATCTGGGTCCGCCCACGGGATAAGCACCGCATCTCCGATATCGGCCTCAAAGTCTTGAATGTGCGAGAAGTCACCAGCATGGGTGCTTAGCCAATCCTCGACGTTCTCGCGAGTCGGTTCCCCGATGTTGTGCTCATCATTGGCACTAAGAGTGTAGGTTTGCGCGCACGTAAAGCCAGGCTGCCAAATCTGGCCGATGACGCGAACCTTGCTTACTCTAACGCGGTAGTAGCTCATGTCATGCTCCCTTCGTTGTACGTCAACCAATGCGGTCCACCTATCGCCACGTCCCCGTCTCCCGCTAGCCCCCGCTCCCGCATCACCGCATGCAATCCTCTTGCCACGGTGCGCGCGATGCTCCGCTCCCGTGGGTCAGGATGCCGCGAGGCGTCCTTACACGCCGTGGTGTAGCGCTCAGCGAGAGCGCTCGTACTCGTACTCGTGTTGTCGGTCATGCCGCTCCCCATTGCAATCCCCGCGCCGAGCGCAACACCTCGAAAACACAACATCAGTCATCGTGCATACCTGTCACAATTGCAACGCTGCAACGCCCAATCCAGCCCATTGGCGCACGATAACACATCGTCAACACTAGGTAAAGCCCCCGATCGTCACAATCATGCCAAGCGGCAAGATGCTGCCATCCTACTGACATGCTAAGCGCTAAGGACCATAGCCGCTATGTGCATTGTTACATATGTGTTGTTATGACACAGGGTCTCACACGTGTACACACAACATGATGATGATATGTACACATGAAGTGTACACATAGCCAGCGCGCACATCCTTATGTGCATCACATGGCACGATAGTTGCTATGCTCATCACATCATCTGCCATGCTAGGTGGCATGGCCCCCACGCACCTCCCCTAGGCCCTGTATATATGGTGTCACTCTAGTGTGCGTTATTGTTGGGCATTCGTCGGGCCGCCGATGGTTATGCGGATGTTAGCGATCTTGGCTAGTTTCTGTAAACTCGTGGCGCGCGGCTATGGGCTTGCAATAGAACGGTATTTGATATAGGGCTGGTGGGCGATGGCAAAGATTGCAGGTGGGCCGGGGACGATAGCACTAGCGTTTCGACGGAGGTTGGAGCTGGGGCTGTTGAACACCCGCGACCGGGAGACGTTGGAGCTGGCACGACGGGTGCGAAAGGCCGTGAGCGAGAACGTGCCGATGGGGGAGATTGCCCACGATGTGAACATGAAGGAGGACTCGCTTCGGGCTTGGCTGCGCCGGGGGATGGCCAAGCAGGCGTTCGCATATCTAGAGCAGGAGGACTCGCAGGACGACGAGCTGATTGCTGAGCGTAAGCGCAAAGGGGAGCGCATCCGCTTGGAAGCTCAAGGGGAGAACTCGATCGCGTTCATCGAGGATTGCTTTCGGTATCAGTTAACGAGGGAGGGCCGCCAGTGGAAGTCGCCTCCGCTCGCCCAATGGGCCACCGAGAAGATGATGAAGTTCAAGGGGTGGGATCAGAATACGAAGGCGCAGCGACCGATCATCCAAGTTGGTGAGTTGACGATCATCAACCAAATGAGCGGAGTCGCCGCCGACGACGCCAAGTTGAAAGCGCGTGCAATCCAGGCCGAGGTGATAGTCGAGCCGATTGCGCTGCCTGCGCCCGAGCCTCCTTCGTGAGATCGGGTGTAGCTTCCCCACGAGCCCGCCGACTCGCTGCCGGAACCATGACCGTGGACCGGCAGCGCCTCGTGGGACGCAACTACCGGGCTAAGCTCAGGGCAGAGATGCTAGCAGCATATGGTGGGAAGTGCGCTGGGTGTGGGAACGCGGAGGCTGGCTTGAAGTTGCTAGGTGGTACTGAGCGCCATTCGGCCAGCTACAACGGCCAAGCACGGTTGGTTGAGTTGAAGCAACTGGGCTGGCCGGCGACGCATGCACTGTATTGTCGTTGGTGTATTGGCTGATGGCCCGTCGACTCACCGACCTCGTAATCCCCGACGCCGCGCCCATTGAGCATTGGCTCACCGCCGAACTCGAACCTTTGCACAGGCGTTTCGAGCATTGGGAGGCCGAAGGTCGCCCGCGCACAGCGATGTTCAACGACGCCGACTTCACCGAGTATCATCGTCAGCGTGGGCTGCGCGACTTCTTCTTCTTCGCCAAGTTCATCTGTGCGTTCAACGCTGACGCGAGCGGTTCGTTGCTCGAAGTGCCATTTCACAGCGACCTCGCGTGGGCCTGGTCCGCGCCCAATGGGTGGAAGACCAAGAGCGGGCAGGTGCTAGGCCGCGAACGCATGGCGATCGTACCCCGAGGGCATCTGAAGACGACTATGCTCACCCAAGCCTATTGTGCCTGGCGCTTGGTGCGCGACCCTGAGGAACGCATCCTCATCTACACGCACAACGTGTCGATGGCTGAGGGCATGCTGACGCCCATTCGGCTGCTCATGCAGGGGTTAGGGCCTAGAGGGCAATTGTTCTTGGCGTGCTTTGGCGAGATCGTGCCCGGTAAGGGCGAGCAGGATAAGTGGAGCGCCACAGCGCTGACCATCAAACGTCATGGGGTATACACCGACCCCTCGATTCGAGCGTCCGGTGTCGGGAGCACCCTCGTAGGAGGGCATTTCACACTCCAGCTTGTCGACGACATAGTGGGAGATGAGCTGCCCCGTGCCCAGATGGACAAGGTGTGCGCTGCGTACGACAACCTGACGCCCATGTTCGCCAACCTCAACACGAGCGAGCGAAGGATCTGCGGCACGCGGTGGGCCTTCTTCGACCCGTACTCGCGGATCGAGCGGGCGTCACCAAGCACGATGGTCGCGCTACGCTCGTGGTGTGAGAAAGATGGTAAGGCTACTGAGGACTACTCGCGCGAGCACATGATTTTCAGCCAATGCAACGTCGACATTGCGTTGAAGTTGAAGAAGGCAAACCCGTTTCTGTTCTCATGTTGGTATTGTAACAACCCACGCGACGCTGACAAGCTAGGCTTCAGCGAGAGTTTGTTTCGTCAGTGCCGGCGCGAGGGTGACCACCTCATCGAACTCGACCATGAGGGCCGCGAAGGCAGGAAGATTCGCCTCGCGCTGTGCAACATCTTCGTGTTCGTCGACCCCACCTCAGCGCGTGAGCCTGGCAAGCGCCTCGACCCCAACCAACATCGCAAGGAGGGCCGTGAGGGTGACTTCTTCGGCATCATCGTTTTGGCCGTGGGGCCAGACAACAATTGGTACGTGCTCCGTTCGATTCGCCGTCGTTGGGGCGTCGATACGTTCGTTAAAGAGACTTTCACTCTCGTCGACCAGTGGGCACCCAAGGCCGTGTTCATTGAGCAACGTGGTATGCAAATCCTCTACGTCCACATCTTTAGGACAGAGTTCAAGCGCGGGCGTACGCCATTTCTGCTCCTAGACTGGGACGGCTCCCCGATTAGCAAGCCTGACCGCATCAGCTCCCTTCAATCTCGCTACGCCAACGGCATGATCTTTCACCTTGAAGGTAGCGACATCGTTAACCAAGGGATTGCAGACCTCGAAGGTGAACTTCTTGACTTCCCTAACCCCGAGTTCGACGACTTGAGCGACGCGCTCTCCGCTGCTGTGAAGAAAGCCTTCCCCCCAGGTAAGACACTCCCACGTGAGTTGACCGCGACGACGCAGATCGAACGCGATTTAATGAAAGTCGACCCCGGCTCCCGTGCAGTGTGGGAGATTCGCAATTCGCGAATCGTGGAGGACTCAGGCGACTACAGCGATAGTTCGTGGTTTCGAGGCGATACGCAAGCTGACGGTAACGCGAGGTATGCATGAAGCTCTTTAGGAGATTTGCAGATGGCTACGAAGCTGGTGTCGCTGACGCAAAGGAATTCATCGCCGCAGAACGCCGAATCTTTGAGCGAGTTATCGAACGCTTGGAGTTCGCCCTCGAACGAGCACATGAAGACTTCATTGAGCTTAATCGGCGGCACGTGGAAGCAACTGAACGCGCTGACATCGCGACTGACCGTCTCCTCGAAGTCTACGGTCGCACGGGTATCTCGCAAGCCTATGAACGTGCGCAGCATCGCTCGCTCGAAAGTAAGGTTGCGCTTACGAAGTCGCTCGCCCGTGATCCGCTAGCGCCCGTTCCGTACGATGATCCCGAGTGCCGCTTCAAAGATGACGTGGAAGCTAGAGGAGATTACGCTTAGTGCCAACTGAACTCGAAATCAAGCTCCTCTCCTCGCGCGAAAAGTTCCAAGCCCGTATTGAAGGGTCGCGTGCTGGCCCTATGCGCAATTTCTACGAGAACACTATGTTCTATGTAGACCACCAGTGGATCGAGTTCAACCACCTCTCGGGGCATTTCCAACGCCCACCCCTGCGCAAATCTGCACCTATGCCCGTCACCAACATCTACAAATCGGTGCTCGGGCGCGTCGATGCTGAGTTGAGCCGCGTCGAGCCTTCGCTTTCCTTCGCCCCAGGCAGCAACCGCGACAACGACCGCACCGCCGCCGATGGCGCCAAAATCGTCATTGGTCATGTCGAAGACCTCATCCAACTCGACCGTCATCGCCCCGAGTTATCGAAGGGCGTGTGTTTGATGAACAATATGTACACGCTCAT